>Ga0164241_10001164_pt1 | contig 34985 bp, 30 predicted proteins | sample OricomyardsoilBY_FD_108780 | JGI IMG/M metagenome (GOLD analysis project Ga0164241, IMG submission 108780) | Backyard soil microbial communities from Emeryville, California, USA - Original compost - Back yard soil (BY) | ecosystem: Environmental > Terrestrial > Soil > Unclassified | place: USA... | reverse complement strand
GCCGGGGATGGCGGCGACCCAACCGAAACGGATCGCCGCGCCCAGCACGTCCGGCCATTGCCGGCCCCTGCGCCACAGCGCGCTCGAAAAGCGCACCAACGCCAGCCCCGCCAGTCGCTCCGCCGTCGGCAAAAGCTGGGGATTGAGCGTGCACGGCTCGACGTTGGCTTGGTAGACGACACCGTCGGGATGAAACATGCGCGCGTGCCGCGCCGTGCTCAGCGCGGCCGTGATCGGCGCCAGGCACGAACCCACGAGCATGCCGTACTTCTCGCGGGCGGCGGGATTGTCGAAATTCACGCGGCCATGGTCGCAAGATCCGTGCGCAATGCGCCAGCCGGCGCCGAGCGGCTCCACCGACCCTCACGCCACACCCCAGGTCGACTCAGCCGAGGCGGCCTGGCACTGTCGGGCGGCAACGAGCGGTCTTAGGCTGCCGACAGTCACATGCCGCTTGCCCTCTCCGCGCTCGATTTGGTTCCCGTTCCCGACGGTTCGAACAATGGTCAGGCCGTTCAGCACAGCCTGGCGCTGGCGAGGGAGCTGGACCGGCTCGGCTACCGGCGCGTCTGGTACGCCGAGCATCACAATATGCCGGCCATCGCCAGCACGACCCCGTCGACGCTGATCGCGCTGGCCGCGCAGCAAACCGAGCGCATCCGCGTCGGCTCCGGGGGAGTGATGCTGCCGAACCACCCCCCGCTGCAAGTGGCCGAAACGTTCAAGCTGCTGGAGTCGATCTACCCCGGCCGCATCGACCTCGGAATCGGGCGCGCCCCCGGCACCGATCAGATGACGGCGCTGGCGCTGCGGCGCTCACGCGAAGCGTTGCTGGCGAACGACTTCCCCGAGCAGCTCGCGGAGCTGATGGATTTCGGAGCCGGGCTACAGCGAAGTCATCCGTTCGTGGGTGTCACCGCCTACCCGTCAGACACGAAGCTACCGCCGATCTTCTTGCTCGGCTCGAGCGACTTCAGCTCGGCGCTCGCCGCCAAGCTGGGCCTCGCCTTCGGCTTTGCCGCTCACTTCAGCCCCGATCGCCCCGATTTGCCGATGCTCGCCTACCGCCGGCAATTCCAACCTTCCGAGCACCTAGAAGCGCCGCACGCCCTCCTCACGCTGTCGGTGATTTGCGCCGACACGATGGCCGAAGCCGAACGGCTCGCCAGCAGCATGCAACTGTCGTGGGTGCGGCTTCGCTCGGGTCGCCCGAGCAAGATCCCGTCACCCGAGACCGCGCTGAGCTATCCCTATACGGAGCAAGAGGCCGCCGTCGTGCGCGCCTACCGCGACCTGCAAATCATCGGCACGCCGTCGAGCGTGCGCGAGCGCATCGAGACGCTGGCGCGACGCACCCAAGCGGACGAGGTCATGGTAACGACCGTCACCCACGACCCCGCCGCCCGCCTGCGCTCTTACCAGCTACTGGCGAGCGCCTTCGCCGAAAATCCTGTACAAGCCGAACGATGACGTTCAGCTTGCGGCTCGCTCTGCTCGCCGGCTTCGGGGTGGCTTGCAACAGCCCCGTCCCGGCCCAGTCGGCCGCGGCCCGCAACGTCGTCGTGAGCGACGAGCCCGCGCCGAGCAGCTACGTTAGGCTCAAAGAGCTTTCGGTGAAGAGCGGCAGCGGCTGCGGGGTGCTCGGCAAAGCAGGCAGCCGTGAAGGCGCCGAAGCCCAGCTCCGCGAAGACGCGGCCAAGCTTGGCGCAAGCTACGTGCAGCTCACGCGGGCGCAAGCGCCTCGGCCCAATCATCAGTGCCTGGAGCACGAGCACCAGTTGAGCGGGGTCGCGTACGCCAAGCGTGGCGCGGCCACGCCCGTAGCGCCTCCGCCTCCGCCTCCGCCTGCGCTCGCTGTCGCGCGCGTGTGCGTGCCAGGCGCCACCCAAGCCTGTCTCGGTCCTGGAGCTTGCTCGGGCGCTCAGGCCTGTCGTGACGACGGAGCGGGCTTTCTGCCCTGCCACTGCGGCGCCGCGGCGCATTGAAATGCGGCGCCCCGACCCCGGCACGAGCACGGGCGCCGGCCGCATCTCGTTGGAGCTCCCCGCTGCCGTGAACACCGCGGGCGCCAGTTGCTCGGCATCGCACAACGAAAACGGCGGTTCCTCACGGAACCGCCGTTTTGTGGAGCTGAGGGGGATCGAACCCCTGACCTCTGCATTGCGAACGCAGCGCTCTCCCAGCTGAGCTACAGCCCCGGGGAAAGGAGGCCGGGACACTAACCGCGGCGCAAAATTGGTCAAGCAGAAACGTCCGTCTAGGACCCCTAAATTCGTGCTTGAGGTCGTGGTGTCTCTCCTTGACCCCTCGATCGACATGATTATGTTGCCGGCCGTCGGTCGATCGGGAATGTCCCGAGCCGCGAAGATTTCAGGTTTCCGAGGCGCCACTCGTTCGAAGGGGCGGCGGCCGGGGCCAAAGCCGGAAGCATCCGGCAGGAGTTGAGGAGTAACCGCCATGGGCAAGATCATTGGAATCGACCTCGGAACGACCAACAGCGTCGTCGCGGTCATGGAAGGCAAGGAAGCCAAGGTCATCGTCAACGAAGAGGGCGCGCGCACCACGCCGTCCGTCGTGGCGTGGGATGACAAGGGCGAGGTACTGGTCGGCCAGATTGCCAAGCGCCAAGCGGTGACGAATCCGGAAAATACCGTCTACTCTGCCAAGCGCTTCATCGGTCGGCGCTTCGAAGAGGGGTCGCAAGAGGCCTCGCGCGTTCCGTACAAGGTCGCCAAGGGCCCCAACGGTGACGCTTGGATCGAAGCGCGCGGCAAGGCGATGGCGCCGCCCGAGGTCTCGGCCAAGGTGCTGCAGAAGCTGAAGAAGGCGGCCGAAGATTACATCGGCGAGAAGGTGACAGAGGCAGTCATCACGGTGCCGGCGTACTTCAACGATGCGCAGCGCCAGGCGACCAAAGACGCCGGCCGCATCGCGGGCCTCGACGTGAAGCGCATCATCAACGAGCCGACGGCGGCGGCGCTCGCGTACGGCCTCGACAAAAAGAACAACGAGATCATCGCCGTATACGACTTCGGCGGCGGTACGTTCGACATTTCTATCCTCGAGGTCGGCGACAACGTCGTTCAGGTGATCTCGACCAACGGCGACACCCATTTGGGTGGTGACGACGTCGATCACCTGATCATGGACTGGCTGGTAGCGGAGTTCAAAAAGGACTCCGGCCTCGATGTGTCCAAAGACAAGATGGTGATCCAGCGCCTGAAAGACGCGGCCGAACAGGCGAAGATCGAGCTGTCGAACAAGCAAGAGTCGACCATCAACCTGCCCTACCTCACCGCCGACGCGTCGGGTCCGAAGCATCTTCAGAAGCAGCTGTCGCGCTCCAAGCTCGAGCAGATGATCCGGCCGCTCGTCGAGCGCTCGATGGAGCCGGTCAAGCGCGCGCTGGAAGACGCGAAGAAGAAGCCGAGCGACATCAACGAGGTCGTGCTGGTCGGCGGCTCGACGCGCATTCCGCTCGTCCAGGAGACGGTCAGCAAGTTCTTCGGCAAAGAACCGCACCGGGGTGTGAACCCGGACGAGGTCGTGGCGATCGGCGCGGCCGTACAAGGCGGCGTGCTGTCGGGTGACGTGCAAGACGTCGTCTTGCTCGACGTCACCCCGCTCTCGCTGGGCGTCGAGACGCTCGGCGGGGTGATGACGGTGATGATCCCTCGCAACACCACGATTCCGACGCAAAAGAAGGAGATTTACTCGACGGCGAGCGACAACCAAACCTCGGTCGAGATCCACGTGCTGCAAGGCGAGCGCGCCGAGGCTCGCTACAACCGCACGCTCGGCAAGTTCCACCTCGAGGGTCTGCCGGCGGCTCCCCGCGGCATGCCCAAGATCGAGGTGACCTTCGACATCGACGCCAACGGCATCTTGTCCGTCGGCGCGAAGGATCTCGCCACTGGCAAGGACCAGCGCATCACGATCACGGCGTCGTCCGGCATCAACAAGGACGACATCGACCGCATGGTGAAGGAAGCGGCGGCCCACGAAGAAGAAGACAAGCGCCGTCGTGAAGAGATCGAGCGCCGCAACAAGCTCGACAACATGTGTTACACCCTCGAAAAGCAGATCTCGGAGAACAAGGAGAAGCTGCAGGGCATCGACATCGCTTCGATCGAGAAGCTCATCAAAGAGGGCCGTGAGGCGGTCGAGAAGCAAGACGACGCCAAGGTGCAGTCCACCCTCGAGGCCCTCGAGAAAGAGGCGCACGCGATGGCCGCCAAGCTCTACGAGAACGTCCCGGGCGGCGCACCGGGCGGGGCACCTGGCCCCGGACCTGGCCCTGACGCTGGTCCCGCCAGCGAAGAAGACGGCAAGAAGAAGAAGGGCGGCGACGTGATCGACGCCGAGTTCGAAGAGTCGAACTGAGCCGAAGCCCGCGAGTGCGAGACGCCCGGACCTCGATGAGGCTCCGGGCGTCTTTCTATCCGCTCGCGCCCGGCGTTTCAGTATCAGCGGAGCGCTGGCGGCGATTCCGTCGCCCGAGCCACTGGCGAGATGAGACCAAAGTTCTACAATTGACGGTGTGAGCGAGACGTCGCCGCAGTGGTCAGCGCGGAGCCCGTTTGCGGTTCAGGCGCTGCGCTTCGGCCGCTCGTTGATCGTGGGTAGCGGCGGCACCGCGCTCGACTTCGCCTCCGTCGCGCTGAGCATCCGAGTGATTGGCCTCGAGCCGACGTGGGGCCGCGCGGTGGGCCTGCTCGTCGGCGGCGTCGTGCTGTTCTTGGGCAGCCGCAGCTTCGCGTTTCGCGCCGGCTCCGAGAGCGCGCTGCCCCAGGTGAAGCGCTTCGTTATCTCGGAGGTGATTGGCTTTCCGCTGAACATCGTGGCGTTCAAGCTGCTGATCGGGCTGCTACCCAACGTGGCTCCTGAGCTTTTGACCCTGCTCGCGAACTTCGCGTTGTTCGTCACCTACTACTACCCGGTGCGAAACTGGGTCGTATTCAGGGCGAAGCCGCCGTTGATCGTGCAGACGGTGTCGTGAGCTACTTCGCGAATGCTTTTTTGTAAGCCGCCTCGTCGAAGCCGACCAACACCGAGTCGCCGCTGAGAAGGAACGGGCGCTTGATCAGCTTGCCGTCGGCGCTGAGCGCTTCGAGCGCCTGCGTTTCCGTCACTTTGCCGAGCTTGTCGCTCCAGCCTCCGTCACGGTAGGACTGGCCGGAGGTGTTGAACAGCTTCTTGAGCGGCACGCCGCTCTTGAGCGCGCGCTGCAGCTCCGCCTTTTTGGGCGGCGCCGTGACGATGTCGTGCGCGTCGTAGCCGACGCCCCGCGCGTCGAGCCACTTGAGCGCCTTCCGGCAGGTGCTGCATTTCGAGTACTGGTAAACCTTGACCGACATGGCGGCGAGGCTAGCGTAGCTCCGCCAAAAATCATGGTAGCGTCGGCACGATGCGCGCTTGGTCCGGTTCTTTCTGGGTGGCGTTGGGCTTGTTCGGGTGTGGTCCGAAGCCGGAGGCCAAGGGCCCCGCGCCGAAGCCGATCGCGGCCGCTGTCGTAGAAGAGCCGCCCGATCTCTCGCCCGTGAAGCGCCCGAGCGAGGTCGTGCTCGTAGGCCGCATCGCCCGGCCGCGCGCCTTCACCGAGACGCTGACCAAGTGGAGCTCGCTGCCGGTGCGTATCGAAGACCTCATCCCGGCGGACGCGCGCCCGCTGTCGAAGGCGGTGCTCTGGGACGCGCCGGTGGAAATGCTGGTCGCCCTCGACGCCTTCGGCGAAGGCAAGGTACCGCCGCCGTTGTTCGTCGGCTCGGTCGGGCTCAAGTCGCTCGATGAGGCGCTCAGCGCCGCCGACGCCATGCAGCTGCCAACGCGGAAGCTTGCCCCGGGTGTGTACCGGGTCGGCGATTTTCCGGACACCAGCTGCGCGATCGCGGTCAGCCTCGGCAGCTCGCCGGCGCGCCTGATCTGCGGCCACCATACGAAAGACGTCGAGGCGTTGCTGCCGTACGCGACCCGCGGTCTGCCGAACGAGCCGCAGAGCGGCGCCGACTTCGAGCTCACGCTCGACGCGAAGCCGGTCCAAGATCACTACGGCCACGACGTGACCGCGTTGCGGCTGCTCGCCGGCGTCGGCATCAACCAGATCGCGCTCGACACGGCGCGTTTCGATCGCGCCCTGTCCGACGCCGTGTACGGGGTCGTCGACGAAAGCATCAACCTCTTCAATGATTTGGAGCAAGTCAGAGTGGAGGCGCGCGTCGACAGCGCGCGCAGCGTGCTCACCGCCTCCGCCGAGCTGCGCTTGAAGGGCGAGAGCTCTTGGACGGCCGGCACGATCGCGGCGATGAAGCCGGCGTCGGTTCCCGTCACGCTCCCGCGAATTCCTCCGGAGGCGACGCTAGCTGCTTACAACCCGCCCTACCCCGCCGAGCGCTACGTGGCCATGTCGCGCATCCTGGGCGAGCTCGCAGAAGGGTTTCTGGAGCATGAAAAGGTGCCTGAAGCGACCCGCAAGCGCTTGCGCCACTTCACCGACGCCTGGCTCCAAACGATGCCCGAGGGCTTCACGTTCGCGGTCGGCCCGGCCCAGAACGATGCCGCCAGCCCCGAGCACGCCGACACCGTCGTGATGCGCGTGTCGGAGCCATCACCGCGCCTCGTCGGCCTGTATACCGATATGTTCGGGCTGCTCGGCGACGCCAGCCTCAAGCGTTGGTTGAAGGAAAAGGCCAGCTTCAAGATCAGCGACAAGATGTGGCCGAAGGTCAGCAAGAAGCCGTTCAAGCTCGCTGGCTTCAAGACCCCCGCGACGCTGTTCGAGCTCACCATCGAGCGCAAGGCTTGGGACGGCGTCGATGACACCTTCGCGCGCAGCTTCAAAGAGATGCTGCTCGCGACCGGTACCGCCGAGCTGCGACGCATCGACGTCATCGTTCAGCCGGATGGGGACGCCACCTACGTCCTCACCGGGGACGATCCGAAGGAGATGACGCGGGTGATGGCCGAGCACAAGAAGAGCGAGCCCGGCGTGCCGTTGGCGAAGCCAGCCAAGAGCGACAAGATCACGGTCGCGGGCTTCGCTACGCTCGCGTACTTCGCCCATGCTTTCGAGCGCAACCCCAACACGCGCGACCTCGGCCGTGCGCTGGCGGCGGCGCCGAGCCACGGCAAGACGCCGATCACTTTTTCGGGGACCACCGGCACCGGCACCTTTCGCGTCGACATCGAGGTGCCGGCAGCCGTCTTCGGCGATACGAGCGCCGCGATCGTGGCCGCAGCGCCGAGCCTGCGCTTAAATAAGCCCTGAGGATCCGAAACTTTGGCCGCGGACGGCGGCCAGGGTATGCAGAAGTGGTCTGATGTATGTCTCGAGACGACATCTCGCCGGCCTGCTGGTTTCGGCCGCGCTCCTGGCAGCGTCTCCCGCCCGCGCCGGCTGGGTCGAAACTCGAGCCACGGCGCACGCCGCGACTGTCGATGTCGAGCGCAACGGCGCCGCGACGGTGAGCCAGGAGCTCGGCGTCCGACTGCGCGGCGGCCCGTTGGCGGAGCTTTCGGTGTCGGGGGTCGACGGCGACGCAGAGCCCCTGCCGGACGCGAGCGTGATCTGCACCGACGATCAAAAGTTCGGCACCGTGCCGCTCTCGGTCGAGCGCCAGCCGGACGGCTCGCTCAAGCTCACGGTGGAGCGCGAGCGCGGCCTGCGCACGGGCTCTTACGTCTTTCGCTTCAGCTATCGCACCCAGCTACTGAAGCGCGAGCTGATCCGCCGCGTCGGCTCCCACGTCGAGCTACGCTGGGTCGGACCGCGCTTCGAAGATGGCCTCGACTCGGCGCGGGTCACCTTTCGCATCCCCGAATCGAGCGCCGCCCCCACCTTACCGAGCCCGGGCGCGAGCGGCGGCGCCGTCAACGAGCTGGACGAGCTCGGCGGGGTGTTCGTCGGCAATCTGCGGCGCGCACCGGGCAAAGACGAGCTCGAAATCGTCCGGCCTCACGTCGCGCGCGGCGAGCCTGCGCTCTGGCGCGTCTGGGTGGCAGACTCCGCTTTCGACTCTTTCGGGAGCGCCGCGTTGCCTCCGTCGCAGGCCCTGCTTTCATCCCGTGAGCTCGGTGACTCGCCGCGAGAGCGCCTGGCGTGGCTGGGCGGCGCGCTCGGCGCGGGGCTCGTGTTCGGCCTGCTGCTGTTCGGCAAATGGCGCTATTTTGCGGCGGCAGCCGCGCTACGTAACGCCGAAGCGCGAGCGGCAATCGGACTGCCGCCGGGCCTGCGCGCGGCGCTCGGCGGCGTGCTCGTCGCGCTGGCGGTGATCGCGGGCGGGCGCTGGGACGAGCCGACGCTGGTCGGCGCGTTGCTGCTCGCCGCGATGGCGTGCGCGGCGCTCTACGCCAAGCCGGGCCGAGCCACGCCGCGCGGTCCCGGTCAGTGGCTGCCGTTTTCGGAAGCCGACGCCTTCGCGCGGGTGAGCCAGCGACTGCCCGGCGCCTACCTCGACGCGAGCACCTGGCGCGGCGCGGTCGTGCTCGCGTTGCTGCTGGCGGCCGCGGTGGCGTTGCATTTTTGGGAGCGCCCGCATTCGCCGTACCGCGCGGTCGAGCTGCTGCTCGGGTCGGCGCTGTTGTTGCCGCTTTTTTTGACGGGGCGCGCTCAGGAGCTGCCGATGGTGCCGGGCAGCGATCCGCGCCGGACGCTCGAGCGGGTGCTGCGCGGCCTGCGCCGGAGCGGCCTGCGTGCGGTGCCGCTCGCGCGCTTGCCGCTCGGCTTGGACCAGGCCGATGAGCTGCGACTCTTGCTCCAGCCACGCGGCGCGCTCGCAGGCCTGATGGCGGTCGAGGTCGGCGCCGACCACACGCTCGGGCTCGGCGGGTTGGTGACCGATCCGTACGTGCTGCTCCGTGTCCGCGAAGGCTCACCGTGCGCGCAGAGCATGCCCGGCGCGATCGCGTTTCAGCGCGGTCGAAAAGCGGAGGAGCGCGTGGCCGTGCTGCGGCCCAAGCTGCCAACCGTCACCGAGACCCTGGCCCTGATCCACGACTTGTATCAGCTGCTCACCGCGCCCGCGCCCGCGCCGCCCAACAGCGCGCGCATCTCGGCCGGTAGCGGCGCTTCGCCGCGAAAACCGGCCCGCTCCGCGTCACCGGCCCAGGCGATGACGCTACCGTGAAGCGCGTGCCGGGCGCCAAGCTCCGGCGCCTCCCGCCCTGCGTACACGCTGTCCCCCGCGATCGGGAAACCGAGATGGGCAAGGTGGGCGCGGATCTGGTGGCGAAACGCCCGCTCCACCGCCAGCTCGACCAGGACGAATCGCGAGCCACGCTCGAGCACGCGGTAGCGCGTACGACAGAGCTTGGTGTAGCCGTCCGCCGCTTCCTCGACGACGCGCACGCGGCGCGGGTCGGCGCGATCGGGTCCGAGCCGTGTCTCGATCTCGCCCGCGCCGGATAGCCCCGCCCCGACGATCGCGAGGTAACGCTTTTCGATGGCGGACGACTCGAGCAGCGCCCGCGCGCGCTGAAAGGCGAGCTGGCTACGCGCTGCCAGCACCACGCCGGACGTCTCGTTGTCGAGCCGATGCACGAGCCCCGGCTCGCGCTCGCGGAAACCGACGCCGCTCATCTCGGGGTAACGCGCGAGCAGCGCCGCCGCCAGCGAGCGGTTCTCGGTGCGGACGAGCGGAGCGGTCGGTAGCCCGGCGGGCTTGTCCACGATCACGAAGTCTTCGGACTCGAACAACACGACCAGCGGTAGCCCGGGATCGGCGCGGATCGGCGACGTCGGCGCGTCGACCACCAGCTCGCCGCCGGCCACCACGCGCTCCCCCTTCTTGAGCCGCCGCCCCGCCACTCGCACCCGGCCCGCGTCGAACAGCTCGCGCACCTCTTTGCGCGAGAACCCGGGAAACGAGCGCAAGACGGCCTCGTCGGCGCGCTTTCCCGAGAGCCCCTGCCCGAGCAGCACGCGCAGCGTCTGCGCCTCGCGGCGCGAGTCGTTCATCAGAACCGCCCGAGCATGCCCGCTTCGAAGCGCGCGCCTCGCGCTTCGGGAGTCGCAAAGGCGTACGGAAGACCGGGCAACGCGGCGGCGGAGCCGCGCGCGTCCGCCCTGCGCGTCGACCACCAGCCGACGCCAGCGCCCAGCACGGTGCCGGCGAAGATGCTGCCCAGCCAGGCGCGCGTGCGAGGCTTGCTCTCGTCCTTGTCGACGAGCAGCAGCGGGCTGGCCGCCGCCGCGCCCGTCAACGCACCGAGCGTGGCGCCGAGATCGACCAGCAGCACGCGCGACGGCTTGAGCTCGAGCTGCGTGGCCAGCACCCCGGCGCCGAGCGCGCCGACGGCGGCGCCGTAGCCCATGCCGCCGAGCGGCGTCTGCTTGGTGCCCCCTTCGATGAACAGCTGGGTCAAACCGCCGAGCCCCATGCCGAACACGCCGCCGCTGTGAGTCAGAGCCGCGTCGCCGTCGGAAATGTGGGTGAGGCTCATCGTGGCGACGGCCAGCGCGACCCCGCCCGCGCCGCTCACGACGCCGTAGACGTAACGATCGTCTTTCGGGACGTCGTAGTGCGCGGCGAGCAACAAACCAGCGCTTGTCGGCCACCAAAGACCCGCCGACAAGAACCAGGCGTTGCCGACCGTGACGTTCCACTCGTCGGCCACCAGCATCGAGGCCCCGAGGCCCACGCCGGTGCCGAGCGCGACGAGCGGATAGACCAAGCGCTCGTCGGACGAGCCGCTGGCGGCCTGGATCGAGTAGCCGACATAGCCGCCAAACAGCGCCGCGTTCAGGGCCAACACGGCCCGGCCGGACGAGCGCGGCTCGCTCGGCTCGACCTCTTCGGCGGTTCGCTTCGCGGTGCGATCGGCGGCGGGGGGTGCCTGTCCGCACGATTGCAGCAAATCGCGCATCATCACCGCGACCCGCACGTCCAGGTCCTCTTGCGACGAGACCTCGCTGCGCGTGAGCAGGACCCGCGTGCCGGGGCGCACGGCGGTGATGCGCAACGCGAGCGAGCGCGACCGCCGCTCCAGGGTCGGTAGCACCACCCACGAGTCTTGAGCGCGCTTGAGCAGCGCGATATCCGACAACGCCTCGCGCGGCCCACGCGACTCGAGCGCGAGCGTCAAGCCCGAGTCTTGGACGGCGTCGGCGACGAGCTGATCGAGGTGCGGCAGCAGCGCGTCGACGCCAGGATCTGCGATCGTCGGGCCCAGCGCCGCCGCCGGCAGCGCCACCACGTCGTTGGGCCCCGCGTGCGCGACGCCTGCCGTCAGCGCGATCGCCACCAGAACCGACCGAGCCGCGCGGCAGGTCATGGCCTCAAAACATCACGGTCGCGTTGATCCAGGCGTCGAAATCGCTGGATCCGCTGACCTTGAAGCGGTGCCCGGGGTCGTTGATCGACTTGCGGTAGTTGGGGTTCGGAATACCACTCGGCACTTCGGTCGAGGTGGCGCCGTTGGACTTGGTGGCCTTGCACGGGCCGGCCTTGCTCAAGTCGCTGGAGAAATCGGGGTTGCAGGCCTGATCGAAGGTGATGAAGTGGGCCTGGGTCAGCGTGTAGCCGGCCCCGACGTTGAACTTGACGTACTCGCCTACCTGCCAGTTGACGCTGCCCGACAGCGTGTACGACCCGTGCTGCTGCACGTCGGTCAAGCCGGTGAAGTAAACTTTGCGCGAGTTGGGGTTCACGATCGAGCCGTTCGGACCCGCCTGAAACTCGGCGAAATTCGGGTAGCGCAGCGTGGCCGCGTCGGACGTGCCGAGGGCGTCGAACAGCTCGGAGTAATCACGGCCCTCCGACACGTAGGTGCCGGTGAAGCGAAAGTCGAAGGCGAGCCGCTGGTAGGCTTCACGAAGCTCCCACGGGATCACGTTCACGCCCAAGATCATCGTGCCGCGCAGCGGCGGATGGTTGACGAGCGAGCCTTTGAGATCGGTGGCGCCGTAGTCGCTGCTGTCGTTCTGGAACTCGAGCAGGGCGCGAAAACCGCCGTACGGCTCGATGTACTTCACGCGGCGCGACACGATCGTGTGCGCCTCGATCGCGGTGACGCCGCGGCTGATGCCGGGTTGGCGCGAGCCAGCGGTGCCTTCCAGCGAGCCGCCGTCGACGTTGGCGTCGTAAGCGCGATCGCCGCCGACGCCGTTGCGGTTGATGTCGGAGTAGTGCGCGCACTCGACGACGGCGTCGCCCGGCGTCAAGCCGCTGTTCGCGTTGAGCGCGGCCGTGTGCTTGCTGCAGGCGTGCATCGGCTCGCTGACGTCGAAGCGCCCCTCGATGCCGATCAACCAGGTGGGCTTGGTGTGGTCGCGAGCCTGGTTCATCGGCGTGGCGTCGATGCCGATCGCGAGGTACTCGATGCCGCTGCGGGTGGGCGACTTGAAGGGCAGTTGAAACAGCTGCTCGCCGGGCGCCCCCGCCAGCGAAAATGCCTGATTGTTCTCGCTACCCGACAAGCCCTTCAGCTCGCGATCGTCGGACAAGACGATGGGCATGCGAATAATCAGCGCGATGTCTTTGTACAGGCCGATGTCGGCGCGCGTATTCAGGCGGCTGATGCGCTGTGAATATTGGGCCACGTTCAGGTTGGCCCGCGAGTACCCGCCGTCGCTGAAACCGGCGTCGGTGAGCGACGATTCGCGCAAGATCTTGGCGCTCTTCCAGGTGCTCTGATAGCCGAGCGACAGGTGCAGATCGAACAAGTCGTCGTCGTCGAACGCGTCGACCACCTGCACGACCTCCGACGGCTCCCTGAGCACCGACGGCTCGCTGACTTTGCGCGGCTCTTCGGCGTGCGAAAGCGAGGTCAGAAGCAACCCCACCAGAGGCAGGGTAGAGCACGTTTTCAGGGTCGAGCGCCTCATCCTGGGACCTCGGGCCAATGCGCGCGCCCGTTTCAGCGGACGCTAGCGGCGCGGGCTCCGAACTGTCAACGGACCCGTCACTTTTCCGCGGGTTGAACCAGGCGCGGGCGCGGTATCGTCTCCCACAGTCCCTCCCATCGCACCGCGTCGGCCCAAAGCCCGGCGCGAGCGCTCGAGTCGGCCACGAGCCCAGTTGCAGATGCCGCGATCGTGCACGCCGCGCGCGCCGCTTTTCGCGCTCGCACGTGGGCTTGCGCGCGCTCGCCGAGCGACTCGGTTGCGTTGTGGTCGCCGACGCGTCGCGCCGTCGATTCGGCGGCTTCGGCCGCTGCCTGACAGCGAGCCATCAGCTGGGTCGCGTCGGACTTGCCGAGCGGGACGCTCAGCTTGTCCTTGGCGTGGAGCGGGCTCTTCCAGCCTTTCCTCTGCGCGTCGCTGGCGGCGTCGAGCTCGACCTGGCCCGCCCGCACCTCCACGCTGAGCTTCTTGTCGTCGAGCGCGAGCGTGAAGTCGGCGTCGGCGTATCGAACCGCCGCCACCGGGGTCGCGATCAGCACCTCGGCGCCAGGGCGCGAGCCCATGCCGCTGCCCGACTGCACCCTGCCTCGAGCGAGCAGCACCTGCTCGCGCCCGCGCCGGCAGGCGCGAAACGAGGCCGGGCCCGCGATCGCGATCTCGCGCCCGCTCAGCGTGTGCTTCAGCGTCAGGCTCGCGCCCACGCCTAGCGTCACCCACTCCGCGCCGTCGAGCTGGGCCCCCGAAGCGAGCGGCGCGCCGCCCTGCTCGGCTTCTCCCAAAACGCGCAGCGCGCGACAAGTCGGCTCGGGGAGCGCGGCCGGCGCGTGCTCGCTCGGCGCGGGCGGAGCCGCGGCGAGCGCGCTCGCCGCCGCGGCCGGCGGGGGGGCGCTCGCGGAGGGGCTCGCCTGCTGACCCGTGGATTTGCCGCAAGCTACCAGCAACGGGAGCAGCAGCCAGCGGCGACGGCGCGCTGCGCTCATTCCGGCAGCCGTGACGGCGGCGGCGGAGGAATGACGAGCGTCTTACGTTCCTCTTCGTCGTCCTCCGCGAAGATCTCGTTCGTGATGTCTTCGGCGGCGAGCTCTTCTTTGGCCGCGCCGAGCTCACGCGTCGTCTCTGCCAAACGATCGGCCAGCACGCCCGTAAACTGCCACAGCAGCTTGACCGCGAGTTGGTGCTCCTTGCGCAAGATCTCGAAGAACTCTTGTCGCCGGATCACCATCAGCTCGCTCATGCCCTCGGCGGTCACGGTGGCCGAGCGCGGCTGGCTGCGAACGAGCGCCATTTCTCCGACGTGCGCGCCGGGCGGCAAGGTCGCGACGTCCGCGCCTTTGCGCGAAACCTTGAGTTGCCCGGAGAGGACGATGAACAGCTCCTCCCCTTTCTCACCCTCGCTTATCACGACCTCGCCCGGCCGGTAGGTGATCACGTCCGTCACCTGAAGCACGCGCAAGATTTCGCGATCGTTCAACGGACGGAACAGCGGCATGCGCGCCAATATTTCGCGCTTCAGCTGGAGCTTCTTGGCTCGGCCCTCGTCGCGATCCGAAGCGTCGCCGACGGTGACGATCACGGAGGTGATGTTGTCTTTGCCACCGTGGTCGTTGGCCCAGTCGATCAGCTGGCGGACGACGACGTCGGCGTCGGGCTGGCCCAGGAACTTCCCGAGCTGCTCGAGCTCCTCCTCGAAGTAGCCGGAGAGGCCATCCGAGCACAGCAAGAAGCGATCGCCGTGGAGCAGGTCGATGACGAGCGTGTCGGGCTCGACGTGCTCGTAGACGCCGACGGCGCGCGTGATGGCGTTTTTTTGCGCGAGCTGCTCGACCTGCTCGCGCGGCATCTTCTTGCGCTTGATGAGCTCGTTGTACACCGTATGATCTTCGGTGATTTGCTCGAGCAGCCCGTCGCGCAGCAGGTAGATGCGGCTGTCACCGACGTAGATGATGAAGGCCTGGGTGCCCACGATCAAGAGCGCGACGAGCGTCGTGCCCATGCCACGCTTTTTGGCGTCTTTGGCCGCCTCCGAATGGACCTTGCTCGACGCCCGGTTCACGGCGAACTCGAGCATGTTGAGGATGTCGCGCTTGCTGACCTTGGCTCCGCCCGAGGCGCCCGCGGCGTAGTCGCGCAGCATGTCCGCTTCCTTGCGAACCTCGTCGTGGATCGTGCGGACGGCGAGGGCGCTCGCCACCTCTCCCGCCGCGTGCCCGCCCATTCCGTCGCAGACGACGAACAGCCCGAGCTTCTTGTCAACGAGGTAGTTGTCCTCGTTGTGCTCGCGCGTGCGCCCGACGTCCGTCAACGCGCCGAAATGGATCTCCGGACTACTCATCGGCGCAGCAGGATAGCGCAGTGACTCGGGCTTCGGAAAGAGGGGCACGTGCCGAGCTCCGCGGTGGGCCGACAGGCGCGCCGAACCGCCGCGGCGCGGCCATTTCTGCCGATCCGCTGCCGCGCGGGGGGTCGGCCGAGCAACCGTGCGCACCGAGCCTTACACGCGGCACCGCCGCCGAGCGTGCTCAGGCGGATACGGCGGGGCGGCCGGCGGAGCTCGCGGCGCGGCGACGATCGAGCGAGGTGTCGACGCCGAAAGCGGCCAGCACGGCCAGAAACGGCAAGATCGGCACCGAGTAGCGCCCGAGTGGGATCAGCGCCGCGACGCAGACGTTGGTCACCACCAGCGGCAGCAGGAAGATCCAGAAAGCTTTCTTTTCTTCGTACGCTCGCTTGATGCCGATCGCGGCGAAGATGAAGCTGACGATGGCGAGCAGCAGCGGGACGAGCGAAGTCTCGAAGCTCGTCATCACGTACCAAAACGTGAACAGCCCCACGACGCATTTTCGCAGCGTGTCGAGCGGTCGTTCGACGATCCACTGCTTCATCACCTTGCGGTTGTTTTCGTCGTCGACCGTCTCGTCGGCTTCCCACTCCACGCCGTTGTCGTGAGCGATGCGTCGGAACAGCGCGTTGGACTCGTTTTCGGCGACCGTATAGGGCGGCTGTTGCAGCGTCGCGAACTCGAGGCGCGTGAAGATGTAGCCGCGCAAAAACGCGTCGGGCGTGCCGGGCGTGAGCAGCACGACCTTGCCGCTCAGCTGGTAGTTTCGGTAGGTCCACGGCGCGATCATCAGCGCGATCGTCAGCGCGATGGCGGCGACGCCCGGCAGGGGGGCGGCGGCGTGGGGCCGCTTGCGCCAGCAACGGAACGCCCAATAGCCCATGAAAGCGACCGTCATCGGCAGCGCGACGCCCTTGCACAGCGTCGCCAGCGTGCCTGCCACCGCGAACGAGACGCCGTTTCGGATGCTGGGATGCTCGTGAAAATGGACCGCTCGCCAGACGGTGACGACGAACAGAAACGTGAGGAACGACTCCATGTGCAAGTCGGGCACGTAGCGCAGCAGCATCGGGTGTAGCGCGCAAAATAGGCCGGCGATGAGCCCGGTGCGGGCGTTGAATACGCGCCTGCCGGTTACGAACGTCAAGACGCACGTGCCGACGTGAAACAGGCACTGCAAGAGCAGCACGGCCGAATCATCCAAGCCGACACGGTAGATGACGGCCAACAGCTCGGGGTAGAGCGAGGCGGCGCGCCGCGTGAGCTTGGTCAGGCCGTGCTCGACGAGGCCGTGGGCGATCTTCCCGTAGTTGTAGGGGTCGCCCGAATTCGCGACGAGGCCCTGCCAGCGGAAGACGACGTGCACCATCAACAGGGCGGCGACCAACGCGACGGTGGCGACCACCCAAACGAGTCGCTCGCTACGGCTCGGCATCGGACGCGCTGTCATGTCGGCGAGGCGCGTCCACGCTAACAAAAGCGCATGACGCCCGCTACACCGCCCCAAGGCGGCCCCGCTACGCGAGCTGTTCGAGGATGGAGCGGGCACCCTGACGCGCCACCACGACGTGGTCGAGCAGCGGAATTCCGATCAGCTCGGCGCATTTCGACACATGCTTCGTCATTTCGACGTCGTCGGGGCTGGGCTGCGGGTCGCCGCTCGGATGGTTGTGAACCAGCAATATCGCGGCCGCGCCGTTCTTCACGGCGGGGGCGAGCACGTCGCGCGCCGTCAACGCGCAGCCGTGCAGCCCGCCTTGCGCGATGCGCGCGCTGGCCTTGAGGCCGCTGCGACCGTCCAAACACAGCAGCCAGACCTCTTCGTGATCGAGCGCGGCTAGGCGCGGGCGCGCCCAGTCTGCCACTGCCTCGAAACAGTCGATGATCGGGCGCGACTCGGCCAATGAGCGGATCACCACCCTTCGACCGAGCTCGATCGCGGCGGCCAGGCGCGCCGCCTTGATCGGTCCGACGCCGGGCTGAACCGAGAACGCGTGCGGTCCGAGGCGCGCGATGCCTTCGATGCCGCCCGAGGCTTCGAGCAACGCCAGCGCCACCCGCTCCCCGGAGTTGCCGGCGCTGCCGGTGCCGAGCAGCAGGCTGAGCAGCTCCGCGTCGCCCAAGTCGTGTACGCCTGATTCGAAGGCTCGCTCTCTGATCGCCGGCACTCTCATGCTCCTGGTCGACCAGGTTGCAGCGAGCGTGCCGAGCGAAAAGCGCAGCCAGCATCGCGGTCGAGCGCGGCCGCCAGCCGTTCGACTGGCCGCCGGCCGCTCACTCCACGTCGACCACGCTGCTCGGGTCGAGGCGGGCGCGGAGATCCTCGAGCGCCGCCACCACCAGCCCGTCATCGGTGCCGTCGAAGGTGATGCGCGTGCGGTAGCGCGGATTGAAGAGCGCCGGGTAAGATCCGATGCTGACGGCGGGGTGCAAGGCCACGACCGCGTCGAGCGTCTCCTTGAGCTCGACCTCGCCCTGATTGAGCACCAGCGCACGGCTGACGAACGGTCGCGGGCCGACGACCCAAGATCGCAAGGTCGACAGCTTCATCCGGAACACCTCCGGCACGCCCGGCAAGATCCAGACGTTCTCGACGACCGGGGTTGGCCACGAGGCGTCTGTCGCCCGCCGTAGCTGAGCGCCCTCCGGCACGTCGGCGAAGCGCAGGTGGGCCTCCGTCGTGCGCTCGCCGAACGTCTCGCGTACGAGCGCGACGAGCGACTGATCGCGAACCACCTTGCGCCCGAACGCGGCCGCGACGGCTTCGATCGTCACGTCGTCGTGGGTCGGCCCGACGCCGCCGCTCGTGACGAGCAAGCCGTGAGCGGCCGACAGGCGCGCGATGGCGCGAGCCAGGGTTGGCACGTGATCGAGTAAGATTTCAGCCGTCGTCAGCTCGATGCCGAGCGCACGCAGGGTCTTGGCGAGCGGCGCGAGGTTGGCCTCCACGACCTTGCCGGTCAGCAGCTCGTTGCCGATCGCCAGAAATGCGGCTGTCTCGACCGTGGTCTGCACGTCGGTTACTCCGGCTCGAGCTCACGCACGACGGGCTGACCGGCGGCGTCGATGGCCAGCAGCTCTTCGACGCGTTTTTCCGCGGCGTCGAGCTTGGCTTGGGAGGTGCGGGAAAGGCGCGTGCCCTCTTCGAACAGGGACAAGGATTGCTCGAGCGAGAGGTCACCGCTCTCCAAGCGCTCGACGATCGCGGTCAGGCGCTGCAGCGCTTCTTCGAAGCCAGGAGCTTCGGGGGCGGCCTGGGTCGGGGCCGCTTGTTCGGCGATGGCTTTCTTCATCGGCTCGCTTCCGGAACGTTCACCCGTTCTTCGAGAAGCGCAAGTCGGACGGCGACGGGAGCCGGATCTACGCCCGCCAGTGCCGCCACCCCGTCGGGGTCGGCCAGCACCGGCAGGGCCAAGCCATCGCCGAACCGCAGCTGCGCCCACGCGACGGCGCCGGCCCCTGTGGCCGGATTTTTGACCAGCTCTACCCAGGCGGTCTCGGAGCCGGTGGCGCTGGCAGTGAGCACCTGTCCGGCGAGCGCCAACCGCGCCGCCTCACGCACCACCGCCGAGCCGTCGAGATCCGCGGCGAGGCGAAGGGTGCGCGTCTTGACTGCCTCCGTGCGTCGGCTGAGGGCGATGACGGCTGCGTGTCGCACGCCCGGGTCGGCCTCGAAACGGTAGGCATTTTCGATCAAGCCGAGCGCGTCCGGAGCCGACGCCCGGCCCAGCCCGAGCAAGGTGTGCGCTCGCAGCCAGGGGTCGCCGCTCGCCAGCAGCTCCCGCACCAGCGCGGAAAGATCGGCGTCTTTGCGGGCCGCCAGGGCCGCCGCCGCCAGCAGCGAGCCGGGGCCCGCCTCGTGCACCAGCTCGAGCAGCAGCGGGCTCGGAACCTGCGCCGCCGCGTCGGGATCGGCCAGACCGATACTGAGCGCGGCGCGCAACGATGGCTCCTTCTCGCGCTGCAGGCGAGCCGTTGCCGCGCGCGCGGCGAGGCCCGAGATCGCGAGGCGGGCGACGGCGCGCACAACGACCGGATCGGAGGCGCTCAAGCTGCGCAACAGGGCGGCGGGATCGAGCAGCGCTTCCGCGAACGCGGCCGCCGCGCGCTCGCTCGGCTCGTTCGAGCGCCGCGAAGCCGCCAGCTGTCGTTCGAGCGCCGCGCTATCGACGCCGAGCCGGGCGCGCCGTAGCCCGAGCCCACGCAAGGCCAGCGCCCGCAGCGGAGGCTCCCCGAGCGCCCGCTCCAGCCGTGCCTGGGCGAAAGCGCCGGGCGCGCGCGACAACGCATACACGGCCAGGCCGGCGCTGTCGGGACGCGAAAGGGCAAGCTCGATGGCGGCCGCGTTCCGAGCGCCGCCGCGCGCGAGCAACTCGAGCAGCGCTGGCGCGCGCTCGCCCGCTAGCGCAAGGTCGACGCTCGTGGGCACCGCGAAACGACCGTCGGTTTCGAGCAGCAGCGCGAGCGCCAGCGGTCGCGTGGCTTCGCTTTCGGCGAGCTTTGCCAGCGCCACCCCCGCGTCCGCCGCCTGGCCGCGGGCCAGGATCTCGGTTGCCGCCGCGACAAGCACCGGCTGGCGCTCCGCGCGCAGCCAGTGGCGCGCCAGTGGCGCGACCTCGGTCGAGCCGAGGCGCAGCAGCGAAAGCGCCGCCGCGGCGCGCGTCTCCGGCGCGCCGCGCCGCACGATCTCGCGCAGGAAGCTCTCCGCGCGCAGGTCCCCGAGCGCGCCAAGGGTGTCGCACAGCTCTTTGGTAGGGGTGCCCGGGACCTTCAAAATCGGCCCCAGCTCGCGCGGTGGGTAGGCCAGCAACGCGTCGCGCGTCAGCTCGGCGGCGTGACCGGGTTTGCGCAGCGCTCGTCCCAACGCCGCTAGTGCCGCCACATCGTCGGTCCGTGCCAGGGCCAAGGCGGCCGCGCTCTGCACCCAATCCGCGAGCGGCCCCGCGTCGGCGGGAGCGGCCGGAGACGACAACGCGCGCACCAGCGCGTCGCGCGCGATTGCCGACTTGGCGTGCGGCGCCAGCGCGCGCACCGCCGCCAGGTGCTCTTCGGCTCCGCGCGCAGCCCCGCCCGGGTCGAGCGCGCGCGCCAGAAGCTCGACGGCGCGTGGCGTCCCCAGGGCGGAGAGCCGCGCCAGGCCGCGCAGGCGCTCGCCCGAGGCGTCGCTGTTCAGCAGGCGCTCCGCCGCGGGAGCCCCCAGCTGCCCGAGCAGCGAGGGCGCGTTCTTGGCGTGCGCCGCGTCGCTTTGCTGCGCCTGCGCGGCGGCGGGCCAGGTGCCCAGGAACGCCACCAGCGCCGCCCCGCACACCGAGCCCTTCATGGCTTCGCGCTCGATGGCGGCGCCACGGCGGGGCCGATCGCGATACCGAGGCCGCTCTGAGCAGCGCCCGGCAGCTTGGCTACGGTCGAGAAAGCGACGGCCTGGGCCACGTCGTCGCGGTGGGTCAGCGCCCGCAGCGCGAGCACGACGCTGGTGCTGCGGTTCATCGCTTCTTCCGCGGCGGCCGGGCTCGGCCCCTGCGGTCGCACTCCCACGAGCAGGGTGACGGAAGGCCGAGCTTGCAGCAGCGCCGCGACCGCCCGCAGCGTGAGCTTCGACTTCTCGGTCAGCTCGAGCGCGCGCGGCATGGGCTCGAACCCGATCGGCGTCGAGAGGCGTACGCTCTGCGTTTTGTCGTCGACGCGAGCGATCGGCGGTCGCGGCTTCTTGGCGTCCGTGTCGGGGCAGCCATCGGTGTCCTCGAACCCGTCGAAGGTCTCGGCCGCCTGCGGGCACTTGTCCTCGGCGTCGTCGTAGGTGTCGCCGTCTCGATCCGGGTTCGGGCAGCCGTTGAGCTTCGCGTCCGAGCGCGCCACACCGAGCACGACCGGACAGGCGTCGTCGGTGTCGGGAATGCCGTCTTGATCGTTGTCGGGGTCGGGGCAACCGTCGGCGTCTTCGAAGCCGTCGCGGTCCTCGGCCTGCTTGGGGCACTTGTCGTCGGGATCGTACACGCCGTCCATGTCGCGATCGCGCAGCGGACAGCCGCGCAGCTTGGGATCGGGCGAGTCGGGACCGGCTTCGCGCGGGCACGCGTCCTTCACGTCCGGGATGCCGTCGTGATCGTCGTCCGGATCCAAGCAGCCGTCCTCGTCTTCGAACTCGTCGGCGTCTTCCTTTTCGGCCGGGCATTTGTCGTCTTCGTCGCCGACGCCGTCGTCGTCGTTGTCGAAGTCGGGACAGCCATCGCCGTCCTCGAAGCCGTCGCGGTCTTCGGCGAGCTCCGGGCACTCGTCTTTGGCGTCCTCGATGCCGTCATGATCGGCGTCGTAGAAGCGCGGCGCCCAACCCAGCCCCAGCACGCCGCGCACCGACGGCACGCCGACGGCAGAGCTGAGCGGCGCCTCGACGCCGGCCAGGATCGAGATCTCGGACGGCGTGTAGCGCGCGACAGCGCCGAGCATGGCCGGGCTCGCGGCGGCGGCGGCGAAGTTGGGGGTGAGCCCCACCGCTCCGTGCGCCTCGACCGACCAGGTCCAGCGCCCCTTGTCGTCCCAACCCAGCGCTTGCGGCCGGACAACCAGCGCGGCGCCCCACGGCAGCTCGTGGCCGAAGGCGCGATCGACGTAGGTTGCCTCGGAGCCTCGCAACTTGGCCCCCAGCGTCGCCCGCAAGCTGAACGCGACCAGGCTCAGCTCCGATAGCATGCGTAGCTCGCCGGTGGTGCTCCGCTCCGAGATGTAGGAGGTCGGATCGCCGGTCGGGAGCGTGACGCGCGCGAGCGCCGCCAGCGAAAAGCCACCCAGCTCTCCCGCGGGCAACAACACCGCTTTCGCCGACAGGCCGACGTCGCCGAGCGCGCTCTTGGGCAAGGTCGCCGCGCCGCTCAGGCGATCGGAAATGTCAGTGCCGGTTTGGTAGATCACGCTCGGCAGCGCGAGGCCGAGCGCGATGCGGTCTCCCAGCCCGACGCCGAACAGGTAGTCGACCGAGAACTGATGACGTACCGGGGTCGCGATCTGGGCACCGGTGTCGTCTTTCAACACCACCAGCCGATTGGCGTACGACGCCACCACCGCCGCGTTCCAGTTCAGCGGCCCCGGGGCGCGCGCCGGCTCCGTGTACAAGCCGCCCTGCTCGTCGGTGGGCAGGTCGAGGCGCCGCAGGTTCAGCGAGGGCACGTCGGCAGCGCGGGCGGAGCCGGCGACCAGCACCGCCAGACCCGAGGCGAGAAAAATAGCGGAAGCGCGGCCACGCATGGCGCGAGGTTAAGCGGCGCGCTGCCCGCAACGCCAGAGCTTTTCCGCGGTGGCGGAGCGCGCGGCACGCGGCTTGCGCCGGAAGGTTGCGCGGCGGGGCGGTTCGGCATATCGAGAGCGTCAATGGATGCGATCAGGATCCGCGGCAGCCGCGCGCTCAGCGGCACAATTCGCGTGAGCGGCGCCAAGAACGCGGCCCTACCCATCTTGTGCGCCACGCTGCTGTCGGACGGCGAGAGCCGGTTGCGTAACGTGCCCGCTCTGCGCGACATCGAGACGACGGCGGCGCTGCTGCGTTACCTGGGCCGCCCCACCGAGGTGGACATGCCCGAGGTGCGGGTGAAAGCGCCGACCGGGAGCGTGAAGCCCGAAGCGCCGTACGATCTCGTCCGCCAGATGCGCGCCAGCGTGCTCGTGCTCGGGCCGCTGCTCGCGCGCTACGGCTGGGCGAAGGTGTCGTTGCCGGGCGGCTGCGCGATCGGCGCCCGCCCCGTCGACCAGCACTTGCAGGGGCTGGAGGCGCTCGGCGCCAAGATCGAGGTCGAGCACGGCTTCATCCTCGCTCAAGCCCCCAAGGGTCTGCGCGGCGCCGAGGTCGTGTTCGACATGCAAACGGTGGGCGGCACCGAAAACTTGATGATGGCGGCCGCGCTCGCCAAGGGTCGCACCACGCTCGTCAACGCGGCGTGCGAGCCCGAGATCGAAGAGCTGGGGCGAGTGCTCAACAAGATGGGAGCCCGGGTCGAGGGCGCCGGCACCTCGACGATTCACGTGCAAGGCAAAGACGAGCTGGCTCCGTTCGACCACGCCGTGATCGCCGACCGCATCGAGGCCGGCACGTTCATGGCCGCGGTCGGGCTGGCGGGCGGCAACGTGTTGCTTCAAAACGCCCCCCTCGAGGATCTGGAACCGGTGGTAGTCAAGCTGCGCAAGGCGGGGCTCGAGATCGAGCGCGAGGGCGAGCACGTGCGCGTGCGCCGCGTCGGCGCCCTGCGCGGAGTGGACGTGAAGACGGCGCCCCATCCAGGCTTTCCGACGGATATGCAGGCCCAGTTCATGGCCCTGTGCTGCCTGGCGAAGGGCGAGAGCGTGCTGACCGAAAACGTGTTCGAGAACCGCTTCATGCACGTTCCAGAGCTGATCCGCATGGGCGCCCACATCGAGACGCGCGGCAACGTAGCGATCGTGCGCGGCGTCGGCGGGTTGTCGGGCGCGAGCGTGATGGCGACGGACCTCCGCGCCAGCGCCTCGCTGGTCATGGCTGGCCTCGTCGCCGAAGGCGAGACGATCGTGCGTCGGGTGTACCACCTCGATCGCGGCTACGAGCACATCGAGCACAAGCTTGCCGGCGCCGGCGCCGACATCGAGCGCATCGCGCTCGAGAGCGAGGAGCCGTGAGCACGGGGCCGCTCACGATCGCGATCCCGAAGGGTCGCGTCACCAAGGTGCTGGCGCCGCTGTTCAAGGCGGCCGGCCTCGACACCTCGGCGCTCGGCGACGACGACCGCCGACTCGTGCGCGAGAGCGCGGACGGCAAGCTGCGGTTCCTGCTGCTCAAGCCCGATGACGTGCCGACCTACGTCGAGTACGGCGCCGCCGACCTCGGCGTGAGTGGGCGCGACGTGCTCCGCGAGCGGCGCTGCGATCTCTATCAGCCGCTCGATCTCGGGATCGGCAAATGTCGGATGGTGGTGGCGGCCCAGCCCGGCGCCGTCTTGCCCGACGTCCCCCGCATCGCGACCAAGTTCCCGCGCATCGCCAGCGAGCACTACGCCTCGCTCGGGGTGCAGGCCGAGATCATCTACGTCGGCGGCTCGGTCGAGCTCGCGCCGATCGTCGGGCTGTCGGACGCGATCGTCGATCTCGTCGAGTCCGGCGCCACGCTACGCGAAAATGGTCTCGTCGAGCGCGAGACCATCTTCGACGTTTCGAGCGTGCTCGTCGCCAATCGCTCGCTGTTCAAGCTCCGCCACGCCGAAATCCAGCCGCTGGTGGAGCGCTTGCGGCTCGCGATCGGCGCGGCGGCGCGTTAGCCGCTCATCTCTTCCAGCAGATCTTCGATCCGAGCCATCACGTCTTGCATCAGCTCCGGGTGGGGCAACAGCGTGGTCCGGAAGTGATCCCGGTACGGTACGTTGAAGCTGGAGCCGGGCGCGACAAGCACGTGCTTTTGCTCGAGCAGCCGCAGCGCGAATGCCCGGTCGTCGAACGGTTCGGCCAGCCCCTCGGTCTTGACCCGCACGAACGCGTACATCGAGCCGCGGGGGGTGACGAGGGCGAGGTGGCGGCTCTTGGCGACCGCCTCCAACAAACAGCGACGCGTCTCGAACAAACGCCCGCCGGGACACGTCAAATCCAAGATTGACTGATGCCCGCCGAGCGCCGTCTGCACCGCGAACTGCCCGGGTACGTTGGAGCACAACCGCAGCGAAGCGAGTAGCTCGACAGCGTCGAGGTAGCCGCGGGCGTGCTCGCGCTCGCCCGAGAACGTCACCCACCCGACCCGCAAGCCGCAGGCGCGGTAGATCTTGCTCAGCCCGGAGAACGTCAAACAAAGCGTGTGCTTCGTGAGCGTCGCCATCGGCACGTAGCGCGCGTCTTCGTACAACATTTCGTCGTAGATTTCGTCGGCGCACAGCACCAGGTGATGCTCTTCGGCGAGCTCCGCCAGCTGCTTCAACACCGCCTCCGGGTAAACCGCGCCCGTCGGATTGTTCGGGTTGATGACCACGATCGCCCGAGTGTTTTCCGTGATCAACGCGCGCACCTCGCTCGGATCGGGCACGAAGCCGTTTTCGGCGCGGCAGGGGTAGTGCACGGCTTTGGCGCCGTGGATCACCACCGACGCGGTCCAGAGCGGGTAGTCGGGGCTGGGTACGAGCACCTCGTCGCCCGGGTTGAGCAGCGCGCGCATCGTGATCATGATGCACTCGCTCACGCCGTTGCCGATCAGCACGTCGTCGGCCGTTACGTCCATGACGCCGCGATCTTGCTGCTGCATCACGACGGCTTCGCGAGCCTGAAAGATGCCCTTCTGGTGCGAGTAGGGATCGGCCTGCGGCAGGTTTTGCACCATGGCGACGCGCATCGTCGAAGGCATGCGGAAGCCGAAGGCGCCCGGATTGCCGATGTTCAGCTTGACGATGTCGTGGCCCTCGCGCTCGAGCTCGTCGGCGCGTCGGGCGAGGGCTCCACGAATCTCGTATTTGACTTCGTGTAGATGCTCGGACGCTAGAAGAGGCGGGAGGCGCATGGTTTCTCGGTGGGCAATGGGTCGGAGGATGCGGCAATGTAGCTTGGTTCGCGCAAGCCGTCATGCAAACGCCGACATTTTAGGCCGCCCGCGCGCCTCAGGTCGGAGCCGGGTCCGCGCAGCAGCGAAAACCGATGAAGTAGTATTCGAAGTCCGGCGGATGGCTCGTCGTGACGGGCCGGCAGGCGTTGCGAACGTGCCCCCACGCGCCGCCTTTCAAGGCCGCAAAGCGAGAACGCCGGTGCTCCCGCTCGTGATCCGCGCGCACCCATTCGTCGACGTTGCCGGTGAGGTCGAAGACGCCGAAACCGCTCTTGCACTCGGGGCGCGAGCCGCTCGCCTGACTCCGGTCGAGTCGCAGCAGCTCCGCGCTCTGGATCTCCGGCTGCTTGGCGTAAATGCGGTCGAGGATCGGGCTTACCCACTTATTGTCGAAGTTGCATTTCTGCGGGTCGCGGCGCCAGCCGGTCGGAAACGGAGTTTCTTCCGGACCCTCACAGGCGGCGACCCACTCACTCTCACGACACACGCGCTTGCCGGCCCCGGCGCAGGCCGCCTCGGCGTCGAAGAAGCTGACCATGACCGGCGGCTTGTCGCCGCGCCGGTTCGGGAACTCGAACTCGTCGATGCAATAGTCTAGCGGGACGCGCGGCGCTTCACACCGACCTTTCTCTTCGCGGAAGCGGTGGCAAATCGTGATCCGGTTCGGACGATCGTACTCCTCGTCGACGCACTGTCGCTTCATCTTCGGGCAAAAGTCGGTCTTCACGTGCTGCATACCGGCCGGGCAGGCCGCCGTGGCCGTGACGGCGGTCGGGACGGGAGATGTTGGCTCGGCTGCCGCGGTGGCAGTCGCCCGATCCCTATCGAGCGGCGCCGCTGCGGCCGGCACCGAACGCGGTGTCGAAGCCGGAGCGCGCGCGGGGCGGGGCGGCGCCGGCTCTGCCGAGCACGCCACCACCACCCCGAGCAGGTACCAAACGAGCCGGACGTCAGGGCGCGTCGAGAACAAGGTGCGGCAGCATACGCTGCAGCCCGCGCGGGCCAATGCCCTTCACTCGCAACAGATCGGTCGCGTGCTTGAAGCGCTTCAGCTTCATCCGTAAGGCCACGATCGCCTGCGCCCGCTTCATGCCGACGCCCGGCAGCTTGGTCAGCTCATCGGCCGAGGCCAGATTGAGCACGACCTTGCCGTCGGCCGTGATGCCGGACGGCGGCGCGACGCCCGGCGCAGGGTCGGTCGGCGCAGACGACGCCGGCGCCGGTCCCGCGCCGGAGGCTCCACCCGCCGCCGGCGAGACGGCCGGCGCCGTTGCACCGACGCTCGCGGGCGCAGACGTGGCCGGCGACGTCGGTTTGAGCCAGCTCGTGCCGAGCGCCGCCGCCAGCGAGCGTGAGGCCTCGGGTAGCGGTAGACCCGGCTTGGCGTAGGTCGTGGCCACCACGCCGATGCCCGCGAGCACGCCGAGCAGCAGCGCCATCCCCGCGAGCCGCAGGGCAGGCTCGAGCCACACGCTCGCCTTCAGCCGCGACAGCCAGCTCGTCGCCGACCACGCTGCCGCGCGCGGCGTGCTCCGCTCCCCCGGAGCCGGCGCCGGCGTCGCCTCGAGCTCGCCTTCCCATTCGAAGTCTTCGATTGCCATCTTCCCTCCCAAAAGCATGAAAGCCTCGCGGGCGGGGGCCGAGCAGCCCGGCGCCCGCGAGATTGGTGGAGCGACTCGTCGTGAGTCGCCCCGCCCCCTTGGTCGAACGCGCCTCAGGCCGCGTAAGCCTCGTCGTCACCTTGACCGTTGCGGCCGCGCAGACTGGTGCCCGCGTTCTCTTCGCGCGGCACGTAGTCGCGAATCTGAAAGTCACCCGCCACCGGCAGGGACTCGAGCTTCACGTTGATCGAGCCGTCGCTATTGAGAAAGGCGACGCCGACGCGGTTCCAATACTTCTTTTCGCCGCGCTGCGTGATGACGTAACAAACCTTGAGTCTCGATTGATCCATGATGTTCTTCCTTGAATGCGTCACCCGACTCGGGTGACGAAAGGCGTGATTGCGAAGCGTGTGCCATGCGCCGCCGGCGCTCGAATCACGCAAAATGCCGGGATTTTCCCGGCATCGGGCCAGGCCGCCCGGTGGCGGTGCGGCGGCCAGCATGTTAGGTTCTCGCCGGTCACCCACCCCTCGCCCGTCGGAGCACCTGATGACCCAGCGCCCTGCCAGCACCACCCGCCGCCGTTTCGTTCAGGGGGCGGCCGCCGCCGCCGGCGCCGTCGCGCTCGGCGCGCGCGAGGCAGACGCCGCGAGCGCGGTCGACTCGTACATCGCCAAGCCCCCCGCCGGCTTCAACCCGCTGAGCGCGCCCGGCAAGATCACGAAGGCGTCAGCCAAGGGCGACTTCGCGTCGTTCATGCAACCCAATCAGCTCTGGCCCAAGGCCGAGATAGCCAAGACGCTGCTCGAGAAGGCGCTGATGGAGTTCACGGGCGCGAGCAATTTGAACGCGGCCGTCGCGCGCTTCATCTCGAAAGACGACGTGGTGGCGATCAAGGTCAACGGCATCGCCGGCCAAAAAGCCACCTACACCATGGCCACCAACTACGAGGTGATCTTGCCCGTGGTCGAGGCGGTGCTGGCGTTGGGCGTGCCCGCCAGCAAGATCACCGTCTACGAACAATTTCCGGATTTTCTGGCGGGCACGCGCGTCAACGTGCGCAAGTGGGCGCTGCCGGCTGGCGTGGCCACCGGCACCCACAACAACCGCGACCACAAGATGCCCGACATCAAGGTCTACCAGGGCATCAAGACCAAGTACGCGCGCATTTTCACCGATGCCACCGCCGTCATCAACATCACGATGATCAAGGATCACTCCATCTCCGGCTACACCGGCACGATGAAGAACATCACCCACGGCAACGTGAACAACCCCCACGAGCACCACGCCAACCAGGCGAGCCCCCAGATCGCGATGCTGTATAACCATCCGATCGTGACGAGCCGCGTGCGCTTGCACATCACCGACGCGTTCAAGATCATGTACGACAAGGGTCCGCTCGACAAAGACCCAAAGACGCGCATCCCGCACGGCGCGCTGTACGTGGCCACCGACCCGATCGCGATGGACACGATGGGCGTCAAAATCGTCAACGACGAGCGCAAAGCGCGCAACCTGCCCTCACTCAAGGACGCCGGTCGCGAGCCGCGTTACATTCAGACTGGCGGCGAGCTCGGGCTCGGTGTCCACGACTTGAACCAGATCCGGATGCAAACCTTCGAAGTTTGAGCGAACGAGGCCGATGGCCGAGCAACATGGAAGTGTCGCGGCGACGGTGAGGCTCCTGGGTGAGGTCGAGTCGCTGCTGAAGCACCCGTCGGTCAGCGTCGAGCTCGGTCATCGCGGCGTGAACGCCAGCCTCGCGATCCTGGCGATTCAGGCGCTCACCGCGTACATGGACGGCAATCGCGTGCGAGCCCAAGACGACTTCGCCACCGTCGCCGACGAGATTCGGGCACGGCTCGAGCGCGGCTAGCCGCTCCAGGGCGGGTCGTAAGCCCACAAGCTCGGTCCGCGATTGGGGCCACATGCGCCCGCCCAAGGATCGGCGAGCTCGTAGAAGCCCGTGCCCCACACCTCGAAATGCAGGTGGGGGCCGGTCGAGCTCCCGGCGCTGGCCGCTTCGGCGATCTTCTGTCCGCGCGCCACGCTGTCGCCCGGCTTCACGAGCACCGAGGCTTTCTTGAGGTGATCGTAGCGCGTGGCAAAGACGCCGGGCACGTTCGGGTGGCGAATGACGACCACGTTGCCGCCCGCGAAGCACCAAGCGCAGCCCGGCTCGCCCGTGCCGCAGTAAGGACCTACCGGGGTGCAGACGGTGTTGCCGGTCGTCGCGCCGGGCTCGAGCGAGGGCGGGTCCCGACAGTCGGGCTCGGCGTCATTGGGACATCGATCGTACTTGCCGTCGAAGGCAAACAGCACCACGCCGTCAGCGGCGGCGCGCACGGCCGTGCCAGCGTCCTGAGCCTCGAACGTGATACCGATGTCGGTGCCCTCGTGGCCGACGTAACCAGCCTCGCTGCAGTCGTGAGCTTTGCCGTCGTCGTCGATATCGGGATAGCCGATGTTGACGCACGTCCGATCGGGGAGGCAGTCAATCGGCCACGACAACCCCACCGGCTCGTTCGGGGCGCCGCCCGCCCCGGCCATGGCAGCCTGGTCGAGCCCGCCCGCTCCCGCTGCACCGGCAGTCGAGGCGCCCGCGCCCAAGCCGTCGGCTGACGCACCCGCGCTACCTCCGCTTTCTCCGCCACTCGCGCTCGACCCCGCCGCCGGCAGGAACGTACCCTCCGCCGCGCCTGCGCCCGCCGGCACCGCCCCAGCGTAGGCGCCCCCAGTCGCCACGCCGCCCGCAGGCGCACCACCGCTTGGCGTCGCGCCCGTCGCGACACCGCTACTGTCCGTCGCGGCGCCGCACGCCGTGAACGCGCCAAACAGAACGAGCCCCAAGCCACAAACTGTCGTTCGCATGGGCCGATTCGAGCGACTCTGGCACGACATATCGAGATGTCGAGAAAGTAGCCCGCGCCACATGAAACTTGACCCGATTTCGTTCGAGCCGACCCGAACGTTGGCTCAGGTCGTGTCGACTGAGAGTCGCGGCGCCGGCGCCTATGCATGAATTTCGCGCCGTGATTCAAGTGATCAAACAGGACGGAAGTCGCAATCTGGAAGTCGAAGCCTCGCCGGCGATTGCCGGGCAAGCTGACTCTTGCGCAAGGCGGAGAGCTCATGCACTTTGACGCAGATGTTCCGGGCGACGTTCCGTAGCGGAGTTTGCGTTCACGTTTGCGTCTGCGTACTGGGCGTTGCCGCGTGCGGCAACGACGACACCCCGGGCGGCGCCGCTGGCGGCGCGGGCTCGCCGGCGAACGGCGGCGGGCAGACCGTCGGCGGGGGCGGTGGCGTGGCTTCCGGCAGCGGCAGCGGCAGCGGCAACGCCGCCGGAAAGTCCGGTAGCTCCGCAACCCAAGCCGGCCAAGGCGGTCAGGCGATGCCCCAAGGTGGCGCGTCGAGTGCCGGCGCTGGCAGCGGCAGCGTCGCCGGCAGCGCTGGAGTCGCCAGCGGAGGCTCGGCAGGGGCGACGACCGGCGGCGCCAGCGCTGGCAGCGGCGGCGCGATCGCGGCTCCGCCAAGCTGCGCGACGAGCGGCCCCGGTCGCACCACGTGCGGTGCGAACGGCGACGAGAGCTGCTGCACGAGCCCACTCGTCGAGGGCGGAACCTATTCGCGCACCTACACCAACACGGGCAGCGGCGCGACGGGCGAGAAGGACTCGGCCAAGGTCAGCAACTTTCGACTCGACAAGTATGAGGTCACGGTCGGGCGCTTTCGAGCGTTCGTCCAATACCTCGAAGGGGGCGGCATGCCGCCGGCCGCCGGCAGCGGCAAGCACAGCCATTTGAACGCGGGCAAGGGCCTGACCGACAGCGGCAACTCAGGCTCGTTCGAGCCGGGCTGGGACGCGAGCTGGAACAGCAAGATTCCCGCCGGCGCGGGCGCGGCCGCCAAGTGGAAGGCCCTGCTCAACAAGCCCGGCTCCGGCAGCGCTGGCTGCAGTCGCTACGGCACGTGGACCGACGAGCCCGGCGACAACGAGCTGCTGCCGATCACGTGCACCAGCTGGTACGAGTCGTACGCGTTTTGTATCTGGGACGACGGCTTCTTGCCGAGTGAAGCGGAGTGGAAATACGCGACCGCCGGCGGCGACGAGCAGCGCGCGTATCCGTGGGGCACGACCGCGCCTGGCGCCAGCAACGAGTACGCGATCTACGATTGCTGCTACCCGGACGGTAAATGCAGCGCCACGAGCGGCAAAGACACCTGCACCGGCGTCGTGAACGCGGCCCCGGTCGGGTTTGCGGCCAAGGGCGTCGGCCGCTACGGGCAGCTCGATCTCGTAGGCAACGTCTGGGAGTGGAACCTGGATCGGTACGCGAGCTACGTGAGCCCGTGTGACGACTGCGCGTACCTGACCGGCAACACCACCAACCGGGTGCTGCCCGGCGCCGGGTTCCACACCGGGGCGAGCCTCGGCGCGACCCTACTTTACTCGTACAACCGCAGCCAGGTCTCGTACAACGCCGACACCTACCGTGGCGACTACGCGGTAGGCGTGCGCTGCGCGCGGCCGATGTGATACCCCGAGCCTCGACACCGTGTCCTGACCCAAGCCTACAAAAAGCGGCTACGCTGCGCGGTGATGGGAGTCAGGGCACGGCAGCTGCTTCGTAGAAGGCTCATGGCATTGGCGGGGCTCTTGCCGTTGCTCTCGAGCGGGGTCGCGCGGGCCGATCCCATCGACGTGCGCGCGTTCGGCGTCTTCCTCGGCTACGCGTGGGGCAATGAGCCGGGCTTCGAGTGGGGCTTCGAAAGCATCGCCACTCACTATTTCGAAGACACCGCCAGCTGTAGCTCGAAGCAGCGGGCAGGCTTCGGGCCCGTGCTGCGCCTGACGATGATCGGAAACTCGCGCCTGGAGCTGACGGGGGCCCTGCACGCCGGCGGCGAATCGACGCGCAGCGTGCTCGCGTTCGACGGCGAGGTGGGCGGCACGCTCGCGTTCGGGAAGGCCGGTCTCCAAGGCTCGCTGCACACCGGGGCTTCGTTCGAGACGCTCGTCTTCAACATGTACGCGCGCCAGCGCTGGGCGATGTCGTCTTACTCGATGGGCGGCGGCGTGCGTTACCTGCCCACGTTCGGTGAGCTTGGCATGTGCAGCGACGGCCGCCCCTTTCGCGGTGGCGATGGGCAGGCACGAACCGCGCAGCTCTGGGGCGCAAAAGCGCCGACCGCGCCCTCTCCCGAAGCGCGACGTTGGGCGCGGCGCGCGGCCGAAGAATGCGCCTCCGTGCCAGCTTTTCTGCAGCTCGCCCACGAGCTACTCGAGCTCGACGCGCCCGACGCGCTCGTTGCGCGCGCGCTCGATGCGGCCGAAGAAGAGCTCGGCCACACCTGGGCCGCCAACCACCTCGCCTCACGTTTCGCAGGCACGCCGCTCGTCGCGGCGCCGCCCCGCTTCTCGCCGCGCGCAGCCCTACCCCGACAACGCGCGCTCAGCCGCCTGGCGCGTGAAAGTTGGGCTGACGGCTGGCTCAACGAAGGCGTCGCCGCGCGCGTCGCCGCCGCCGAAGCCGACGCGAGCGGCGACGCCGAAGAGGCGGCCGTCTGCGCGCGCGTCGCCCGCGAGGAAGCCGGCCACGCCGAGCTCGCATTCGACGTGCTGCGCTGGCTTTCGCGCGAAGCACCCGAGGCCGTCGCGGCCGCGGTGGCGGCGGCGCACGAGCCGCTCACGCTGCCGAGCGATTCGCCGCTTGGCGCCGGCGCGCTCGGTGAGCTGGCTCACGAGCACGCCCGGACCTCGCGCGCGCGGCTCGCCGAGCTGACATGAACCGGGCCAGTCTCGGGATTTTTGGCCGCGGGCAGGTGGCGGCTCTTCGCGGAAACGCCTAAAAACCGCGGGCATCGATCGAGTGGCAACGCCGCCCCGCGTACCGTGCCAGCGGAATAGGCTGCTGCTCGCGCGCAGCGGCTGATGCATAATGAAAGGTCGTGGGTCGTCCAACGATCGTGAAAAGCTCGTGGCTCGGCGCGCTCGTCGGCGGCTGCGCTCTGAGCGCCTGCGCCTCCAGCTCTCCTCCGTTGCAAGAGCCGACGATGCCCAGCGCGCGACCGGACGGCACGGGTCCCGCTCCCGCCGCCACCGCCGTCCAGGCGCGCCCCCAGCCGCCCTCACCGCAGAGCATCACCGTCAAGCAACCCGGCGGTGACGCGCCCGATCGCGAAGGCGCCGCGCTGTTCCGACAGCTCGACGAAGCTTGGGGCCAGCGCGGCGACAAGGACGACCAGCTGCTGCTACCCCTACCCGACGCCGAGCACTGGAAGCGCGTCCGCTACTGGGGCGTCGAGCATTTCGTCGGGTTCCGCTACGGCAGCGATCACCACGTGCTCGCGATCGGCTTCGTGCAGGAGCTGCCGCCGGGCACGCCCATCAACACCGACACGTGCATGCGACATTTCGAGGCCTGGGGCCGGCCCCAAACCAAGCCGTTCGACGTGAAATTCGGGCCGTTCGCGGTGTACCACCAACGCTGGCGCGAACAGCGGCTGGACGTGCACGCCGTCGACGGCAGGTTCTCGGCCGGTTTCAGCACCACCTCGTTCTCCGCGGCCTGGGCCGCCTACCCGGCTTACACCGACGGCTGCTTGATCTACGCGGTGGCCGTCCCTTGGCGAGATCACCCCGAGCTGGCCAAGCAAGTGCGCGACCGTTTCGTGAGCGAAGGCTTCACGAAGCTCGACGCGAGGACGACCGAGCATGCGGTTCGTAAAGAACCCAGCAAGTGAACGCCAGCTCGAGGGCGGCGCGGTAGCGGAAGCTGGCGAGGGCCCGCGCTTCGACCCCGAGCTCGCCCGGACGCCGAACGGAAGCAGCGCAAAGAAGAGCAGGACAAGAACGCGCGCGAGGCGAAGGCCAAGCGCGACGCCGCCGAGAAGGGCCGCAAGAAGTAGCGACGCCGCCGCCCGGAGCGCCGCGAACGGCGTCTCGTCGTGGCTCGGCCCTATTTCAAGAGCACGCTGCGCACCACGAAGTTGTTGGCCTTGTCGTAGGCACGCACGCTGATCAACGCAGGCAGGCTGCGAACCAGGTTCTTCACGTCGACGTCCAGCTCTTCACGCTGCTCGTCGAAAATGCCGTCGGCAGGAAAGAATGGAAGCCATTCGTCGCTGCCCGCGACCGACACCTCGATGCGCGCGATCGGACCCACGCCGTCTTGCACGATCGCCCTGACGTGGGAGCCGTTGGCGGCCAGGGCGTCGATGCTGGGCGGCGTGTTGTCGACCAACACGACGCCGCTCTCGCGCACGTCCTTCGTCGCGCGATCGGGCGGGTTGGAGCTCTCGTCGCTGGCGGTGACGCGCACACGGTAGCGGCCTTCGGGCAGATCCGCGGTGTCCCAGCTGTAGCTCTCTTTGGTCAACTTCTCGTTCGGCTTGAGCAGATCGAACCAATCGGTGGTGCCGAGCAGCCGGTATTGCAGGCGATAGCGCAGCTCGTCCTTGTCCGGGTTGTCGATCTTCCACGTCAGGTTGACGGCGCTCTCGGCCCGGCGCGTGATCGGGCCACCGGAAGCCTTGGGCGAGTCGTCGCCGGTCTCGCCGTCGCCGCCACGCGCGTCGACGTTGGTCAGCACGGCCCGGAGGTTGTCGGTGAGAAACGCCACCTCGATCTGGCTCAGCACCGCGTTCGGATCCTTGGCGAAGCGCGCG
>Ga0164241_10001163_pt1 | contig 34999 bp, 35 predicted proteins | sample OricomyardsoilBY_FD_108780 | JGI IMG/M metagenome (GOLD analysis project Ga0164241, IMG submission 108780) | Backyard soil microbial communities from Emeryville, California, USA - Original compost - Back yard soil (BY) | ecosystem: Environmental > Terrestrial > Soil > Unclassified | place: USA... | reverse complement strand
GGCGAGCGCGAGCAGCGGGATGGGCAGCGCGAGCGGGTAGGCGAACGCGAGCACGGCGAGGAACAGCGCGAGCAGGATCGCGCCGCCGCGCGTCCGCTCCTCGACCAGCCACCAGCTCAGCACCAGCGCGAACGGCAGCGCCATCAGCCCCCACGTCTGGTTGTAGTAGGGGTGCATCGCCGTGTGGAGGATCATCTTGTCCAACCCCACGAGCCCCATCGCGCCGAGCGCCGCCCAGCGCGGCGCGCCGGTCAGCTCGCGCGCGACGAGGAAGAACCCGAGCGCGGCGATCGCCATCAGCAGCGCCTGCAGCGCGGAGATCGTCTCGAAGACCTCCTTGCCGCTGACCGTCGCCGCCGCGCCGAGGACGTAGTAGATCGGCTGCTTGGAGCGCCAGACGAGCGGCACCTTGTCGACGGGCAGGCCGACGTCCTCGCCGAGCGGCTGGTTGTGCTGCAGGAACATCGCCGTGCCGACCGCGAGGTGCGCGTCCTGGCCCTGGCCCTCGACGGTCACGATCCCGGCGCGGAACAGCGGCACGAGCGCCACGCAGCCGAGCAGGATCGCGACGTAGACCGGCCAGCCCGCGCCGCGGAAGTACGCGCGCGGCCCGCCGGCGACCGGCGTGCGGCGCAGCGCGTAGGCGGCGGTCGCGAGGCCGGCGAGGATCGCCAGCGCGAGCGAGACCCGGAACGGCACGAACGCGAAGCCGAGGATCGTCATGAACACGGCGAGCGCGCAGCTGCCGACGGGGAGGACCCAGAGCGCCTCGTGGCGGCGCAGGCCGTCCGGGAGCAGCAGCCGCGTCAGGCCGAAGCCGCAGATCGCGAGCAGCAGCACGCAGGCGAGCGCGAGGTGCGCCAGCGGCTTGGCGGCGCCGAGGTGCAGCGCGCCCGCGTCGTGGGCGACCTTGATCGCCGCGCCGCCCGCGAGGACGGCGGCCAGGCCCTGGGGGGCTAGGCGGCGCGCTGCGTCTCGTGGTGCTGCGCCCGGGCCTGCGCCATCACCCGGGACACGAAGACCGGGTTGCCCAGGAGGTAGCGCTTCCACATCCGCTGGGGTTCGACGGCGAGCCTGAAGATCCATTCCAACCCATTGTCGGACAACCACGCCGGTGCGCGCGGAACGCGGCCGGAGACGTAGTCGAACAGGGCCCCCACGGTCCACAGCACGTCGGTGTCCAGGCGCTCGGCGTTGCGCTCCACCCAGAGCTCCTGCTTCGGCGTGCCCATGCCCACGAGGAGGATGTCGGGGCGGCGCGCGTTGATGTCCTCGACCACGCGCTCGTCGTGCGCGGAGCCGGGGGAGAAGTAGCCGTGGTGCGTGCCGGCGATGCGGAGCTTCGGGTACCAGGTCGCCAGCCGCGCGGCGGCCTCGCCGGCGACGCCGGGCTCGGAGCCGAGGAGGTAGACGGAGAGGTCGGCGGCCTCGCACAGCGCGGCGAGGCCCCAGATCCAGTCGGCGCCGGTCATGCGGTGCGGGATCTCGGCGTCGAGCGCCTTGGCGGCGAGGCGGACGCCGTAGCCGTCGCAGTAGACGAGGTCGGCGGCCTCGAGCGTGGCGCGCAGCGCCGGCGTCTCGCGCGACTGGTTGAGCACGTGCGCGTTGACGTACATGACCTGCTTCGGCGGGGCGCCCTGGCCGACCCAGCCCGTCACGCGGTGCAGCAGCTCGGCCGGAGGGCCGAGGTCGACGGGAATGTCGAAGATCTTCGAGGTGTGGGACCCGCCCCCGTCGATCGACGGAGCTACGGGGGCGAAGATGAGGTCCAAGACGGTGCCTCCCTGCCGTAGTGGCGGCCCATGGTAGGGAGTCGTTGCAGCGTAGGCTCCGGTTCTCCCGTGCGTGTTGTCCTCGATGCCCGTGACGGACATCGCCCACCTCTCCGTGGTTGGGGTCGCTACGTGCTCGAACTGGAGCGAGCCCTACCCGAGTTCGTGGAGCTTCACGCGCTCTCCGAGGGTGGCGCGGGGCCGGAGCTGCTGTTCGAGCAGGTCGGGCTCCCGCGGGCGCTGCGGCGGCTGCGGCCCGACCTCGTGCACGCTCCGAACTGCTTCCTGCCGCTGCGCCGATCGTGCCCCGGCGTGGTGACGATCCACGACCTCGCGTTCGAGGCGCACCCGGACGACTTCTCGCGCCGGACCGGCGCCAAGTACCGGTGGTGCACGCCGCGTGCGGCGCGCTCGGCCGAGCGCGTGATCTGCGACTCGGCGTTCACCGCCGACGACGTGTGCGCGCGGTACGGGGTCGCGCCGGAGAAGGTGCGGGTGGTGCCGCTGGCGCCGTCGCTGCCGCTGGGCTCGGCGCCGGTCCCCGCCGGCGGGCCGTACCTGCTGGCGATCGGCGACCTGCGCGCGAAGAAGAACCTCGGGCGGCTGGTCGAGGCGTGGCGGCGGATGGGGAGCGGGCACCGGCTCGTGCTCGCCGGCCTGGGCGCGGCGCCGTGGCCGGACGTCGAGGCGCCGGGGTACGTCGACGACGCGGCCCTCGACGCGCTGCTGCGGGGCGCCGACGCGCTCGTGCACCCGTCGCTGTACGAGGGCTTCGGGCTCGTGGTCGCGGAGGCGATGGCGCGGGGGACGCCGGTCGCATGCGCGCGGGCGACGTCGCTGCCGGAGGTCGCCGGCGACGCCGCGGAGTACTTCGACCCGCTCGACGTCGACGACATCGCGGCCGCGGTGGCGCGGGCGCTCGCGCGCGGCGCCGAGCTCGGCGCGCTGGGGCGGGCGCGGGCGGCGGAGCTCTCGTGGCGGCGGACGGCGCGCGAGACCGCGACGGTCTACGCCGAGGTCGCCGGATGAGCACGACCATCCTCGTGCTGTCGGTCGACGAGGCGTGGCGGCTGGAGAAGTCGCTGCCGGCGATCGTCGGGCAGGGCGACGTGGTCGTCGTCGACAACGCGTGCACCGACTCCACGCCCGAGGTTGCCGAGGGCTGCGGAGCGCGGGTGCTGCGGCTGAGCGCCCGGCGCTCCTACGCGGCGGCGCTGAACACGGCGATCGCGGCGACCCGCGGCGAGGCGGTGCTGCTGCTGAACGCCGACTGCGTCGCCGCGCCCGGGTTCGTGGAGGCGCTGCGGCGCGCGCTGGACGCCGACGCCGGGCTCGGCTCGGTCGCCCCGCGGCTCCTGCGCGCGACCGGGCTCGACGAGGCCGACCGGCTCGACGAGCTCGACGCCGCCGGGATCGTCGTCACGCGCTGGGCGAAGAACGGTCTCGTGGCGCACGGCGCGCCGGCGGGCGGCGCGGGCGCGCACGCGGCGGGCCGCACGGCGGTGGCGGGTGGCGCGGTCGTGGGCGAGGCGGCGGCGGGCGGCGCGTTCTCCACCCCCGGCCCCGTCTTCGGCGGCGACGGCGCGGCCGTGCTCTGGCGGCGCGCCGCGCTCGAGGACTGCGCGGTCGGCGCCGAGGTCCTCGACGAGGACATGGCGCTGTGGGCGACCGAGTCCGACCTCGCGTGGCGGGCGCAGCTGCGCGGCTGGCGCAGCGCCTACGTCCCGAGCGCGGTCGCCTGGCACGTTCGGACCTACCGGCCGTCGGCCGAGCGCGCGGCGCTCGACGCCGTCCACCGGCGGATGCAGTTCCGCAACCGGCTGCTGATGGCGGCCAAGAACCTCACGCTCTCCACGGACCTCCTGTTCGTGGCCGGCTACGAGGTCGCCGCGCTGGGCCACGCGCTGCTGCGCGAGCGCGAGCTGCTCGGCGCCTACCGCGAGGCGTGGGCGCTGCGCGCGGGCGTGCGTCGCCGCCGCGCGGTGGTGCAGGCGCGCCGGACGGTGCGGCGCGCGCCGCTGGGGCTCACGCCGCCGTCGTGAGCGCGGCGGCGTAGGTCCGCCACGTCGCCTCGGCCGCGTCGCGCCAGGACCAGGCGGGCGGCTTCGGGGCGGGGCGGGTCGCGCGGACGCCGGCGGCGACGAGCGACACGAGGTCGTCGGAGGCGACGAACGTCGCGCGTTCGCCGAGGACCTCGCGCAGCGCCGGGACGTCGCAGGCCACGACCGGGGTCCCGCAGGCGAGCGCCTCGACGGTCGGGAGGCCGAAGCCCTCGTCGTCGGACGGGAAGACGAGCGCGCGGGCGCCGGTGTAGATCGCGGCGAGGTCGTCGTCGGGGACGTGGCCGGTGAGCGTCACGTCCGGCAGCTCGTGCGCCCACTCGCGGGTCTGGCCGACGAGGACGAGCGGGAGCTCGCGCGGGGTGTCGACGAGCGCGGCGACGCGCTTGCGGGGGTCGGGGTGCTCGAGGCCGCCGACCCACACGAGGTAGTCCTCGGGAAGCGCGTAGCGGGCGCGGACCTCGGCGACGATCGAGGCCTCCATCGGGCGCATCGACGTCGCCGGCGCCTCGGGGATCACGACGAGCTTCTCGCGGTCGAGGCCGAGGTGCTCGATCGCGTCGAGCGCGACCGCCTCGGTCGGGACGATGATCCGCGCGGCGCGCTGGACCGCGAGGTAGCGGAGGCGGAAGCGGACGCCGGTGCGCAGGTACTCGCTGCGGCGCTTGAGCGGGACGAGGTCGTGCAGCGTCACGACCTGCGGGCACGGGCTGCGCACGCGGACGCCGTCGATCCACGGGGAGTGGAAGACGTCGGTGCGGCGCGGGCGGTGCGACGAGACGACCTCGTTCTCGCCGGCGGTCTCCTCCAGCGCGGTCAGCAGGCAGCGCACGTAGCGGCCGATGCCCCGGGGGTCGGCCGAGGCGCGCGCGTCGAGCGAGACCCTCACGGGGCGATCAGCTCCTCGACGCGGCGCGTGTAGGCGCCGGCCTCGAAGCGCTTCGCGCTCTCGCGCGCGGCGGCGCCCATGCGCTCGCGGTCGGCGAGGACGCGGAGCACGCCGGCGGCGAGCGCGTCGGGCCGCCCGGGCGGGACGAGGACGCCGTCGACGCCGTCGGTCACGACCTCCGGGAGGCCGCCGACCGCGGTCGCCACGACCGGCGTCCCGTGGGCCATCGCCTCGGAGAGGACCGTGCCGAACGGCTCCTCGTAGGAGGGCAGCACGAGGACGTCGAGATGGGCGGTGACGGCGGCGCCGTCGACGACCCAACCGAACAGCTCCACATCCGTGCTGGCTGCCACGAGCCCACCATAACCGGGGTCGACCCCATAGGTGTCATCTCCGACCATTAAAACTCTCGCGCTCGGGATCGCGGCCCGGATCGCGGGTGCGGCGCGCACGAGGTCGAGCGGCGCCTTGCGCGGTTCGAACCGCCCGAGGAAGCCGATCACGGGGCCGTCGCCGCCGGCGGGCCACGGCGGTGGCGGCGGCGACGGCGCGGCCGGGTCGGGGAGCTCGATCGGGCAGTGGACGACGTGCGAGGAGAGCGGGTGCAGGCGGTCGGCGACGGCCTGCGAGGCGGCGAGGACGACATCGGCGCGGCGCCAGAGCGACGGCACGCGCTCGACGAGGTCGTGGACGTGCAGGACGGTGCGTACGCCGCGCGGCATCGCCGGCAGCAGCCGCCCGCAGACGGTGCCGTTGAGGTAGACGACGTCGGCGCTCGCGGCGAGCCGGCGGGCGCGCGGCCAGCTCGCGACGGCGCGCGCGCCCTCGCCGGCGCCGAGCCCGCCAACGGCCAGCGTGTGCACGGGCCAGCCCTCCGCGTCCATCGGCCCGGGCCCGGGCGTCGCGAGCGCGACGTCCCACCGCGCGGGGTCGAGCCGGCGCAGGAACCGCAGCAGCGCGTTCTCCGCACCGCCCGGGTGCGCGACCGGCGAGACCGCGAGGAGGGCAGGCACGGCGCGCAGCGTACGCGGCCAAGGGCGCACCGCTCTAGCCTCCGCCCGGTGAGCACGTTCCGCGAGGCCGTGTGGGAGGCCGTTCCGGCGGGCGCCGTCCCGGAGGCGTTCGCGGCGCGGCGCGCGTTCCTGCTCGCGCGGCTCCCGCCCGGCGCGCGCGTGGTCGACGTCGGCTGCGGCGACGGGGCGTTCGCGGCGGAGCTCGTGGCGCGGGGCGCGGAGGTCGTCGGCGTCGACGTCGCCACCGGCGCGCTGGAGCGCGCGCGGGCCGCGGTGCCCGGCGCCGAGTTCCGGCTCGCGGTCGAGGACGACGAGCTGCCGGTCGAAGACGGCTGGGCGAACCTGGTCTGGGTCGGCGAGGTGCTCGAGCACGCCGTCGACGTCGTCGGGCTGCTGCTCGAGGCGCGCCGCGTGCTCGCGCCCGGCGGCCGGCTCGTGGCGACGACGCCCGCGCACGGTCCGCTCCTCACGCGGGTCTCGCACCTCGACCCGTTCGCCGACCACCTGCGTTTCTTCACCGCCCGCTCGCTGCGCGCGGTCCTCGCCACGGCCGGGTTCGAGCGGATCGAGATGCGCCGCCGGCGCGGGAGGCTCTTCGCGTGCGCGTCCTGATCGACGCGACCTACGTGCGCCGCGGGCACAGCGGCACCGGCGTCTACGTGACGCGGCTGACCGAGGCGCTGCGGGCCGCCGGGGTCGACGTCGTCGAGGCCGTCAACGAGCGCCGGCGCCCGCCCGGCGGCGGCCGGATCCGCAGCGTGGGCAACGCGTTCGAGGACGCCCGCTGGACCCAGGTCGAGCTGCCGCGCCGCGCCCGCGAGGCCGGCGCCGACGTGATCCACCACCCGCTGCCCGCGTTCGCCCGCCGCGCGCCGCACCCGCAGGTGGTCACGGTCCACGATCTCGCGTTCGAGGTCGCCCCGGAGCTCTTCGACCGGCGCTTCGCGCGCTTCGCCGCGAGCGCGCACCGCCGCGCGGCGCTCGCCGCCGACGCGGTGGTCTGCGTGTCGCACGCGACCGCCCGCGACGTGGCCGAGCGCTGGGGCCGCGAGGACGTTGTGGTCGCCCCGCACGGCCCGGGTCAGGCGCTGCCCGCGGTGCCGCGCCGCGCGACCCCCGGGTGGGTGCTGTACGTCGGCGACGACGAGCCGCGCAAGAACGTCGCGCTGCTGCGCGCGGGCCACGCGCGGTGGCGCGCGACCGCGCCGGGGGGAGCCGCTGGGGCGGGTCAAGCCGCCGCGCTGGGGGAGGCCGCCGCGCCGGGGAGCGCCGCCGCCTCGCCGCCGCTCCCCCTCGTGATCGCCGGCAGCGCGGGCTCGCGCGTCACCCCGGAGCGGCTCGCGACCCTCTACGCCGGCGCGCTCGCGCTCGTGCACCCGGCGCTCCACGAGGGGTTCGGGCTGACGCCGCTGGAGGCGATGGCGCAGGGCGTTCCGGTCGTCGCGCTGCGCAGCGCCGCGGTCGAGGAGGTGTGCGGCGACGCCGCGACCTGGTTCGCGACCGCGGACGAGCTGGCGGCCGCGCTCGAGCAGCTGCGGACCGACCCCGAGCACCGCGCGGCGCTGATCGCCAAGGGCCGGGAGCGCGTCAAGGCGTTCACCTGGGAGGCCTCCGCCCGTGCGCACGTCGCCGCCTACGAGCGCGCGATCGCGCATCGAGGGACGCGATCGCCGGAGTAGTTCCGCGGTTCTCGTCCGTCGACGCGAACTAGGGTGGCTGGCATGGCCGTTGCGCTGTTCGACACCACCACGACGCTCGCCCCGCTGCGCGCCGAGATCGACGCCGCGATCGCGCGCGTGCTCGACGACGGCCGCTACATCCTCGGCCCCGAGGTCGCCGCGTTCGAGCGCGAGCTCGCCGACTACCTGGGCGCCAGGCACGCGATCGGCGTCGCCAACGGCACCGACGCGCTGACGATCGCCCTGCGGGCGCTCGACGTCGGCCCGGGCGACGAGGTGATCGTCCCCTCGTTCACGTTCTACGCGAGCGCCGAGGCGATCCCGCCGACCGGCGCGACCCCCGTCTTCTGCGACGTCGACCCCGACACCGCGTGCGTCACCGCCGAGACCGTCAAGGCCGCGATGACGCCCAGGACGAAGGCGGTCATCGCCGTCCACCTGTTCGGCAACGTCGCGCCGATCGCGGAGATCGAGGCGCTCGGCGTGCCGGTCGTCGAGGACGCCGCGCAGGCCGCGGGGACCCTGTCGGAGGAAGGCCGCCCCGGCGCGCTCGGCACGCTCGCGACGTTCTCGTTCTTCCCCTCCAAGAACCTCGGCGCCTTCGGCGACGGCGGCGCGGTCACGACCTCCGACGCGGAGCTCGCCGAGCGCGTGCGGATGCTGCGCTTCCACGGCTCCAAGGACAAGGTCACCTACGAGCACATCGGCTACAACAGCCGCCTCGACGAGCTGCAGGCCGCGATCCTGCGCGTGCAGCTCCCGCACCTCGACGACTGGGCCGACGGCCGTCGCGCCGCGGCCGCGCACTACGAGCGCGCCGGCCTCCAGGACGTCGTCACGCCGGTCGTCGCCGCGCCCGGCGCGCAGCCGGCCTGGCACCTGCTCGTCGCGCGCCACGCGCTCGCCGACCAGCTGATCGCGCAGGCCGCGGAGCACGGCGTCCAGGCGCGCGCCTACTACCGCCGCCCGCTGCACCGCCAGCCGGCGCTCACCCGCTACGCGAACGGCGTGTCGCTCCCCGCGACCGACGAGCTCGCCCAGACGCACCTCGCCCTCCCGATCAGCCCGGTGCTCAGCGCCGAGCAGGCCGCCGAGGTCGTCGCCGCGCTGCGCGGCTAGCGGCGGGCGCTCACAGCGCCCGCAACCGCTCCGCGAGGAACTGGCGCTCGACCGCGTTCTCCGACAGATGGAGCGCCTCCTCGTACGCGAGCCGCGCCTCGTCGGTGCGCTCCAGCCGGCGCAGCAGGTCGGCGCGCGCGGCGGCGAGGTACGCGTAGCCGGCGAGCTGCGGCTCGGCGCCCAGCGCGTCGAGCGCCTCCAGCCCCGCCTCGGGACCCTCCGCGAACCCGACCGCGACCGCGCGGTTGAGCGCCACCACCGGGGACGGCCACAGCGACACGAGCACGTCGTAGAGCGTCACGACCTCGCGCCAGTCGGTCTCCTCCCACGACGGCGCCTCGCTGTGCACGGCGGCGATCGCGGCCATCAGCGCGAAGCGCCCCGGCGGACGCCGGCGCAGCGCCTCGCGGACGAGCGGGATGCCCTCCTCGATCGCGGCTCGGTCCCACCGCGCGCGGTCCTGGTCGGCGAGCAGCGTCAGCTCGCCCGCCGGAGTCACGCGCGTCTCGCGCCGCGCGTCGGTCAGCAGGATCAGCGCGAGCAGCCCCGCGACGTCGGCGTCGCCGGGCAGCAGGCAGCGCAGCATCCGCGCGAGGTCGAGCGCGCGCTCGACGAGGTCGCGGCGCATCAGATCGGCGCCCGCGGGCGCGGTGTGGCCGGTCGCGAACAGGAGGTGCACGACGGTCAGCACCGCGTCGACGCGCTCGGGCAGCTCCTCCGCCGGCGGCACGCGGTACGGGATCCGCGCGCCTGCGATCTTCTTCTTGGCACGCGTGATCCGCGCCGCCATCGTCGGCTCGCTGACCAGGAACGCGCGGCCGACCTCGGCGGTCGTCAGGCCGCAGAGCAGCCGCAGCGTCAGGGCGACCCGCGCCTCCTCGGCCAGCGCCGGGTGGCAGCAGGTGAAGATCAGCCGCAGCCGGTCGTCGCCGATCTCCGGCTCCTCGCCGCGGCCGCTCGCGACGTCGGCGAGCGCGACGTCCTCGGCCGCCTCGTCCTCGACGAGCAGCGGCAGCGAGCGCCGCCACGTCTCCTCGCGCCGCAGCAGGTCCAGCGCGCGCCGCCGCGCGACCGTCGTCAGCCACGCGCCCGGCTCGGCGGGCACGCCCTCGCGGGCCCAGGCGTCGAGCGCCTTGGCGTACGCGTCCTGCACGCACTCCTCGGCCACGTCGAGGTCGCGGGTGACGCGCACCGTCGCGGCGAGCACGAAGGCCCACTCGCTCCGGTGCGCGTCGGCGACCGCCGCCGCGATGTCGGCGGCGGCGTGCACCGGCTCAGCTCTCGAACACCCGCACCGGCCGGAGCTCGACGCCGCCCCAGGGCGCCGGGACCTGCTTGGCGATCTCGATCGCCGCGTCGAGGTCCTCGGCCTCGATCAGGTAGTAGCCCCCGAGGGCCTCCTTCGTCTCGGCGAACGCGCCGTCGGTGACGGCGAACTCGCCGGTGCCCCAGCCGCGGATGCTCGTCGCCGTCGAGGTCGGCTGGAGCGCGTCGCCGGCGACGATCGCGGCGGCGTTCTTCTCGCCGAACTCCACGTACTCGCCCATCATCTTGCCGCTCGTGGCCTCGTTCGCTCCGGCCCAGCCCGCCTCGTCGGCGTAGATCAGCACCAGGTATTGGGACATCGTCTTCCTCTCGTGTCGTGAGCCCGCCACCCGGGCCCTTCTACTTGTACCGACGAACGAGATCCGGCGAGATCGACAGCTACCGCCGCGAGCGTTCCAGCTCGGCCTGCAGCGCTTCCAGGACGCGCACGACGCGCAGCCCGCTCTCGCCGTCGCTCTCCGGCGTGGCTCCGTGCTCGATGCACGAGACGAAGTGCTCGGCGACCAGCCGCAGCGGCTCGGCGTTGGCGATCCGCGGGCTCCAGGTGTCGCCCGAGCGGGTGATGTACTCGCCGTAGCCGCGCGCGGTCTCCTCGAAGCCCTTGTCGTAGAGCGTGAGCTTGCGCTCGAGGTCCATGTCGTCGAACGTCGCCATCCGCTTGGAGCCGACGACCGTGAAGCGCCGCTCCTTGTGCGGGTCCAGCCACGACAGGTGCAGGTGCGCGCTGAGGCCCGAGGGGAAGCGCAGGAAGGCGAAGACGACGTCCTCGATGCCCGGCTGCATGTAGCACTCGCCGCGCGCCGAGACCTCGCTCGGCTCCTCGCCCGCGAGCCGCAGCACGACCGACACGTCGTGCGCGCCGAGCGACCAGAGCGCGTTCTCGTCGGTCCGCAGCACGCCGAGGTTCAGGCGGTTGCCGTAGATGTAGTGGATGTCGCCGAGCTCGCCCGCGTCGGCGAGCTCCTTGAGCTTGATGATGCCCGGGTGGTACTCGAGCAGGTGGTCGACCATCAGCACGCATCCGGAGGCGCGCGCCGCCGCGACCGCGCGCTCGGCGTCGGCGACCGACTGCGCCAGCGGCTTCTCGACGAAGCAGTGGCGGCCGGACTCCAGGACGCGGACGGCGAGGTCGGCGTGCGTGGAGACCGGGGTGGCGACGATCACCGCGCCGACCTCGGGGTCGGCGAGCACATCGTCGAGCGAGGCCGTGGCCTGCGCCTCCGGGTGCGCCGCGGCCGCCGCGCCGAGCCGCGCGGGATCGGCGTCGCAGAGCCACCGCAGCGTCACCCCCGGCAGCGCCGCGAAGTTCCGTGCGAGGTTCGGACCCCAGTAGCCGAGTCCGACGATCCCGATGCCCAGGCCCGCCATCGGCCGTGAGTCTACGCGCGGACCCCGCGGCCCCCGGCTCCGGGGGCACGAATAGGCTCCTCCGGCCCCCATGCGCATCGCGATCCTCGGCACCCGTGGCATCCCCGCGTCCTACTCCGGCTTCGAGACCGCGGCGGAGCAGCTCGCGAGCCGGCTCGCTGCCCGCGGGCACGAGGTCGTCGTCTACTGCCGCCCGCACGTGGTCGACAAGTCGCTGCGCGAGTGGAAGGGCGCGCGGCTCGTGCACCTGCCCACGATCAGGAACAAGTACCTCGACACGTTCACGCACACGTTCCTGTCGTCGCTGCACGCGGCGCGGCGGCTGCATCCGGACGTGGCGCTGTTCTTCATCGCCGGCAACAGCCCGATGTGCCTGATCACGCGCGGCGCGCAGATCCCGACGGTCATCAACGTCGACGGGCTCGACTCGGACCGCTCGAAGTGGCCGCCGCTGGCCAAGCGCTACCTGCGCTTCGCCGAGCGCCAGGCGCCGCGCTGGGCGGACACCGCGCTGACCGACTCGCACACGGTCGCGAACATCTTCGAGGAGCGTTACGGCACGCGGATCGGCGTCGTGCCGTACGGCGTCGAGGATCCGGGCGACGAGGGGACCGGCACGCTCGAGCGGCTCGGCCTCGAGCCGCGGCGCTACCTGCTGTTCGTCGGGCGCCTGGAGCCGGAGAACAACCCGCACGTGCTCGTCGAGGCGTTCTCGCGGATCTCCAACGAGAAGACCAAGGGCATGAAGCTCGTGGTCGTCGGCGGCGCGCCGTACGCCGACGACTACATCAAGCAGGTCCACCGCGCCGGCGACCCGCGCGTGATCTTCCCCGGCTACGTGTTCGGCAAGGGCTACTGGGAGCTCCAGCGCCACGCGTACGCGTTCTGCGCGCCGACCGAGGTCGGCGGCACGCACCCGGTGATCCTCGAGGCGCTGGCGGCCGGCAACTGCGTGATCGTCAACGACCACGCGCCGAACGTCGAGACCGTCGGCGAGGCCGGGCTGACGTTCTCGGGCAGCGAGGGCGTGCCGTCGCTGACGCGCGTGCTCGAGCGGGTGCTCGCGTCGCCGGAGCTCGTCGAGGGCTTCCGCGAGCAGGCCCGCGAGCGGGCGCGGCGCTACAGCTGGGACGCGGTGACCGACGAGTACGAGCTGCTGCTGCGCCGCGCGTGCGAGATGCGCGGCCCGGGCGTGCTGCCGCCCGAGATCGTCGACCCCGCCTGAGCTACTTCACGGTCGCCGTGACGGCGATCGCGCGGCTCGTCAGGTCGCCCACCCGGAGCCGGAACGTCCCGTTCCCGGGCAGCTTCAGCCGCACGTTCAGGTAGCCCTTCTTCGACGTCCTGCGCGTCGCGATCCGCCGCCACGACTTCGCGCCCCTGGCCCGGAACTGGATCTGGACCTCCTGCGCCGTCGTGGCCGGGCGCACGAGCCCCCAGACGGTGATCGCCGTGCCGCGCTTGGCCTTCGTGACCGGCAGGAAGAACGGCAGCTTGTACGTGGTCAGCGCCGGCTTCGCGCGGCCGTCGTGGAACCGCAGCCCGCTCTGGAACGTGAGCCCGACCGGCTCGCCGCCGTCGACGAGCAGGAACTGCGACAGCGTGCGGACGTGCTTGTTGCGCCACGCGAGGTACTCGGCCTGGGCCAGGTACGCGGCCTGCGTGGCCGGCGTGACGCCGGTCCGGTCGGGCGGGTTGGTCTGGTAGCCGAACTCGGTCAGGTAGAGCGGCAGCCCGCCGGCGGGCTGCGCCTGCCCGTAGCGCTGGAACACGCGCCGCAGGGTGGTCGAGAGCGCGTCGAGGTTCGCGATCGTCGCGTAGTCGGGGTCGGTCGGCCGGCGGTCGGGCGCGAGCGTCAGCTCGTACGGATGGTGCGCCCAGCCGGTCATCTTGAACAGCTCCGGATGGGCGGCCGGGAACGCCTGCGCCTGGTTCGTCGCCGGGCAGTCGCGGACCTTCGCGTCCTCGCCCCTGAAGAACTGGAGGTGGTCGTCGAGGCAGTAGAGGCCGCGGATGAACGCGAGCGGCTTGATCGACCGCGTCTCGCCCTGCGCGTTGAGGCCCTTCGGCGCGGTGCTGCCGACGAGGATCGTGTCGGCGCCGTGGCCGGTCGCGCTCAGCCCGCTCCAGGCGCCGTCGGCGAGCGCGCGGTAGACGCTCGGGGCGACCGCGATCTGCTGCTTCGCGTCGCGCGGGTCGGGGAGCCACTGCGGGGTCAGCCAGCCGGCCTGGTTGGGCTCGTTCCAGATCTCCCAGTAGGAGACGCGGGGGAGCGGGCCGGGAGGCGGCGTGGTGCCCGCGATCGCCGGTGGCGTGTAGGCGCCGCTGTAGCGGGTGCCGACGGCGTGCGCGAACGCCTCGAACTCGGTTCCGCTCGGCGTGTACGTCTCGTCGATGTCGGCGCGCGCCGGGTTCCCGGTCGCCCACTTCGGGGCCGGGCCCGTGAGATCGAAGCTCACGCCCAGCCCGCGCGCCTGCGCGAGCCGCACGAGCGTGTCGTAGCGGTCCCACGCGGTCACTGGGTAGGCCGCCGGATCGCCGCCGTCGAAGCCCGCGGGCTTGGCCTGCTGGTCGGCGGCGGGCGCGACGACCTTCCAGAAGACCGAGATCCGGACGCGGTCGACGCCGAGCTTCTTCAGCGTGTCGAGCGTGGCCGCCGCCTTGTCCGGAGCCGCGTAGACGAGCTGGTCGTCGTCCTGGAACATCGACTCCTGGGTCGCGCTCGCGTGGGCCTGCGCCGCGCACACGGCGGCGAGGGCGACGGCGAGCGTGCACGCGCGGCGGCGGATCACTTCGTGGCGAGCTCCCGGTTCGCCTGGATCAGCAGCGTGATGCTCTCCAGCGACCGCGGGTCGAGGTAGAGCGCCGCGCTGAGCGTCTTCTTCGCCTCGGCGGCGTTGTGGAGCACGTCGAGCTGGAACGTCGCGAGCTGCGTCCACGTCTGCGGGTTGCCGGGCTGGAGCCGGACCGCGCCCTCGAGCGCGCGCAGGGCGCCGGGGTTGTTGCCGGCGGCCTGCTCGATCGCGGCCTGCTCGAAGTACGGCTCGGTCGAGAGCGGGTTGCGGTCGTGCGCGGTCTGGACGAGCTCGCGCGCCTTCGGGTAGTCGCGCTCGGCGGCGGCCGCGAGCGCCTCGTTGCCGGCGTCGATCGAGCGCTGCGGCTGCCACGCGGCCCACGCGGCGATGATCGCGAGCGCCATCGCCAGCGTCGCGGCGATCACGCGCGGCTGGGAGTGCACGCCGGCGCGCAGCCGCGCGAGCATCCGCTCGGGCCGGCGCGGCGGGAGCTCGAGCGGCCCGCGCCCGGCGAGCCAGCCGCCGATCAGCAGCGCGGGTATCGCGAGGCCGGGGATGAACCACGTCCAGTCGACGAACGAGTGGACGCCGAAGACGATCAGCACGGTGGTGAGCGTGAGCAGGCCGACGCGCTCCGGCGTGGTCCGCACCGCGCCGCGCTTCAGGCCGGTCGCCTGCGCGACCGCGAACGCGAGCGCGATCAGAGCGCCGAGGCTGAGCGCGAGCCCGATCAGCCCGCGGTCGGCGAGCACCTGGACGACGTACCCGTGCGCGTGCTGGACCTGGAGGTCGTCGCGGCGGTAGCGCAGCCGCGCCGTCCCGTAGCCGCCGGCGCCGACGCCCGCGATCGGGTGGTCCTTGAAGATCTTCAGCGCCTCGTCCCAGTACTGCGCGCGCACGCTGCCGACGCCGGTGAGCCGGCCGGGCGCGTTGCTCGGCTGCTGGGCCGAGGGGTCGGTCAGCTGCGTCCAGGCGTGGGAGATCGAGCCGCCGAGGCCGCGCTCGCTGCGCGCGAGGTCGACCGCGGCGACGACCGGGACGAGCGCGAGGCAGACGGCGATCGCGTACGCGGCGATCCTCCGGGTGTGGGCGCTCGGCGCGCGGCGGGCGAAGACGAAGCCGATCGCGAGGCCGGCGATCAGCAGCCCCAGCAGCATCGCGATCACCGCGATGAACAGCTCGTGCCCGGCGCCGTCCTGCAGCGCGATCGGCACGTGGTCCTTGGTCAACGCGTCCTGCGAGAACGTCCAGCCGATCACGGCGATCGCGCCGACGGCGCTCACCGCGAGCACCACGAACCCGCGCAGGCGCAGCGGCGTGACGCCGAACCAGAACGCGCAGCCGACGAGCACGGCGAGCAGCGAGCCGCGCGAGTAGGAGAGGAGGATCACGACGAACAGCAGTCCGAGCGCCGGGTAGGCGAGGGCGTTCATCGCGGCGTGGCCGGCGCGGCGGGCGCCGAGCCAGAGGCAGCCGGGGACGCCCATCGCGGCCATCAGGCCGACCGCGTTCCAGTAGCCGAACGGCTCGCGCAGGCGCGCGTAGATCTCGTCGGGCTGCAGCTGGGCGGGGAACGTCTTGTGGAGGAGCGCGTAGCCGGAGACGATCACCGCGGCGAAGGTGACGCCGCCGATCAGCGCCGCCCAGCGGTGCGGCGCGAGCCGCACGAACGCCATGCCGATCCCGAAGACGGCGAGGTAGGTGACGAGGCGGTTCGCGTCGAGCCAGCTCGCGGCCGGGTCGACCGACCAGACCGTCGAGATGAGCGAGCCGAGGACGAGCAGGCCGAACGCGGCGACGGCGGCGGTGCCGGGGGCGCGGTGGCGGAGGTTCGGGACGGTGAGCAGCGCGACGACCGCGACCGCGCCGGCGAGCACGTCGAGGATGATCTCGACGGTGGTCGTGTTGCCGACCCGGAGGCCGCCGTTCGCGCGCACGGCGACCCACGCGAGCACGATCCCGAGCGCGGCGCCGTAGACGGCGTCGGCATCGACGATCGGGACGCGCAGCGCTATCCGGCGGGCCCGCAGCCCGCCGGGGCTAGGCGCGGAGTCGGCCTGGGCGGACACGGCCCCGGATGAGATAGCCGCCGACGCTCAGCGCGATCAGCAGGATCAGGGTGCCGAGCACCACGAGCGGGACGGGCAGCTTGGAGACCGACGAGAAGTTCGAGTAGGCGAGCGCGCCCGGCCGGATGTCGTCGTCGACGACCTCCTGGGGCGCCGGGCCCACGACCGCCGCGGCGACCTCCTTCTGGGCCTGCGTCTTCTCCTGCGGCGTCGCGTTGGCGCCGACGTAGGCGTCGCGGATCGGGCCGGCGGACGTGTCGGGCACGGGGGCGGCGGTGCCACCGCCTCCACCGGTGCTCGAGCCCCCGCCGCCGGCGGTGCCGCCTCCGCCTCCGCTCGAGGAGCCGCTGCTCAGGCCGAGCTGCGCCTTCTTGATCTGGTCGCGGCAGTCGGTGTACTCGTCGAGGTCCGTCGGGATGTTGGCCAGCGCGTCGCGGTACTCCTTCTGGGAGTACTTCTTCGTGATCCGGCCGTGGTCGGAGCAGTCCTTGAGGACCGTGTCGCCGCTGGCATGCGCAGCCGCGGGGGCCAGGAGGCACGTCGCCGCGACTGCGACGGCGGTGAGGCGTCGCAGCATCCCCTTCGACGCTAGCAAGGAGCGACCTCGCGGAGCGCCGCATGGATGCCCGCCGCCCACGCCTCGTGGGTGTACGGGGAGACGTCCTTCACGGCGTTCTGGGCCCATCTCGTGCGCTCCTGTGGGTCGTCCGCGGCGCGGCGCAGCGCGGCGGCGAGCGCCGCCTCGTCGGCGGCGGGCACGACGAGCCCGTTGCGCTCGTGGCGCACGAGTCCGCCGGCTGCGGCGCCGACCTGGTCGCTGGCGATGATCGCGGTGCTCTGGTGCATGGCCTCGTTCGCCACCAACCCCCACGGCTCCCGAAAGGTGCGCGTGTGCAGTGACGGCATCACCAAGACGTGCGCGGCCGCGTAGAGGTTGCGGAGTTGCTCCGGGGAGCGGCCGCCGGTCACGGCGACGAGCTCGCCCTCGATGCCAGCGGTCGCCCACGCGGAGCGCAGGATCGGCAGGCCCTTCTCGGGGACGTCCCGGCCGACGAAGACCGCCAGGAACGGGGTGTCCGCGTAGGCCGGGTCGGGCGTCCCCGGCTGGGTCCAGAAGGTCGTGTCGACCGCCTGGGGCGCGACGTGGACGCGGCGGGCGCCGCGGGCGCGCACGTAGGCGGAGACGTGCTCGCCGTAGGTGACGACCGCGTCGGCGCCGCGGTAGATAGCGAGCATCGGCGCCAGGCTGAGCGTGTGGGCGACCGTCCGCGGGTGCGCCCAGAGGCTGGCCCAGAGGACGAACGGCGTGCCGGCGCGCTTCGCGCCGAGGAACGCGGCCGGGAGCGCGACGCGGCCCGCCGTGCCGCAGACGACGGCGGCGTACTCCCCGCTGCCGGCGAGCTTGGCCACCGCGCGTTCGCTCGCGACGCGGCGCCCCGTCCCGGTGTCGGGCGTGGCGTGCTTCGAGCGCCCGCCGAAGGTCACGAGCTCGAGCGGCACGCGCTCGGCGAGCGCCGCGAACGCCCCGACCCGGTCGGGCGGCACCTGGTTGGTGACGAACAGGACGGGCTTCACCGGAGATCCTCCGCGGCGCGACGGCCCTCCGTGGCGCGACGACCCTCCGCGGCGCGACGGCCCTCCGCGGCGCGACGGCCCTCCGTGGCGCGGCGGCCCCCTGCGCGGAATGCGACGCAGTTCGTCACAGCACGCTCGCGTACGCGTCGACGGTCGCGCGGCCGCAGCGCTCCCACGTGAAGTGGCGCTCGACCGTCGCGCGCGCCTGCGCCCCGAGCGCGTCGCGGTCGTCGAGCGCGAGCCGCAGCGCCGCGCCGAGGTCGCCGTCGCCGGTGAGCAGCAGGCCGCCGCCGAGGCTCGCGATCTCCTCTGGGCCCGGCTCGCCGCGGCGCCCGATCGCGGGCAGCCCGGCGGCCATCGCCTCGACGTAGGCGACGCCGAACGCCTCCTCGGTCGACGGCATCGCGAAGACCGCGGCGCGGCGGGCGCGGGCGAGCGCCTCCTCGTGGGGGAGCTGGCCGGTGAACTCGACGTTCGCGTGGCGGTCCTCGGCGAGCCGCTCGAGCGCCGCGCGCTCCGGACCGTCGCCGATGACCAGGTAGCGGGCGCCGTCGGGCAGCGCCCGGATGACGTCGGCGTGGTGCTTGCGGGCGACGAGGTGCCCGACGGTGACGATCGTGCGCGGCTCGGCGTTCGGCGGCGGCGTGGCCGGGAGGTCGGTGCCGAGGTGCAGGACCCGTGTGCGGCCGGCGCCGAGCCCGACCGCGAGCCGCTCGATCCCGGCCGAGTTCGCGAGCACGAGGTTCGCCGCCGCGAACGTGCGCCGGATCGCCTTGTCGCCGAGCTTGGGCGCGGTCCACAGGACGTCGCCGCCGTGGACGGAGACGATCAGCGGCGTGTCGAGCCGCGCGCGGCGGACGGCCTCGCCGGCGGGGACGGCGTTGTGCGCGTGGACGAGGTCGAACGGAAACTCGTTGCGCAGCGCGCGGAGGGCGAACGCGGTCGCGGGCGCCGCCCAGGCGCCCCAGTGGTCGTAGGTGCGCCAGCGCGGCGGCGCGAGGAACGGCACGTAGCGAACGTCGAGCCCGTCGATCGTCGCGCGCCGCGGCTGGCTCGCCATCCGCGTGAGGGCGCGCAGCTTGCTCGGCTCGTCGCGCGACGGGACGGGCCGCTCGAGGACCAGGACGCGGACGTCGGCGCCGGCCTCGCGAGCGGCGAGCGCCTGCCGATGCGCCCAGACGCCCAGGACCGGATCGCGAGCCCGCGGGTAGAACTCGCTGACGACTGCGACGCGCACGCCGGGGGATTGTCGCGAACCTGGCGCATCGGCGCGGAACGGCTGCGGCGCGTCGCTCACGCGGAGCGCTCCCCGGCGGCCGGGCGTCGCCCACCCGCGCGCGGCTCGGCCGGCCCGTCGCGCCGCCCCACCACACGTGAGCTCCGACCCGCGGGGGCGCGGCTCGTCCCGCCGTCGCGCCGCCCCGACGCGCGGGGTGCTCGGCGCGCGGGGCGAGGCGGCCGGCGGTGCTAGCCGCCGAGCTGGCTCTTCGCGTCCTGCGCGGCGAGGACGGCCTCGGGCGGCGGACCTTCGTTGACCCCGGCGGCCTCGCGGGCCGCGGTGCCGTTCGAGGTCGCGGCGGCGGGGGCCGACGGCGGCGGGTCGCTCTTGCGGCGCTTGGCGAGCGTCGCGGCGCCGGCCGCGGCGGCGACGCCACCAAGCGCGGCGAGCAGCTTCCACGGCACCAGCTTCTGCGCCGCCTTCGTCACGGCCCAGCCCTTCGCGGCCTTCTTCGCCCCACGTGCGGACTTCTTCGTGGCCTTGACGGTGGTCTTCGCGCCCTTGGCGTTCAGGTAGGCCTTGGCGCCCTTCTTGGCGTTGCGTCGTACGAGGGTCATACGACGTGCGCTACCCGACCTCAGGCCCGGCGATGCACGGCCACGGTGCCAACCTCATCCCGGCGCAGGTAGGGCCGATCGGCCAGGAACGCCGTGGCCTCGGTGATCGCGTCGTCGTGCGCGTAGGCCGAGCCGACCTTGCCCGCCTCGTGCCGGACCGGCACCGCGTCGACGACCCCCACCGGCCAGCTCCGCTCGCGTGCGACGGCGGCCCAGTGGAGGTCCAGACCCCACGCCATCCGCAGGTCGGGGAACGGGAGCAGCGTCGCGAACGTGTCGCGATGGAAGGCGGTCACCGGCCCGATCTCGACGAACGTGGTCGTGCGCGCGAACGTGAACGGCCGCCGCCGCGCGACCGGCCAGGCCGCGTGGGACGCGAGCGACTGCGCGGGCTGGGCGAGCTTCAGGCCGTGCCGCTCGGCGGCCAGGAGCAGGACGTCGAGGAACCCGCGCGGGAGGACCACGTCGTCGTCGACCGCGAGGACCCAGTCGAAGTCGTTCAGGTCGTGCGCGGCGAGGATCGCGTTGAGGTTCTCGAACTTGCCCGCGGTGCCGACCGGCCGGAAGTCGAGCGTGACGTCGTGGTGCGAGGCGAGCAGCTCCCGCTCGATCCCGAGCGCGCGCTGCCGGTGCGCACCGATCGCGAGAACGCGACGGGCGGGCGTCCGCGCGGCGGTGCGCCGCAGGCGCGCGTGCCGGGGCGCCTCGAGCACGTCCAGCGCCCGATCCGCGACGAGCCGCGCCGCGCCGCGCTTCCCCCCGACGTGCCCGCTCGTGCCGGAGAGGAAGTCGGGGGTGGTGGCCGCCGCGCCGCTCGCTGCCGCCGCGCCGCTCGCTCCCGCCGCGCCGCTCTCCCCGGCCGCGCCGCTCGCTACCGCCGTGCCGCCGCCCCCGGCCGTGAGCCCCTCGCGCAGCCGGCCCGCCGCGTGCGCCGCGAGCACCAGGCCGTTCGCGGACCCGTAGCGGGCGGCGTGGGCGAGGCAGCCCGCGAGCACGCGCACCTCGTGGCGGAGCGGCGGCTGCTCTTCCCGCACCGCGTCGAATCGTCGCGCCGTGCGCCCGCGGTGGTAGGCGGCCCGCGCGAGCCGCCGGGCGCGCGCGTCGTCGCCCGCGCGCCGGTGGTCGACGGCTGCGCCCGCGAGGTAGCGGATGCGCCCGCCCTCGGCACGGAACCGCCGGATCCAGGTCTCCTCGTCGCCGGCGCCGGTCGTCCACGCCTCGTCGAACCAGCCGACGGAGTCGAGCGCCGCGCGCCGGATCGCCATGTTCGCGCCCCACGCGCGGTCGGAGTCGACGTCGGCCGGTCCGAGGTCCAGGAACGTGATCGGCGGCCCGACGTCACCGTGCAGCCGCAGTGGGTGGTCCTCGAACACGGCGACGATCGGCCCGGTCAGGACGCCGTGCGTCTCTGGCCCCGCGAGCAGCGCCGCGAGCCACCCGTCGTGCGCGCGGATGTCGTCGTCGACGAACGCGAGCAGCGCGCCGCCGGCCGCGGCGATCCCGGCGTTGCGCGCGCCGTTGAGCCCCGGCGTCCGGTCGTTGCGCACGTACCGCGCGCCGTGCCGCGCGGCGACCTCGCGCGTTCCCGCGTCGTCGCCGTCGTGGACCACGAGCACCTCCGCGCCGAGCGCGGCCGCCTGCGGCACGACCGAGCCGAGCGTGACGTCCAGGTACGCCGGGCGCCCGGCCGTCGGGACGATGATGGAGGCGTTCACGGCTCGACGCGCTCGCCGGGGAGGCGATCGAAGTCCCGGTCGAACGAGAGCACGCGGTCGGCCCCGCTGCGTGCCGCCACCGCGGCGACGTAGGCGTCGGGGAAGTCCACCGCGGTGCGCTCGTACAGGAAGAACGTCAGGTCGAGCAGGTCCTTGTCGCGCGTGACGACCGAGGGCAGCCCCATCGCCGAGCGCAGCAGCAGCGAGACCTCGCTGCGGGCGAGCCCGTAGTTGGAGCGCAGGACGTGCGCGCACTCGGCCAGCACGACGTCCGTGAGGACCAGCTCGGGTTCGGTGGCCAGCCGGCGGGTGGCTCGCTCGGCCTGGTCGGAAGGCTCGCCGGTGAGGTGCCGGATCAGGACGCTCGTGTCGAGCAGCACGCTCAGCGGTATCCCTTGACCCACGACCGCGCCGCGCGCTCCTCGATCTCCTCCCAGGACAGACCACGGAGCTCGGGTGGCGTGGGCACCGAGCCGGCGAGGTCGATGAAGTTCGGGAGGCGGTCGAAGCTGATGCCGCGCTCGTCGATGTCGAACACGACCTCGTCGCCGGGCTTCAGGTCGAGCATCTCGCGGACGTGCTTCGGCACGGTGAGCTGTCCTTTGGACGTCATGCGTGCTGAGAGTCTCATGACCACGGTTCCTTACCTTCCTCGCTCTGTAAGGATAGGCGCGTGATCCTGGTGTTGCACAACCGCTACCGGACCACCGGCGGCGAGGAGCGGGTCGTCGAGGATCAGATGTGGCTCGCGCGCGAGCTCCTGGGCGAGGACGTGGAGCTCCTGAGCCGCGACTCCGGGGCGCTCTCGAAGTCCCGCGCGGCGGTCGCGCTGCTGCGCGGCGGGATCGAGCCGGAGGACGTCGCGGCCGCGGTTCGGCGCACCGGCGCGCGCGTCGTCGCCGCCCACAACGTCCATCCGGCGTTCGGCTGGCGCGCGCTCGCGGCGGCGCGCGACGCGGGCGCCCGCGTCGTCCTGCACCTGCACAACTACCGGCTCGTCTGCGCGGTCGGGACCTGCTTCGACGCCCACGACCAGGACTGCACCCGCTGCCATGGCCGCGACACGCTCCCCGGCGTGCGGCTGAACTGCCGGCGCACCGGCCGCGCCGAGGCCGCCGTCTACGCCGCGGCGCTCGCCGGCTGGCAGCGGCGACTCGTCGACCAGACCGACGCGATCGTCGTCCCGAGCGCGTTCGCCGCCGCCCGCCTCGCCGAGCTCGGCGCCCCGATCGGCACGCCGCACGTCGTCCCGCACCTGATCCGCGAGGTCGCCGACCGCTCGCGCGCCGCCGCCGGCGAGTACGCGCTGGTCGTCTCGCGCCTCGCGGTGGAGAAGGGCGTAGAGACCGCGCTCGAGGCGTGCCGCCACGCGGAGATCCCGCTCGTCGTCGCCGGCGGCGGCCCACTCCTCGAGGAGCTCCGCGCGCGTCATCCCGAGGTGCGCTTCACCGGCCGCGTCAGCGCCGAGGAGCTCGCCGAGCTCCGCGCGGGAGCGGCGCTGGCGCTCGTCCCGTCACGCTCGGCGGAGACGTTCGGCCTCGCCGCGGCCGAGGCGATGGCCGCCGGCCTCCCGGTCGCCGCGAGCCGCATCGGCGCACTCCCCGAGCTCGTCGAGGAAGAAGCCCTCGCGCCCCCGGGAGACATCCCCGCGCTCGCCACCGCCGCCCGCGCCCGCTACAGCGACGCAGCCGCCGGAGACCGCGGCATCGCCCGCGTCCGCGAGCGCTGCTCGCCCGGCTCCGTCGCCGACGCGCTCCGCGCCGTCTACGCCATGGAATCCGGATAGCCGGCAGCATGTGCGACGAAGTTGCTACGATCGTCGCATGTCTATCCGGGTCGCCTCTCGCGAGCTGCGCAACAACACCGCCGACCTTCTGCGCCGTGTGGACGCTGGGGAGGAGGTCGTGATCACCAACCGTGGCGATCCGGTCGCAGCGCTCGTCCCGTTCCGCCCCTCGCGTCAGCATTGGCTCCCGCGCTCCGAGCTGATGAGCCGGCTCGGAGCCGCCCAGGCCGATCCCCGTCTCCGCGAGGATCTCGCCCTCCTCGCCGGCGACACCACCGACGATCTCGATCCACCGCGATGACGGCACCGCCAAAGCGCGGACTGCTCGACACCAGCGTCTTCATCGCCGGCGAATCCGGACGCGCCCTTGACGAGGCATCGCTGCCCGACGAACTGGCGATCTCGGCGATCACCGTCGCGGAGCTGCATGTCGGGGTCCTCGCGGCTGCGGACATCGACACTCGTGCTCGCCGGATCGCCACCCTCGAGGCCGTCGCGGACATCCAGACCCTTCCGATCGACGGCTCCGTCGCGCGGACCTGGGCCCTCCTGCGCATGCACCTCGCCGAGACGGGCCGGCGCCTGAACGTCAACGACCTGTGGATCGCCGCGACTGGTCTGGCCCACGATCTTCCGGTCGTGACCCAGGACGACGACTTCGATGCGATCGCAGGAGTGAACGGACTCCGAGTGATCCGGGTGTAGCCGAGCGGCTCGCGGCCGCGCGTGACGGCTAGCCGCGCGTGACGGCTAGTTCGACGCGCGCGTCGACGTCGAGCTCAGCGTCACGATCCAGGTCTTGTTGACCGTCGTCCCGCCGGCGAGCTTGATCGTCGTGCGCAGCTGGACCTTCGTCTTCTTCTTCAGCGCCTTGACCGCCTTGCGGGCGAGCGGGGAGAGCTTGACGTTGACCTTGGCGGCGTCGGTGGCGCTCGCGATGACCTTGTGGACCGACCCGAGCTTGTTGATCTTCTTGGCCAGCTTGACCTTGCCGTGGAGCTTCGAGGCCGGGACCAGGAGGCCCTTGACCGAGTAGAGCTGGGCGTCGATCGTCGCCTTGCCGGGCACCGCGAAGACGGTGCTGAACGTGCCCTTGGAGAGCAGCGAGGCGACCGCGATGCTGCCCGGGACGGCGGCGCTGACGTCGCTGCCGAGGCTCTGCAGCTCGGCGCCGGTGTCCTCGTCGTCGGTCGCGCACGGGTCGTCGTCCGGCCCGAGGTCGTCGGAGTCGCCGTCGTCGCCGGACGGGTCGTCGTCGCCGGCGGCCACGACCACCGCGCGGGTGCCCGCGTCGTCGTCGGTGGAGGTGTCGTCGTCGAAGCTGGTGGTGTCGTCGCAGTCGGTGAGGCCGTCGTCGACCGAGGCCGGGACGTCCTCGGGCGCTGACGTGTCGTCGGCGCCCGACTGCGAGGTCTCCGCGGTGGCGGGCTCGTCGGTTGGATCGTCCTGGGCTAGGGCCGGAACGGCGAGGACGCCGAGCGCGAGGACGGTGGCGAGGATGGAGATGAGGAGGCGATGGCGCATGGGGACACTCGGATCATCGGATCCAGGGTGCGCCGACTTTAGGAGAGCGGACGCATGGAGCGCAACCGGCTCGCTCGAGGGTGGCATTAGCATCGCGCGGCATGAAGGCACTCGTGACCGGCGGCGCCGGCTTCATCGGCTCGAACCTCGTCGACACGCTCGTGGCGCGGGGCGACACCGTCGTCGTGGTCGACGACCTGTCGTCCGGCAAGGAGTCCAACCTCGAAGGGGCGTTCGCCCAGGGAGTGGTCCTGCACCGCGCCGACGTCCGCGACGCGGCCGCGATGCGCGAGCTGGTGGCCGCCGAGCGGCCCGACGCGATCTTCCACCTCGCCGCCCAGGTCGACGTCCGCAAGTCGCTGGAGGACCCCGCGTACGACGCTCGCACGAACGTCGAGGGCACGATCAACGTGCTCGAGGCCGCGCGCGAGGCCGAGGTCCGCCGCGTCGTCTTCGCCTCGACCGGCGGCGCGATCTACGGTGAGACCGACGTCATCCCGACCCCCGAGACCGAGCCGCCGCTCCCGATGGCCGCCTACGGCCAGAGCAAGTTCTGCGCCGAGTGCTACCTGGGCCTCTACGAGCGCCTCTACGGGATGTCGACGCTGGCGCTGCGGTTCGGCAACGTCTACGGCCCCCGCCAGGATCCGCACGGCGAGGCCGGCGTGATCGCGATCTTCAGCGGCCTCCTGCGGGAGGGCAAGCGCCCCAAGGTCTACGGCACCGGCGAGCAGACCCGCGACTACATCTACGTCGGCGACCTCGTCGGCGCGATCGCCGCCGCCGGCGACGCCGATGTCACCGGCGCGATCAACCTCGGCACCGAGGAGGAGACGTCCGTCCTCCACATCGTCGAGCGGATGGCCACGTTCGAGCCCGACGTCGACTTCAGCCCCGACCTCCAGCCCGCGCGCCTCGGCGAGATCGACCGCAGCTGTCTCGCGGTCTCCAAGGCTCGCGAGGAGCTGGGGTGGACCGCGACCACGCGGATCGACGACGGGCTGCGGCTGACGTACGAGTCGACCGCGGGGTAGCTCAGGCCCCCAACGGCATCTCGTGCGTCGCGAGGTGCGTGCGGCTCATGTCGAGCTGCGTCTCGAGGATCTGGTCGCCACGCCTGGCGACCCTTCCGAAGAGCACGGCGACCGTCAGGCTGAGTGCCAGCCAGCCGGCCACTGCGACGCTGATGACGACTCCTGCATGCGCGACCATGGTCTCTCCTCCTGCTCGCACCGCAACTGTGTTGCTCGTTGTTACGAAGTAAACGCTCGGGGGCTGACGGATCGGGAGCGACGGAGCTGCACGCGCATCGCCCGATCTCCGGACGCGGCGGCACGGCACATCGCGACGAGGGCGGTGATCCCGAGGAGCCAGACACAGGCGAGAGTGAGGAGCAGCATCTCCACGGGCATATGCCCGTGATCGGCCGCTGGCAATCGCGCTGAAGGGCGTGCGATCAGGCTTGCAGGGTGGCCAGCAGAACGACGAAGGCCCGGCGGATGCCGGGCCTTCGGATGAAGCGGGTGCTGTGAGTCGAGCTACTTCGCGTACTTGATGATCTCGCAGCCGGTGAGCTTGTCGACGCCCTTCTTGTCGGTCGTCACCGTGTCCTTGCCTGCGCCGCAGTTGATCGTGTCCTTCTTGCCGTTGCGAGCGTTGATCGTGTCGCCGCCGGCTCCGGTCGAGACCTTGTTCGACCCCTTGCCGAGCGTGATCTTGTCCTTGCCCGCGCCGGTCGAGATCGTGTTGTTGCCCTTGCCGGTCTTGATCGTGTTGTCGCCGCTGCCGGCGTTGATCGTGTTCTTGCCGTTGCCGACGGTGATGTTGTCCTTGCCGGATCCGGCGGTGATCTTGTTGTTGCCGTTGCCCGCCTTGACGGTGTTGTTGCCCGCCCCGGCGTTGACCGTGTTGTTGCCCGTGCCGAGTGTGACCTTGTCGGCCTTGGAGCCGGTCGTGATCTTGTTGTCACCGTCGCCGAGCACGACCGTCGCGGCCTTCGCCGTGTTCGTCTTGATCGTGTTGTCGCCGTCGTTGTCGGGGCTGCTCACGGTGACCGTGGTCTTGGTCTCCGTGGTGGTGACCGGCGGGGGCGGCGGAGTCGTCGTGGTGGTCGGCGGGGGCGGAGTCACCGTCGTGGTCGTGGCCGGCGGAGGATCGGCGGTCGTCGTCGTCGAGCACGAGGCGTAGGCCGGGTCGCCGTCATGACCGGCGGCGTACGTGCAGTTCGTCGTGACGGCGCGCGGCTTGCCGGTGCCCGCGACCGCAACAGCGCCCGCAGCCATCAGCCCGAAGAGAGCGCACAGCACGTACAGGGGGATCTTTCGGGAGAGCATCAGGTTCCTTGTTTCTGCGGGTGGCGCCGGAGGAGACCGGCAACGGGGGCTTTGCGGGTTTACGGCGTGACGACACTAAAGCTGACAGCTAGTGGCTACATCCCACGCCGCGCCAGCATGTACGGCAGGGTCCGGAGGAGGATCTTCACGTCGGCCCAGAGTGTCCAGCTGGCGACGTAGAGGTAGTCGATCTTGACCATCTCACTGAGCGGGATTCGGGACGATCCGAGGATCTGCCAGGGTCCGGTCATCCCCGGCGTAAGGCTGAGCCGGTCGCGGTCGTAGCCCGTGATCAGCTCGTCCTCGGTCGTCACGAGTGGGCGTGGTCCGACCATGCTCATGTCGCCTTTGAGGACGTTGAAGATCTGGGGCAGTTCGTCGAGAGATGCCCGACGCAGGAAGCGGCCGACGCTCGTCACGCGCGGATCATCGGCGATCTTGAACAACCCGTCCGCCTCGTTGAGCTCGGCGAGATCGAGCTTCATCTCATCGGCACCCAGGACCATCGTGCGGAACTTGACCATCTGGAAGCACTTGCCGTTTCGGCCGACGCGGGTCTGCCGGAAGAACACGGGGCCTCGGGAATCCAGCTTGACGGCGACCGCCAAGATGAGCAGCAGCGGGGCTGCCGCCACGACTCCCAGCGTTGCGAGCACCAGGTCGAATGCCCGCTTGACCATGCGCGACGACCGCGACAACTTCAGGGGGTGCACGCCAAGCAGCGGTACGCCGCCGATGTTGTCGAACTCGACGTTTGAGCCGACCACCTCAAGCACACGCGGGAGGATGCTCACGCGAACGCCCAGCGATTGCGCGGCACGAACGAGGTCGAGTGTCGCCTCCGGATGTGCTTCGTCCGGCACGATGATCATGCGGTCGATCTTGTTGCTCTCCAGCGTGGCCGAAAGGGCCTCGTTTGAGGGAACCTCGCCCCACGCGTGCGTGTCCATGCGGCCCACGATCTGGGCCGTGAGCTCGGTGCGCTCGATGGTGCGCACAAGCTGCTCGGCCGCTCTGGTGTCGCCGATGAGCAGGCAGCGCTCAGGCGGAGAGCAATGGCGGATCACGGTGCGCACGATCGCGCGGCCAACAAGCGCCGAGCTTGCCAGCGTCAGCCACAGGATGAGGGCCTGGCCACGGCCGAGGCTGCCGACCATGACCTCGGGCGACAGCAGCCAGATGACGAACGTGTAGAGCGTCGAAAGCTCGACGATCGCCGGAAGCTCCTCGATCGTCGTCCGGTGCACGAGCACCTGATCACGCTCGTACAGGCCGATGATCTTGCTGATCGGGACGACGATCAGCACGCCAAGCAGCGTCGCGCGGCGCAGGCGGTCGTCGCCGATCACCGAGATGCAAAGCCACAGCGAGAGCGCGGCGGCGACGATGTCGCTGACTGCGAGCAGCCGCCGATCCAACGCGTCGCGAAGCGCGACCCGACGCGCGACCTTGAGAGGCGCACCGGGGGATTGCGTCGTCGTCGTGGCGTCCAGTTCGGGTACCCGCACTGAACCGGACAGCGTGTGAGCTTCCATCTCAGCTACTTCTCGTTGGATCCCGCTCGCTCAGCAGCGCGTTCGAGGCGAGAGCGCGAGGCGCGATGGGCGAATCGTACAAACCGACCATGAACCTAGACGTGTGCACCTTGGTGACACATCGGCCATTTGTCCAAGGTGCCTTAGCCCCCTTTAGGTCCCGGTGTCGGAACGGGGCGCGTTACGGACCCAGACAGGCCGATCTGCCAATGGAACAGCGGTTTTTGAAGACCGGGCGCGGACCGCCCCCGGGCTGGCGGACGTCGGACCTTCGTTGACTTGGCGCGCCACCACTCGGTTGTCGTTCGGTGGGCCACGTTCGGCGCGTGGCCGTACCTCAACAGGTCGCGCCGTATCGCGCGACGAAGGCTTCGGGGTCGTGGAAATCGCCGGCGCGTGTGCGGATCAGCTCGTCCGGCCAATCCCACCAGCGGATCTGGAGGAGGGCTTCACGGATCTCCGGGTCGAAACGGTGGCGGAGCAGCCGCGCCGGGACCCCACCGACGATCCCGTAAGGCTCCACGTCTTTGGTCACCACTGCTCCTGCCGCGACGACGGCCCCGTCGCCGATGGTGACTCCTGAGAGCACGGTGACCCGGTGCCCGATCCACACGTCGCTGCCAATCCTCAGCGGGCCTTTGCTGTAGACGCGGTGTTCGCCCGCGAGCTCCGCAACGCGGGGAGAGCTACTCACGCGTGAGTAGTCGTGCTCACCCCCGGCAAGGAGCGCGATGTCCTCCGCGATCGAGCACCACTTGCCAATCTCCACTCGTAGACCTTCCTGCCAGCCGAACACATGGATGCCGTTGGCGTACGACCCGTGGCCGATGGTGACCTCGACAGGGCCCGTCCGGCGCGACCGATCGTCGTTCACGCCGGGAAGCTGGATGAGGCGGCGCTGGTGGTAGCTGGCGAGCCGGTCCAGTCGCCGGGACAGCGCGAGTTTGAGCCGATCCTTCATGGATGGCGTCGACGTTAGCTGGTCGGTCTTCCGCTGTACGTTGCTGGGCATGCGCCCCCTGCGCCTCCAGCTGTGGTCATACAATTACGACCCTGAGCCCACGGGAATCGGGCCTGTGAGCACGCTATGGGCACGCACCATGCTGGGCCGCGGCCACGACGTGAGCGTCGTGGCGGCGCACCCGCACTACCCCGAGCCTCGCTGGGGTTCGACGCGCAAGCCCTATCGGACTGTGATAGACGGGGTCCCCGTCGTTCGTCTCCCGTTGGTCGTCGGCCGCGCGACGGGAGGGGCGCGGATGCGCCAGGAAGTGTCCTACGCAGCGTCCTTGAGCCTGGCGACACCGCTGCTTGGCCAATCGGACGCGATCATCGCAGTGTCCCCGTCGTTCCCCGCGCTCGTGCCGGCAATGGCGGCGGCACGAGTCCGCCGCATCCCGTGGTTCCTCTGGCTCCAGGACATCCTTCCCGACGGAGCGATCGCTACGGGAATGCTTGCGCCTGGCGTCGTGCTGCGGCTCTCCCGGCGGCTGGAGCGCGCGGCATATGCGAGCGCGTCAGCGGTAGTCGTCATTTCCGAAGCCCATCGGGAGAACCTCCTTGTCAAGGGAGTGGCTGCGAGCAAGCTCTACCGGATCTACAACCCCGCTACGCAGGAGATGCGGCTGCGAGCCCCGCGGCCCTACGCCCAGGATCGTATGACGATCCTCACGATGGGCAACATCGGCGTCTCACAGGGGTTGGCGTCGCTCGTGCGCGACTTCGAGCTGTCCGACGCGCTCGCCGCCGAAGGGATTCGCCTCGTCATCACTGGGCACGGGGTCGCGGCCGACGAGGTTCGCGCGGAAGTCCGATCCGAACGTGTCGAGATTCCCGGTCTCGTATCGCAGGAGCGCCTGTCCGAAGAGCTTGCGGTCGCCGCGTTGGGGTTGATCTCGCAGCGTGACGACATAACCGAGTTCAACCTGCCATCGAAGCTCATGAACTTCATGGGCAAGGGCATCCCTGTTCTGGCGTCCGTCGCCCCCGGGTCGGAGGTGTCCTCGCTCGTATCGCGGGCCGATGCGGGGTGGGTGGTCCCTGCCGGGAACGGCGATGCGTTGGCCGAGGCGGTGCTTGAAGCGCTGCGCAACCCCGCGGAGCGCGAGCGGCGAGGTGCCGCTGGCCATGCATTCGCGATTCGCGAGTTCGCGCCCGCCGCGATGGCGGAGCGTTTCGAGGAGATGCTTGATGGCGTGGTCGGTCGGCGCGCGTCCTAGCTGCCGACGGACCACGTGAGGCTCACGTCGCGCCCTTGCCGCGCTCGAAGCATCGCCTTACCCCGGAGCTTGGCTCGTACGGAGAACACATGGCTGCTTCCCGGCCGGGTGGTGATCAGTTGTCGCCACGAGCCAGAGGGTGATCGAATCTCGACTGTGGTCTGTCCCGTCCGGGGGGACTTGCCCCAAAGTCGCACGCTGCTTGAGCCGACCCGCTCGACGACGAAGGGGAATCGGAACGCCGTCGCAGCTGGCTTGGGCTGCCAGTTCCGCAGGAAGACGCCGGATTGGCTCGTCGACGAATACCCGGGATTGGGCGGCTCGTCGACGATCCTGAACCAGGTCACAACCGAGACACCTTGCTTCCAGAGCACGTACAGCGCCTGCTCGAGCCACCGCGCGTGCCGCTGCGAGGGGATCCCGTCGGGATCAGGCGGAGAGCTGTCCCACGAGATCTCCGTCACCCACATCGGCTTTGAGCGGGCGGGCGACACGCGCTTGCGGGTGACCGCCTTGGCGATCACGTCGCGGATCTTGTCGACGTCGGGAACGGCGGCGTCATCGGCGTTGAGCGCCGGGCTGGTCGGTCCTCGCACACCGTACGGATGATGGGCGGCAACGTCGAACTTCGCCGGCGCGGAGCAGGGCTTGGCCAGGCACGTCAGGCTGCGCCAGAAGCGCACCGGCATGATTCGGCGTCCGACGCCGGGATCTCCATACGGCGCCATCCCGGCGGTCACGATCGTGTTGGCGGACGAGACGCCCTTCACTCCCACGTAGAACGCGTTGAGCATCGCCCGGTAGTGCGCAGGCGCGAACTCCGTGGCGCGGCCGTTCATGGTCACCCACTGCGGGTTGAGGTTCGTGTAGATGTTGGGCTCGTTCCATGCTTGCCAGTCGCGGACCGCTGGGAGTACGGCTCCCGTGGCGTCCACGTAAGTGCCGGAGTAGCGGGTGGCCGCGGCCTGGGCGAACGCGCCGAACGCTTCCGGATCCGGCTTCCACGTACCGGGCGGCGCGGACGCTTGACGATTGGGCCCCTCGGCCCACGCCGGCGCCCCAGTGATGTCGAGCAGCAGACGCTGGTGGTGCGCGACCGCCCCGCGGACGGCCTGGTCGGCGAAACGCCAATCGTAAGCCGGGTCCGCGGGGTCCGCCGGGTTGGTTGGCGCCTCCTTGGCGATGCTGATCCAGGGCACCATCAAGCGCACGCGCGAGGCCCCGACCGCTGCAGCGTGTTGATAGGCCGCGGCCTGGTCATTCTCCGCGAAGGCTGGGTCGAAGAACCCAAGGGCCAAGCCCCGTGTGGCCCCGTCGGCGTTGGGCGCGGCGATGCAGAGGACCGCGACGGCGGCCAGAAGGATGCGGTGCGTGACGGGCACAACCACACAGTACGTCAGCGGCTGACTGTCGCTGACGAGGGAATACGATGCGGGCCGTGACCGTCGTGGATCTCGGCCGAAGCAGCAACCGAGGCTACGAACCCGGTCGGCCGTTCCTCGTTCGCGCGATCTGGCTCGTCGTGGAAGCGGCGATCCTCCTTAACCCGTTCGTCACGTCGTACCGCCTCAAGACCACCCTGCTCCGGATGTTCGGTGCGAGCGTCGGCCATGGGCTGATCATCAAGCCCAACGTGCACGTGAAGTACCCGTGGCATCTTGATCTTGGCGACAACGTCTGGATCGGCGAGCGGGCGTGGATCGACAACTTCACGACCGTCCGTGTCGGCTCCAACGCCTGCATCTCCCAGGGGGCATACCTTTGCACGGGCAACCATGACTGGGCCGATCCAACGATGGGCCTCGTCGTCAAGCCGATCATCGTCGAGGCTGGCGCGTGGATCGCAGCATTCGCTCGCGTCGCTCCCGGGTTGCGTGTGGCGGAGGAGTCGATCGTGGGCATCGGGGCGGTGCTCACGGAGGACACCGAACCACGAGGGATCTACCTGGGCAATCCGGCGGTCCGCGTCGGAGTGCGGCGCTTCGCGGAGACCTGACGCCGCCCGTTGTCGTTCATGGTCGCCAACCCGGGCTCTATCGCGGAGATGGGGCACATGGCCGCCGGCCTCGCTACGGCGGGCGTGCTCGAGCGCTACGTCACTCCGCTGGCGCTCGACAGGGACTCGCGTCTGCTCGAGGTGTTGCCCGGCGCCCTGGCGAACCAGCTGCGCCGCCGTACGGTGCCGGACGAGTTGCGCGGCAAGGTCGACCGCGCCGCTTCGCTGGCTGAGGTTGGTTATCTGCTCAGCGCCCGGGTGCCGGGAGCCTCGCGACTTTCGTTGGCGACGCTCTACCGTCGCGACCGGGTATTCGACCGGCGTCTGGCGGAGCGAGTGCGACCGCACCACCGCGCGATCGTCGCGACGTGGAACGCAGCGGAGCGTACGTTGGTTCGGGCGGCGGCACTCGGCGTGCCGACCGCGCTGGAATACCCAATCGCGCATCACCGGTTCGCCCGCGACTTGCTCACCGAGGAGGCCAGGCTCCAGCCAAGGTTCGCGGCGACCTTGCAGCACCACGATCTCGGGCGTGCGCACGAACAGCGGTTGGACAGGGAAATCGCACTCGCCGATCGCGTCCTCGTGCTGTCCGAGGCACAACGTAGGACATTCGTGGACTCCGGTGTGTCGACTGACAAGCTCGTGGTGACACATCTCGGAGTGGACGGCGAGCTCTTCCGCCCCGCCGGACGCGAGGTCCGCGACCGGCCATTCCGCGTGGTCTTCGTCGGCCAGCTAAGCCAACGGAAGGGGTTGTCGTACTTGCTCGAGGGCTTCGAGCGGGCCGCGCTTCCGGACGCTGAGCTGCTCCTCGTTGGCCGGCCGGTGGGGACGGACACCGTGTGGCGAGACCTCCCACGCGTTCGTCATATCCCTCACGTGCCGCGGCACGACCTTCCAGGCATCTACGCGACGGCTGATGTGTTCGCGTTTCCCACGCTGGTCGAAGGCTTCCCCCAGACGCCGCTCGAAGCCATGGCGTGTGGTCTGCCCGTCGTGGTGTCGCAGAACGCCTACGGGGAGGACGTTGTGCGTGACGGGACCGACGGCTACGTGATCGGCATCCGAGACGCGGACGCAGTGGCCGATCGCCTCACGCGTCTGCACGGCGACGCGGCGCTGCGCGAGCGCATGGGCCTCGCGGCCCGCGACCGGGCGAGTTCCTTCACTTGGCCCGCCTACGGCGCGCGCGTCGCCGAAGTGCTACGGGCGCTCGCAGCGGAGGCGTCGTGAGTTCCGACGTCCTGTTCCAGCAGGCCATGCAACGTGCCCTGGTTCACTTCCTGTCAGCCAATGCTCGCGTTCGGCGTTGGTCGGACCGTTTGAAGACCGGTCCGCTCCGGACCGCCTTCGACGCGGTCGGCCGGTCGGTCACGGTTCCGGACGCCATGCCCGCGGGGGTGTACGCCCAGGCTCTGGCGGTGCTTGCAGGCGACTGGTCGCGCGCGGCGGCTCGGGAGAATGGGGAGTGGGTGCCAACCGGGCGCCCGTACGCCGACTGGCTGCGGGACGGCGGAGCTCACGAGCGGTTCGCCCCGGTCCGGGCGTTGCAGGAATACGCGACCGAGCACCGGGACCTCCTCGCCCGGGCCGTCGTTCACGGCAGTGTCGGCACGCTGGACGACGTTCCGGGCTTCAGTGACATGGACGTGGCGTTCGTCGTGCGCGAGGAGGCTCTCGGCGATCCGGATGCGCTGCTCGAGCTCCGGCGGCTGGCCCAGCACGCGTACGGAACGACGCTTCGGTTCGATCCATTTATGCACCATGAGCCGCTATTCATCGGCGAGCCGCTCCTGCGTGGTTACCCTCAGTCGCTGTTCCCGACGGTGCTCTTCGCGACGGCGCTGGACCTCATCGCGCCGCGGCCACTCCACGTCACGTCGCTGGGCGCAGCTGATCACGGCACTGACGACCTCTTTGGCGTCTTCCGGTCGTTCTTCTCCGAGCTTCCTGTGCCTTTGCGACTGGGCTCCTGGTACGACGGGGAATGGGTGCTCGGCAACGCGATGATCCTGCCCGCGCTCTACCTGCAGGCCCGAGACGGCGTGTACCGATATAAGCGAGAGACGTTCACGTTGGCGCGTCCTCACTTCACGGAGGCCGAGTGGGCGCCGATCGAGGTGGCCTCGCGCGTGCGGGCATCCGCTCCGCCGCGCCCCGCTCCGCCGCGGCTGCTCGTTACCGGAGCATCGGCCTGGCGGCGGCCGGAGCTCGTCCGCACCTGGGCTATCCGCGGCCGCGCGTCGCGACGCCATGCCACGGTCGCGGGCGCGGGCGTGCCCGCCGACTTCGGACCACGCACGGTGGCGCTGATCGACGCGATGCGGGAGCGGCTCGGATGACGGCCTCGAAGCCCGACCGCTGGCCGTGGGCACCAGAAGCCTGGC
>Ga0164241_10001162_pt1 | contig 35005 bp, 24 predicted proteins | sample OricomyardsoilBY_FD_108780 | JGI IMG/M metagenome (GOLD analysis project Ga0164241, IMG submission 108780) | Backyard soil microbial communities from Emeryville, California, USA - Original compost - Back yard soil (BY) | ecosystem: Environmental > Terrestrial > Soil > Unclassified | place: USA... | reverse complement strand
TTTAGCAACCACATTAATGCCAGCGCAACAACGAATGAGCTCAGAAAATAAAAAGTAGATTTTAGATTTTTATGTTTGCCGGCAGTCTCCACTATTGCTGTTAGTTTTGTTTTATTAATGTGATATGATGAAGACCGAAGTTAATCAGCAATTTCGTCTTTTATTCAAGAACAAGAACATTTACTAAAACTTTTTATTGTAAAATCAATCCTTAATCAGTCACTGAGCAGAAAAATAAAAGATAGCAACATTCAACACAGTCAATTCTCTATTCCATTTTATCGAAAAAAAATAGATGCGTGTCCCCGCATCATTTTATAACAATGCTTGCCAAACAGACTATAGTTTTAACCCGTGGGTAAAGTAATAGTCTTAATATTTTCAGCATCGGCACACTGTACCAAAACGAACAGTAAGCAAACAAAAAACCGGGATTATTATTATTAAAAATTCCATTTCACTTTACTATGTAGCCAGCTAAACGATACTTGACTTTAACCCGAGACGAATTTTTATGATGCTGGCTGCTACCCGTCTTTCGGAAATTGTGTCGCACATTTTTATATAAAAAAGACATTCTGACTTAAAAATATGGCATCATTGTCCAAAATTGGCGTTGGTATTCGATTTGATTATCTCTTGAAAACATTATTTCAAAAAATAAAAAAAATAAAAATGACAACATTAAGATTTAATCAACCCACATTAAAAAACCTTGACAGTTTTTTAGACAGCCTGCTGACTGATTCACCCGTAGCAAATAATTATGGAATAAATTTCCCCGCGGTGAATATCACTGAAACCAACGATGATTACCAATTGGAATTTAATGTACCGGGTAGAAAAAAAGACGATTTTAAAATCACGATTGACAAAAACATTCTTACCGTTTCTTTTGAGAAGAAGGACGAACAAAAAGATGAGAACAAAAAAATCATTAAAAGAGAATTCGTCACTCAATCTTTCAAACGATCATTTACATTAGATGAAAAAATAAATGCCGATGAGATTGATGCAAAATATGAAGACGGGTTGTTGCTATTGACGCTTCCAAAGAAAGAAGAAGTAAAAGCGCTTCCAAAAGAAATTGCCGTAAAATAATTTAAGCGGAATAACTTTAAAAGCCTCCACAATGTGGAGGCTTTTTTATTTTTAAAGATCTGCTATAGTCTGCATGCTGAATGGCGGTCTTTACCTCCCTATTTTTTTATTGATCCGTTGATTGCTTGGTAAATTATTTTTCGCAATTACACCAAACAGCCAACCTGCCTTTGTCGGCCAGGGAAATATGTTTGAGTGATGCGACATTTTGAAATGAACCCGACAGGCATAGGTCTGCTTTCAAAGATAAAAGCCCGTAATTGTTGTGGAGAGATTTTAAAAACCTGCCGGACTTTAGCCCGTTTAAGTTGAACAATAAATATCACTTAAAATAAACCCTTTCTATTTTAATGAATACCCGTTAATTTTATAGAAAAATTAAACTGCGAAATTTATCTTATCATAGAACTGTCATTTACTCAACACTGCTCTGTATCGCATTCGCAGCAGGCAATACTTTGAATGCACAAAAAACGAAGGATAATTTAAATCTTTTCTTTGATCATATCACTAAGATCAATGGCTTATCAGGTAACCAGGTTAATTGTATATATCGTGATCATCGCGGCTTTCTGTGGATCGGAACTCAAAATGGCCTCAACCAATATGACGGAAGAAACATTACTGTTTACAAGCATAGCCGTTTCGATAATTCGTCTATTGTAAATAATAAAATCTTAAATATCACTGAAGATGATAGCGGCTATTTATGGCTCGGGACGATTAAGGGAATCAGCAAGTTTAATCCATATAATCACACGAGTGTGAATTATACTCATGATGACAACAACCCTTATTCGTTGAATGAAAATTATAAATGCCATATCTTTTTTGATAAAAACAAAAGCTGTTGGATCGGTAATGAAGCAGGGCTTTCGTATTTTGACAGAAAAACAAATCATTTCATTCCACAACAGATTTTGCCTGATTCTTTGAATAAAAAACCACACAATGCAATCAGTTCTTTTTTAGAAGACAAACAAGGGAGATTCTGGCTGGGTACTTATTCTGGATTGGTGCTTTATGACCGGAAAACCCATAAAGCCCAAACATTTGTTCCCAGAAAGGAAAAAAAAACCGACGGCTCAAATGCAATCACGTCTTTGTTTTGCGATCATGCAGGCAGAATTTGGGTGGGTACCTGGGGAAATGGCATTACTGAATTTGATCCCGCAACAAAAAACTTCTATGCATATACGTGGAACAAAACAAATCACTTTGCAGGTACTGCTAATATTGTAACCTGTATCAATGAAACTCAATCTGAAACCGGTCAATATATTTTATGGGTTGGTACCACAGAAGGCATGATGCAAATTAACGGCCTTCCTCTGTCAGATAAAACAGTAGCGCATATCCTGCCCGATATCTCCATGCCAAATACTTTAAACAGCGCTAACGTTTCCAGCATGCTTTCAGACGATAATAGAAATATTTTATGGATCGGTACCGATAACGGAATCAACCAATACTCATCCCGTAACCAGCTTTTTTCAAATTCTTTTTATTTAAAGGGAAATCCTACAAAAATCATTTCTGACACCATTAACAATAAGGTGCAATATTTTGTTACCGCCTGGTATGGCAATGCGCTTACTCAATTAGATTCGAATTTTAAACAACGCCGCATTTGGAAAAAAATTCCTGAAGATGCTACCAATCCTGATAACAGGCAGGCAAGTGATATGGTAAAATCAAAAGATGGAACTTTTTGGATTGCCACTTTCAATGGCCTTTACCACTTTGATATAAAAGCAAATCACATTACTTCTTATCTGCACCAATCCGCAAATATTAATACATTATCAGACGACAAAACTACAGCGGTAGCAGAAGATAAAAATGGAAATTTGTGGATAGGAACTTATGGCCGGGGGCTTGATAAATTTGATCCTGTAACAAAATCTTTTACTCATTTTGTCCATGATAAATCAGATGCAACAAGCCTGATAGACAATTTAATCTGGGGCATCTTTATAGATAGGCGACAAAAGATTTGGGTTGTTACCGATCATGGCATTTCTATCTATGATGAAACCACCCGGCACTTTTTAAATTATGCTGATAATGAAAAGGATCCAAACTCATTAAAAGGGAATAGCATCAATGGAATGTTAGAAGATAGAAACGGAATTTATTGGATAACTACGGATAAAGGATTGAATCGTTTTGATATGCAAAAAAATCAATTCAGGATTTATGGCACAGAGGAAGGACTCAATGATGATAACATTAATTCGATCACCGAAGATAAGCAGGGAATATTATGGATGTGCACGCCAGACGGCATTTCAAGCTTTAATCCGGTGACAAAAAATTTTATCAATTACGATGAACAAAACGGGCTGCCAAAAGGAATCAATGGGTCTATCACTACACTGGACAATGGTAGTATTTTAGCGGGAGGAGATGGCTTTATATTAAAATTCAATCCTTCGGAATTTAAAATATTTTCTTCAGCACCACCTATTTATATTACACAAATGTCGGTAGCCGGAAGCCCGCTTTCTTTTCAAAAGCCTTTAGAGCAAAGCGGTACCATTGTTTTAGAATATCCGCAGAATTCTTTTTCGTGCACCTTCACCGCACCAAATTTCTTTAATAGCCATTCGGTAAAATATGCTTACCGCTTAACCGGCGTGGATGAAGATTGGGTACAATCGGGGAACAGAAACTTTTTATCTTACGCTAACCTGGCTGCCGGCACATACGTTCTGCATATTAAAGCAGCCAACGGCGATGGCGTATGGAATGAAAAAGGTATTGAATTAAAAATAGCAGTCTTGCCACCATTCTGGAAAACATGGTGGTTTTTAAGCCTGTTGTTTTGCAGCTTTATTGTCTTCTTTTATGCTTTATACCGCCACCGCCTGAACCAGGTTTTACAAATAGAGAAGTTACGAAATAAAATTTCGCTTGACCTTCATGATGATATTGGTTCTACATTAAGCTCTATTTCTATTTTAAGCGAAATAGCGTTACACCAAAAAACAGAATCGGACACAAAAGAAACGCTCAAAGAAATAAAAGATAATTCCATTTCTCTAATGGAAAGAATGGATGACATTGTCTGGAGCATCAACCCCAAGAATGATTCGCTGGAAAGTCTTTTTTTAAGAATGAAAATATTTGCCGCTAAATTATTTGAGGCGAAAGGCATCGATTACAAAATTAACATTGACGAAAATATCAAACAAATACCTGTAGGAATAGAATACCGGCGGCATATTTATCTTATTATGAAAGAAGCCATCAACAACCTGGTGAAATATTCTAATTGCACTAAAGCAACCATTGCTGTAAGCTACCACACATCAATTCTAACTGTGGCTATAGAAGATAATGGAAACGGATACGATCTGAATAAAATTACCTTTGGCAACGGGCTGCATAGCATGAAAAAAAGAGCCGAAGCAATGAAGGGGGAAATTCATACAACCTCAGGAATTAACAACGGGACATCCGTTAAATTGAGAGTAAAAATTAAATAGTGATGAAGTAAGGCAGGAAATCCCGTTGCAAAATAAAAAACTGAATTATTTCCTGCCTGACTGCGTCATTCAGACAGGGTTTGTTCAATGTAAAAGCAATAATTGCAACCGAATAGGATCAATAAAAATCTAATCGTTATGCCCATTAAAAAAGCATGTTGTACACTAGTGTTTTTGCTCTTTTGCAATGCGGCTTTTTCTCAGATTCAAAATGCAGATTCTATAGCCATTCCTACATATGGATATCATAACGAATTAGCTGTCGGCAAGGGATTATCTTACTTTATTGATCCGGACAGATCCATAGATTTTCCGGAAATACAAGCGAAAAATTTTACGGTTCCTCCGAATATCTTTTTTAAAAAATTCAACAAGGAGCCACAAGACAACTACTATTGGATCCGGTTCTCCATGCAAAATAACACTGACAGCGTGCTGCAGCCTTTTATATATTACAATGCTGTAAACTACGTAACGCTTTACTTGGTTTCGCCAAATCAACCTGTACAAAAAATAATGGGAGGAAGTTTGCGGGACCGAAATGAAACCATACCTAAAGAGGAAGAAAATTCGGTCTTACCAGTTACTTTAGCTCCACATCAAGAAGGAGTGGTTTACATACGAATGGTTCAGAAAAGTCAGGAATTTTTTTTTACAGGCATCCAAATTTTTAAAAGGAATGCATTTTATAATACGGTTGCAAATTATTACTACCAAAACCGCCAGGGAATTGTTTGGGGATTATTGTTCCAGGGATTTGTACTTTGCCAGATTCTCTACATCTTATTCCAATGGGTTATCATCAGGCGTAAAGAGTACCTCTACTATTTTTTTTATCTCCTAACCATTTTGCTCTTCTTCCTAAGCAAGCAGGAAGCTTATTCCGGCGAGTCTTTTTTATTTGCTAACCATCCAATATGGTGCGTCTATCTTGATAATACATTACAAATAGCCCCTTATTTTCTTTATTACCGTTTCGTAAGGTACTTTTTAGAAATAGGACAAAATCATCCAAACCTGAATAAATGGATGATCAGAACAGAATATTTTTTACGTGCCTACTTAGTTTTTGATTTCGTGTTAGTTACTACGACTTTTAATATCCAATTACAATCAAAAATATTCGCGTACGTCATTTCAGTGGTATTTATTGTTACTGCCGTCTTTATTTTCTATCTATTAAAGAAAAAACAAACCTTCATTTATTTTGTTTTATTGGGAAGTTTAGCCGTAGGATTAGGAAATATATTAGGGGTGGCATTTACGTTCCTTATCTTTAATGAACATGTACAGATACATCTTGGCAATACATTAATATTCTCCGAAATTGGTATTGTGATTGAAATCTTATGCTTTACAGTAGGTTTAAGTTACAAAAACAAATTGATTGAAAAAGAAAAGTCAGTCAGCCAGGAAAAGCTGATAACGCAATTAAAAGAAAACCAATTGTTGAATGCAAAAATGCTGAACATCCGTAATAAAATATCGTTGGATCTGCATGACGAAATCGGCTCTACATTAAGCTCCATCTCCATTTTAAGCCAGATGGCTCTCCATGAAAAAAACGACACGGAAACATCAGCGATGCTTGAAGAAATAAAAGAAAATTCGATTTTGGTGATGGAAAGAATGGATGATATAGTTTGGAATATCAACCCTATGAATGATTCGATGGAGAAACTTTTTTTAAGAATAAAGCAGTTCGCGGCGAAATTATTTGAAGCCAAAAGGATTAATTACAAGATAAAAATAGATGAAAGGGTAAACCAAATAAATGTATTGATGGAATACCGGCAACACATTTATCTTATTATGAAAGAGGCCATCAACAACCTGGTAAAATATTCAGATTGTACAGAGGCAGAGATCATTGTTTCTTATAACGATACACTGTTGTCCATTGTTATAAAAGATAATGGAAAAGGATATGATACTAATTCAATCAATTATGGCAATGGACTAAACAGTATGAAAAAAAGAGCGGAAGACATAAATGCGACGATGGAGATGCAGTCAAAAATCAATGAGGGAACGGTTATTCAGCTTTTTGTAAAAATCCAATGATCTCCATCCGGTCATGGGTAAGCGCATTTAATCTGACCAGTTATGCTGATAAGCCCGGCTGTAAAAAAATCAACTAAATATACGATGCCGGAATTCAATTGTATTGCCCAATTTTGTAACCCATGATTAAGATCGCTATAGTTGAGGACAATAACACGTTGCGTAATTCTCTTACGCACCTCTTTAACTCTAAGGAGGATTTGGAATGTGTGGCATCCCTGCCCGACTTGATGAACGTGGTGAGTGAATTTAAAAAAGCACCTCCCGACATCGTGTTGATGGATATTGGGCTGCCCAATATTTCGGGAATTGAAGGCGTAACCACTGTTAAGGAAAACCTGGAAAATATAGAGATATTAATGTTTACCGTTTTTGAAGATGACGAAAATATCTTTGCCGCCTTAAAAGCCGGCGCTTCGGGTTACCTCTTAAAAAAAACGCCACCCGAAGAAATTATTGAAGCCATCCGCTCGCTGTATTATGGCGGCTCGCCCATGAGTGCCACTATCGCGCGAAAAGTAATTCTATCTTTCCAGGATATCCAATCCAATCAAAAGGAAAACTTTCAACTCACTACAAGAGAAAATGAATTGCTTCATTCATTGGTAGAAGGGCTTAGCTATAAAAAAATTGCCGAAAAATATTTTATCAGCATCAGTACCGTGCGAACACACATCCGCCACATCTATGAAAAACTGCATGTAAACTCTAAGGCGCAGGCGGTTGCCAGGGCTTTGAGAAAGTGAGTGCCTGCCCGAACGCTAACGGGCGGGGTGAGTGGTATAAAATCTCCATGCTATCTCAATAGCTCGTCATCGCAGTCTCTCTCACGTCAAATACAGTAAACTAACATTTTTGAAGAATTCCTATTTTACCTAAGAGGAAAGTATTTAAAAAAATCATCCTTTTATGCGATTGTCTTGCGAATTCTTTTAGACTTCCTTTGATAATTAATTAAACCAAAATATTCGTCATCGCTGAGGTTCGGATTTTCAAAAACTTAAAATAAATATTATGAAAAAGATTTTTACTCTTTGCGCTTTAATGTTTTTGCTTATCCAAAATACGGAGGCCAAAATATGGCGGGTAAATAATAACAGCAGTGTGCAGGCAGATTTCACCACTGTGTCGGATGCGGTAAGCCACGCTTCAGAAGGAGACACTATTTACATCGAAGGTTCTGCGGCCGCATATAATGAAAATGTTTACGTTTCCAAACGGCTCTATATTATTGGCGCCGGATATTATTTGAGAGATAAAACACCTAATCCCAGAACGCAGAATAATACTGTTACAGTTGACATTAATTTTGTAACATTTAATCCGGGCAGTGCAGGCAGTGTTTTGGAAGGCATCGGTTTAGCAAATGTTATCATAAACGAGAACAGCATCACCATTCAAAGAAATAGGATCAGCGCCTTCCTGGCTATTGCTGACGCTGCTAATTCTGTTTGCAATAATGATACGATACGGCAAAATGTGATTTACAAAATCATAGCAGAAACCGCCACAGGTAAAGCAAGCAACCTGATGGTTTATAATAATATTTTTAATGGTCCCGTTTTTAATTTTTATTCTAATGTTGATAATATTTCCGGCGATTTTTTTAACAATGATTGTTTAGAACCAGCTACGCTATCATGTGTCAACTTTACTTTTCAAAATAATATTTTTAACGGCGTTTCTTTAGGGACCTATATGTATTCCAATGTGTTTTTAAATAATATCAGCAGTGATGAAGAACTTCCGTACGGAAACGGAAACCAATCGGATATTGATCTCGGAACTGTCTTTAACGGGTTTTCGGATGGCACCGGCTTTTCTTCTGACGGCAGATACCGGCTTAAGACCGGCTCACCGGCTATCGGCGCCGGATCATTAAATGGCACAACAGCTGACTGTGGTGCTTTCGGGGGCCCGGCGCCTTATATACTTTCAGGCATGCCTCCCATTCCTTCTATTTATATACTTACGATTCCTCCATCTGTTCCGGGAGACGCTACCGATATGAATGTTACTATTAGTTCGACCACCGTACATTAAATAAGATTCGTGAAGGATTGAACCCTGGCGAAATCCCTATTAAAATTTTTTATTAAAAAAAATTAATTATTTGAAATGAAAAAGTCAATTATTCCCGGTGTGATGATAATGATAATTTGCATTAGTATTACAAAAGCCATCGCTCAAAACCCCGTGATACAGTGGCAAAAGTCGATAGGAGGTTCTTCAGCAGATCAAGTGCAGGCAATTGTGCAAAGCGCTGATGGCAGCCTCGGAGTGGCCGGCTATAGCCTTTATTTTAATGGGACAGCCAGTTATAATTCTTTGGTTGCCAAATTAAATGCCAATGGCGGTATCATCTGGTCAAAAAGTGCGATTACGGGAACATTTGGTAACTACACAGCGGAATCCATTGTGGCCAATTCGGACGGAGGCTACACCATAGCTGGCAACTATTATAATCAACTGGACGGGAAAAAAGGCTCAGAGATGTGGGTAGCAAAACTTAACAATAGCGGCGCCACAGTTTGGAGCAGGATCTATGGCTTCGATAGTAGTAATGAATATGCTTATTCAATATCTCACGCATCGAATGGTGGGTATGAAGTTGCAGGATCCTCAGACTGGCATGGTCAGGGTTTGTCTACGATAATAGGATCTCTACCTTATCATGGTGGAACAGATTGTATAATTTTGCCATTGGACAACGATGGTTATCCTATAGGCTATGCGGGAGGCCCGATTTCATTGCCTGATGCTGGCGATACTGCTCTTTCACCAGGCTTATTCTATGGGGGGACAGGTACCGAAGTAGCCAATTCTGTTATTCACACTTCGGATGATGGATTTGTGGTGGCGGGCTATTCCAATTCCAATAACGGTAATCTTACTGTAAATCATGGGGATTACGATTTCTGGATTTTTAAAACCGACTATTCAGGCTATTTGCTTTGGCAAAAATCCTATGGCGGGTCCCGCGATGATGAAGCAACATCGGTTATTCAAACAAAAGACGGTGGTTATGCTGTTGCAGGTTTCACCAATTCAACTGATGGCAATGTCACAGGAATTCACACGGATCCTGATGATCCCGGTTATATTGCTTACGATTTCTGGTTATTAAAACTGGATGCTGTGGGGAACTTGCAATGGAAAAAGTGTTATGGCGGATCATTGGAAGACCGGGCTTCATCCGTTACTCAAACTGCAGATGGCGGATATGCAATTACAGGATATACACGTTCACACGATGGAGATGTATCCAACCCTCTCGGCGACCATAATGATCCCCCGCCAGATGCATGGGTGATTAAGACGGACAGCACAGGTGCCAGGCAATGGGATATGTCTCTTGGAAATACTAATCATTCCGAAATAAACTCTATTATAACAACAAACCAGGGAAACCTGGTGCTGGCGGGTTTCGCGGAAGGCGATGAAGGGCAGGTCACGGAAAGTTTTGGAGATTACGATGTATGGGTAGTGAATTTGAAAATTTTGACCGGACTGGGATTAATTCCGCAGAACCCTGTGCCCGGTAATATTACCAAATTTGAATATTTTTTTGATAAAGATCCCGGCTTTGGAAATGGAAAAACAATTTCCATTCCTGCTACAACCGATTTGAGTAATTACACTTTCGCCGTTGATCTTACCGGGTTAAAAAAGGATACTACACACACATTATACGTCCGCACTTTTGATGGCTGGTCACAAACCAATACAAGAACTTTTTTAATTGGTACTGCATTACCATTAACATGGATTTCATTCAATGCAAAAGCTGTCAATAGAAATGTAGCACTCGATTGGAGAACAGCCAGCGAAATCAACACCGATCATTTTGATATAGAGCGCAGCAATGATGGAGTACACTTTTCAAAAATCGGGACGGTTGCTTCTTCTCAAAATTCCGCAGCCGAAAGTGATTATACATTTACAGATGATAATCCAATAAATGGTATCAGTTATTATCGTTTGAAACAGGTGGATAAAGATGGACATTTCACTTATTCCATTATTATTTCTGTAAAAATGAATACTCAATTATCAGTACAGATTATGGGTAACCCCGTGCATCAAAATCTCCATTTGCAAATAAGCGCCACGAATGGTAAACCAATTCCCGCCTGGATTACAGATGCTGCGGGAAGAAGATATAAAACTTTTACAGTCGCCGAAGGCAGTAAACAAATAAATATTGAAGATTTGTCTTCCGGAGTGTATTACCTGATGTATCAATCGGGTAATAGTGTGGTATCAATTCCATTTGATAAACAATAATGGAATTGACCTAAAGGTTGCCAACTTTTTAAAAGTTGGCAACCTTTTTACATACACAAAAATCAACCATTTATACGATAGGATGCTGTTATGAAAATTCATTTCTTTGAGGTGAATATCAAAATCTGATTCTTTAAATAAAATTGTTTCAATTATGAAAACATCTTCCCGATTTTTCAAGAGTATAGCAATAGCAATTGCATTAATATTCGCTTGCCAGTATTCCCAGGCACAAATTTTTAAAAAATTAAAAGATAAGATAAACCAAACCTCATCGGACCATGTGGTTAATGATGCCGGGAACGCTACTGATAAAGCGATTGACAAAACGGAAGACGCTGCAGGAAATGCTGCTAAAGGACAAAATAATGGAAATGGCAGTGATCAATCTTCCAATAGTAATTCTAATAATTCTTCCTCCGAAAATACTGCTTCGTCAGTGTCATCAAGTTCGGCTGCACCGCCAACATTGAAAACGTATAAAAATTACGACTTCATTCCGGGCGACACGATTCTTTTCGCTGATGATTTTGCGGACGACCAGGAGGGAGAACTGCCTGCTCACTGGATACTTTGTTATGGCCAGGGACAGGTTAGCAGCTTTGACAATAAAAAAGTATTTGCTTTAGTATCCGGGGAAGGTGGTGACCACGCTGCAGTGCTGGAGCCAAGAATGAAGAAGAAATCAGGATATATGCCTGATGCATTTACGGTCGAATTTGACATGTACTCACCTTTTGCCAAAGAAGATGAAGACATAAGAAACCCATGGGTTGGACTAAATTTCTATGGTGATCCTGGCGCCCCTGATGATCCGATTCGCGGTTATGATGATTGGGATCTGACTCCGGAAGCCCTTGGTTTTTATAGTGGTGATCTCAAAAGCAGTTCCCCATACGATTTAAAGGATGATGTCAAAGGTGAAAATTTTGTGAACAAATGGCATCACATTGCAATCGCCTATAGAAATAAGCAAATGAAAATATACCTGGACCAAAACAGGATATATGTTATTCCACAGGTGGCTACTTTACCTATCAATAAATTCGGGATCAGGGTAAGTGGCAAAGCGGTTGTAACGAATATCCGCCTTGCTGCCGGAGGAGGAATGAATATGGTAGGCAAGAAATTTACAGAAGCTAAAATCATAACTCATGGTATCACTTTCGATATAGACAAATCAGATATCAAACCCGAAAGCATGGGTACGCTGAATATGATTGTTGGCATCTTAAAAGCCAATCCCGATTTAAAATTTGAAGTGGACGGCCATACCGATAATACCGGTGAAGCAGCGCACAATCTTACACTCTCGCAACAACGGGCAGACGCTGTAAAAACTCAATTGACACAAATGGGTATTGATGGCTCACGGCTTACCACCAAAGGATTTGGAGATACAAAACCAATTAGTGATAATAATACGCCGGAAGGAAAAGCGAATAACAGGAGGGTAGAATTTGTGAGAAAGTGAGCGCAGTAACAAACCCTCGGTTTGATTAATGCCGAACGAAGCAGAAATCAGCGAAGCCAATTTGTAAGGATGTAATTCAAAAAAACCTATAAGGTTTTAGAAACCTTATAGGTACAGGAAACCGATATAGATGACAGAAGCATGTATTCGGATATTGTTACCTGCGACCTGCCCAATTCTACAGAGGTCACATTGTATCCCAATCCGGCAAGTAGTAATATAACCATAACGGGTACACGTAATTATTCTTCATTGAAAATCTTCAACCTATCCGGACAACCCTTGAACTACTATCCCATAAAGGGCGAAAGCAATACGGCGCCTGTAACAATGTTGGCAGAAGGTATTCACATAGCTGAATTGAGTAATGGAACTAAAACAACGCAGCTAAGATTTTTAAAGAAATAGAACTCATTTTTAATAATGTCAAAGGGAATGTCGAACAGCAGTGCAAAACAATATTCAATATGCAATAAATAGTATTCAACACAGGAAGATTCTAACATTCAAAATCTTTTCATTATGAAAAAAATTCTAACACTCTTCTGCCTCATTACAATACTCTTTGCCGGTTTCAACGCCCATGCTCAATACCACCAATATACTGTCTTGCGAAACTTTGAATATTCCACCGGCTCATATCCCAGCGGTTCGCTCTTCAGTTATGGTACCTACCTCTATGGAATGACCGTGGATGGTGGCACTTATCACAACGGTACCATTTTTAAAGTGAAACCCAACGGTACCGGTTATACCGTCTTACTAAACTTTAATGGTCAGAACGGGGCACATCCATCCGGCTCGCTCATCAGCGATGGCACCTACCTCTACGGAATGACGGAAGTTGGTGGAGTAAGGGGCAAAGGCGTAATCTTTAAAATCAAGCCTGATGGGTCCGGCTATTCCAAAATGCTGGATTTTCCTTATACCACGGATATCCTCGGTGGTCCTGGCTCTATCTATCTGGCCTGTATGCCTGTCGGTACGCTTACCACTGATGGCACTTATTTCTATGGAGTCACAGAGAAAGGCAATGGTGAGGACAGCGAAGGTGCCATATTTAGAATAAAAACCGATAGCTCTAACTACGACATTCTGGCGAATTTTAGTAGTACCGACCGGCAGTACCCAAATGGAGTAAAACCAATCGGGGCGCTTTTCTACGATAAAGACTATCTCTATGGGATGACAAAGGAAGGAGGACTATCAAACGATGGAGTAATATTTAAAATAAAGACCAGCTGTGTATTCCCCGAATGTTCGCCAAATATTGACCTGTTTGACTTTAACTCCGGTAATGGCGAAACACCTTCCGGCTCGCTTGTCAGCGATGGTACCTATCTCTATGGAATGACAACAAATGGTGGTGCCCGGCAAGAGGGGAATATCTTTAAAATAAAGCCCGATGGCACTGGCTATACCAACCTGGTGGACGCTTACGATGACAGCAATAATCTGACCAACCCTATCGGGTCGCTTATCTACGATAACGGCTATCTATATGGAATTACTTTGTGTCCGGACTATAATGAAACAGTAGGCCTGATTGGGAATATTTTTAGGATAAAAACAGACGCTTCCGGCCTCACCATTATGCACCAATTCAACGAAGATAACGCCACGGGTTATAATGATGAAGAAGGTTTATATCTCAATGAATCCGGAACTTACCTCAATACCATCCCATCACTTATAAGCGATGGCACTTACCTCTACGGAACGACAAATGCTGGCGGTGCAAAGAATGGCAACCCTGATAACGGATTTGATGGCGGCGGCGTGGTGTTTAGGTTGCGCGAAAACCCCCTATTGCTACCCTTAACCAGGACAATTGCCACAATGAACATAGATAGCATCGGTACAGATATCGCGCTGGACGATTATTTGATTGCATCCCTCACGCCGTCTGGTGACAACCCGGTAGCGGGTAGCGCAATGGCAACCGTGACCATTGATCCTTCGGTTCAAATCTATAATCGGCAGCCTTATGTACAACGACACTATACCATAGAACCTGCTGTTGATGCATCCGCAGCTACAGCTACAATAACGCTTTACTATACACAGGCAGACTTTGATGCTTATAATAACTACATTCATACCAATAACCTTCCATGGTCTTTATTGCCTACCGGGCCGGATGATGACGCAGATATCGAAAATATATCCATATTACAGTTTCACGGCACAGGCACTGCACCCGGTAATTACACCGGTGCTCCCGTTCAAATCACTCCAAATTACTTTGATATTACCTGGGACAGCGATGACGGATATTGGGAAATTAAATTCAATGTTACCGGTTTCAGTGGATTCTATCTTTCAACTGTAAGTAGCGCCCTGCCTCTACGCCTGCTTTCTTTCACCGGGGTATTGCAAAACGGCGTTACTAATCTCCAATGGAAAACAGGCGATGAATCAAACACTGACATCTTCGATATACAACGGAGTACAGATGGATCTGTCTTTAGCAGCATCGGTAAGGTGGCAGCAAGTGGCATGGGCTCTCACGTTTATAGATATACCGATAAACAAGTACCCGATGCCTCCATGCTCTATTACCGTTTGCTGGAAACAGACAAAGATGGACGGACTCTTTATTCAGACATCGTCGCCTGCAAACTTGCCCATCATGAAGAAATAACTTTATATCCGAACCCTGCAAATGACCATATAACGATTACAGGTACACGTAATTATTCTTCATTGAAAATCTTCAACCTTTCCGGGCAACCGTTGAAATACTATTCCATAAATGGTGAAAGCATTACAGTGCCTGTAACAACGTTGGCAGCAGGTATTTCCATTGCTGAATTGAGTAATGGAACAAAAACAACGCAGTTAAGATTTTTAAAGAAATAGAACTCGTTTTTCGGTTCATGGGACACGAATCGTGAATGGTTCACTATTGAATTAAAATAGTAAGAATTTAATACAGCTTACAAAAAATACTTCATCAACCTCTTTACATATTTTTTATTAATAAAAAACAAAAATCATGATCAATTACAAAAACCTATCTACGATTGCTATTGCAATGCTCACCGCTTCAATGAGCCAAGCCCAGTCAGCTTCCACCACAACCAAACAAATACAAGTGGCGTAAATGTAGAAGGAGCTTTTCCTATTGGCGATTTCAGCAAAGCTTATTCGTTTGGGATCGGAGGGAGCCTTATGGCCGCTATACTTTATCAGATAAAGCAACCCTTACCGCATCCTTAGGGTATTTGAGTTTTCCAGGAAAATCTATTACAGAAACTTTTGAAGGCGATGAAGATGAAGAAGGCACTGCATTTTTATATACACCAGGCATTGGTGTACGATTTAGCAATTTGGAAGTGGAAGCAAAATATGAAGGATGGTCAAAGAATGGCACACTTTCATTTTTTGGGATAAGAGTAGGATATTTTTTCTAAAAAATAAAATCTTCAAATATGGTTCGTGAAGACGCGAACCATAGCGGGGGTGAAAAGGACGCAGTGAAAAACAGGAATCTTGATTATTTATTTGTTTACTGTAGAAAATTTTTAGAGTAAAAAATGAAGTTTGAAACCTAATCAAAAATGAATGTATAAAAAACAACATCGCCAAGCCAATCATAGAAAAAAGAAAAAAGAAATTTCAAGTTTTAATGATAATAAATTAATGAAAGCAATTCACAGTATTGACTGGATAAAACTGGAAGCATTGCTAAAAAAATAATGAAGAATATGAAAAAACAAATAGCCTTATTATTGTTTATCAATTTAAACGTATGCTGCTACAATCTTTCGGCGCAGCCAAAGAAATATTACCTGGATACCCCAACACCGGAAGAAATGGCGATGTTCAATAAGCCCTATATCATTCTGCTAAACGACATTGAAAAAAAATTATGCAATGATGACTGGGGAATTGATTCATCTGATTCGCACGTAGGTTATAAAGCCCATTTCCACCTTCTCAAAGGCGATCCCGATGAGGAGGTGATAGAGAGAGGAACCACGATACATAATTATTCACCAAACGACCTATACAACCTACGTACAAAATGTACCGTGCAATTAAAACAGTCATCGCCTTTATTCAAAGCCAATAACGATAGTATGCTGGCGCAGTCGAAAATAACACAGAAGCAATATGCCACTGGTATGGAGTTGTATGCCAAAGCTGCAAAAAATAATTTTAAATATACCGCTGCTGATTCTACCGTAATGAAAAAATCGAAAGCCGCTTCTGATAAAGCAAATTCCGAAATGGCTCATCTTGCGAATAACCGGCAATTAGCTGTCATCAGGATGGATTTAAACAGCAAATGGACTGAACCTCAATTGGGCCGCCAATACTATTTGGATGGAGGTACTGATTTCGATGCAGGAAAAAGATTACCAACTGTTGATGGAGCGGCTTATGTTACCCTGTTTATGAAAAACCCTTGGGAGCTTGATCCTGACACGCTTTGCGAAGTCACCATATATATAGGCCACTGGCCTGTAATACCTGATTTAAAGAAAAGATTTGCTTTTCACTTTGTACATACCGACAAGAATCCCTGGACAGATAAGCAACACTCAGGAAAACCATTTCTTGAAAATATGAAAATCAACATCACAGCAGAGAACTATACCAGGTTAATGGATGTAGTTCATAGCATTGACTGGACAAAATTGGAAGCGTTGGTAAAAAAATAAAATTGATATGAAATACATTTTATGGAAGAAAGCATATAGCAAAAAAATAAACAGGCTAAAAATAATAATAGCTTGTTGCCTTCTATCGTTTATACACGCTTCCCTTTACGCCCAGGATTATCCGCAATGGCCGGCGGATAAACCCGAAACAGGGTTCATCGAAGAATCGCAAAGCCGTGAAACACGATTAAAGAATGAAATCCTGCTACAAGAAGTTGATATGCAAGATAGAATGCGTACAACCATAACTGATATGATGGACAATGCTGCTAAAGAACTGGGCTGGCAGATGACAGAATTATCCGAATATACTAACGAAAATGCTTTACAAGGAGGAGGCACTCCTTATGCTCTTCGCTCGCCCCGCGGCATTGACATTACTTTTCAATTTATTGTGAGCAATGATTCCTTGCAGGCCTGGAAAAATTATCAAACTGACTATGCTAAAAACAGCATGAATACCCAGGAGACCAACTATGACAATACACAATCAGTGTTGGAAAGCCCAAAGTACAAGCAATACCAGGATTCTGCCAACTATTATATGAACCTCTACACCACCTACACAACTGCACATCAGGATGAAGGCGCCGCCTTATTCACCACAGATAAACATCCAAAATATTATCAGCAAAAAGAAAAAGAGTTTATCAATAAAATGGTTGCCATGACGCAACAAGTACATGATGACTCAGGGATAGAGCAGGCAGAAGATAATTGGAAAGACGAAACATTCCGGTTCAGGAATCATACTGTATTGCAAGTCACGTTTTCTGTAAATGATTTTACCGCCGTGGCAATAGATCAATCCTTAGGCTCAATAGAATCCACATCAGCAACTTACCCTAAAAGTGGCGCTAAGGTTTCAAAAATGTATTCTATTCCCAGGAACCAGGAAAACAAGAAGCTGGTAAAATGGAATAATGTACTGCTGGTATTGCTTGGTAATTTCCTTACCAAGCCGAATGGATATGGATATTATGACGCAGGATTCAACCACAACAGCCAGGGTGATGAACACACACCAAAAAAAATAAAGAGTGATAAAGTGCAAAACATTTCTATCAATATCAACGGCAATAAAACCAATGTAGAAAAAATGGCAAAGCTGATTGATGTGGAGAAACTGAATAGGACGATTGTGAAAAATTAAAGTACTGATGATAAAAAACAAGTTTATTGACTTTTTATAATTTGATATTGAGTTAAAAAAAATAACAACTATGAGTAAGAAAATGATTTTAATTATAGCGTCTCTTTGCACAATAAAAATAGCAAATGCGCAAATAAAACTTGACAGTATGCCTAAGTGCGGATGCCCTCCGCTATCGTTATTTGTAAGTAAGACATCGGTGAATTTTCCGATGGATAGTAAAGTGGAAAACAGTACCTATAAGAAAGCGCAAGAATCAGGAGATTATTTAAAAAACATATACGCAAAGCAACAATCGGACGAATTGAAAATATACAATGCACCGGTGGATAGCATCGCACATACAGTGGATTTTGCAAGTAGCGCTGAAATTGAACGAACGGGTAATGATGGAAATTATAATTATACAATATCAGTAAAAATAACTGACCCATTCACTAAAAAAGAGGTTGCTAAATCTAAACAAACAACTAATGACCTGAAGAGTGCGGATGATATGATTGATAGTTGTGTAGCTTCCTTTAGCCCGGTTTTAGACAGCACGATACGCAAGTATCAAAAAAAAATGCGAAAAGAATCTAACAACACAAAGTGGATCGGCCTTCAATGGCAGGCTAAAGCCGATAGTAAGAAATTAAAAGTAAATAAAGCCACTACTGTTACCATCACGGTGACAGATTGCATCGGTAAAAAACCAGTGCCGCATTTGCCCCTGACTTTAACACAAGTTGATAATAATGCAGGCATGCTGAGTGCAACGAATGTAAGTACCAGCGATTCAGGAAAGGCTTCTGTCATTTTTACTGCAAAACATAAAGGAGAAACCAGTGTATTATCGTCTTTCACTTATACTTCTATAAGCGGACAGAAGGTTAAAAACACAATATGCTGTAGCACGCAAAAGATTGTAGTAAGCGACGAAGACCTCTACGAAGTGTCTATGGATGCTGAATATACTATTGCCGAAGCAGGAAGAGATATTAAACTACATGGAGAAAGTATCACCAGTCTTAAACTGCTCGCAGATGGTACGTACATGCTGGAACCGATCGACAAGACCCGCAATATGACGATAACTGTTGAAAAAGGAGAAGCAGTCGATGCTAACGGCGCTACGGGTGAACTAACGACACCATTACAATACACCATTCCTTTCCTCTTCAATATCGGCAAAATAGATAAAGCGCTTTCATCCGCCCACGCCATTGCTTATTTGAATACAACCAGCCCCCAAAAAGGTACGGTAACCTGGGTCTATACAGCAGACGGCAAAACAGTAACTAACATTATCGATATCGATAAGGGCACTATAACCTATATCCCCGGCAATACCGTCCAAATACCAGGAGCCGCAGGCAGCTTATACGCATTAGATAATGTTACCAATCTTAACCTGCTCACCAATCTGATGATTGACAAAAGTTTTGCTACTAAAAATATAAACCAGAACATCTCCAACGCCGAGGATCAAATGGCATTTGCAAAAAGAATGCAGGCCCATACGAATGATCCCAATTATTTTAAAACTGCACAGGGGAAGAAGGATATGCAACAGATGCAATTATTGCAACAACAAGTGGGCGGCAATGTAGTGAATAAGAGTAGCACCACTAAAGATATAAATGCAGAAATAGCGCAGAAGATAAAGAATGATCCCAATTATGCAGGCTCAGCTCAATTCCACCGAGACATGGGAAAGTTGCAGTTGAGTTCTATTGCTGATAAAGATCTTTATCAAAAGTCTGCGATGGCAGAGGTCTCTCCCGGCACAGCTATGGTAAGAATTGAAGGCGATTTTGACGCCAATAGCAGTGAGGCTTTTAATGAGAGTGTCGAAAAATCAATTGGCCCCATGACAACTTCGGTAAAAATAACGGTTGAAAAAATTGAATAGAATCAGAGTTTATTATTAGCGCATTTCCATTAAATTACTAAGTACCGGTAAACGCTAACTATGAATAGTCAATCTTAATTTAATATTCTTACTCATCTTAAAAATCAAATCAAAATGAAAAAAATCATCACTATCGCAACAGCATTATTATTCTTAGGATGCAACAGCTCCACCAATAATAAAACAGCCAACGCCACGGCTGACAACACATCCGCCACAACTTCGAAAACCGATGCAGCTACTTCTGGTTCGGGAGGATCAGACATTACCGTAACCATTACCGGCGGCGCCAATGCTGGCACCTATCATGTAACGACTAAAGACCCGACTTGCAGCGAAGGGCTGACCGGCGATAATTCTTTCGGAAATCAATATTCCGAAAAGGACAAAGCAGACAATGAACTATCCAGTTTACAATTAATCCTTGATAACAAAGATGCCGCCAAAAAGGGGACAGAGAAATTTTCAATCTCAGTAGGTTTTGGAAAATTGTTAGGAGGGAAAACATACAATATAAGTACACAAGACAATAATGCCGGCTTCAAACCTTCAGGCAGCGGTAAGGCAACACTCACAGAAAACGGAGGCACTAAAACGGTTGTTGTAGAAGGCAAAACCGAAAATGGCGTGGGTATTTCAGCTACTATTGTTTGTAACAGGATAACAACCGCAAATGGAATTCAGTAAAGAAGGACGGTTGCAGATCGTTATGAAGCAGATAAAATCTTTTCACGACCAAATTGGCGGTAGTATTACTAACGGACGCGGCACAACAAAACATTGAGGCCGACATTTTTAAAAAAGCAAAAAATGATGCTAATTACGCTGGTTCCAATCAATTTAGGAGGTAAATCAGAATTAAGCGACGTAGCAGATAAAAACATTAATATCAAAAAAACTAATCAATATGTCTTATAAATTTTTGTGTTCTTTATCTTTTTTATCGTTTACTTTTTACTTCACTTCTGCGCAAAATCTACGGAATGCTAACGACGCGGAAAAGGCAGTAATCGCTAAGGCGGTACATATTATTTTGCCGCTGATCGATGGATTTCAAAATAGCACATGGCAAAAGGAAGAGGGCGGTGCAGATGAACCCCAGGACTATACAGTAGGGACACACCCTGATGTAGTAATGGGTACTGCGCCATTCAATGATTGGCATTTTACAATACGGGTTGGATCAGATTTTTACGATAAAAATATTAAACCCTACTACGATAAGCTCAACAGCGGCAATATAAATGCAAATGATACGAAAGCAATGGAAACGCTTGTAAAGGAAGGGCAGGAAATAAAATTGGAATCTCATCTTTATGTGGAAGTTCATGTAAACGAAGCGGGCCTTCCTGTTAAACCCGTAAAAAACAGTCCGGCAGATTTAAAAATACCCGGTTGTTATTTTTCATACAAACAACGGCCTGATCTTTTAATTGGAACAGATAGAAATATACCAGATAGTTACGTACTTGTATTTGGTAACTGGGCAACGGCGAAACTTGTGCCCGGTATCCAGGAGTATGACTTTAAATATACACATCCGTTGGGTTCCCCATTTATTGAAAATATTGTAATTATTATTTCAGGGCCACCAGGCCGCTTGCAGGAAATATTAAAAACAACCGACTGGGAACAAGTAAATGGTGCATTAACCAATTAATTAAAGAAAGCTGGAAAAATATTTTAGGGGTGCACTCCAAATTGTCGCATCGCTGTGTTGAAAGTGGGCGGTGGACACCAACCCGGGCGGGCTGCCGTGGGCGGTCCTCACCGACAACAATAAACTAGAAATAAGAATTGGCATTATTTATTTGTTCACTACAATTGATTCGGTCAATTTAATTCTCTTTATCAGTTCCAGGCAGGCTCTGCCGTTATGATACGGGCATTTCCATAGGCCCACTTTATCTTCATCCATCACTTCACCGTTTTCATCTACACCCCAAAACCATTCGCCATTTTTGGTATCAAGAATATGCAGTTTCACAAAGCCCCAACTGTTCAAAGATTTTTGCAGATAGTCCTCATCGCCTGTCATCTGCCATGCGTTGAAAAATCCAATCATGGCTTCTGCCTGTGGCCACCAGTGTTTTTCTTTTACGAGATGATTTTTATCGCCATCAAATTCATACCACAACCCGCCATCTTTATTAAGGCCTTCCGTGGCAGCTTCAGCTATCTGAACAGAAACCAGTTTTATCTTTTTGAGAATTTCCTGGTCCGCTATCACTTCTGCAGCTTCCTGTATCAGCCACGCCGCTTCAATGTCATGGCCATAAGAAACGATATTTGACTTTACCTTCCATTCATCATCAAAAAATAAAATAAGGTGATTTGCTTTTTTGTCAATAATGTGATTTAAAAAAATATAGATCAGCTCTTTAATCCTTTCTTCCAGGTTTTCGTCTGGCCATATCCGGTATAGATTGGCAAACCCTTCCAGCACATGCAAATGCGTGTTCATGGATTTTTTTTCGTTGGCATCTTTATCACTGAGCCGCAAATCGTTGATTTCTTTCCAGTCAACGGTCAATGCCTCGATATAACCGCCATTTATTTTATCATGGCTATGTGCTACAATCAGGTGGTACAATTCGATGGCGAGCGTTTTTGCCGTTTCGCTTTTGGTAGCGAGATAAAATTCAGTCAATCCATAAATGGCGAAAGATAAAGCATATATCTGCTTTTTGGTATCGAGCGGTTTCCCTTCGTAATCCACACTCCAAAAAACACCGCCGTTTTTCTTATCTATAAAATGAGCAACGATATATTGAAAGGCTCTTTCTGCAATATGCAAATAATCCTCATTGCGACTAAGATTGTAAGCCGCAGAAAAAGTCCAGAGGATTCTACTGTTTAATACCGAACCTTTTGACGCTTGCTTAAAAATTTTATTGTCATTATCCAACTTCCCGTAAAAACCACCAAACTCTTTATCAATAGTATTCTTCTGCCAATAACCTAATATATTATGCAGTTCGCTTTCGAGTTCGATTTTATATTTTTTAATCAAACTTAATGATGATATGTCGTTTGTCTTCCGCAAGTTTAATTCGTTGATTCATGACTCATTGTGTTACCCAACAGTTAAAGAGGCCGCCTGGCGGACAGGCAGGCTTGTACGAAAGATTTTTATTTTCTGCGAAAAATATTTTAAGATGCTGCTAACAAATGATTCTTCGTTTGTTCTTCCCCGTTATTGGCGGCAATGAAATTATTCTGTTCAATAATTTTCACAATCGTTTTCACTGAAGCTGCTGAAGTAAACCCATCACCGGGTGTGTTAATTGCGTAATCCAATAATTTTTCAATTGAAGACACTGCCACATGCATTTTCAGGTCCGCTGACGCATAGTAAATAAAAACAGTACCATCTTCGTCGGCTATCCATCCATTTGCAAATGTAACGTTGGACACATCCCCTATTCTTTCATCGCCTTCGGGCGCCATAAAATATCCGCCGGGCTTATGAATTACTTTCGCAATATCGTGCAGATCGGTCATGAACATATATAATACATAGCGCAGCCCCGCAGCAGTATTTCTTACACCATGGGCCAGGTGCAGCCAACCCTTCGCTGTTTTGATAGGCGTCGGTCCAAGTCCATTCTTTGCTTCATAAACGGTGTGATATCTTTTTTTGTCAATCACAATTTCTTCTTCAATCACTGCATTCGTCATATCATCACAAACCCCAAAACCAATGCCACCACCAGCGCCGGCATCAATAAAACTATCCTGCGGACGGGTGTACAGCGCATACTTGCCTTTATAAAATTCCGGATGCAATACTACATTTCTTTGTTGCGGTGAAGGCGTTTTCAAATTGGGCAGACGCTCCCATTTTTTCAAATCTTTTGTCCGCGCGATTCCGCATTGTGCTATCGCCGATGACTGGTCGCCTTCGTTCGCCTGCGGATCGCGGCTTTCAGCACAAAACAATCCATAAATCCATCCATCCTCATGCTGTACAAGGCGCATATCATACAGGTTTGTTTCTCCAGCTATAGCCGGCATTTCAATGGGCGTATTCCAAAATTTAAAATTGTCAATACCGGTATCACTTTCAGCTACCGCAAAAAAAGATTTACGATCTTTCCCCTCCACTCTCGCCACCAGGATATATTTACCATTAAACTTCATAGCGCCGGAATTAAAAACCGCGTTGATGCCAAATCGTTCGAGAAGAAATGGATTGGAATCCGGATCGAGAGCAAAACGCCATTCAATCGGTGTATGCCGCGGTGTTAGTATCGGATTTTCAAATCGATTATACACACCGTTATTAGATTGCTTTTCAACATTTTTTTTAATTAATAATTCATTGTGCGCATCGCGCAGGTATTTTAACCTATTTTGAAAATATTCGTTCATCATATTTTATTTAAAAGCATTCATAAATTATTTATTTTAATCTTCCAGTTTATCCCACCAGGTTTTTTTAAGAATTAAAGCAATAACTCCCAGGATGATTATCGTAATCAACAAAGGAAGCTTCATCCAAAGAATTAAATACATCGGCAAGATCGTAAGGCAACACTGACCTATAATTCCCAGTACTACATTAAACATATCGAGCTTAAATCTTTTGTTGGGTACAAACGAAGGATCTTCTGCAACTACCAATTCATGGACAGGTTTCCAGAACCCCCATGGCTTTACCGTTTTATAAAATGTCTTTAATACTTCAACATCCGTAGCAGGCGCTGAGTAGGTTCCGGCTACACAACCAATGATGGAAATTAAAAATAACAGGGGCCAATTATATAGTGGTAATCCGGAAAAGATAAAAGGAAAAACCAATGCAGCAGCGATTCCAGCGAGCATTCCCCAATAAAATCCTCTTGCATTGAAACGCCACCAATACCATTTGAGCATATTAGAAGCAATGTATCCGCCATACAACGCGCCAACGATCCATTGCAAAATTGAATTGACATCCTTCGCATAGAAGCCGAGTACAATGCCAACGGTTGCCACTACGATTCCGGTGATATAATTCATGGCGATCACCCTTTTGGTAGGCGCATGAGGGTTAATATATTTTAAGTAAATATCGTTTACAATATAGGCTTGCGCTGCGTTTAGTGTCCCCGAAAAAGTACCCATAAAAGCTCCGAGCAACCCGGTTAACACAATCCCCAAAATACCGACCGGTAAAAAACCATTCATGGCAGCAGGCAATATTCTCTCAAAATCGGTAGTACCTTCCGGCGTAAGCAAATTCAATTGATTGTAATAAAGTATTCCCAGAACTGTCAAACCAATCACCATCGTATAACGTATTGGCAACAAAATGATAGAAACAAACCCTGTCATCTTGGAAGCTTCTTTCGGCGATTTGGTGGACAATACTTTTTGCATGTCATAATTTGGCGCCGGGCCTGCAAGGCTGGCGAATACGCCTTTAAATAACATCATCATAAAAAAAATACTGAACAATCCGAATTGGTCGTCTTTGATTTTTTTCATCGCCGCCGGCAAAATGTTTCGCCAGTCGAGGTTAAGATCAACGCCGAAGAATGGAGAATTCCATCCATTGGGAACATTTAATTTTTGTCCGTGCAAATGAGTCATGGCGATAAATCCGATAGCAATACAGCCAACCGTCATGATGGAATATTTTATTAAGTCGCCAATAACAATGCTGTTCATTCCGCCAAGGATGGAATAAAACATAGCAAATAAAGTGAAAACAATTCCATAGAAATGCGCCACATAATCAGGCGCCACATGAAATGGAATGTATGGCTGAACGATATCCCAGGGAACAAAAATTTCTATGAATTTTCCCAACCCTACAAAACCATAAGCCAAAAAACCAAGACATCCGATTAATGCAAAGACGACCGTAATATTGTGCGATGACGCCACCCCTTTTCCTTTCAGGCCAAACCTCGTAGCCAGCCATGCCGCGCCGGTGTCTGCGTTGGAACGACGAAGCCATTTAGCTAAAAACATCATATTAAATACCTGGTTGAAAACAGGCCACAGCCAGGGAATCCAGATGCTTTTAAACCCATACACAAAACATAAAGAAACCATCCACATCGTACCACTGATATCAAACATGTCGGAAGCGTCGCTAAGGCCAAGAAGGCACCAGGGCAATTTCTTCCCGGCCAGCAAATAACTCTCTTTGGTTTTGCGGGCTTTCTTCCTGAAATACATGCCGATTAAGAGCATGGAGACAAGGTAGATAACTACAATGCTGATGTCGGTTAATTGTAATTTCATAAAATAGAAATCTGTGTTATTTGCCTGCCCTGCCTACCGGACAGGCAGGCTATCGGTCAGACAGGTTTGTTTACTGAAGAAGGACACTTCCAGAGCCTCACCCCAACCCCCGCCTGAATGATATAGTCGGGCAGGCCTCTCCCAAGGAGAGGGACGCGCTTTATTAAAAGCTACTTGTTATAAAAATATAAACTACCCTACTTTGAATTTTGTTTTATTTGTTCGTTTACTATCAAGTCCGGCATTGTTCTATTTACTCATACACCATTTTATAGTTCACATCCTTTTGAAATAAAATATTGGGTTCTTTATAAAACTTTACAAAATCTTTTTCTGACACCTGTCCTTTGTAAGGCAAATAAAATTCGGCTTCGCCGGAAGGCTTAAAACCAGCGTTTCGCCAGGCGAGCGCATAAGATATTTTATGATGTTCCAGGGCTTTTAATAAAACATTTGTCCACCAGGTACTGTCAGGCACCTGTCCATAACCAAACTCTGTAAGCGCAGGAATTTTATTTCTTTCTGAGGCGATTTCGGTCAACATCGTCAACATGGTATCTGCTGATTTAATAAACTCTTCATTGCCTTCTGCGCCACCTTTGCGTTGGTATATATCGAAGCCCAACACATCCACGCAATCGTTGCCGGGATATTTTATCAAATAATCTGCTTTAGAAGAAAAGCGATCTGTATTGTAAGCATACAAACACTGATGAATATTTTTGGTATCTTTTAAATAAGAAATGGTAAAATGCCAGAGTTGCTTAAACTCTTCAGGCGTACAATGATCGCCGCCCCACCAAAACCAGTTGCCATTTAATTCATGAAAAAGGCGGAGTATAACGGGAATGGGTACACCGTTTTTATCTTTTAACGTCACGATAAAATTGGCCACTTTATCCAGCCAGCTTTTGTATAATTCGTTTTTTTCGCCGCCAGGAAGAATAGAAGCAACAGTCCCTTCTGCAGGATCCCATGCCGTTTTTCCGGTCAATGGATTATTCAAATGCCAGCTTAATGTAATGATGCCACCGCGTTGGTAAGCAGTTTGAATGAAGCCACGCATTTTATCAAAAGGTACGCTGTCTAAGTTCACGGGATGATCTAATTCAATACGACCTAACTCAAATCCATACACAGCCGGATAATCACCGGTCACTTCTTTTACATCACTTTTACCGGGAACATATTTCCAACCCACACCATACGCCAGGTCGTCCTGGTGGCCAAACATGATGCCTTTGTTTTTTAATTTCATTAAATTAAAAAACAGGTTTTTTGTTTGTTTACTGGCTAAAGTATCAGATGGAGATTGAGCGTGCACAGCAAGACAGCCGGAAGCCAGCAAAAGAAAAATAGAAAATAATAACTGTTTTCTAACCATCAAATAAAATATAAATTTTACTGAGTATTCAGGATAATTAAAACCTGGTTCTGAAAATAATTAATCTTCAGAACCAGGTTTATCAGTTTTCCCGTACTCCATTTTTTATTTTAAAACAAGGTATAAATAGGGATCACTGTGCATTCACTATTTATGCTGAAAACGAACATTGTCTATGGCGAAATTTACTTTTGATGTGCCATTGTTAAAGGCAAGGCCAAAATCAGAATCAATTTTAGACATATCAGTAATCGTCTTCGATCCATCCTTAAAATCTGATATAGCTACCGTTACAGTGATCCATCCATTTGTTTTATACGAACCTGTGGCAGCCCATGGCTTCCACGGATAAAAGAAATCTCCCTCTGATCCCTTTAACCGGAAAGCTAATTCGCCATCTGTGATTGGATCGAGAATATTTATATCAAATTTCATAACATACTGGTTTACGTTTGTACCAATCGTAGCACCAGGGAAATTATCGCCGCCATTTCTCCAGAAAAAACCCGTCCAGCCGGTCAGGCTCGCTTCATTTACCCTAAAATATTTTCCACTAATACTTAATGAAGAAAGATCTTCAATAGCGCCTTTATCGCCCCACCAGCTGTCTTTCCCATCAAAATTAAAATAAACCAAACTCTGATCTACTACCGGTTCAAGGCTTGCTACATCACCTACAAATGATAATGGATCAACTGATTCTACTTTAAGGGAAGAGTTGAGAACTGACAAAATCACTTTTCCTTTTGTTGCTTCCATCGGTACTTTAACTACAATTTCAGTAGCAGAATGACTTACAAACGTAGTTATAGGCGTAGCCACACCGCTAAATGAAACACTGTCTGCAAGATCCAAATTCGTTCCTGTAATGGTAAGATTTGTTTCGCGAAGAACCGGATTAGGAGACATGTTTGCTATGGCAGGCTTCACTAGATTCAAATCCATTGGTGATGTTATTTTCAAAGTGGAATTCAGAACACTCAAAGTTATTTTGCCTTCGGTAAGCCCTTTTGGAACTTTTACCACTATTTGTGTGGCAGACTTACTTACAAAAGTTCCAACGGGTTTGGTATTCTGAAAAGCAATGGAATCAACAAGATCAAGGTTCGTCCCGGTAATGGTAAGGTTCCTCTCCGGACTTACAGGATTTGGAGACAATGCTGTTATAGCAGGCATTATCAAATCCAGTTGTTGGCTTGAAGTGGTACTAAGTCCTGAAGCAGCAACCACAGTTATGGCGCCTTTGGTTGTTTCGCCAGGAACTTTTACTACCAATGAAGTAGCGGATTGGCTAACAAAATCAGTAACCGGTGTAGCCACTCCTGTAAATAAAACCTGTTTTACCAGATCCAGGTCTGTGCCGGTCAAAGTAAGAGCCGATGCATGTTTTACAGGGTTTGGAGCAAGCCCAGTAACCACGGGCAATGTTACGTGCAACGTATCTGTAGTTTCGACAAAGCTTGAATCCGTTCCTCCATAAGCCAGTAGCAACGTACCGGTTTGTGCATCTTCAGGAACAGTTACAACCAGTTCATTCTTGCTTTGACTTACAAACGCATTGGTTACTTTACCATAGTTAAAAGTTACACCGGTAACCCAATTTAAATAATCGCCCTTAATGGTGATATTTTCGCCGGGGCGGGCCACGCTTGTTATAGAAGAAACGATAGCAGCAACAGAAATATTGAATTGTGTTTTTGAAGTAATATCACCGGAAGGTGTTTTTAAAGTCACATAGCCTTTCTCTGTTTCTGAAGGTACTACCACAAAAATTTCTTTGCCTGACTGGGAAACAAATGCGCTGCTGGCCACGCTGGCGCCGGTAAATTCAATATCAGTAACCGTGTTCAGGTTATTGCCAAAAAAACGGATGGTATCGCCGGGCATTGCGCCTGTGGGCCCGAAGCTAAGCAATTCAGTTACGCCGGAGTTTGTATCGGCGGTATCCTTTTTACATGCGTAAAACAAAAGTGATGCAGTAAGCGCAGTTAACATAAGCAAACGCATGTCAGAAATTATTTTCATCGTGTATGTTGTTAGAATTGATTGAATATTTTATTGGTCAACTTTTGGCACAACCCTGAAATTGTCAAAGCTCATATCAGCATCCAGGTCGCCGGGGCCTTGCAGCAACACCATGGCCCAGTAGCCATTAGGGTTTACAACCGGTGGCTTGGAATAGCTGGCTACCACTTCGTCATAAGATATAGCTACCGTTTGCCATTTACCCTTGCTATCGTAAGGCGGAGCCCATTGATACCCCTTAGTATCCTGAACTACCGACCCTCCGGCATTAATAGTTATCATGCTGGCGTTGTAAGGCTTCATGGTATTCACCTCAAATTTCAGGTAGTATTTTTCCGGGTGAAGAATGGCATCATCAGGAATATTTTTGCTATAGCTTGGCATAGAACCAGCATCGCCATCGGCAAGTTCATTCCAGCCCCAGGCGCCAACCTGAGCTTTTATCCTAAAATAGTTGCCGTTAATTTTAGGCGGATCGCCCGGTCCGGGACTTGATACTACAAGTGATGCATTGTTCCATCCTTCAAATGGATCGCTTCCAATAAATATATTTCTTGAATCCCTGAACCAAAAATCAGATTTGGTTGTACCAAAATTGGTTGTAATTGTAATGGGACCTGGTTGCGCATCTGCCGGAACTTTAAATTGTATCTGTTCGTCTTCCACATTTACCAGTTCTGCAGTAGCGCCGCCGGTAAATGTAACTGTTACCGGCATATAAAAATAATTACCTAAAATAGTGGCCACATCGCCTTCGTTCACAAATTCGCAAAGCATACTACTTACATAGGGTTTGCTTATTTGTACTTCAAACGGGTACTCCAGCTTATATCCGCTTTTAAATATAATAGTGACCATGTTGTTGATAGAATCAGGTATCTGGCTGGGCACGGATACAAGGATTGAAGTTTTGCTGACATAAGTTGGCGTTAGCCTTGACTGTTGGTCATTAAACCAAACCTGCTGTGCGTCCTGTAAATTATCACCAACAATCGCAATAAGCTGGCCTTGTCCTGCGCCTGGCAATAGTGAATCAGAAGATTCAGGGCTGGTAATTCTAACATAATTTACTACAGGTGTCCCTGACGATGTATCCTTCTTGCAGGAAGTAAACATGCCTACCGCTGCAACAAGCAATAACAGCGTTAATAAGATTTTATTTGTCGATTTCATTGAAGTAGTTTATTTCTTTTTCAAATTTTTTTTCTGACTTATTATGGATACTCCACCGGATCTCTTTTAAGATTAGGCGCCTGGCTAAGTTCCGCATTGGGTATAGGCAGCAGGAAATTGCCTTCATTGGCATTAATCTGCCTTTCACTAAACCACGACGTTTTTGTGAAAGTCCATAAAGTTGGAGTTGGCATTTGGTCCGGCTTCGCAAAGAACAGGCCCCTATCCTGGGCGTTTAACATATCAAATGCTTTTTGGGGATTCCAGTAATGCAAGCTTACAAAATCATACCAGGCCATTCCTTCCATTGCAAACTCTTTAAATCTTTCAGAATAAACATCATCCAATGTAAGCGGTCCGCTTCCATTGGCGCCTGCTACCTCATAAGCTGGCAAACCGGCTCTTGTATGAACTGCGTTAAAATATTCAACTGCAGTTGGGTCGGTCGTTGAAGTACTATTTCCTATTGTTGCCTCCGCATAAATCAGGTATAGCTCAGCCAACCGCATCATATAAGTGTCGTTAGGATAGTGTTGCTGAGAGGCAATACCTGCAAGATCAATCGGAGAACCAATTACATATTTTTTTACGTTTAAAAAGTTGTTGTCTCCATCTGTAAAGGGGAATACCATTGCCTTTTTAGTAGCCACACTGGTTATTTCAGGATAAGTGAAACCCGGTAACATGAATGTAGCGTGCAGGCGCTGGTCTAATGTTCTTCCTTTTAAAGTACCGTCAGGCTGTAGACTGAAGCCATCATATTGGCTTAATAGCCACCAGGTACAACTTTTATCGCCACCCCAGCCCCCGAAAGAAATGTCCGGGCTATAGGCTAAATACTCAGGCATGCTATTAGCGGTGCCCCATGCACTGGAACCCGAGAAAACCCATTCCAGTTCAAATAAAGATTCGCTGTTGTTATCATACGGATACTTAAACAGGTCTGCATAATTATCCAGCAATTTTTTACCACTATTATTAATTACATCTGCAGCATAATACTTCGCACTGTCTAAAAACTCCTGCTTCCTTGCGCCACCCGTGCTTTCAACGCCTGCTCTTGTTAAGTAAAAACGGGCCAGCATTGCTTCAGCAGACCACTTGGTTAATCGCCCGTCCTGCGAAACTGTTTCGGGCAAATCTGCCTGAGCCGCGCGCATTTCGCGGGTTATAAATTGCCAAACGCTTGGTACTGTATTGCGGGTAATAGAAGTATCGAACATTTGTTCAACCGTATTTTCAATGATCGGTACAGGTCCCCAATTCATAACAAGGTATCTGTAAGCAAGCGCTCTCATAAATCTGGCTTCAGCAATGGCTGTTTTTTTAACCCCTTCAGAAACATCCGGGCCGGCAATATGATTGATATTGTAGATGGCCAGGTTTGCCTGGGTTACCACCACATAAAATGCACGCCATGCGGCGCCATTTTCTCCATTATCACCTGTGGTGTTGAACAATACATTTCCTCTGTCGTTCCAGGCAGAAAACGCAGAACCTCCACGGAAATCCCCCAGGTTATATGTCGCCTTATCATTATAATCAAACCACACTTCGCTATAGAGAAGGCTTGTGGCTGCCCTTACCTGGTCGTCAGTTTGATAAAAGGTCTGATCTGTTATTGAACTCTCTGGCGGCTTGTCTAAAAAATCTTTTTTACAACTTGATAAAGCAGCGACAGCCATTAACAGGATTCCGAGATAATTTTTATATGTTATTTTTTTCATTTTAAAAGTAGTTTAAAAGTTTACGCTTACTGCTACAGAATAAGTTCTTGTCAGCGGGTAGCGTCCGTAATCTACACCAATAGCCTGGTTGCCAGTATAACCGCTTGAAGAGCCTGTGCCTACATAAGCACCTACTTCAGGGTCGTAGCCCGTATAGTTCGTAAGTGTAAACAGGTTTTGAGCAGCAATAGATGCCGTTAATCCACGAATCACTTTGGTATATCCAAGCCATGATGCAGGAAAGTGGTAAGAAAGAGAAACATTCTTTAACCTGAGGTAAGAACCATCTTCAACAAACCTTGTAGAATTTTTTGCAAAATTGTTGTCTGATGCTATCTGGCCGCTGGTTATTCTCGGAATAGTAGTTTCCGGATTAACGAGTCCTATTTTTCCATTACCATCATCTGTTATTTTAGCGTAATCCATTACCTTGGTTAGCAGATTCCGGCTTAGGTTGATATTATTAGGATTACTTCCCGCAGCTGCCATGTAGTTATACACGTCATTGCCATAGGTGCCTATAAACAATATGCTTAAATCAAAGCTCTTATAAGAAAAAGTGTTTGTAAAACCACCTGTAAGTTTTGGCCATGGGTTGCCAATGTTGGTCATGTCATCAACCGTTATCTTGCCATCAGGTTTGCCGTCGGGGCCACTGATATCTTTATATTTTACATCGCCTACCCACAAACCTGTACTGGCGTCGGCTGGTATTCTATCACCGTTATTATCAACCGGCACCGGGCTATTCTCAATATCGTCTACAGACTGGAATAAGCCATCCGCAACATATCCTCTGAATAGCCAGGGCTCACTGCCTACTGAAGAACGCTGTGTCCAGTTATTCATCCACCATGATGTTCTTTCCAAAAATGCATTGTCGGAATTCAGGCGGGTAACAATCGTTTTGGAATGTGAGAGATTAACACTTGATTCCCATTTGAAATCCTTATTTTGAATAACAGTGGCAGTAACTGTAAATGCCCACCCATTGGTTTTTAAAGAGCCTATATTAACCGGTGGTGCAGTCACAGCGCCAGGGCTGCCACTGGCGCCCATATACCATGGCAGAGGGGCAAGTAATAAAAGTTCATCCGTTTTCTTTTCATAAATATCACCTTCAAACGTAATTCTATTCTCTAAGAAACCCACATTAAGCCCCAGGTTATAGGTGTTGGTAGGTTCCCATTGCAATTTTGGATTTTTTAAGTTAGATACCAGGAAGCCTGTTCCCCAGGGCGTAGCGCCTGTAGCCATATTTGAATAAACACCCGAAGCGCTTCCCTGGTTACCTGTTAAGCCGGTTTCAAGCCTTAGTTTTAATTCATTCATCCAGGAAACATCAAAGAATTTTTCCTGGCTTATTCTCCAGGCCGCAGAAACAGACGGAAAGTTCCCCCATCTTTTATCAGCACCAAAATTATTTGATCCATCGCGCCTGAATGTAGCGGCCACTATATAACGGTTATCAAAGTTATAGGTAGCTCTTCCCAGGTAAGATTCCATAGACCAGGGGTAAGTGCCGCCGCTATTGGTAGCCGTCAATGGGTCGCCGGCGTCTACATCAAAAATATTGTTGGTTAGAAATCCTGTTCTTCCCGCAGTCAGCGCCTGGTATTTAGATTCCTGCGCTTCGTGGCTGGCCATTACCGTGAAATTATGTTTACCTATCTGCTTGTCATATTCCAGTAGTTGGTTCCAACCCCAATACCAGCTTGAGTTAGTTCCGCTGGTTAAGGAAGCATTTGTATTATAATGCCATTGGTCAATGTTATAAGTTGGCGTATAATAAGTAGAAAGGCCATCCCCGATGCTTCCATTAAATGAACTTCTGAAAGTAAGCCCCGGTAAAATAGTTATCCCAATATTCAAACCGCCGTTAAATGCGCGCTTCGAATTTTTGTTGGTAATCAGGCTTGCCAATGCAATCGGGTTAATAGGCGCAAATTGATTGGCGCCGTTCACCGGGTCGCTCCCACCCCATGAGCCATCAAAATTCGTAACCGGAATTTGCGGTGTTAATTCAAGCGCATTTGCAATTAAAGGGCTTGCAGCATCTGCATAATTAGTTGCCGTAAGGTTTTCATTGGTTTGATTAAAATTAAGATTGGTACCGATTGTAAGCCACGGCCTTGGTTTATTATCAAGGTTTAAACGCAAACCATATCTTTCAAAGCCTGAACCTTCTGCCACACCATCCTGGTTTAAGTATTCGCCTGATAAATAGTAGGTCGTATTATTACTGCCGCCGCTGAGGTTTAACTGATGCTGATTCATCGGTGCATTATTAAATAATTCTTTCTGCCAATCCGTTCCTTCTCCAAG
>Ga0164241_10001161_pt1 | contig 35008 bp, 30 predicted proteins | sample OricomyardsoilBY_FD_108780 | JGI IMG/M metagenome (GOLD analysis project Ga0164241, IMG submission 108780) | Backyard soil microbial communities from Emeryville, California, USA - Original compost - Back yard soil (BY) | ecosystem: Environmental > Terrestrial > Soil > Unclassified | place: USA... | reverse complement strand
ATTATTTATGCCCTGCAGGATGAAGATTTTGACCGCAGCGAAAACCTGCACTCGATCCCCGCTTACCTGGGTAAGATAAATGCACTAAGGCTCTCTACTTTTTTACACGTATTGTCGGCACTATTTATTGTACTGCCGGTATTTTATACCAATGTTGGCGTGTTATATTATATAGGGATAGCGTTTTTCTGCGCCATGCTAGTTTATCAGCACATGCTGGTTAAACCCAACGACCTGAGCCGGGTAAACTTCGCGTTTATGACCACCAACGGCATTGCCAGCGTTGTGTTTGCTGTTTTATTTTTGTTGGATAGGACGTTTTTTTTGTAGTCCGAAAAGTAGGGAACTCCGGAAGCTAAGGGTGTTAACCGGACATCTAACGCACACCATTCTTTCATTCTAATTTAATATCGTAACTTTGACGAAACTTGCTCCCGGAAACTCCGGCGGCTTTTAAATATAGCTATGGAAAATACGTTTGGAATGAACATCATTCCCGATAATGATGTTGAACGTATTGCGGCGCTTCGGCGCTACCAGATATTAGATACTCCGCCAGAAGGCTCGTTCAATAATGTCGCTGCTCTTGCAGCCAGGATATTTAACGTCCCAATCTCTTTAATTTCTTTAGTGGATGAACAACAAGTGTTCTTTAAAGCTAATATAGGCATGGGTAATGCTAAAGTAACACCCAGGGGTGTTAGCCTTTGTTCATTAGCCGTTCTTAAATCAGAAGTTACTGTGTTTGAGAATGCACCAAATGAACCGTGCCTATTGACTAATCCGAACGTTGCCGGATCCTTCGGCCTTAAATTTTACGCAGGTGCACCGTTAACTACCCACGACGGGTTTCGCATTGGCACGTTATGTGTAATTGACAAGTTGCCTCGTAAGTTTTCAAAACATGATGAAGGTGTGTTAGAGGGCCTCGCAAAAATCGTAATAGATGAGATCGAATTAAGATTATCTGCAATTACAGAGAGGGATAAACAGCAGCACGCAAACGAAGAATTAACAGCTTCTAATGAGGAGTTGCTTAGCTCGCAGGAATACTTAGTAGAGGTAAATGATAGCCTTGCTGCAAGTGAATATCGTTTCAGAAGCTTGATTGACCAATCTCCCGTTGCAATTGCTACTTTAAAAGGCAGAGAACTTGTTATTGATTGCGCAAACGCAGCTGTACTCCGCATTTGGGGAAAAGACGAAAGTGTGTTAGGTAAACCCTTACATATTGCTTTGCCCGAATTAGAAGGGCAGCCTTTCTTGCAAATATTGGACGACGTTTTTATAAGTGGTAAACCCTTTTACGGCAATGAAGCTTTTGTGTCCTTAGCGCAAAACGGAATGCTGATGGATGTGTATGTAAATTTTGTGTACCACCCAATTATTGGGAAAAATGGCCAAACATCTGACATTATGGTAGTAGCCAATGACGTTACTGAACAGGTAGCCAGTCGCTTAATTGTAAAGAAAAAAAATGAGGAGTTAAGTGTGCTCGCCGAACAACTGTCATATGTTAACAATGCTATACCTCAGCAAGTTTGGACCGCTACCCCGGACGGGTTGCTTGACTTTTTGAATGTGCAGGGCGAGGAATATTTTGGAAAACCCGCAGTAGATCTTATAGGTGATAAATGGCTTGAAGTGGTACATCCCGATGATCTGGAAGCAGCCGGAAAGGCCTGGAGTTACTCGTTAACCACGGGCGAACCCTATCAAACTGAATTCAGGTTACGTACGGAAAATGGTGATTACCTGTGGCACCTGGCGCGTGCGAAAGCCTATATTGAGGGAGGTAAGATCATTAAATGGTTTGGTACCAATACAAACATAGACGGGCATAAACGCCTTGAACAACATAAAGATGATTTTATAGGTATTGCCAGCCACGAGTTAAAAACGCCTATCACCAGCCTGAAAACTGCATTACAGTTACTTGATAGAGTGAAAGATCAACAACCTCCTTCACCTTTATTGCCTAAAATGATCGATCAGGCAAACCGTGGTGCAAAAAAGATAAGCGGCCTTGTAGACGATTTGTTGAGTGTTAGCAGGATGAAAGAGGGACAGGTACATTTAAATAAATCCACTTTTTCTGTGCAGGACTTATTTTCTGACAGTTGTGAACATATTGTATCCGAAGGAGAATATAAGGTGCTGATTGAGGGTGATACCGACGCCAGGGTATTTGCAGACGCGCACCTGATTGAACAGGTTTTGATCAATTTGCTTAATAACGCTGTAAAGTATGCGCCGGATTCTAAAACGATCTGGCTGAAAGCCAAACAAGAGGCCGACGGGCTTACAATATATGTTACAGATAATGGCGCGGGGATACCGGCGAGCAAGGTGCCGCATTTATTTGATCGTTATTACCGCGTAGACCATTCGGGAAAGCAATACTCAGGTTTAGGTTTAGGATTATATATAAGTTCAGAGATAATTAAACGGCACGGTGGCGAGATAGGTGTTAATAGTGAATTAGGCATGGGGAGTACTTTTTGGTTTACATTACCCCTCGCTTCAGCCACACAGTAAAGTGATTAAGGCCGGCTCCTGTTTTTTAGTCCGTTAGTTCTGATTGTCACTTTCTGATTAACGGAAAGTTTAAAATTATCTGCAACTTTATGGCCCAAATAAATCTATATGAAAAAATACTTAATTCTTTCGCTTGCTTTTGCCCTTATGTTGGGCTTGAAAGTAAAAGCTCAATCCAACTTCAGCAGTAAACTAATCGGTGTAGGTGTAGTGGTAGCCGACATTGAAAAATCTGTTGATTTTTACGTTAATGGCATAGGCATGGTTAAAGCAAGCAGCTTTAATATTGCCGAAGACTTTGCCAAACGCTCCGGACTGTCAAACGGAGTACCTTTTGCTGTAACCGTTTTAAAGCTGGAAAACAGTCCCGAAGCTAACGAATGGAAACTCATCAGCATAAAAGGCGCTAAGGCAACTCATCCCAAACAAAACTTTATACAGGATGACGTGCGACCACAGTACATCACCATTAATGTAAAATCGTTAAAGTTGGTGTTAGACAGGCTTGCAAAAATGAACGTTAAATTATTAGGTAGCACGCCAACCACCCTTAATGCCCAAAGTCAGTTTGCTTTTGTGCAGGATCCGGATGGTAATTTTATTGAATTGATTGGGCCGATGTAATAAGGCAAAGTTTTGAAATATGAAGGCCGCTGTTATCTAACAGCGGCTTTTTTTATAGGCACCACAGCCATTGTCAAACAAACTCCAAGTGACGATTTCGCAAATAATCGCTATTTTTCCGACATGGACCTAAGTGATGATTTTGAAATCTATGCCAATAATTGTAATCAGGAGATTCAACCGTTACAAGAAGCATTTTTGAGCTGTATGATATTAACAGTTATAAAAATTGGTATTATGATCATGGCTATGGTGTTTTTGAATTCAGAAATGGTAGCGGCCCCGACCTTTACTTTACATATGTGAATGTAGGTTCCTTTTCGACGAAGGACAACACATGGATGTGGTCATGGGATAATGGGTCTACACCTACGCTCGTTAAGCGGCCCACGAATAAGGTAAGGGCTTATGGTAACACGAAAAAATATACCCGCATGACAGCAGGCCTTGTTGATGGCGATGAGTATACAGGATGGGAGATGACTGCCATAACTGCAATATTGCTTAACGCGATAGGTGTTTACCGAGTTCCTTCTGATCATTTATTCATTTACTTCGTTTTTCTTAACCAGCTAACCGAAGAACAATTTGAGGTTATTAAACAAAATACTATCTTATGCGATGAGCACATTTCGGCTCGAATGGCGTTAGTTTGTTCGCATCTGATAAATGCTGATGATAAGGGCTTTCACGAAGCAATCGACTCTGACGAACCAATCGAACTCGACGATAATTATCAGGCTTGGTGCGATGATTGCGAACGATTATGGTTACAAGAGGAAGAGTTAAGTGACACTTTTAAAGCTTTTGCTGATATGAAGGTGGTTTGCGAAGAGTGCTATTTTAAGATAAAAGATAGGAACTTATAACTGGGGTGAGAATCTTGGGACCAACGGATACCATATTTTTGGCAGGGTTTATGTGTTGCTTGGGTAACAGTAACAACATAAATCATGAAAAAGATATTACAAATTACGCTTTCCGTTTTAGCCCTTACTTTTATTTTACAATCTTGCTCAACCACCAAAAGTTTAGTGGGCGCCCAAAACGGCCCCGTTAACGGCACCTGGACATTAACTAATGTTAGTTACGAAGGAATTGTAGCTAATGCCGTGCAAAATGTTTTCGATCAGGCGCCGCCCGCGGCTTTTGTTAACAGCACCTGGGTACTATCCAATAGCGGCAATGGTTCGTATACCTTGGCTAACGGCACCTCGCAAACTATATTTTGGAGTTATAATAACCAGGATAAAATGAACCCCACATTTCAGTTTAAAAAAATATACGAGGGCGAAAAAGCAAAAAACATAGCCGAAGGTTACCAACTTAACGTTACACAGGCCGACAATGCGTCGATGACGTTAAAATCACCGATTGCAAACGGCGGCAGAACGGCCTATATTGTTTACACTTTTAGTAAACAATAAGGCATAAGTTATACAAAAAAGGGCAAAGCTGCACAATAAGCGGCTTTGCCCTTTTTTTGTTTCGCCATTAATCAGGGCTTTACACCACTATGCGCGCCTCTATTTTAAAACCTAAACCGGTTTATAACACAAAGCAACTACTCCAGCGTCAAGTTGCTGCCTATCGCTTAGTTGTAAAAGCACTAAGGTAATTGCCTATCGCGTTTTTTTTAACCTACTTGTAACGATAGCACGTGTGAATACGTCTTACCATCCAATCACAATTAATTACTGATATATACTATGCGTATTAAATTATTACCTATAGTGGCTATAGCCCTATTAGCCTGCTTAAGCGGGTGCAAAAAAACAGAAAAAAATGAGCCGGTACCAGAAAACCCGGGGACCGTTAGCATTAACGGCAAAGATTATAAAACCGTTAAAATAGGGAGCCAAACCTGGACAGCCGAAAGTTATGCGGGAAACGGCGGTGTGGCTTATGGGCCAATTGCTAAACCGGAATACGGAAAATACTACACTTATAACGAGGTAAAGGCAATTGCGCTGCCCGCCGGATGGCGCCTACCCACAATTGACGATTACAAGGCAATGGGCCAGGCAAACGGGATTGTTTTTACGCCGGGGGTACAAAATACCGAAGCTGCTAAAAAACTGATATCAAAAACCGGGTGGAAAAATGCTGCTGGAAGCAATGCTTCGGGTTTAAACCTGTTCCCCGGCAATATGATCTATAACGGGCAGCCCACTCCTGACGGCGATGTAGCCGAATTTTGGACGGCAACCGGCAATACCTTTAGTATTATGGAAGGCGGTGCAAATGGCTCGGCACTAATTGTACAATTTTTTACGAACAGCGATCAGCCCGAATACCGTTTCCCGGTTCGGTTTGTAAAAGACTGATTTTGACGCAAGTAAAACTTTAAAGCAGGTGTTAAACAGCCTGCTTTATTTATTTAAAGCCGCTTTGTTTTTAGTTTCACCATCGGTCCGGATTTTTCATCCCCGATTACGTAGCAGACGATTTCACAACCATACTGACAACCAGAATGTTAAGTCATTTTTACAGCTAAATCTCCTGACGAATAAGTAGTTTCACTTTGTTCCACTCAAAACTGCAAACTGCTATCTATCAACTGCTTACCAAAAAGGTTGTTCCGGTCTGTTCCGCCTGTTCCGGAACACAAGCGGAACTGACAACACTAGCATCTTCCGGACTTTCCGACTTTCCCGACTTCCGGACTAACTAAAACTTTACATCTTTCCGACTTCCGGACTTTCAGACTTCCCGACTAATCTGCACATTTGCATATCTGCACATTCACGCATCAATACAACATGATCCACAAGAAAACACGCAAATACATACCCGCCGACCTTGATATTAAATGGGAGAACCTGGAACCGCTTTACCTTGACCTGGTTAACCGCCCTATAGACAACGCAGGTGACCTTGAACTCTGGATGCGCGACCGCAGTGAGCTGGAAGCCGCCTTAGAGGAGGATTTCGCATGGCGGTACATCCGCATGACCTGCGATACCAACAGCGAGGAGAAGCTGGCGGCATTCCAGGACTTCGCTACAGAGATCGAGCCCAAAACCGCTCCCTACAGCAACGATCTCAACAAAAAGCTGGTAGCCAGCCCCTACTTTGACCAACTGGACCACGATAAGTACTTTGTATACCTGCGCGGCGTAAAAAAGGCACTGGAGCTGTTCAGGGAAGAGAATATACCGCTGCAAACCGAGCTACAGGTTACAGCGCAGCAGTACCAGCAGATAAGCGGTGCCATGTCTGTAACCATTGGCGACAAGGAGTACACGCTTGAGCAGGCCGGTGCGCTATTAAAAGACACCGACCGTAATAAACGTCATGAGGCCTGGCAGGCCATAACCGCCCGCCGCCTGCAGGAAAAGGAGAAGCTGGATGATCTGTTTGATCGTCTGCGTGCCCTCCGTCACCAGGTAGCGCTAAACGCCGGTTTTGAAAACTACCGCGACTACATGTTCCAGGCACTGGGTAGGTTTGATTACACCCCCCAGGATTGCTACGCCTTCCACGAGGCTATTGAGCGCGAGATAGTACCAATTCTGCAAGAGCATGCCCACCAGCGCAAAGAGGCCTTAGGCCTTACCGAACTCCGACCATGGGATATGGATGTTAATACATCGGGCAAACCGCCGCTTAAACCCTTCAGCAATGGTAACGACCTGATCGAAAAAACTATTCAGTGCTTCACCAACATCAACAGCTATCTGGGTGAGCGCCTTGAGATAATGAAGGCCAATAACCTATTCGATGTAGAGAGCCGCAAAGGCAAGGCACCGGGCGGGTACAACTATCCATTGTCTGAAACCGGTGCACCTTTTATATTCATGAACTCGGCTAACACCTTCCGCGACCTTACTACAATGGTACACGAGGGCGGGCATGCGGTTCATACCTTCCTAACGGCTGACCTGGAGTTGAATGACTTTAAACACTGCCCGTCGGAAGTAGCCGAATTGGCCTCCATGTCGATGGAACTGGTATCAATGGATAACTGGAATGTCTACTTTACTGACCAGGACGACCTGCGCCGCGCCAAGCGCGACCAATTGGTTGACGTGCTTAAAACACTACCCTGGGTAGCTGTTGTCGACCAGTTTCAGCATTGGATCTATACTAATCCGGAGCATACCGCAGCCGAGCGTCGCGAGGCATGGACCCAGATATATAAACCCTTTGGCGCAGGCTTTGCCGACTGGAACGGTTTGGAAGACGCAGAGGCCAATCTGTGGCAAAAGCAGTTGCATATTTTTGAGATTCCCTTCTACTACATTGAATACGGCATGGCGCAATTAGGCGCTATAGCTGTATGGAAAAACTATAAGGAAAACCCCGAAAAAGCGCTTCAACAGTACCTGGACGCGTTAAAACTGGGTTACACCAAAACCATCAAAGAGATATATGAGACAGCGGGTATCAAATTTGATTTCAGCGCTGATTATGTTAAAGAGCTGGCCCAATTTGTAAAGGCGGAGATAGAGAAGTTGTAAGTTAGAGATTAGTTGATTTGTGACTAGCGACTGGTTTCATTGGGTCAGATGAGCTAATGCGCATCGCCATATTTAACACTATTTAACAAATCTCTGATCAACTAATCCCTAAACTGGTACGGTTTTGGGGTTACTATCTATATGAAAAAGATAGTATTGGGTGCCGCCCTGCTGTTTTTTACCACAGCAGGATTTGCACAGGAACTTGAACCGGTAAAAATTGATAGCCTGGTAACCGTATCGTTACCGGCCGATTATAGTAAGACAGATACACTGAATCAGCAAGTATTTTCTGCAAACAGCGATTATGGATACATGGTGGTTGTAAAAGCAACCGACGAGACTAATAAGCCGCTGGCAAAGGAGAAAGACCTTAACAAGGTAATGAATAATTACGTTGACAACTTTAAGGAGCAATACAAAGGTGCAAGTGCCCAAAATGTGCGGGACACTACAGTAGGAAAGCTTAAGGCCAGGGCTTTTACACTGGAATATCAGGCAGACGACAGCAGCATTCAATTTAAAAATTTTGTTTTACTATACACTACTACTGCGAGTTACTTTTTTGAGTACGCTTATCCGAGTATGCGTGCGGGAGTTGTAAATAATGAGTTGAAGACCTTTTTGTCTTCGATAAAGTTATCGCCCGAGCTGCAGCGCAATGATCAATACCTTTCAAACGAGGCAGGTATGACGCCGGTTGTTAAAACAGGGTTAATTGCGGGCGGATCGCTTTTGATAGTCGCGTTGGTAATTGTATTCATCAACAAACGTAAAAACGCGCTGGCTTAATTGTCTGAACTAAGATCTATAGGATTTAAGGATTGTAAGGTTTCACAATTCTTAAATCCTTTTTAGTTTTTGCCGATGTTAGTCAATCCCCTGTTCCATTTTTCTGATCTTAAAAACTTCCGTCCATCCGCCCAGTAAAGCCAAATGGCAGTAACCACTACGCCAATAGCAGAACCGGCGGTAACATCCTCAAAAAAATGCTGACTAAGATACATACGCGAATATCCAACTAAACAGGCAAGCAAAAACAGGGGCCATCCCCATAGTTTGTTGCGGCACAAATAAGTTATAACCATTGCAGATGTAAAAGCGCTTACCGTATGCCCGGATGGAAAACTATGGAGGCTTAGCTGCTCGGTACCAAGCACAAAGTGAATCCGGTCCAGTTGATCTTTAAAATAAAGCTGTGGTCGTGGTGCATCAAAATAATGTTTAAGTGTTTGCGCTACAAGAGCGGTAGCAATATTCGCAGTAGCAAATAAAAAAGCATTACGAAAGTTAAATAACAGCAATACAAGTGTTAAAGCTACAACCGTCCATCCGCTGCCCGCATTGGTTATATAAGGCGCGGCGCTATCGGCCCAGCTGCTATACATAGCGTTTATTGCAAAGTATATATCCTCGCGAGTGTAGGTTAGCTTAACGATGAGGCAAATTGCCAGAATTATCACGTAAGGAATAAAAAACCACCTTACCTGATATAAAATTTCTTTCATGCTGCAAAGTAATGCATATACTTATACTGAGCAAAAAAATGATTATGTTTGGTATCCATTGACGCAGTTTAAAGTACATGTCGAAAAGCATATTCCGCAAAAAATCGATCAGTAAAATATTAGCCGATGTTGCCAGCGGCTTCAGCGACGCAGAACACTCCGGCGTCCACCTAAAAAAAGAATTAAAAGTTAAAGACCTTACCCTGATGGGTATAGCTGCCGTAGTTGGCGCGGGTATATTTTCTACCATTGGCGAAGCCTCATTTTACGGCGGCCCCGGTGTAAGTATTCTTTTTGTATTAACAGCCATCACCTGCGGATTCTCGGCATTATGCTATGCCGAATTTGCATCGCGTATACCAGTAGCAGGCAGTGCCTATACTTACGCCTATGCTTCGTTTGGTGAATTGATAGCCTGGATAATAGGCTGGGATCTGCTAATGGAGTATGCCATTGGCAATATTGCAGTAGCCATATCATGGAGCGGTTATTTTGTGAACCTATTAGAAGGATTTAATATTCACATGCCGGTTTATCTGACAATGGATTACCTATCGGCCTTTAAGGCGCATGAACATGTTCAGCAGCTTACTTCAAGCGGCCAGGTAGCACAAATAACGTCTGATATTAAACAAGCTGCTGAGGCCTGGGCCACCGCGCCGGGTGTTGGCAATTTTAAATTAATAGCCAATATACCTGCACTGCTAATAGTGGTTATTGTAACCTACCTGGTATATATAGGTATTCGCGAAACCAAGAAAGCCACTAACGCGATGGTATTTTTAAAAATAGCAGTAGTGATCGCTGTTATCATTATCGGCTTTTTTTACGTAACGCCTGCAAACTGGCACCCATTTTTGCCCAACGGTTTTGGCGGAGTTATGAAAGGTGTATCGGGGGTGTTTTTTGCCTATATAGGTTTTGACGCCATATCAACCACTGCCGAAGAATGCGAAAATCCGCGCCGCGATCTGCCACGCGGAATGATATATTCGCTGGTAATTTGTACAGTACTTTATATATTGGTAGCGCTTGTACTTACCGGTATGGTAAATTACAAAGAACTTCAGGTTGCCGACCCACTGGCCTTTGTATTTGGGCGGGTAGGTTTAACCAAAATAAGCTATGTAATATCAATAAGCGCCGTTATTGCAACTGCCAGCGTATTGCTGATATTTCAATTGGGTCAACCCCGTATTTGGATGAGCATGAGCCGTGACGGTTTGCTACCGAAAGCGTTTTCCCGTATACATCCAAAATACCACACGCCTTCCTTCTCAACAATTGTTACCGGTTTTGTGGTGGCTATACCAGCCCTGTTTATGAATTTAACCGAGGTAACTAACTTAACAAGCATAGGCACCTTGTTTGCCTTTGTACTGGTTTGCGGCGGTGTTTTATTGCTACCGCGAGAAGCAGCGGTTAAAGGCCGTTTTAAAATGCCTTATATCAATTCGAAGTTTATAACGCCTGTGTTGTTTATAATTGGAGTTATAGTTTTCAATGAAAAGTTTATGAGCCTGTTTTCAGGCGGCGATATCCATAAAAATTTCCCCTATTTTCTTTTTGTAGTGCTGGCTGCCGGGTTGGCCGTCGCATCTTTTATTAAAAATTTGTCGCTGATACCTGTTCTTGGGCTGTTAAGCTGTTTTTACCTGATGGCGGCTTTAGAATACGAGAGTTGGATACGGTTTTTAGTATGGTTGATAATTGGCCTTGTAATCTATTTTTCATACAGTTACAAAAACAGCGTTTTAGCTAAACAAAGCAATTAAACATGACTTTAATTGATATTATTGGTTTGCTGGCAGCGTTCAGCACAACTATCTCATTTTTACCTCAGGCCATTAAAACCATCAGAACTAAAAATACTTCAGGCATATCCCTATCGATGTATGCGGTGTTTACAACCGGAACTTTATTATGGCTGATATACGGTATTATGCTTCCAAGTTTTCCGGTGGCGCTTGCCAACGGGGTAACCTTTATATTAGCAGCAATAATATTGGTTTATAAGTTGAAATATAAGTAGCGCTTGTCTGAACTAAGATTTGTGGGATTTTTAGAATGATGGGATTGATTACAAGACTTACTTAAATCCTTTAATCTTCTAATCCTATTAATCCTAGTTCGGATAAACGTATTACTTTTCCACACCCCTCTTCACCTACCACTTTTTTAATAAATTTGTATACCACCGATTAGAGGGACGGAGATACAGCGAGTTTATATTATGCCAGAGTTTTCACATTTACACGTACACACCCAGTTTTCACTATTAGACGGAGCTGCCGATATATCCAAGCTATATAAAAAAGCAGCTGCGGATGGTATGAAGGCGCTGGCTATTACCGATCATGGTAACATGTTCGGCGTGTTTAAATTTGTAGCCGAGGCCGGGAAACATAATGTTAAACCCATTGTGGGTTGCGAGTTTTACGTGGTGGAGGATCGCCATAAAAAGCAATTCACCAAAGAGAAGAAAGATGTACGTTGCCACCAGCTCTTGCTGGCTAAAAATCCCGAAGGATATAAAAACCTGGTAAAGCTATGCTCATTGGGTTATATGGAAGGCCTTTACAGCAAATGGCCGCGTATTGATAAAGAACTGATCTTAAAATATCATAAAGGCTTAATTGCTACTACCTGTTGTATTGGCGCTTCGGTACCACAAGCCATCCTGAAAAAAAGCGAGACCGAAGCAGAAGAAGAATTTAAGTGGTGGTTGGATATTTTTGGCGAAGACTATTACATAGAGCTGCAGCGCCATGCCATACCCGAGCAGGAAATTATCAATAACGTACTGCTAAAATTTGCCAAAAAATACAACGTTAAAGCTATCTGCTCGAATGATTCGCACTATGTGGATCAGCAGGACTCGAACGCGCACGATATTTTGCTTTGCGTAAACACGGGCGATATGCAAAGCACGCCTATAGCTACTGATGAAGAAGGCGGCAAGGGCTATAGGTTTGGTTTCCCTAACGACCAGTTTTATTTTAAAACGCAGGACGAAATGGGTAAGCTGTTTCACGACCTGCCCGAATCATTAGACAATACCAACGAGATTGTTGACAAGGTTGAGGTATTGAAGTTAAAGCGCGACATATTGCTGCCCAACTTTGTTATCCCTAACGAGTTTAAAATACATAGCGAAAGCACACCCGATTCGGACACGCTTAACCAGTGGGAATACCTTAAACACCTTACTTTTAAAGGCGCTGCTGAACGTTACCATGACCTTACAGCCGAAATTGAAGAGCGCATCAACTTTGAGTTATTCACGGTGCGCACCATGGGCTTTGCCGGTTACTTTTTAATTGTAGCCGACTTTATTAAGGCCGGGCGCGATATGGGAGTATTTATAGGTCCGGGTCGTGGTTCGGCAGCGGGATCGGTGGTAGCTTATTGTATTGGCATCACCAACATCGACCCTATAAAATACAACCTGCTTTTTGAGAGGTTCCTTAATCCCGACCGTAAGTCAATGCCCGATATTGATACGGACTTTGACGATGCGGGCCGGCAAAAGGTAATTGATTACGTAGTTGATAAATATGGCAAAAACCAGGTAGCGCAGATCATTACTTATGGCTCAATGGCCGCGCGAACCAGTATACAGGATGTTGGGCGGGTATTGGATATGCCTTTGTCTGACGTTACTGCGCTAAAGAAGTTGGTGCCCGAAACCTTAGGCATTAACCTTAAAACAGCGATTGAGCAGGTACCTGAATTACAGGCGATATACAAATCTGCCGATCTGAAAGGTATTGTATTGCGCGAGGCGGAAAAGCTGGAAGGCTCGGTACGTAATACGGGTGTGCACGCAGCGGGTATTATCATTGCTCCGTATGATTTGACAGATATAGTGCCTGTAGCAACAGCCAAGGACTCCGACTTATTGGTTACCCAATATGACGGCCGCGTAATTGAAGATGCAGGCGTTATCAAGATGGACTTTTTAGGCCTTAAAACCCTTACCATCCTTAAAGATGCATTGCGACTGATTAAGCAAAACCATGGTGTTGAAATAGATATTGATACTATCCCGCTTGATGATCAGCAAACTTTTGAGCTTTATCAACGCGGCGATACTAATGGCACTTTCCAGTTTGAAAGTGACGGCATGCAGATGTACCTGCGCGATCTTAAACCCGATAAGTTTGAGGATCTGATAGCCATGAACGCTTTGTACAGACCCGGACCGATTGAGTATATTCCCAACTTTATCAGCAGAAAACACGGGCGCGAAGCGATAACCTTTGACGTGCCCGATATGGAGGAATACCTGGGCGAAACCTATGGTATTACAGTTTACCAGGAGCAGGTGATGCTTCTGTCGCAAAAACTGGCCGGCTTTAGTAAAGGCGATGCCGATGTGCTGCGTAAGGCCATGGGTAAAAAGCAGATTGAGGTGCTTAACAAAATGGAGGCGCAGTTTATGGATGGCGCCATGGCTAAAGGCCATCCTAAAGATAAGCTTACCAAAATTTGGAACGACTGGAAAGCCTTTGCTCAGTATGCCTTCAATAAATCGCATTCTACGTGTTACGCCTTTGTGGCCTATCAAACAGCTTACCTGAAGGCACATTATCCGGCTGAATATATGGCTGCCGTTTTAAACAACCAGAACAATATGGAGAAGATAACTTTCTTTATGGAAGAGTGTCGCCGTATGGGGGTTGAAGTGCTTGGGCCGGATATTAATGAGAGTGACATGGCTTTTGCCGCCAATAAAAAAGGTGTTATACGTTTTGGATTAACCGGCGTAAAAGGTGTTGGAGAAAAAGCAGTTGAAAGTATTATTGAAGAGCGTAATGAGCGTGGCCCTTATAAATCTGTTTATGATTTCGCCCAACGCTCAAACACTCGGAGTGTTAACCGTAAAGCCTATGAGAATTTGGTTTACGGCGGCGCTTTTGATGAGTTTAAGCTAAACCGGTCGCAGTTTTTTGCCAAATCTGAAAATGTGCAGCTAACCGGCATTGAGCGTTTAATTAAATATTCAAACGACTATCAAAACACGCAAAGCAGTTCCCAATCATCTTTATTTGGTGGATCTGTAGCGTCGTACATACCTGAGCCTGCCATGCCCGAAGCAGAAGAATGGCCACTGATAGAGAAGCTTAAATATGAGAAGGAAGTTATAGGCATATACTTAACCGGGCATCCGCTGGATAATTATAAGCTGGAGATGGATAAGTACTGTAACACTACCATTGCCGAGTTGAAGAACATGCAAAAGGCCCGCTCGGGCGAAGGTGGTGATGATGTAATGGCGGCTTTTGCCCAGCTAAAAAAGCGTGGCGAAGTATGTGTTGGTGGCCTGGTAGGTAACGTGCAGCATAAAATGACCAAGACAGGTAAGCCCTTTGGCACTTTCGTGCTGGAAGATTACAATGAATCATACGAGTTTGCGCTGTTTGGTGAGGATTATGTAAAGTTCAGGAACCTGATGGTGAACGGCTATTTCCTGCACATTAAGGGCAATATCGAAGAAAAATTCAGGCAAAAGGATAACTGGGATCTGCGCATAACCACCATGAGCCTGCTGTCAGAAATGCGGGATAAACTAACCAAATCGGTCACTGTTGCATTGGATCTGAATGCTATAAATGCGCAGTTGATGAATGAAATTCAAAACATCGTAAACATTAACAATGAGAAATATCCGGTAAAAAACTGCTCCCTTAGGTTTGTTATAAAAGATAGGGACGACTCTTTACTGGTTGACATGGGCTCTAAAACTTTTAAGGTTAACCCTAGCGATGACCTGATGGCTGATATCATGCAATTGACCAACAGCCCGGCTATATTAAACTGACGTTAAATAATTATTTGTCTCCCGGGCAAACCAAACCCCCTTTTATTTCGTAATACATACAAATTATACAACCTGATACCGGCATTAGACATGCTGGTGTTAATCATCAACCTGTAAACTTTTATTTTCTCGTTTTAATAAAAATAACTTGGATTCAAATTCTGGAAAACCGTATTTATGTTGCCCTATATGCAATGCGCCTTATCATTTTAGGGTGTCAAGGCCCTGGTGGGCTACCACAGTGCTATTCTTTTTACCTATAAAAAGCTTCTTCTGCGCTAAGTGACTGAAACCACGGCATCTCATGATCAGCCGTCAAAAACTGAGGACTTACAGAGATGTAATGTAGCTAACCTTATTTACATGGTGGATAATGCCCGTGGTGTTAGTAATTTCTTTGTCAGATTGTCAGGCCGCTACTTGTGGCAAGCAATTTGAATACTCATATTTGTTTAACAAATAAAATTTATATATCATGGCTTTAGAAATTACTGACGCAAACTTTGAGGAGCTTGTGCTTAAATCAGATAAACCCGTATTAGTTGACTTTTGGGCTGAATGGTGCGGTCCTTGTAGAATGGTTGGCCCGGTAGTAGAAGAAATATCAAAAGATTATGCTGATAAGGCGGTTGTTGGGAAAGTAAATGTTGACCATAATCCCGGCATTTCTGTAAAATACGGCATTCGCAATATTCCTGCTTTACTATATTTTAAAAACGGCGAAATTGTTGATAAACAAATTGGTGCCGTTCCAAAATCGGTTTTAGCCGGTAAACTGGATAAGCAACTGGCCTAATCGTCATAAAATATTCGTTTTAAAAGCGTTACAATTGAATTGTAACGCTTTTTTTATGGATTAGATTTGACAACTTTTTAAAAGTTGTCAAATCTTTAGGTACATTAGTTTTTATATGTCGCAACTTAACGAAGATCAGCAGGTAAGGCAATTGGCCAACCTTGAATTGCTTGCACGGCAGGTGGTTGAAGGCTTTATTACGGGCCTGCACCAAAGTCCTTTTCATGGCTTCTCGGTAGAGTTTGCCGAACACCGCCTTTATAACAATGGCGAGTCGGTAAAAAATATCGATTGGAAACTTTTTGCTAAAACCGACAAACTGTTTGTTAAGCAATATGAAGAAGAAACCAATTTACGCTGCTATTTGGTGCTGGATTCGTCCTCGTCGATGAATTTTCCGGAGCAAGGGTTAAATAAATTGCAATTTTCCATTTATGCCATAGCGTCGTTAATGTATCTGTTTAAAAAACAGCGCGATGCTTTTGGATTGTGCACCTTTTCTAATAAGATTGACAGCATAAGCCATGTTAAATCGGCGTCAACGCACCTTTTTTATCTGTATGCCCAGCTGGAAAAACTGTATAAAGAGCCAAAAACCAATACCGCTACCAACATAGCCGAAGTACTGCACCATGTTGCCGAACAGGTTCATCAGCGCTCACTTATTATTATTTTTAGCGATATGCTGGAGAATAATATGGATAACAACAAACTCCAGGCGCTTTTTGCAGCTATACAACATTTAAAGTATAACAAACACGAGGTTGTTATATTTAACGTGAATGATAAGCAGAAAGAGATGGATTTTAACTTTGACAACCGGCCGCATCACTTTATTGATATGGAAAGCGGCGAGGAGATAAAGGTTCATCCCGGTAAGATCCGCCAGGCTTATCAAACCTCATTAATGCATTACCGCAAAGAACTGGAACTAAAGTGTGCCCAGTATCATATTGATATAGTTGACGCCGCGATACAGGACGGATACTACGATATTTTAAGATCATACCTGATAAAGAGGAACAGTATGATATAATTTTGCCCGTGTTGGATTACTATAGCATACGGGCAAATCTAATCGGGCCGGTGGCCTCTTCTATGGCCGTTTACGTAATAAAGAAAATCGCGATTAGGTTCATAATGATGTTCAGCGGTAAACGGAGCTTCAAACAAATCGCCTGTTAGGTCTTCTCTCACAAAAAAAGCATTGGTACCTGTAAAATTACATCCTACTAAATTATAGCCTTTAGTTTTTCCAAGCTGTTCTAACGCTAATAACGACGCACCGAAATAACTTGTTCCATCGAACATCCGCGAGGCATTGTATCTTACAACGAAATGCGTATCAGGCGAAAAGTTGGAGTTGTATTCAACAATAACCACCCTGGGTCGGTAAAGGGTAATTGCTTCCCAAACATGATAAGTATTATAATCTATATCTATTGATAACAGATCGGGTTCAGCGGGGACATTAGCACTTTTAAAAATAGTTTCAATGTTCCCGGCTGTTATGAATTCATTTTTCGCCAAAAGTTTCCCATCCTTTATAAAATCGCTGAAAGTTTGATTTATCTTTTTGGTATCTTCTGCACTGCCCTCTATCCACAAGCCCTGCCATTGCTTATAAAGCAAATTTAAAGTATTGCTTTCAAGGCCATCAGTAACGCCAAACTCAACGAAATATTTGTTAGTGCTTCCTATCCTGATCAAAATTTCACGGATTATGCCATCTTCTCCATTTTGAGAAAAAACTTGATGCTCATATTTGTTCAAGCGTTTGTTATTGACATATTTTGGATTGCTGTGTAAGTGTTGAGAAAGGAACTGCGCAACTTGCAGGCCTTTTTCAATATTTCTTTGGGCAATCAGAGAGTTTAGAATATCGCGGATATGGGTTATTCTTTTAATGAAATTTAATGCCATATTATATTAAAGGTAGTGTCGCGCCAAATTCGGAGAAATCAGGCAGACCAAATTGACTGTAATGTTCAATTCTGACTTATAAGTAAGTTTGTCCCAACTTTTTTACTTTAAGGTTGAAAATTTCAAAGATTACTACGGTAAACCCATAATTGTAACAATTGCTCGTTACTTAAATCTAATTTTATATAATTCAACTGCTATGCGTTACTTTTTGTGCATTATTTTCCCGCCGCTCGCCGTACTTACAACCGGCCGCATTGGCGCATTTATACTGAGCATTATATTGACAATTTGTTTTTGGGTGCCGGGTGTAATTCATGCCGTACTGGTCACCAATGATTATTACGCGGCACGAAGGCACAGGCAACTGGTTAGGGCCGTGCGTCATAGTTAACATAACACCATCCCCGGCACGAACATCCTGTATTTCCTGCTAATTATTCGCTGAGAATGTTTGGAAAGCCATTGGTTATTTATATTTGTGATAACCAATCAAAACTAAAATGAAATTTAAGTCATTAATAGCAGGCGCATTGCTGCTAAGTATAGCATCAGCTTACGCCCAGGATGCTAAACAGATACCTTTATATCCTAACGGCGTACCTAACTCAAAAAAGGGGCCCGATGCCTATGTTGAACAGGATAGGAACGGCAGTGTATCAAAAGTGACTGACCCCACCCTAATACCCTTCATTCCCGAAAAAGGAACCGCAAACGGAACTGCGGTGATAATTTGCCCGGGCGGCGGTTACGGCTTTCTAGCCATGAACGGCGAAGGCTTTCCTGCCGCCAGGGAATTCAACAAAATTGGGGTTACTGCATTTGTATTGAAGTACCGTTTACCAAGTGACGATATAATGAACGATAAAAGCATTGGCCCGCTGCAGGATGCGCAGGCGGCTATGGCTTTGGTACGGTCGCGCGCTGCCGAATGGGGACTTAACCCTAACCGCATAGGTATTATGGGTTTCTCGGCCGGTGGGCACCTGGCTTCTACGGAGGGCACACATTTTGATAAACCTGTGATCGAGAATAAAGGCGTCAGCGTTCGTCCTGACTTTATGATACTGATATATCCGGTGATCACTTTTGGCGAGCTAACGCACGGTGGTTCAAAAAGAGGTTTGATCGGCACTACCCCCACCCAGGATAAGATTGACCTGTATTCAAACGAAAAACAAGTCACCGCTAATACCCCAATCACCTTTATTATTCACGCGCAGGATGATACTACCGTACCTGTACAAAACACACTGATGTTTTATGATGCGCTGGTAAAAAACAAGGTCCCGTCAGAAATGCATATTTATCCGGCCGGCGGACATGGCTTTGGTATTAACAACCGTAAAAGCAAAGAAAACTGGTTCGACTGGTGCAAGGGCTGGATGGATACAAACGGATTATTAACGGCAGCCAAATAGGCAATTTGAGGATTAGAAATGAATAACATTATTAGAAATCCACTCTTGAGAGGGGGCGCGTAGGAATTTGTGCGGCTGCAGGGGTGTGTTAAACCGCTTACACCCCTACACCCCTACACCCTTCTCTAGAGGGAAATCGCACCATCCACCGCTCCTTTTTGAATCATCTAAAGAATACGAAATATTAATAAAACGTTATGCAACCTCGATTTGAAACTATTTCTGCAAAAGTGATCGCCGGCCAAAGGCTTACCATGTCATTTAGCCAAAATAAAACCGGCGCTTTATGGCAGCGTTTTATGCCTCGCCGGGGCGAAATACACAATCAACTTAGTGACACGCTTTATTCAGTTGAGGTTTATCCGTCCGGGTATTTTGATGATTTTAAGCCGGGAAACGAATTTGAAAAATGGGCCGGCGTTGAAGTTAAAGACAATGCAAACCAACCCGACGATATAGAACTATTAACAATACCTGCCGGCCAATATGCCGTTTTTACACACCGCGGCCCTGCCAGCGCGGGCCCGAAAACCTATCAGTACATTTTTGGTGTTTGGTTACCTAATTCTGATTATATAATTGATGACCGGCCGCATTTTGCTTTAATGGACGAAAAATACAAGCATGAGCACCCAGACTCGGAAGAAGATATCTATATACCCGTAAAACCGCGCTAAACTCTACTGATCCAAGGGCGATCCAAAGTGATCCAAAATAATCCAAAAAAGTGTCAATTTTACTGGTTCACAATTATTTGATAATGAGAAGATTATAGTATATTTACAGCTAAATTCACTGACTTAAAAGTAGTGTCAGGTTAAAAATTCAACTATTTAATAATCAATATTTTACGAAATTTTTTATCACCATTTTTTCTGTAACGCATTTTTTTTGGATCACCTTCCGGCCTAAAATTTAAAAATTGCTGTAACTATTTAACGCGTCACAACGTCATAATAAAAAACCAACAATAACTATGAAAATGAACTTTAAACTGATATTGGCCGCGGCTCTGTTAGCAAGCTCAGGCGCCTCATTTGCTAAGCCCGTTAAACCGGTTCACGTACGTTTTGCAGATACTGAAGATCGCAAAGTGGCAGACTTTAAAGGTATCAGCATATCCGGATCATATGATTATTACATTAAACAAGGTTCAACTAATGCGGTACGCGTTGAGGCACCTGCCAAGCTATTGCCTTATATTGTTACTGAAGTTAAAGGCGGGGTACTAAACGTTTCTACCAAAAACCACACCAACTGGGGTAACCTTTTTAATAACGAAAAGATAGCTATCTACATCACAGCTAAGGACATTAATAGCATACAATTTTCAGGTTCAGGAGATGTTTATTTTAAAGAAGGAATCAATAGCACTGACATGCGCATTTCCATGAGCGGATCCGGCGATTTAACTGGCAAAATTACCGCTAAATCCGTTGAGTGTTCGCTCACCGGATCGGGCGATCTCAGGCTATCCGGCCGTGCAGAAAATGCTAAAGTAAAATTAGTAGGCTCCGGCGACTTATCAACCCGCGAGCTGCAAACCGTTAACTCGTATGTAGAAGTTGTGGGGTCGGGCGATGCCAGCGTAAACGCCAGCGGAAGTCTGAATGCAAAGCTTTCGGGCTCTGGTGATATTAATATCAGCGGACACCCTAAAAGTATATCAAAGTCCAAATCGGGCAGTGGGGATATTCACGGAGGATAGTAGCTTAATACTTAATTGTCATTCTGAGCGATAGCGAAGAATCTTGTAAACCATGCAAATGCTGCCCGTTCATACAGCGAGCGTATAAGATTCTTCGCTATCGCTCAGAATGACAATCGCTTTTTGATTATACTCCTTTCACCTAAACCTTGCCAACACTTTTCGCCCCAGATCATACGTTACGCGGAATGCCTGTTGGTTATCGTTATTATAGCCCGGCGAGAAATGGAAACTGAATATAAACTGCCCTTTAATATTTTTAAATAAAAACGGCGTATAAATTACATCCAGGCGATTATAGGTTGGCTTTTGGTAATAGGAGTCGCCATAAATAACTTTGCTGCCTTCCCCGCTGTAAAACTCGTCATACAAAGCAAAGCGCTTATAGCTTAAATAAGCGCTTGCAACAAATCCTTTTGGCGTACGTGCACCATCAACACCGCGTACGCGCTCAAACGACATCATGCCACCGGCCTCAACAGTTAAAGAATCAAACATGGTTTTGTGACTAAGGTCTAGGCCCAACCTTATCTGTCCGCCGCCATTGTCGCCAATATGATCATTAGGCAGCAATACCTCGGCCCCGGCATCGTGCATCAGCATAAAATAATGCGAAATATAAAACGGCCCGTTTACTACAGGTCTGTATTTGCCTGCAAAACCAAACAGGAACTGCTCGCGGTCGGTAGTCGTTTGGCGGCTCACCCAATCCAGCCAGGCGGTCTCGGTAAAGTGCTCGTTGCTGTAACGCGTTAATAAACCCTGCACATTGGGTCGGTAATAGCGCAACGTATCGTTAAGCAATGCCCGCGGGTAATTGCTTAGCAATCCTTCGCGTGGGAACATGCCCGCGTTAAACAGCCAGTTTTTACCTGTATAGCTGTAATAGGCAACAGGATCAACCTTGCGAAAAAAAGATCTGGCTCCAAATTCATGCAACGCGTTTGCCCCCACAATAAAATGGTTAACGCTATCAAGACTGAGGCCCAAATCAATAGCTGTCCGGGTGCCTGAATATGTGTGCGAGCGCGGTACAAACGCCTTATACTCGCGGTTATCTAAAAATCCTAATCCGTTAAAGTGTATATCAAGGCTTTGCTGTGCAAGTGCAACGCCCGATGTTATGGAGAATATAAAAAGTAAAAGATAGATTTTTCTGATCATGACGTAGGATGGGCTATTCAACTGTAAGTTTTACCGTTCGGCTATTAGTACTACCCGCAAAGGGAGTGGTTTTAATTGAAAATATCAACTTGTAGGTGCCTTTTTGCGTAGGCGTGACAAGGTTAAAATTATAAGGCGCGCTGTCGCCGGGTTTTATGGTGATTTCATTAAATAATGCGTCGCTTTTTTCAACGTGTGCCAGGTTGTCTCCTTTAAAATAACATGCGCTTAATACAACCTGTTGTTTGCGGTTATTATTAGCAAAGCTGATTGTGTATGGATAGGGGTTTGTGATCTTGAGTGCGATACCGAGCTTCTCCCCTTGCTTAACAGATATTTTGTTTACCTCTGTTTCGATCTTTACTTTTTGATAGGTTCTGAAGTCATCAATCCATTCGGTATACCACGTCCAATGCGGGTTTACAATTGAATCGGTAGTGAGATGGCTTTTAACATCGTTAAGATAAAGCACACGCTTACCTTGCATTTGCTCTTCCATAGGCCATATATCAAACTGCGTACGATGGTAATAACGAGAATCATACGAAAAGCCTTTAAGCGTATTTGTATAGTAATTGTATTTGGATGGATTCTGAAAACCGTCGGTCATTACTACATAGGCATCGGCTGCCTTTTGTTTTACCATAGTTGACCAGGCTTTAAACCCATAATAGCTTTTTATCTGTCCCAGCTGTTTTACAAAGGGTACCGCAAACACAAGACACAGCCTTATCGCTACGATAAGCGCTATATTAATTGTTGCCACCGGATAAAACCAGCGTGGCACATTACCGACTTGCTTAAATCGAATTAGTGCCAACATAGTTAAAGGCGCAAAGGCAATAAGCGTCCAGTGCGGCTGTGCCTCGCCCCTGAAAGTGGTAATAAAAAAGAAGATGAGCGTACCGATGCAGTTCACCAACAGGCATCGAATAAAAGCATCTTTAATTTTTATGCTGAAGGCCTGGTAAAACAAAAACCAGCCAATAAGCGGGCCCGCCATTAATAGCTGCCCGGGTATGTACGACCAAGTGTTGCCTGAATTGTAAATACTGGCCGCCCGTTCATATAAATGGTAATTGAGCGAAGGGTAGTCGTGCTGCACTTGCCATAAAATATGCGGCAGGTATAAAAATACTGAGAGCGTTACAATCAAATAAAACGATGGCCTTTTTAGCAGTTTGATGTTTGATGCCAGTGTAAAAGCAACTAACAAAACGGCATGATATTTACTGTACAGCATACAGGCTATTAATACACCTAATGCTATTGCCAGCGGCCATTTGTCGGTATCAATATACTTTTGATAAACGTAATAAAACAGGATGGCAAAAAAGTACAGTGGCGCATCGGGTGTGGTGGTAAAGCCATAAATGCTGAATATAAAAATGCCGCCCATCACCATTATAAATGGCAAAATATCTACCGCGTATTTTTTAAGGATGAGCCAGAGGATGTAAATAGATAAACTGCTGGTAATTATTGTTGTGAGACGCAAACCCAACTCATTATGCATCAGCAAATCGCCCATGCGGATAAAGATGGCCACCATAGGTGGGTGGTCAAAGTATCCCCAGTCTAAAAACCGCGAATACATCCAGTAATAAGCCTCGTCGGCATGGATCTCGAGGGTAAATGCCTGCACGATGTTCAGCGCGGTCCAGCATATCAGAAAACAGGCGAGTATTTGGGCAGACCTAAGGTTTTTCTCTGTGCTGAACAATTGCATCGGTGGGTTAAAACTACCGTGCAAATGTAGATAAATAAAGTTTAAGCATTAAATTGCGCCATATTTCAATCAACCATGAACAAGATAATAGAGATTATACAAAAACCCAGGGTAGGTTTAGCCGCTACTATTGAAGGCTTAACTATTGAGCAGCTAAATGAGATACCCGCACGCTTTAATAATAATATTTTATGGAACATGGGCCATTTGGTAGCAACCCAACAAATAGTTTGTTACCGCAGAGGGGGTGTTGAACCTATTGTAGACGCTGAATTTATTAATACCTACGCCCCTGGCACACGTCCCGAAAAATTTATCACCGCCGAAGAACTGCAACGCATTCAGGAATTATTTGTAACCACACTGGAACAATTTGAGCGCGATCTGCAAACAGATATGTTTAACAACTACACGCCATGGACCACCCGTTATGGTGTTGATATCAATAATATAACTGATATTGTGAATTTCCTGCCGTTCCACGAGGGCTTGCATGTGGGATATATATGGGCTTTAAAGAGAGTGCTGTTAGCCTCTTAACCCCTAAAGGGAAGGCGGTTTTAAAAGAAGGATGTTGATAAACAAGTACTGTATCGATGCCGAACGCCGCCGTACGTTATCGAACAGTCTAACAATTTAAAATCGCAAAATATATTGATTATCAATACATTAATCAATTGGTCTGATTATTGGCATTACGTTGATCCAAACCTTTTGAGATATGTTAAAGCATTACTTACAAACCGCATTCAGGCATTTTCGCAAACATAAGCTAAGTGCTGCCATTAATATCTTGGGCCTTTCTATAGGCATAAGCGCGGCCCTGGTTATCTTTATTATAGTAAAGTACGACTATAGCTTTGATAAATATCAGCCCGACAACGATCGTATCTTTCGTGTGGTGACTGATGGAGACGGCTGGAAGAACTCAGGTGTTCCTGTTCCCTTTCCCCTCGCTTTACAACAAAATGCCGGTGGTATAGCAACAGTTGCTCCAATATTTACTTATGGCTGGAATACACCCGTAACGATACCCGAGAACAGTAAACAACCGGATAAATTATTTAAGAAACAGGAGGGCATAGTTTGTACGGATGCCGGCTATTTTGATATTTTTCCTCATAAATGGTTGGCAGGCAGCGCTGCTTCGGCATTTAAACAACCTTATGGGTTGGTGCTATCAGCAGAACGCGCAAAGCTATATTTTCCGAATGTACCCGCTGACCAACTGGTAGGGCGTACAGTGATCTTCAACGATACAGTTAAAACAACTATAACCGGAATTGTGGCCGATCTAAAGGAGAACAGCGATTTTAAATATGATGCTTTTATATCATTAACCACTGTTTACAACACCAGTTTAAAGACGTCTTTTCAAACGGAACAATGGAACAGTACTAATTCGTCCAACCAGTTATTCGTAAAGTTGTCTTCTAAGGCATCCGAGGCCGGCGTTAATAAACAGATAACCGACATTTTCGACAAGCATAAACCAAAAGACGATGACTCCAAAACCGTGCACCGGTTACAGGCTTTGGCTGATATCCATACCAACCTTGATTATGAAGGGCAGGTAAATACCGAAACCTTACGCAACCTGGCGCTACTGGCTATATTTCTGTTGGCATTGGGGGCCATTAACTTTGTCAACCTGTCTACCGCGCAGGCATCTGAACGGGCTAAAGACATTGGCATACGCAAAACGCTGGGGGGCCTAAAAAGCCAGCTAATAGCTCAATTCCTTACAGAAACATTTCTGCTTACCACTTTTACAGCCGTGGTATCCCTGGCCCTACTCCCGCTATTACTGATGGTGTTTGGTAGTTTTATCCCCGAAGGTTTGGGCGCTGGTTACATACTCCGTGAGCCTATGGTTTGGCTTTTTCTGTTATTATTAATTGTTGTTGTTAGTTTGGTAGCAGGCCTTTATCCGGCTTTGGTGCTTACACGCTTCCAGCCTGTTTCGGTACTGAAAAACACGGTTATCAGCGGTACCGGAGCTACGCGCGGGTCATGGCTTCGCAGTACGCTTATCGTATCACAGTTTGTAATAGCTCAGGTATTTGTTATAGCTGTACTTGTGGTTAATAAACAAGTGCAATTTGCTTTACAAAAGGATATGGGCTTCCGCAAAAATGCCATTATTAATTTCCGAATACCTTTCAATTTCTTTAAACCAGATAATAAAGGTTTTATATTAAAGAACGAATTGAGTGCAATGCCTGGCGTACAGGCCGTTAGTTTGGGCAATCAGTCGCCAGCCTTCGCAGGTTCCATGGAAACGCGCGTTTCGTATAAAGAAAACGGCAAAGATATAGACCTCTCTGTGGCTCAGCGCAGCGGCGATACTTCCTTTTTAAAAGTATACCAGATACCGCTGATAGCCGGGCGCAATATTGTGGCTTCTGACACAGCAAATGAGTTGCTTATTAACGAAACCCTGGCCAGGCAGGCAGGTTTTCAACAGCCCGCGCAAGCAGTTGGGCACACGCTGAACTTTGGCAGCCCCAAACCTATAGTTGGTGTTATGCGCGATTTTAATCAAGCCTCCGTCCGCAGAACTGTAGCACCGCTGATTTACTTTGCGGCTCCTAAATTTGGGTATATGATGCATATAGCTTTGGCCCCCGACCCTGCCACGTGGAAAAAAACCATCGATCAAACCCAACGTGCCTGGAAAGGCATATACCCCGACGTAGATTTTGAATATACTTTTCTGGATAAACAAATTGAGAAATTTTATAAGGCAGAGCAGCAATTGTCCATGCTACTGGCATGGTCGGCAGGCGTTGCTATTCTGATCAGTTGCCTCGGCATGCTGGGGTTGGTAATTTTCATGACGAACAAACGTGTTAAAGAAATTGGGATAAGGAGGGTATTAGGCGCAACTATTACAGAAATAGTGACTTTGCTCTCAGCTGATTTTGCAAAACTACTCCTATTGGCCTTCGCAATTGCTGTGCCCATTGCATGGTGGCAAATGAATAAATGGTTGCAAAGTTTCGCTTTTCACACGCCTTTAAGTTGGTGGTTATTCGTAATTAGCGGCTTGTTTATGATAATTATCGCTCTTTTCATCGTGGGTATAAGAGCGGGCAAAGCTGCTTTGGCTAATCCCGCCAATAGCTTAAGAACAGATTAGCCTAACATGTCATTTTTAGTGTTCACGTTTTTAACGTGAACACTAACTAACCTTCAATCTTATCCAAAACGCCTCGCATACGGTAGCAATTCATAGCCGTATCGCCCAATTGCGCTATCAGCTTATAGTTTACTACAGCACCCACGGCAGCACCAATTACCGGTAGCAACTGCGCCATTTTTGCCAGGTCAATGTAATCGCGGTATTCCTGCTGAAAAGTGCGCCAGTTAAACTCCTGCACATCAGCGGGCAGGCTTTGGCTGTATGCCTTCCAATTTTCCATCAGTTTGTAAACTTCATTCCGCTTTTGCTGGCTGCTAAACGCCAACTGGAAGATGTAAAGAATATACAAACGCTCGCGGTAATCATCTATATCAAAACCATAAAGAGTCGCAATTTCAAATAGCAGCTTTATTTTTAAGGCGAGTAATATGGGGAAATCAGCTAATCCCATTAAAAAGCCCCCTGCACCTGTAATAGCCCCTTCAACTGAAGCTGTTTTCTGGTAAAACTCTACCCTGCTCTTTACATTCATTTCCCGCATTTGGAAAGAAATATCCGGCTTTGCAGAACCAGTAGTGTGTTGCGCACCAAATAACACACCCTTTACCATTTTCTCAATAATGGCGGTAATGGTGGAGTGCATTTTCTCAGGAATGATATCGTTGATCTTATTTTGCAAACCTTTGGCAATGCGGTCGCCCAGTGATGGTTTTTTCTGCATTTTATGCTGCCAAAACTGTAATTGAATATTAGCCTGTTGTTCGTAGGTCATGATTTATAGATGAATATACATAAACTTCATGCCATTTACATACTAAATAGGAAACCCTGCTTAGTGATTTCGACAAAGCATTGTTTTGATCAGTATCCAGGAATTTTCAGTGGGAAGTATTCTTCTTGTCCAAAAATGGCTTCACCTTGTCAATGGCAAAGGCTAATTGCTCTTCGGGGGTAAGATCAGTGTTATCTAATATAATAGCGTCATCTGCGCGGGTAAGCGGACTTTCAGCACGGGTTGTATCCTGATAGTCGCGATGCGCCAGGTTCTCAAACACATCTTCTAAACTAATTTCAGGATTTTTAGGAAGTAGTTCTTTGTAACGACGTTCCGCACGTATTAAGGGGTCGGCTGTCATAAAAAACTTAACCTGGGCATCCGGAAAAACAACGGTACCAATGTCGCGGCCATCCATCACAACGTGTTTTGATTTGCCCATGCGCTGCTGCTGCCTAACCATCTCAACCCGTACATCATGCAAGGCGGCCACAGTACTTACCAGATCAGAAACCGGCATCAGCCTTATCTCGTCAGACACCTCTTCATCATTCAGGGTTATATGTGTCTGATAATCGCGCGAATGGAAATTCAGGTGGACATTTTTGAGCGCCTCTTTGATTTTATGTTCGTCTGTAAGATCAACATTGTTTCGCAAAAAGTATAAGGCTACGGCACGGTACATGGCGCCGCTGTCAACATAAATAAAGTGAAGCTCTTTAGCCAAAGCTTTTGCCAGCGTACTTTTTCCGCATGAAGAATAGCCGTCAATGGCTACCATAATATTGCTGCTCATGTGCCGCTAAGATAATAAATTTTGCCGACTGCTATTCGTGTTTTAGTATAGAATGCTCTAAAATTTAACCATTCGCTTAATCAACACAATCAACTATTAGCTAAATTGCGGCATGAATTTTTCAAAATCAACGCTCGCGAAAGAGGTCAGCTACAAAACATCGCGCAGCGGCGGCAAAGGCGGGCAAAACGTAAACAAGGTATCAACCAAAGTGGAACTTTTATTTTCTATTGATGACTCCGCTTTATTTACTGATGACGAAAAATTACTGATAAAAGAAAAACTGCAATCGCGCTTTAACAAAGATGGCTATGTGCAGGTGATATGCGACGAAGAACGCAGCCAATTACTGAATAAAGAAATAGCTTTGGAACGATTAAGCACACTGCTTATACGCTCGCTGCAAAAACCCAAACCACGTAAAGCCACCAAAGTAAGCAAACAGGCTAAAGAAGCAAGGCTTGCGGGTAAAAAGATCGCGTCGCAGAAAAAGGAAAGCCGCCGGATGAAAGATTTTGATGCTTAATTAAAGCGGTACTGTAACGTAATACTTGCCCATTGCTGGCTGTAATGTTGAGGCTTTACAGCACTTGTAGGGAATGTTGCGGTATAATCAATCACCCATCGTTTACTAACAAACGACACGCCTACCTGGTTACTGAATATAGTACGGTTAGGTACACGGGTAACTTCAAGCGAGCCCGCCTGCTGCTTATTGAACAAACCTCCTTCGATGGTAGCATCGTACGCTATATAACTAACCTGCGGCTTGTAGTGTAAAAAAAGCTCGCCGTTGCTTACCTGCGGCGCGTTTTCTTTGGCTATTGCGGTACTTTGGGTACAGATGGAATTAAAAAGCTGCCCCAATTTTCCTAAACGAAAAAGCGGCCCCGCTCCTGCCCCGGTAAAGCCTGTACCTAAATTTCCGTAAGCGCTTACAGAAACGTCAAACCCATCATTACGCGTAAGCAGGCGGTTATACTCGGCAGAAAGATTTACCTGGAATGCATTCTGAATTTGATATTTCCAGCCATTGATGGGATAAAAACCAAATGTATCGTGAATAAACCTTTGTGTTCCTTCGCCACCTGCAGCCGGGCCTATCATTCCTATTTGCGCGCCGAGCTTAAGGTTACTCTCGTTTTTATAAAGTAAATTTAATGATGCTCCTGCATATAAATATCCCGCAAAGGGCCTGTCAACAGTAGCAGCTGAGGATATATTCCCCGTTTGCGGGTTATATATTTTTTGTCCCAGCTCAAAACCAAGCACCTTGTTTTGCAAGTCGGCCTTGTTATCGGTTTTCAAAGCATGCCTGTAAAACAAAAAAATACCGTCGGTATAATAACGGTCCGATCCCTGAAACAGATAAGAATCATTATCTGTTTGCAGGCCTATTTCGCTGCTATGCGTTTGCGCATTGGTTGTTACGGCCGCTGCAATTAAACAGATCACAAGGGTTGAAATTTTAGAATTTATGTTCATCGGTTCGCAAAAATAAAAAAAAGCCGGAAATAGCTCCGGCTTTAGTATTTATATGATCTATAAGTAATTAGTTTAACTCCGCCTTTACCTGCTCTTTCACCGTAAGATCAATCGCATCAGTCACCTTTTCATTTAACAGTGCCAGTTCAATCACCTCGCGCATTTCTGTAACATAATGAAACTGGAGGTCCTTTATATACCCCTCCTTAATTTCAAGAATATCCTTCTGATTTGATTTACAAAGAATGATCTCCTTAATATTAGCGCGCTTAGCTGCCAGTATTTTCTCTTTAATACCACCTACCGGCAATACTCGGCCACGCAGGGTTATCTCACCTGTCATGGCCAGATGAGGCTTTATTTTGCGTTGGGTAAATGCCGAGGTTAATGCCGTAAGCATAGTTACACCGGCCGAAGGACCATCCTTAGGCGTTGCGCCTGCGGGAACGTGCACATGCACATCCCATTGATCAAACAAACGACCATCAATATCAAAACGACCTGCATGCGCCCGCAAATAAGCTAATGCAATAACCGCCGACTCCTTCATTACGTCTCCCAAGCTACCTGTAAGGGTTAATTTTCCTTTACCCGGACTGAGGCTGGCTTCAACAAATAAAATGTCGCCGCCAACCGATGTCCAGGCCAGGCCGGTAACAACACCTGCGTTGTTATTGTGCTCGTAAAGATCCTTATCAAATATCGGCGCGCCTAAAATGCGCTCCACATCTTTCTTACTTACCGTGGCGTTATAGGTTTCCTCCATGGCAATGCTTTTGGCAACGCCCCGCACTACCGATCCTATTTTTTTCTCCAATCCCCGCACACCCGACTCACGTGTATAGTCCTCAACCAATTTTTCAATAACGTCGGGTTTTATTACCACATCTTTTGCTTTAAGGCCATGCGCCTCGCGCTGTTTAGGCAAAAGGTGTTGTTTTGCTATTTCTATCTTTTCTTCAATCGTATAGCCGTTAACTTCTATTATCTCCATCCTGTCTAACAAGGCAGGCTGTATGCTGCTTAATGAGTTAGCTGTAGCGATGAACATTACGTTTGAAAGGTCAAAATCCATCTCAACATAATGGTCGTAAAACGAGTTGTTTTGTTCCGGGTCAAGCACCTCCAGCAATGCTGATGACGGATCGCCGCGGAAATCGCTGCCTACTTTATCAATTTCATCCAAAATAAATACGGGATTAGCAGCCCCGGCTTTTTTCACAGACTGAATGATACGGCCAGGCATCGCACCTATATAAGTTTTGCGGTGACCGCGAATCTCGGCTTCGTCTCGTATTCCGCCCAAAGCCATGCGCACATACTTACGGCCCAAAGCCTTGGCAATTGATTTACCTAAGGATGTTTTACCAACCCCCGGAGGGCCAACCAAACAAAGTATGGGCGCCTTCATATTGTGTTTCAGCTTTAAAACCGCTAAATACTCTATTATGCGTTGCTTTACCTTATCTAAACCAAAGTGATCCTTGTCTAACACCTTCTGAGCGCGCTTAAGATCGAAATTGTCTTTGGTAAACTCGTTCCAGGGCAGGTCAAGTAAAAGCTCCAGGTAATTTATCTGCACTGAATAATCGGCAGCGGCTGGATTGGTGCGCGCCAGTTTTTCAACCTCTTTATTAAAATGATCTTTAACTTCAACGTTCCATTTCTTTTTGGCGGCGCGCTGGCGCAGGCTCTCTATCTCCAGATCGGGCGTATTACCACCTAACTCTTCCTGGATAGTTTTTAGCTGCTGATTTAAAAAGTAATCACGCTGCTGCTTATCCAGATCAACCCTTACTCGTGTTTGTATCTGGTTCTTCAGCTCCAGCATCTGCAACTCTGTTGTAAGATGCTCCAGTACCAAATTGGCCAAATCTCGCCGGTTACGGGTTTCAAGCAATTGTTGCTTTGCCGCCATATCCGCGTTCATATTTGACGATATGAAATTGATAAGAAAGGACGTACTCTCAATATTGCGGATAGCAATTCCGGCCTCGCTTGGTATGTTCGGAGACATCTGAATAATATTCATCGCCATGTCTTTTATGGAAGATATCATGGCTTTGTACTCGCGATCCTCTTTAATTTTCACATCTTTAAAAGGCTCAATGGTAGCTTTAATGTAAGGGTCAGATTGTACTTCTTCCTTTAAAAAAAAGCGTTTTTTACCCTGCAAAATAACGGTAGTATTGCCATCAGGCATTTGCAGCATTTTAATGATAAGTGCAACAGTGCCCACTTTATTTAACTGCTCAAAGGTTGGATCTTCATTGGCAACATCCTTCTGCGCAACCACACCTATCATACGCTTGCCTTTGTTAGCGTCGCGTATCAGTTTGATAGATTTGTCCCTGCCAACAGTAATGGGTATTACTACGCCGGGAAATAAAACAGTGTTGCGTAATGGCAATATGGGTAAAATATCAGGCACCTGCTCGTTGTTCATCTCCTCTTCATCCTCTGATGACATGAGCGGAAAAAACTCAGAATCTTCATTTATAACAGGCATTGCATTCTTAAAATCAAACGGGTCAAAACTCATCAAATACCTTTCTGGTTAAACGTCATATTGTCAGCCTCCTAATGCAGAATAGCCGCCAATTAATACTGACGCATGCGATTAAATTAATATGGCAGTATGTTTCAACTAATATGCCAAGATGCTGAATATTTACCGATTGAAGCGTATTAAATTGAATACATGCAATTTACAAAAACCCGGCATGGCAAACATTTAATTCAACATAAATGTTGAATATGAAAAAAAGTCAGGCGTTATTGTGGAAAACTCTTTCGTAAAAAAGCAGAATATTTTAAATAAAATTGCTGTTGCTTATAATAATTTAAACTATTATAAGTTATTTGTATACTGTTATTTATACCACAGTTAATAGTAAATGAGGTTAACGGTAATTACATCCTTTATAATCATCTCCTCAATTGAGCATGCGGCAGCACAAAATGCCTATGTTAAAATGGGGCAACAGGCTTATATTGACGGTAATTTTAAAGCCGCGATAAAGCAGTTGGAAAAAGGCTGTCTTATAGATTCTACCAATGCAAATGCACTATGGATGTTAGGATATTCCTATTATCACAGTGATAATTTGCCAAAATCAATAACTGCATTTACTAAAGAAATAGCTATTGCACCTACTGATGCAGCTGCTTACTATTACCGCGCCCTGGCTAAATACCGTTTAGGCAAAGGCAGCCAGGCACCCGGCGATAAAGAAAAGCATTTATTGGGCGCTATTGTTGATTTTACCAAAGCCATTAACCTTAGTCCCAGCGACACAAAAATTGCAAGTTTTTTTCAAAACAGGGCTATATCTTATCGTGAGTACGGTTTATTCAAACTGGATGCGACATCAAAATCATACGATAGAATACAGGGGATTAAGTCTTTAAAAGCGGCTATGAACGATCTTCAAAAAGTTTTGGATACAGACCCGGGTCGTAGTGATATAGCCTCGCTGTTTGATGTAACCAAAGAGAAATTGGCTACCGCTACCGGCCACCATTAATTAAACTTTCCGGTTATTTTATAAGTATTGGCGCCCAGCAGCTTTACCTTTTGATATTTTTCAATTGTATAAGCCGAATCGGGATAAAAATTCAGCGTTTCGCTGGTGTTATAAAGCGCGTTGTTAACCCGGTTGTAAATAGATAGCTGGTTAATACTTCCATCTTCTTTCTTGCAAATTATTATGCGGCGCGTCCTTAAATCAGTATTATTTGCTGTATAAATAACAGTCCCTCCGCTGTCAAGCTTTGTATAGCTTCCTTTCCATGCAGGTTTATTAATGTCCGACTCGGTGAACAATGCCAATTCTGTCTCCCAATTACTTATCTCTACGTTCTTGCTTTCTGATGTTCCGTTATGAACGACAGTTTTAATAATGGTGTGATGTTGTTTTTTTAGCTGCGCGATGTTTTTTTCAAAGTAGCCTTTAAGATCGAAGTATTCGTTTACAGCGCCTTCTTTTAGGTTATCGGGCTTGCAGGAAGGCAGTATAAAGGCTATCGTTACTATCCAAAGTATCTTAGAAAAAGAATTGTTAAAGCACTGCTTCATGGCGCTAAAATATGGTTATTTAACATACCGTGATTAACAAAAATAGCGATGGGTTTGAAACCCATCGCTATTTTTGTTAATCGGCAATTATATTGCAATGTTATATTTACTTAATAGCAGAAGGTGCTGTACTCATCAAATAATTCAAATCCCTCACCGGGCGCTCAACATCTGCAGGAATAGGCATACCGCTTAAAGTTTGGAAATAAAGGATGCTGGCATCTTTCCAAACCTGGGCATCGCGCACATGGGTGCGCAGCCTGCTTTGCACATTTTCAAAACGTTCCTTATCAACAAAAGGCTGCGCCATATCCCAAACCACCTGAAACTGCCGTACCTGCTTAACACCTGTATCATACTTAACGCAAAGTTCATCCCACAGGGTGCGTCCGCTTTTCATTTTGTGGGTCCATGGCACATGGTGAAACCATAAAAGATAAATTTCAGGGCAGATTTCCAACGTTCCGTAAGTTGTGTTAAGTGGCTCGTGATACTGGCTGACGGCATCAGTACCGGTTTTTGATCTGTTAAAACCTATGCCATCCTTATCTGCTTTATTATAATATTTAGGTGTCCAGTCGGCACGGGTACGTGGTGGCGCAGACCATGGGGCGGGGCCATAATGACTCCCATGGAACTGGTGATGCAGACCCAACGGCATCATATAATTGACTGCTGCCTCACGACTATCTAACATCATTTTTTTAACCGGCTGTAAAAAACCGGCATCCCAGTTTTTTACAGCCATTTCTGCTTTCCCTTCCGTTGTCACCGGGGCGAAGGTCATTTTTAACCACTCATCAGCAATTTGAGCGCTGGTAAGGGTATTATCCCAGCCTAATCTGCCAAAGGCATACCAGTTGGCTGCTGCGAAAGGGTGCGCGGTCCAGTTGCTGTCTAAGCCTATGTTTGATACGCCCGCAATAGCAGTGTATTTTTGCGGATAGATACTGCCATCGGTAACCTTACCAACTGTGCTGCCCGCCCCCATCTGATACGTATCAGTTTTAAGGCATTCCTCCCACATGGTT
>Ga0164241_10001160_pt1 | contig 35056 bp, 31 predicted proteins | sample OricomyardsoilBY_FD_108780 | JGI IMG/M metagenome (GOLD analysis project Ga0164241, IMG submission 108780) | Backyard soil microbial communities from Emeryville, California, USA - Original compost - Back yard soil (BY) | ecosystem: Environmental > Terrestrial > Soil > Unclassified | place: USA... | reverse complement strand
TCCCTACAGCACCCACCAGAAAAATGCGGAGTGGTAGTTCAGTTGGTTAGAATGCTGGCCTGTCACGCCGGAGGTCGCGGGTTCGAGTCCCGTCCACTCCGCCACAGTTCGCAAGGGCGCCCGCGTGGCGCCCTTGTCATTTGCAGGGGGCGCGTCAGGCCTGTGCTTCGTGCAGACCATGACGTTGAGTGTTGGCTAGTGCCACGCACGCCTCGTGTACATCAAATTTACGTCGCGGGAAGATTTCAATGCTGCAGGCAATGCGTAAAAAGATGCATGGATGGCCATCCATCGTCCTTCTTGGTGTCGCCGTTTTTGCGATGTCGTTCTTCGGCATCGAGACCTATTTCATGTCGAACGCGGATTCGTTCGTCGCCAAGGTCAACAAGCATGAAATCACCCAACGCGACTATCAGGATCGGGTGAATCTGCTGCGCCAGCAGATGAGCGCCCAACAGGGTGATCAGTTCGATTCGAGTGCTTTCGAAAAGCCCGAAGTCAAACTGCAGATCCTCGATGGCATGATCGACGAGCAATTGTTGTTGCAGGCCAATGACGACTGGGGCATGCGTGTGCCAAGCCAGTCCGTGCGCGATTACATCGCGGGTATCCCGGCCTTCCAGGTCAACGGGCAGTTTGATGCCACCAGCTATCGCGCCTGGCTCACCAGTCAGCGCAAGACACCGGGCATGTTCGAGCAGGAGATTCGCAGCTCGCTTGCCGGTCAGCTGCTGCCGGATGCGATCAACAACAGCACGCTCGTGACCACAGCGCAGATCGATCGCTTCGTCAGCCTGCTGACGCAGAGCCGTAACGTAAGTTATTTCGTTATCCCGCCGCCCATGCTGGACGAAAAGGTCAGTGTGGTGACTGATGAGCAAATTGCGGCTTATTACAAGGCGCACCAAGCCGATTACATGAATCCCGAGCAGGTTTCGGTCAAATTCATCGAGGTCAACAGCGGCGACCTGAAGCTCGACGCCGAGCTGAGCGACGAAGATCTCCACAAACGTTACGACGAAGAGAAACAGCGTTTTGTGCAGCCGGAGCAGCGCCTCGCTTCGCACATCCTCATCAACGTACCTGCCAACGCTACGCCAGAGCAGCAGAAAGCCGCGTTGGCCAAGGCCGACAAGATTGCCGCCGAGGCCAATGCCAGTGACTTTGCCAAGCTGGCAGAAGCCGACTCGCAGGATCTTGGCTCCAAGCGCCAGGGTGGTGATCTGGGCTGGCTGGAGAAAGGCGTGACTAATCCCGCCTTCGATTCGGCATTGTTTGCGTTGCAGAAGGGGCAGGTCTCCAAGCCGATCCTTTCCTCCGACGGTTATCACATCATCTGGTTGCGTGACGTGCGCAGCGGTGAGTCCAAGCCGTTTGCCGAAGTTCGTGACGAGCTAGTCAAGGAAGCCAGCACGGCGGACCGCGATCGCAAGTACAACGAGGTTGCGGGCAAGATGTCCGACAACACCTACCAGAATCCAACCTCACTTGAACCCGCGGCCGCCGCGTTGGATCTGCCGATCAAGACCACCGAGCTGTTCTCGCGCAAGGGCGGCGAAGGCATGGCAGCCAATGCCAAGGTGATCGATGCTGCATTCAGTGACGATGTGCTGGTTCAGGGCAACAATTCCGGCCTGATCGATCTGGGTAATGATCACTCAGTGGTGATCCATGTCGACAAGCATGTTGCAGCTGCTGCACGCCCATTGGCCGAGGTCAGTGCCGAGGTCAAGCAGAAGATTCTAGATCAGCGTATTGCCACTGCGGCGAGCAAGCTTTCTGATGAGGCCCTTGTCAAGTTGAACAAGGGCGAGGCGATAGCCGATGTCGCCGCGGCGCTGAAGACCGAAGTAAAGACAGTAGATGATGCGACACGACAGAATCGTGTTGTGCCACCCGCTCTGCTCAAGCAGGCATTCCTGGTTCCGCATCCCAAGGCCGATGGTGCCGAATTTGCCGCAGTCGCCATGGACGATGGCAACTATGGTTTGCTGGCAGTGAACAAGGTGACGGATGGCGATCCATCCAAGATGTCACCGCAGGAACTTGATGGGTTGCGCCAGCAGGTGGCACAGGCCTACGGCAGCGAAACCCGGCGCGAACTGATTGAGGTACTCCGTGCCAAAGCCAAGATCAAGATCAACAAGAACCTGCTGTAAATACAGCCCACGCCACAACAGCATGATCATGTTGTTGGCGTGATCGCATCGACGAAAACGGCAGCCTGCGGGTTGCCGTTTTCGTAGGTGCGTTCGCTCCTGGTGAGCTTTCATGTCGGCAAGATTTGGCCGGCGTCGCTGCCAGAGTCGGGTGCATACGGCGCAATGAATGGGTGCCGCGTGCCAATCAAGCTCATTGTGGCCCAGACTTCGCTTCCTCCGAGCGCGCGGGAAGCTTCCCGAAAGGCTGATGGGGGCGCTCCGGGTTCAGATGATTGAAATGCCGTCCGATGGACGGAAACTCCTGCCTCAGTGCACGAACTTGTGTGCGCTGTTGATCTGGCTCTTGAGGCGTACCGTCGCCATCACCCTTCGACTTCGCTGCGCTACGCCCAGGGCGAGAACGGTGTTTCACTAACAGGAGTCGCTGCGTGGCAGTGCGATGGAAGCCACGACTGCCGTACCGGATGAAGAAACGCCTGAGACCGTCCGGCATGCAGTACGCAAGGGCGGAGACGGGATCGCCGCTATGGCAACTGAATTGAAGCCAAAAATGCCGGAGAAGGACTGCCGTTGCGCCGCCCCGATAACGCGCAGCGCTCCACTGGTTGCGGCGCTGCTGCCGCTGGTTGATCAGTTGATTTGCAGCACTTGGCCGGGTTTGATTTTGTGCCCGGACAAGTGGTTCCACTGAATCAGCATGGGGATGCTCACTGAATACTGGTGGGCAATTTTCCACAGGCTTTCGCCGCGACTTACGGTATGGGTCTGGTGCGTGGGTTGCTCAGCCGCTTTCGAGCTGTCGGTGTGCGACGCGTCGCTGTTCGTATCGCTGATGCGGGCGGTCATGCCGGCAGGCGAACTGAGCAATGCTTCGCGAAACTGTTGGGCGTGACTTGCCGGCAGCATCAGGTAAGAGGTGACGTCTGCGTTGATTGTGTCCGAGCGAAGCGAGCTGTTGATCTTTTTGAAGATCTCCGGAGACATGCCGGCATGAGTCGCTGCGCGCTGGACTGGCATGTCGTGTGGAATCTCTACACGAACCAATTTCTGGCCAGCCGGCAAGCTGGGCAGGTTTACCTGAAAACGCTCAGGCTCACGGATAACGCAGGCAATTCCGAGTAGCTTGATCAGGTGTTCGCGAGTGACCTGACGAACAGGCCATGCGGGAAGCGCAGGCGTTTGCGCCGGCATTCCGTGCGTCCGAATGATTTTACGTATCGAAAACTCCCCGGCGTTGTAGGCGTAATCCACGACCCGCCAGTCGTGGAACTGCTCTTGGTATTGCTCGAGCAGTTTCATGATCGCCTTGGTTGCCTCAGGTATGTCCAGGCGCCCGTCGTAGTCTTTGTTGATGCGCAGCCCCATGGCGCGGGCAGTCACCGGCATGATTTGCCACATCCCTGCAGGTCGCCTCATGCTGCCGGCGTGCGCAGGCTGAAAATGGCTCTCGATCCAGGGCAGCAGGACAAACTCACCGGCGACGTCGTATTGCTTTGCCACCTGCCGCACATACTCCAGTCTGGGCAGGCTTTGCTGCATCTTTTCCTCGAATTTCCCAGGATGGCGGGTGATGAGCTTTGCTCTGGCGAGGATGGCCGGATCGGCGTCACATCCAGGCATCTCGAAGCTGTTGCGGAGTTCATCCCACGGTTCGACCTCTGCCACGGGTTCAAGTGCTGCCGCGGGAGGGGGCGGGCTGGTTTCGACACTCACGATGGCAGTCTTGGGCGCTTTAGGGATGACCGGCGATGCATGCCTTGAAGGTGTCTCGGCACAAGCTGCCAGCAGCAGCGAGGCAGCCAGGGGCAGCAGTCGCAATCGCCTCATCCGGCAAACCCATCCTTGGCTTTTCGCACGGCTGCGAAGCGGGCCACTCGATCTTGCTCAACGCCTTGTGCCACGCACCAGTCGATTACCTGCGGGCTGTCCACGCGCAGGAACGGATTGCTGGCCAGTTCGCTCTGAAGTGAAACGGGGAGCGTCGGCTGTCCCGCCGCACGCAGCGCGGCCGTTTCTTTCGCGCGTGCCTGCAAAGCCGCGTTGTCTGGTTCGATGGTCAGCGCAAAACGGGCATTGGCGGCGGTGTACTCATGTCCGGCACAAACACGGGTGTCGCCAGGCAGGGTGGACAGTCGGTCGAGTGAGGCAAGCATCTGTGCCGGCGTGCCTTCAAACAGGCGTCCACAGCCAAGGCTGAACAACGTGTCGCCACAGAACAGCAGGCCAGCACCGACGAAGGCAACATGGCTCAACGTGTGGCCGGGTACGGCGATGACATCGAAACGTAGCGAGGGTTTGACCAGTTCGACGCAATCGCCGTCCTTTACACGCTGGGTGACGTCGCTGATACGTTCATCTTCTGGCGCATAGATCGGAACCGAATGCTTTAGACGCAGTGCAGCAGCGCCACCGATATGATCGGGATGGTGATGCGTCAGCAAGATGGCGCGAAGCTGCAGCTTGCGTGCAGACAGTGCGGTTTCGACGACGCTGGCGTCGCCAGGGTCGACCACGACGGCATTGCCATCATCATCGTGCAGTAACCATATGTAATTGTCGGCCAGAGCCGGCAGGGCTGTAAGTTGCAATTTGGATCCCGCCACGTTGAGGGGGCATCCAGACGAGCGGATGCCGTTTATGGATCAGAGTTTCTGATTCCACGTCAGACGCAGCCATCCGAAGCGCGCTCAAGGCGATCGACTATAGAGAGGCTGGAACGTATGGTCGTTAGATCGTTGTTAATGGGACGATCGGTTGTTCAGTTGCGTGCAGCAGTTCCGGCCTAATTGCCGGCCGCCGCCGCTCGATACAACCGTTACACTGCAGGAACGGGTTTGTTCGTGGGTTGGTTGCATGCTCCAGCGGGATAAAGATATCTACGCCAGTGTTCCGATGCGTCGGCTGCACAGTGAGCAGATGCGCGTGATGCAGGCTGACCTGCAACGTTGTTCCGGTACCCATGCGCTTCAGCTTGGCGTTGCCGGCACGGATAATCCGCCCGCACTGACATCACTGGGTTGCTGGGCCCGTCTATGGATTCACGAGAAATGTTATCGCGGTGATTTGTATGCCGCTGTGGATGAGCCGTTGCCGTTTCTGGACGATGCTTTTGAACTGGTTCTTCTACGCCATGTACTTGAGGTTGTGCCGGCGCCCTCAGCGCTGCTTGCCGAGGCGATGCGCGTGTTGGCGCCCGGTGGGATGTTGGCATTGACTGGTCTGCATCCGTTCGGTGGCTGGGCGCCCTGGCTGCTGTGGAAAAGGCGGGGCAGCAGCGGCGGCATGCAATTGCCGCTGCAATTGCGCAGCACCTTGCAGCAGCAAGGGTTCGATATCGAGTTGATCCAGCGCGTCGGTCGTGTGTGGCCTGGGGCCGATGCGAGCTCGGAACACGTGCCGGAGACAAACTTTCTCGGTGGTGGTTACGTGATCGTGGCGCGCAAACGTCGTCGCATGTCGACGCCGTTGCGAGTCAAGCCAAAGCCGGTGACCATACCGGTCAACAGTGGATTTTCACCGGGGACGCGGCGCAGCGCCTCGTCATGATTTTGATGAAGTTGATGGGATTCAATGAGCGAAGTTGAAGCGTTTACCGATGGCGCCTGTCTGGGTAATCCCGGGCCAGGTGGGTGGGCAGCACTGCTGCGGAGCAAGGGAGCCGAACGACTGCTGGCCGGCGGCGATCCCGACACCACCAACAATCGGATGGAGTTGATGGCCGCCATCGGCGCTCTGGAGGCGCTGAAGCGCCCGTGTACGGTGCGACTCACCACTGATTCGCGTTACGTGATGCAGGGCATCGAGCAGTGGATTCCCAAGTGGAAAGCCAATGGCTGGCGCACGGCGGACAAAAAGCCGGTAAAAAACCAGGATCTGTGGCAGCGGCTTTGGGCAGCAGTCGGCAATCATGAGGTGCGCTGGCACTGGGTCAAGGGTCATAGCGGGCATGCCGAAAACGAGCGGGTCGATCAGGCTGCCCGCGAGCAGGCCGAAATGTTGAAGGGCAAGGCATGAGACAGGTTGTTCTGGATACCGAAACCACCGGTCTTGAAGTCCGGCAGGGCCACCGACTGGTGGAAATTGCCTGTGTCGAGATGATCGAGCGCCGGCTCACCGGCAAGCATTATCAGACCTATCTGAATCCGGATCGGGCCATCGACGAGGGTGCGCGACTGGTTACGGGTATCGAGGACGAGTTTCTGCTGGACAAGCCGCGATTTGCCCAAGTCGTCGACGAGTTCCTGGCTTTTATCGACGGTGCCGAACTGATCATCCATAACGCCAGTTTCGACATCGGCTTTCTCGATGCGGAACTGGCGCGACTGGACAGCGGGGCAGGCCGGATCAGCGATCGTTGCAGTGTGCTGGATACCCTCGCGATGGCGCGAACGCAGTATCCGGGCCAGCGCAATAGCCTGGATGCGCTATGCAAGCGTCTTGGCGTCGACAACTCACGTCGTGACCTGCATGGCGGCCTGATCGACGCCCAACTGCTGGCCGACGTCTATCTGTCCATGACTACGGGGCAGGATGCCTTCGATCTGGGTTTTGATGCAGCGGCGTCGGCCAACGATACGGTCGTGAAAGCGCCAGTGGTGCTGCATGCACGTCCACGGGTTTTAGTGGCTACCGCTGACGAGCAGGCGCAGCATGAGCAGCGGCTTGATGCACTCGACAAGAGCGCGGGTGGTACCAGCTTGTGGCGTTTGCCGGTCTGAGATTGCCTGACTCAGCAAGATCGCACGATGATTGCCGTTGTGTTGTCCACGCCACCGCTGTCCAGGGCTGACAGGATCAATTGATCAACACATTCCTGTGCCGCGAGATCGGTACGCGCCACGATGCGGGCGATGGCGGCGTCGCTGACCTCCTCGGTCAGGCCGTCGCTGCATAACAGAAATGCCATGCCTCGCTCGAATCGGCCACGCGCCATGCCGATATGCATCTGCTCGACCGCTGTCACGCCCAGAGCCTGCGTCAACACGCTGCGCTGCGGGTGCTTTGAGGCCAGTGCCGGATCGAGCTGGCCTGCCTCGACCAGCGCCTGAACCAGCGAATGATCGTGGCTGATCTGACGTAGCTCGCGCTGCCAGAGATATATGCGGCTGTCGCCAACCCAGGCCATCTCGTAACCATCTTCCTTCAGGCGCAACGCCGCGATCGTGGTACCCATTGGCAGCATGTCCAAACTGTGCCGATCAGGGTGTGCCAACAATTGCTTTGCCGCTTCGTGAACCGCCTCGATCAGGCTGTGACCGCGCGTAACCAGGTCAACCATGGCATCGCGAACCAGCGCAGAAGCCACCTCGCCATGCTGATGCCCACCCATGCCATCGGCCACCAGAAACAAACCCAGTGAGGCGTCAGCGTAATAGGTGTCCTCATTGCGCGTGCGGCGCAGGCCGACATGCGTTCCGTGTCCGAATTCGATCATGAGTCATCAGGTGTGGCGAGCTGTCGCAGCATGCCGCAACTATTGCTTGTTGTCACGGCAAGTTTGCTCGCGTATTATTCCCGGCTCGCATGCGCCACCATGCACGACACCGGAGAGGTGGCAGAGTGGTCGAATGTACCTGATTCGAAATCAGGCGTACGTGTAAGCGTACCGAGGGTTCGAATCCCTCCCTCTCCGCCAATGACACGAAAGCCCTGATTTTTCAGGGCTTTTTTGTGGCCTTCAGTCGGGGCGCTTGGACATGTGGGTGGGTGAATTCCACATGCGACTTGCACATCATCTCGTGAAACATCCCTCCGGCGTTTGGCACTTTCGGCTGACCGTTCCGCGCGACCTTCAGCCGATCGTTGGCTTGAAAGTCATCAAGAAAAGTCTGGGCACGCGCGATCCGGTCATGGCCAAAGCGTGGGCGTATGCGCTGGGCGCGCGGTATGCTCTGGCTTTCGGCCGAGCCAGGGAAAGCACCGTGCCCAAGCCGCGTTACCCGGGGTTTGAAATCCAGTTTGGCGAGGACGAGGGCAGTGACTTGCCCGTGCCACGTTCGTTGAAGACGGACGGCTCGCCGGGAGACAACACCGCAGCGCTTGACGCCTTGCGCCTGATGCTCGACATGCGTGCCCCCAGGGTGCCGAAAGCCCCTGTTTCGCCACCGGCTCCCGAAGTCCCCCGTGGGCACCGCGTGCCGACGAAGAAGGCCATTGTGGCGTGGCTAGCCGCCATCAAGGCCGACACCCTGCCCAAGACGCACATGATCAAGCGTGCCGCCGTGGAAAGCTTCATGACGCATTACGGCAGCAATAGGCCGATCAGTGAAGCGATTCGGGAAGACGTGAGCGCCTGGGTCCAGGCCTTGCGTGCCGGCGGGCTGGCCACGCCCACCCTGGCGAACAAAACGGGATACCTGGCGTCCTTTTTGGAGTGGTGCGTGGGCCAAGGCTATTGCGCCCCGTTTCCCAGCGATAAGCACAATCCGGCCAAGGGCGTGGTGATTTACCGGAAAAAGGACAAGCGGCGGCGCACGAAAGAGACGGGCTACAAGCCCTTCAGCACCGCCGACATCCAGAAGTTGTTTGACGCGGAGAATCTGGAAAAGCTGCCGGGCGAAGCGCGGTGGGGCTTACTGCTGGGGCTCTACACCGGTGCGCGCGTGTCGGAGATCGGTCAGCTTGCTCTGGATGATGTCCTTGAGGTGGACGGCATCCCGTGTTTGCGCCTGACTGACGAGCAGCCAGGACAGAGCCTCAAGACCGAGGCGAGCCGGCGAACCATTCCCATCCATCCCCACCTACTTGAGTTAGGTCTGCTGGAGCGCGTGAGGCGGCTGCGCTTAGCTGGCAAGACGCGTTTGTTCCCTGCGGTGAAAGTGGGCAGCGTCAACGGCATGGGCAACTGGTTGAGCAAAGCGTTTTTCCGCTACCGCGGGGAAGTAGGCATTTTGCCGCCGGGGAAGGGTAAGCACGGCTTCCATTCTTTTCGGTCAACGTTGATCCAGGCGCTACAGGATATGAGAGTGCCCGCGGAAATACGTGCTGCCTATGTGGGACACGACTTGGACGACGAGCATTACAACTCGTATAGCCGAGAAGCGAGGCCAGGGGAAATGTTGGAGGCTATTGGCATGGTCGGCTGGGATTTTTCGACGAACTCGCTGATCGAGCTTCTTGTATGACAAGTGGAAGAGATTTGGCGGGCCGTTGGCATCGGGGGTTCCATAGCCTGCAAAAGTCTGTCATCCAGACGGTTCCACGGTGCTGTTTGGGGGCGGTGAACGCTAGTCGGGCATGAGCCGGGGGGAGGACGTCCACGAAAACGACGACATGCGCTCGTGGACGGCGAAAGAGCTTCGCGTAACTTGGCCATGCTTCGGGCTAGGGGCACGCCGATAAGGTCTCCATTTAGCTGGCGATCGGGCGCGAAATGGTGAACCTAGCGTTGCTAATCACATCGGAGGGCTTAGGTGCGCTACCCTTCAGGGAACACATAGAGAGAGACTTATATAAGTGAAAGACGGTCGAAAAAGCACCACCTCTTCTTCAAATCTCAAGTCAAGCTTATGTCCGCAAGCTATTGTTTTGAATAGCTAAAAAGAGAAGCCCCGGGAGAGGTATAACCAGTCCCAGAGCTTTAATCACGGTTGCCGACATCATCTCAACGATCCGCCGAGGGTCGTGCCGAGCTTCTAACCAAGGACTAGGATACTGATCTATGGCCGAGAGTCAATCCCCCTACCCATACTCGGCCCAGGGGCTAGCGGCGATCGTTAAATGTCTTTCCGATCCCAGGTTCAAGCCTTATCGCGATCTGGAATCCCCTGGCAGTCCTGCTATTGAGCACTACCTCTATAACGCGCGCTTAGCTAAGTCGCTCCTGTTTCCTCTCCACGTCTGTGAAGTTGTGGTGCGCAATGCGGCAAACGATGTTCTGAAAGCGAACTTCCAAAGCGCGTGGTATCGCAATCCAGCTTTCGAGAGCAAGTTGATCCCCAAAACGTTGGCTGCGCTGACCAAAGCAGTTGGCAACGCGCCCACAGGCAATGTGGATGATCTCATCGCATCGATGTCATTGGATTTCTGGTCGCACTTGTTTCGATCTGCGCATCAATCACTGTGGTGGGGTTGCTTCGATAGGGTCGTGCGAGCAGCCCCGGCGACGCGGTATGCCGACTTCGGTATGCGGCTGAGAAATATCACAGGATTACGTAACCGTATCGCGCATCACGAGTTCATTCTGAACTTAAATCTTTCGAACTACCATACCGAGATCTTGGACGTTGTGGGCTACATTTCTAAGGAGACTCGCGACTGGCTCGCGGCCCACAGCACGTTTACTCGGATCGTTCGGACCGCCCCCAACGGATCTGCTAACCGAGCACCAACTCTTGGCGATCGGTGTGATGCGAATTTTCAATGCGTGGGGATGACCAGCACTCTAGATCAGCTCAAAGAGAAGTCCATGGGTCCTTGGTTGGTGTATGACGATGTCGGCGTGAGTGGCGTGATCACTGGCCGTGAGCTAAGCCAATACCTTTTGACGAAAGCTGACGCGGACGGGTTCCTAGCCATCAATGAACATACCGCGGGAGACGTTCTCAAAGAGATTTCGTCCTGCACAGTATTTAAGGTATTGAACGAAACTGAGCCAATGATCATTTTGTCTAACCATTTGACGACGAAGCTCCGTAACGTTTTAGTGGCCGATGCCCAAGGCGCGATCAAAGGCCTCATTATGGGGGCTCACCGGCGGTATTGAGGGCCGTGATTTAGATCTCTTTTCTCTTGTGCAAAAATGTCAGAGCGCGTCTTAGTGTTGTGACAACACGACGCTCAGAGCCCAAGCCAACGCTAAGCGTTTCGCGCGTCAGTCACGCGCACTGCGGCATGCTTATCCGACCACCCAAAGCACGATGAGGTGCTCCAATGAAAGACAGCTGGGGCGAACGTGTTTTTGTGGATGGACAATGGCTTTACGGCGGCGCCGCCAGGAACGTAAGGATATCTAGGAATGGTGGCTTGGATGCGATTTGTAAGCGTGTGAGCTATCAGGCAGCACACATGGCTTTAGAGCAAGCCACTCGCGCAGCCGAACGGCGGCACGTGGCGAAGGTTGTGCCCTTCCGGGTAGCGAGGCGCGCCTCAGCCAACGACTAACCGGCCCCCGGTAGGCGAGCGAAAGGCACCTTCGGGTGCCTTTTTTTTGCTTGCTTGGGGTCAAGAACGCCTGACATGTCGCCGGCATTCTGCTTTGATGGTTTCGTGGGGCAGGAGACACTAAGAGGCGCCGCTGCGCTGGGGTTCACCCCCGTTTTCACGGATACAAACGAAAACGTCGACACGCAAGGAAAAAATGCAATTCTTGAGCGGGGCAAAATAACTTTGCGGTTGCGCCCCGCGCCCCGCCCGCGCCCGCGCCCAAGTGGTGAGCAGGATAGGGACGTTCGGCAACTTTCTAAGCGGCGGCAATCGTTTCGTTTAGTCTGGAATACCTGCCCAGTAGGTATGTTCGATAGTTAGTCAAAAGTTCAAGTTCAGGACCTACCGCAGAAGGAATTAAATCTTCAGTGGCCCTAAGCGCCATAGGAAGTGAAATCCACTTATCTTTCGGAACCGCCGCGGCCAGTAGACGCGCCTTGACTGCGTTGTCGATCTCAACGCGATGATCCCGATGAAGCAAGTGCGAATGGTTCGCATGAATTAGCCGGCGTCCAAAGTAACGCAGCCGTTCATCTGACAAGTCTTCGACGATGCTGGCCCGATTAGACCAATCCGCGTCATGGAAGCCAGCCATGCGCTGCTCGTCCTCTTTGCTGATAAATCCGTCATACAGACGATCCTCTATGTAAAGAGATGTGTCAGACAACTTTTTGCTTGCCACAAAGGCAGCGGTCAGACGCTTCTTAAGCGCATCATCCTTCTTCAACCGACATGCTCGACGGGCTATTTCTGTGACGGACAAACCGCCCATCACTGTGTCCGGCATTTCATCGAGAGAAGCGATCAGTGGCGCCGAGTTGCTTTTGACACGTCGGAGCGGCTTCGGGCTCTTGTTGGCGAAAGCAATGAGCTGCTGGTCTGAAGCTGACGCCAACCAGTTAAGATCATTGTTGAGATTGAGACAAAGCGCGACATTGTCCTGCTCGGGGTCTTGCCCAAACGCGGCAACCACATAGTGATACGGCTTATTGAAATAAAATTCCGTCAGAACGAAACCGTCTTCGTCCTGAATAAATTCGGCCACCGTTGCCTTCTTGGAGAAACGCGCGAACCGGCTCCAGCATTCGGGGGCATGTTCCCGAACGCACTTGGCCAAGTGAATAGTGGCTTCGACGTCCGCAAGGGCATCATGAGCCCGCTCGTGAGAAAAATTGTTGAGCGCTGCTATTTGATCAAGTCGGAACACTTGTTTTCCGGCGATGACCGGCACTTTAAGACAGTCCGGAGCAAATACAGAAGCTGCTTGGACCAGGGTCATTGCGTCAGCTCGACAGTTTCCGTCTGTGTTCGTAAGGTAAGGGGGATGGAGTGTTTGGAATAACGCTTGGCGCAGCAGATGTTCATCGAAATTAAGCGAGTTATAACCGACAAAAATGGCCGGTGACCACCCGAGCAGTGTCTCTCGGACCTGACGAACCATCTCGTAATGGGAGGGCAAATTTTGATCAGTGATCTGGTCAATCGTCATTCCGGTCACCCTCAATGCAGCAGGGTGAGGAACAAGATGTGACATTAGGCGTGAGCGAACCTCTATTCGGCCCGTCTCATTGAGATCCGCGTCCGTGCGTATCGCCGCAAACTGCAAAATTTGGTCGTAGTGGGTTGCGAGGCCCGTTGTCTCCGTGTCGTAAAAAACGAAACTCATAGACCAAGTCCTTTCGGCTAGAACATCTGCATTATACGGTTCTGAATTGCGGAGGTGCTTACACGAAATTTGCGGGCAACAACAGACAGAGCAGTCTCGTCATCCAATTCTAATTCTGTCGCAAATGCCTGCTTTACCCAATCTGCCGGCATAAGCAGTTGGGCAGCGAAGGCATTTGCCTCAATCTCCAGAGCATCAGTTCCTGAAGCTGCGACGGGATCTCTTTTCAGAGTGAATGCTTTATCGACATGGACCTGTGCAGTGATGTAGTCACGATGAAGAACGAGGTGAGCAATTTCGTGGGCGATTGTAAATCGCTGGCGGTTGGGATGGTGCATTGCGTTCACCCCTATTATGGGATGTCCGTCTTTGACGTAAGCCATGCCAGATAGCTCGTCGTCTAGAGGCGCGTATTGAAGAATGGCACCGAGTTGCTTGGCAATTTTTTCAACCGGAACCGGCGGGGCTGTGATTGAAAACTGCGCCAAGATACGTGTCGCTTCTTTTACAGCATGAGCTTTGTCGAAGATTGAGCTCACTTCTTGGCAGTCTTGGGTTTGGTTGTCGAAATTGAACCTACTAGCTGTTCGATTTGAGATTTTTGTTTCACCGTCAATCCTCCTTCCGGCATCGGTAATGTGTCGGTAGACACTGCGCGTGCGATAGGTAGCAGGCTCCGTGGCCCGTCGGTCAGTTCTAAGGCTTCGGCTAACAAGTAAAGCTGGTGAACGAGCACCCGCTGCCTGCCAACCTCGATATTCGCGATGGATGCTCGTGACATGTTGACCTGCTTGGCCAAGTTCGCCTGGTTGAGCCCCAATTTGTTGCGACGGGCGGCGATCATTTCGCCTAGACCCTTGTAGAGCTTCTTTTCGTCCATGCGCGGGATGATGGACAGGCACGGGCCAGTTGTCAATTGCACAAACAAATGTGTGGGACACAAACATAAATATAGTTTGCTGTTGACACATAGCCGGTGTTCGTGCGTTCATAGCTTTAACCCGGGCATCTGCCGGAATTGAAGACTTTGGAGAGCGCGATGAACGATGAGAAGACCCAGCCCCCCGATCAGAAAGGGCGTGCGTATGAGGTAGAAATTAACGGCCGCAAGATTGCGTTGAACGACAAAACACCCCAAGGCGAACAGCTCTTGGCGGCGGGCGGTTATGAGCCAGTCGACGAATATGTTCTGATCGAAAAAACGAAGCCGGGCTCGCGATTGATCAGCCTTGATGAAACGGTTGAACTGAGCCATGACGCGCTGGCGCAGTTCTTCGCGTTCGAGAGCGGCGAGGTCTTCATGTTCACCGTCAACACACATGGGTATCAGTGGGGGCGGCCGACGGTCAAAGGCGCAGAGATTCGGGACATCGCTGATTTGCCATACAATCAGGTGATCCTGCTGCTTCGTGATGATGAAGCGCCGCAGTTGGTGATGGACGACGAAACCGTGTCGCTTAAGCCTCAGGGCACGGAACACTTCCGCACCGAAAGTCGCCAGGTCACTGTTTATATCGACAAGAAGTCGAAGGAGATCGACCGCGGCACTTACACCACGGAACAGCTGCTCACGTTGCTTGATGTAGAGGCCGGCTATTTGCTGACCTTGCAGCGCAAAGATGGACTTGATCCGCTGAAGCCCGGACAGAAATTGACGGTCGAGCCCGGAATGTGTTTCTTCAGCCAAGCTCCTGGCGGCGGGTCCTCCTGATGGATGCCCAGATGGAGTTGGAATCGCTCAAGGTCATGTGCGAGGGGGCCACACTTTGGACGGAAGGCGGTCAACCGATCGCCTACCTCCCCAGCTTTCGTTTTCCAACGCGAGAGGGCGAACGTGTGATGGATCTGCTGCTGGTTCCATTCACGCATACCGGTTACGAAACGCGGCTCTTCTTCAGGGACATGGCTACGAAAATGCCACCTCCGTGGACGCAAGTTCCTGTTTGTGGGCAGTCTTGGTGGGGCCTTTCCTGGCGCGGCGTTCAAGCGAATTTGCCGTGGCCTCAGATGCTTGCCGCGCACCTCAGGGCAGTCTTGTGAAGGTCACCTTCAAAATCACCGCGCAACTGCTGGCTAGTGTTCGGGCAGACCTTAAACGGTCACACCCGTTCGCCTATGAACGGGTTGGCTTTATCGTTGCGGGGCTGGCCAGCTGCCCCGGTGGTGTCCTGATATTGGCCAGAGAGTATCGGCCGATAAACGATGATGACTATCTTCGCGATCCGACTGTGGGCGCGATGATGGGGCCTGACGCTATTCGCAAAGCACAGGAATGGGCGCTCTTTCAAGGTCATGCCATCTTCCACGTCCATACTCATGGCGGGTTTGGCATGCCAGGTTTCAGTGGGATTGATCTGCGCGAAAACGCAAAGTTTGTGCCCGACTTCTTAAAGGTGGCGCCCCAGAACATTCATGGAGCAATCGTGCTCAGTCACGACGCTGCTGCTGGCCAATTCTGGCAGTCCACGGAAAGTCGTTCAGAGACCATTGACGAATTTTTGGAAGTCGGCGTGCCGTTGCGAAAGTGGGGGAGCCATGGATCGTTTTGATAGACAAAGTTTCCTTGGAAGCAATAGCAGCGAAATTCTGGATAGGCTCACCGTTGGAATTATTGGCTTGGGTGGAGGTGGCTCGCACGAGGTTCAACAACTGGCGCATTTGGGGGTTGGTCGCTACGTGATTGTCGATCCCGATACGATCGACCTGACGAACACCAACAGATTGATTGGCGGCACGCTCGGGGATGCTGAGCTCGAAGTGCCGAAGGTCGAGATCGCTGAACGCATGATCCGCGGGCTTCTTCCTGGCGCCAGGATCACATCTATCAAAGGGCATTGGGAAGGTGCCCTTGAGGATTTGAAGAGGTGCGATGTAATCATGGGGGCAGTGGACTCCTTCGTGGCGCGAGAACGACTGGAATGTTTCTGTCGGCGCTATCTGATCCCCTATATCGACATTGGCATGGATGTTCTAGAGCTTGGTGAAACCGGCAAATTCTTGGTTTCCGGCCAAGTCATTTTGTCGACCCCTGGCCGTCCTTGTCTGCGGTGTTGCGGCTTTCTGGACGATGACAAGCTTAAGGAAGAAGCTAAGCGTTACGGCGATGCTGGGGGCCGCCCACAAGTGGTCTGGTCAAACGGGGTGCTTGCTTCCGTAGCTGTAGGTCTTCTGGTTGACCTTGTTTGTTCCTGGCACTCGAAGTCACCCGATTTCGTCCACCTTATCTACGACGGCAATCGCGGGACGGTTGTGCCAAGTCCAGGAATGGAACACCTGCAGAAGAAGCCTTGTCCGCACTTTCCGGCAAACGAGACCGGAGACCCTGGGTTTGACGTGCGCACGCTGATCGGCGAACCCGTGAATATTGGAGAGCAGGGTGACGAGGCATCTTCATCGCCGGCAACATCTCAGCGCAGTTGGTGGAAGCGGATGCTGGACTATTTTCATTGAAAAGACTTCAGCCCATTGATCGTTCACCGCGAGCCGGAAATGTTGCGTGACTGATGAATTAAACAAGGTTCCGATCAAAGGCGCGATTCGCGCGGAATCGCGTTGATCACATTTTTCCCGATCGCGGTTGGGATCATTTATTTGAACGGATGGGCTTACTACGTCGGCTCCGAACCGCTTGCCGACAACCATCTTTCTCAGCGCAATACGTAGGGGACCGTGTCGCTAAACTTGGCTCCCTGAAGTCACTCAACATCAACTTCTGGATTCGGCCCCCTGAGCCCAATCGTCGCTCCATTCTTCTCCGTCTCCGTCTTATTGGTCGATCGCCAGAACAAGCATTCGTTGCCGACCGAACGAATAGATCAGCGTGTCTGAACGAACTTCCAACAACCTAAACACCGACGGCCCATATTCCAACGGGCTTGATATTCGGCCCCCAGCAGGCAACCGCAGACCATGCATTCCGCCGCTCTGCCGTGCTGCCACTGCCAAAGCCTATAGAACTGCCGCCCCGCGATGCTTGAGGTGATAAGCGCGCCAATGCCCGCAACGAGCAGCGGGGCATCCGTCAGAGGAGAGGTAGACGCCGCCATGACCCGCGGCAGGTCAGTAAAGATGGTGGCGGCCCAAGTGACAACGCCGGTGAATACACCCGACAGCACCCACGGCAAGGCCATGCGGAGATACATTCGATTTTCGTAACTCATGGTGGTTTCCCCTTTTGAGTGATCGTCCCAACCAGTCGTCTCACAGCCTGAGATTATGTTGGTGTCCCCACGCTGCATTGGCTTCGATGCCGTGGCAAGCACAACAAATGTGTCAAGTAAACTTGACATATGATCACCATCTGCTTGGATGGTGTTGTGGGGGCGGGCAGACACTAGGTTAGGGTCGGGTGCCGCTCGTGTCTTGGTCAAGGATGACCTGCCGGCTCTTGGATGAGCGTCGGTTTCATCAAGGAGGATGAATGGTTTTGCATGCTCGCCCCCATCTCGAAACCCATAACCGAAAAGCCGGGCATTCCGCCATCGCCGGCGTGGCCTACCGGCTTGGTTTGCGCCTCTACGATCGTCGCACGGGAGAGTGGCACGACTACCGCCGGCGAAAACTTGGCGAGGAAGTGGTGCGCGCCTTGACGGTCGCGCCAGAGGGCGCTCCGGCTTGGGCCTCTGACCCGACCGAACTATGGGCGCGCGTGGAGGCAGCCGAAAAGCGCAAAGACGCCCAGGTCGCCCGGGATTACCGGATCCCCATTCCCTTCGGCCTGACCGTGGAGCAGGCCGGCGACCTAGCAGAGGAAGTCGCGCACTTCATCTGCCAAGAACTCCACACATCCGTTTCCATGGGGCTCCACCGCGATGCAGACATTGATGCTTTGGGGCAGGTGAAGCCGCACGACAAACAAGGTTTCCATGCGCATGTTTATTTCCCAACACGCCGGCTCGAAGAGATCCAAGACGGCGATGGCTCATCGGACTGGGGATTGGGCGCAAAGCTGGTGTTCCTCTCCAACAAAAACAGCTCCGGTGCCTTTGTTGAGCGACTGAACGAGAAGTGGGCCGAGCTCGCCAACCGCTACACCGCATCGTTGGGGTTGCCGGCCGACTATGACCATCGCAGCTATGAGCGGATGGACCTGCCTATCGTTCCTCAACCAACCTTGGGCGCGGCCGTGACAGCCATGGAACGACGGGGTTTCTTCACGCGGCGTGGCGATGCGCTCCGCGGCGACATCATGGTCCCGGCCAAGGTTTACGAGGCCGCGCATACGATTGTGCTGGATGCGCAGCGTCAGCGAGCGCAGGAGGACGTGGAGCGGGAAAGCAGGGCGTCAGCGACGGCCGACCGGGTTCCCCAAGAGGTCGTCTCGCCCGCGCAAACCGGGCAGGACGATGGTCCGGCTCTCGCGTCGAGCCAGGCGCAATCGGCCGCAAATACTCCAGCAGAAGTCCCAGAAGCAACAAGGCCGCCTGAGAAGGACCGGGAGGTTCAGGACATTCCCATGGCCACGACGGCGATGCGGATGGCGCTGCCGTTGGGCGAAGAGGGCTCACTGCTCCGGCGCTTCCGTTACGCTGTGCCGACACCGACTGCATTGGTAGCATTTGAGCTGTTTGCTCGGGTGGTGCGATGGGTTCAAGAGATTGAGCAGGTGCTGGGTGATTTAGTTCGGCTCGGGCAACGTCTTGTCCATCACCGCGAGGATCGAGCGCGGGCGGTATCGGCGAAGCTGGACAACGACTATCAGCTGGACCAATTCCGCGCGCGACGCTCGAAAGCAAAGCGACGCCTCGATGCTTGGGAGATCGAGCACCCCTGGAAAATCAAAGTAGCCAAGATGACTGGCGGCGGTGGCGATAGCGGCAAGCCTGCACCCTGGCAGGCATTACGCGACGACATGGACAAGCAACATCGCCACGTCCAAGAGCTCAAGCACATGCGGAGCCAGCACCAGATACATATCGACAGGCTGGAGGAAGAGGGCGAAACGCTAAACGATGAAGTGAGCCACCAACAAGACAAGTTGGACTGTGCCGTCGGGTCTATTCAAGCGATGGACATGGGAATGGCCAAAGCGCTAGTGGCAGTGACTACCCCCGAGGAGCGCCCGTGGGTGGTGCTGCTGCCGCCTACTCGCAACCTTCCGGAAATCACGGAGGCAGCGCCCGAGGTTGTAGAGCAAGAGCACACGAAGGCGGAGCTTAGGCCGCCGGCCCGGCGTATGAGCCCGTGACCGTTACAGGTGAAAAGTCCGCTGGTCAGCCAAGCGAATGATGTCCCTGTCTCGGATGGTATTCGCCTTGCGCCTACTGGCCCCATTTGGCGCCTCCACGATCACTTCCTTGTAGGCCACCAGTTTTTCGATGGCCTTTCGGTAGCGATGACTGTCTGCGGGCGTGGTGTTGCAGGTGGAGGAATAGAGCTCACCAAAGCGGATGGTATCCCGCTCATGCACCTTACGGACCAGCTGTTCGGTTAGGAGCTCCACGCTGGCCGTGTCGGCGCGATCGTCGAACTCAAACCCAAGAGAGGACTGTCCCGTGAACCCTTCATCGTGCTTCGACGAATAGCCCAGCATTTGAAACATGTCCAAGCCAGCGCCGCCATAGTGGATGAAGTGGTTATTGTGATCCCAATGCACCTTCGTCATGACATCCCTCGCCCGCGGATGCTGCGATAGATGCACCAGCCAGTAGTCACCGTGCCCGCTGGTCTTGATGAAGAAAACCGTAAAGAAGTTGGCGCCGCAGTTTTTGACGAGTGCTTGATAGAGACAGCTTTGAATGAAGAACCGATAGTCACGCTCGCTGGCCTTGATATCGGCCATTGTCCGGCCCCGCAACACATCGGGCAGACCTAGCTTGTTGAAGATGCTTTGAGTAGCCAGCGTGTCACTCGCAAAGTTGATGAGTGCATCCACGGCAAACGTGAGCAGTATCTCCGCGCGCGGGAGTTGGAGCAGTGATCGGATGAGGCTCGTCGGCACTTCTTTATAGCCATACTGATCCAGGGAGATCACGGACCGGCCCACTTGAGGGCTTCGTTCCCTGATGGCAGCGATGATCGCTTCGCTTTTTGCCTCGAAGGTGCTTTCAACCACTTGGATATCTTGGCCGATCCGGGGGCCATAGCCTTCTGCCTGTAACGTGACCCTAAGCGAGGCAATGGCGGAGCGATCTTTCTCCACAAAGATATAGGCGATGGCAAATCGCACCGGCTTGTTCCGCTGCGCGTTGATGATGTTCTGTGCCTGTTCGGAGGCCTTTAGAAACACCAATGGGGAGCCCAGGATGCGCTGCTGGGTATCTGCATGGCGGAAAACGCCGCCACCCGCGAAGCCGTCAACCAGGGTTAGTCGAACCTCATCCTGACCTGGTGCCGTGACGAGCGTCTGGAAGTAAGCAATCAGGTATTCCCGCAAGACATCAAGCTTGGCAACGCTGTGTTGCTGCAGGATCGCGCCGGATCCGTCCGAGGGCCATACAAAAGGGACTTTTGCCATCGTCTCCCGCTCAGCCTAATGGCGCCGCGGGCATTTCGTCCCACGTGCGTCCGTTGAGTAATCGGCCGTTCTTGGACTTGGCGCGGCGTTTTCCGTCAGCGCCCCAGCCACCCCATTGCTTGAAGAAGAAAGCGACTTTTTGCTCCTCACACTGCAGGCGAACAGCTTCCGCCCATTCGGGCTTCATTGGGCGCGCCTTCGGCCCTGATTCGCCCCCAACAATGACCCAATGGATGTCGGTAAGGTCTAGCTCGCCCACATCTTCCAGAAGCGGTTCCACGGAAAGGAAGCGGATCTTGGCGGGCACTTGGCGCAAGAAGTCTATGCGTGGCACCCCATGACGCTTGTTTTCCACCGAGACACCCAGCCAGACATTTGCAGGAGCCGGACGAGAGGCAAAGTAGCTGGCCAGACGCGCGCCACGCTTGGTGAGGATCTGGTAGCTGTGTTGAGGTGTGGCGGAGATTACCTCAAATACTTGGTCAATGTAGTCTGCCGGCACCCGTTCATGGAACAGATCGGACATTGAGTTGACGAAGTAGACCGTCGGCTTCTTGCGCCGCAGAGGATCGTTCAGACGCTCCGGGATGAGGCGCAGAGAGAAGCCTTTTTCATAGCCCGGGGTTCCCATGGCCTTCAGGCGCTTGGCCATGACTTCGGCGTAGCAGTGCTTACAGCCTGCAGAGACCTTGGTGCACCCCACAATGGGGTTCCAAGTCTGTTCGGTCCATTCAATACGTGATGTCGTGGTCATGGTCCACCTCTTGTGGGCCACAATGATCAAGGCCGGTCTCGCCGTTCGCGACAGCCAACCACCGAGGCTAAAAATCGGTCATTTATATCATGCCGACTTAGCCAGGTTCTGCTGCCTTGTGTTTCAAAATAAGCGTCTTTGGATCCCTACCTCGCTCACTTCACCCCATAGTTTGTCAGCTAGGTCGTGTTTGGATGCCAGCACGAGCCAATACAGTGGCTGGTTCCGATTGCCAGTCACTCGTTCGATGTTGGTGCTGATCTTGTAGCCCAAGTTGATCAGCAGGCCTCTCCAGTAGGAGAAGATCCTCATCATCAACACCGAGTTTGTTCCGACCATATTGACATGGTTCTCCCAGCCCGGAGCAAAGCGGTCCAGCTTGCCCGATCCCATCATGGCGCGCACGTTGCGCAACAAGTCCATGATGCTGACATGGATAAGGAGATCCATCCGCGGAGCTTGTGCGAGCGTCTGGATGACTGAGAATGGAAGGGCTTCAATGTTGAACGGATCCAGAAAAGCCAAGTTGAAGCCAGTCGGGTTTAGGGTTGGAAGCAGAGCAGTGGCGTTGGCTTCAGCGGTTCCTTTGTAAGAACGAACCGGACAAGTCACCAGTTGTTTTAGCCGAGCTTCGCAAGCATCTACGTTGACTGGATCTAGGTCTCCGATGATGATTGCCCGGAAAGGCACATGTGTTCCGGCTTCCATGGCTGCGACGAGGGCACTCCCGTCGCCGACCTCACCGGTCTTGCGCATACGGGCTCGCCCTGGGCCGCAATACAGGTCGATATAGGTCGCGTTTCCGCCAAACTTTCGCCGCACCGCGCGCGTGATGTCGACATATTTCTGGAGGCGTAGGTGCTTTTCAGGTGCCCAGTCACCCACAATCGCGCGGCGCAGTCCATCGTCAGGATCGAGTTCGTATCGGTCTTGATCTTTTAGCGTGCTCAAATGATTGGTCCTCCTGACCCGTGCCATAGCTTGGAAGCGATTTTCCACCAAAAATTGATTAGCTTAATCAGTGCGCACTGAGGTCATGCCCTTCATTAAGCACAAAACTACCCCCAGCGAACTTTGGCCATGTCGAGGCATGATGTAAACAGACAAGGCAACCTACCGGAGCTGGTAATGCATCATGACGCCTACCTCAACGACTTTGCCACCCGGTGTTTTAGGGACACAGCGGATCAGGACTACATCATGGCGCGGGCGGCTTACCGCGCAGAGCTCGATGCGCAATTTTTGTGGAGCGGCCTCCAAGCGATTGAGAAATACATCAAAGCGATCTTGCTCTACAACCGCATTCCCCAGCCGCAAAAGAAGGGAAGGCTCGGCCACGATCTGGAACGCGGGCTCAAAGAGCTGGAAAAGCTGCCCTTTAAAATGAACCTTTCTGAGCCCACGCACCAGATCATCCGGCATCTGGACACCTATGGGCGGTTCCGCTACTTGGATACGCCCTATCACGTGCGCGACACCGATTTGCTCAAGCTTGATCGTGCGGTGTGGGAGATGCGATTTTATTGCCGAGTGCTAGATCACCAGTTAACGGGAGGTGGTCAAACATTTGAAATGCTGCAGCACAACCTGGATCTGATCGGCAGAGCGATTGAAGCGGGCGTTCCGAGTAGGGAGGCCGAACGAGGTTTGATTGAGGACGTCCTATCTAAAAAGGACCATCCAGCCAGATCAATGCTTGTATGGAAAAATCTCTTCTTCAATCGGCACAACCGCAACACGATTAAATGGCGGAGCCGCTCGCGCTCGGTCAACTCTCCGTTGTCGCTCCGGCCCGAATTGCTTCATGAAGTGCTCAAATATGTTTGGTTGCCTGGTGAAGTCGTGAGGGCATATGAGGCGGATATAGATGAGCGGCGCAAGGGGTGATTGCCGTCTCCGGGATGTTCGCCACTCTGTGCGCAAGAAGATCAGGCAAGGACCGTGGGTAGGACAAAGGTGGGGTAGTCCATCTGGGAATTTTGGATGCGAAACTTTGGGCGACGCCCTCTCTTGCTGACCCTTGGCAGTCCCTCCGCTTCGATGCGATTTCCATGTGCCATCTGTGCGGAAGCCTGAGCTAAATAATTGGCAAACCGTTCTGATTTGTAAGGCACCAGTTCAAGCGGTGGGTATTTCAGAGCCTCCATCGCGCGTTTACATTCCAACAGGGAACCCCGGGCCACATACGAGCGTTGATCCACGCCTTGCCCGTCGCTGTGCCCGTTGATCGTTTGAATGATGCTTTTGGGCACGTGTTTGCGTTCGCATCGCGTGGTCAGGGTGTGCCGGAAGCAATGCAGGGACTTTTTGGCGCTCTTGATGCCGCAAGTTTGCCGGAGATGGTAAGTGTTGAACCAGCGGGAAAGCGTTCGACCCGGCCCGCCTTCACCCCAAGCCAATCCGGCAAAAAGGTGCTGGGAGCCTGACGCCCGAACATCCGCCACATACCGTTCAAACCCAAGGTCCAGCAGCTGCGCGGGAACGGGAACCCGGCGATTGGAGTAGCCCGTTTTGATACTCTGACCTTCCCGAAACGGTGTGATGTCGAAGTAAAGAATTGTGTGCTCGACGCCGTCTTCATCCACTTCCGTGTCGGACTGAATGTCATCTGCGTAGAGTTGCGCGATTTCGTTGACCCGCATGCCAGTAAATAGAGCAATGAGAGGCACCCAAAACTTATGGGGCTCGGTGTAGTTGCGCAGATGCTTGGGCGCGAACAGCGATTGCAGGTCCTGAGCTGAGAATATGTCCCGCTTTTTTGGCACGGTCTCTTTGTAACGCGAGCCTTGAACATAATGGAACGGGTTTTCCGTTATGGCTCCCGCTTTGACGCACCAGTTGAAGAACGCGTTTAGCGCCATGATGTGCTTGCCTTGCGTGCTCCGCTGGATCACAGGAAGCTTTTTCTTCTTTGCGATCGCAGCGACTTGGACCGGTGATAGGTCCTTCATTTCAGGATAATGCGCCAGATAGCGCGGCCAAGAGGCCAGCACGTCGGCCACGCTGTTGGCGTCTTCGGCGGTGATGTCGGTCACTGGCTTATCGCCCAGCGCATTGAGTAGCAGTCCGAGGATGTATTTACGATCTCGCGTAGCGGGCGTGGCTTTTTTCGGGCCGCGGGCTAGGTTAGCCAAGTTGAGCGCAATTAGCTCACTCAAGAGCTTTCCAGACGAGGGGGGGCTCGCGGTCGGGGTGATGCTTGCGACGGGCATAGCGGCGGCCGGCGAGCAGCTGTCAGCGGCGACCACCGATGTCGGGCTTGAGGCGAACGAAGCAGTGCCCGCAGTCGGCATCTGGGGGACCGTCGTTGCCTGCATGGGTGCCGGAGAGGCCGAAGTCGAAGCCGACGGTCTCACCAAAAGTGGCAGCGCGGATCCGTTCCAATCTCCCTTTGCCTCTCGGCCTGCAGAATTGTTTCCCATGCCATTGACGCGGATCTGATCCGCCAGCCCCAGATGCTGGATGAGCTCCATGACCAGCAAATGCCCATCCACGCAGTTGGGCGACACATGTATCCCTTCGCTGGTCGCGACCAGATCGTAGAGATGCGTGGTGGGACCAGAATTCAATGAGGAGGTCGATGCAGGGAACATGGCAATCAAAACGGCGGGTGGGGGCGTCGTTCTAGTGGACACGCATGGGCTGTCAACCCCAGGTTTTGCCTAGAAAATTCCCGTCTGAGACGGAATCGAAGTAGCAATTGTGATCTTCGTCGCAAAAATATTTTTGGCCGCGCCACGGCGGGGATTCGCGATGCCTACCGTCTCTTTTTCGCTACACGTGGCGCCCCATTGACAGCTACCCAAGTTTTGAGAAGCTCAACCAATCATCGGAAGCTCTCATGCCCAACCTGTTTCGAAATTCTCAATTTTCGCCGTTTCGAACCGCCTGACGCAGGCCAGGGGAATAGGTAGGGTCTAATACACATATGACCTATTTCCTAGTAAGTCGTTGTCAACACGCAAATTTTTTTGGCCACGAATTTCCGGATACTCATCAAACAAAACACCACCCAGAGGTGGCGTTTTGTTTGATCAAGCGCATCTGCAGGATTTAGGGCTCTCCGTTCAACCGTCGATAGACCTCGTTGTAAACCGACATGGACTGCGCGTCGGTCATGCCACCGGCAAGGATGTAGGACTTTCCTTCGTAGTCCAGGTCGACGTAATGGGCAATGCCCATCACTCCGGCGACGTTAGTGTTACGACGGTTGACCGCAAACCTCCCGGTAATGAAAAGCGTCTTGCCGCCTGGCAGTGACACCGCTCCGCGTTGGACGCCGAAAGATGTTCCACCGTGGGGGATATTGCGCTTGCGCCGATCGGTCGCCACAGCCCACTTGGCGGCCAAGAAGCCCAAGACGATCACCAGCACAAACCAAATGGCTCCGGCTTCGTTGATATGCCGGCTGGGGTCGCTGACGACTGCCGTGATGATTGTCGCCAACACGGCAGCGCCGATGAGCGCCAATAGCGCAGGACCGGTGGCCATCGGTCCCGGTCTCACTTTGATGAGATACCAACCATCTTTCTGAGTTTCCGTGTAGTGCGTCGTGGGACTGGACATCGTTCGTTCCTTGCAAAGTGGATCAATGAGAGCGACAGCGGACATGCGAGCCCGGGCGATCAGGTAAGTGATCGCGGCTGCTTGAAAGCGTTCGGGTTCAGTGGTCTTGGTTGCCGCCAGGTGCGAAACCTGCGACCCACAGCAACTGTCCCGCCGAGCCAGCGCGGGAAGCGTCCCGCATGTCCGATCCGCCGGCGTCGGACTTTGAGACGTAGCCAGATACGACCATGGCGCGAGAAATGATGGCTTCGTATTGCACCCGGAGATTGCCCCTGTTCGGTGTTGAAGCACCAAAGGACATGGCAAAGGGAGAGCGAGGCGGATTGGGGCCGGTGGTGCGCTCGTCGGTGACCGTCAGGCCGGGCAAAGCGAGAATGTGCTTACCTTGAATGACGCTGCGGAGCGACAGGCTTGGGTCAGGCATGACGCTCGTGGCGCCGAGATCGTCATGAGACACGATGGGCGCATCGCAAAGTTCAAAGCGCTCGTCATGGTGATTACGCGCGCTCTGCCAGATAGTCGCTCGGACCTTCCAGCACGCCACGCTGCCCCCATAGGTTTCAAAGGTCAGCGCAACACGAGGGAACCTACCCATCGGCACATTCTTGGCGACGGAGTAACCGTCAAATATGCCTTTGAACTCGCTACGGCCAGTCGGGCGGTAAACGGAGCCGGTGGTTACCGCTTGGCCGACGGCAATCGTGCCGGGGATGTCATTCACATTCCTTGGCATGACGTTTTTGCTGGAGCTCGGGCTCTGCGGCTGGCCCATTACCGCGGCTGTGGCGTTCTTGAGGAAACCTTTAAAGCCGGTGTCTTGAGCCGAGCTAGTCCGGGGCGTGCCCGTGGAAAAGAGGGCTGCAATGATGATCGTCAGTGCGCCGAAAGCCCGCGTCCAAGTCGAGTGAGCATGGTTGGCCATATCCGTGTGATCCCCTGTTCGTGAGTTATTCCCACCGAGTAGATAATATCCGTTAAACAGGTTATTAGATGACTTTCCGATAACTGCAAAGCGAGTAATAACTTGCTGGCCAACCTCTTGAGGTGGCCTCGATGAAACGCGGATCCCGACACAGTCCCGAGCATGCAGAGCTGGCGCTATTGCTACGAGATCTTCGGCTGGAGGCAGGTTTGTCTCAGGATGAAGTGGCTGTCCGATTGGGGGATCGCCCGCAGTCGTATGTCTCCGCCGTCGAAGTGGGCCAGCGGGGCATCGACTTGGTGCAGGTCAGGGAACTGATCCAGCTGTATGGCGTGGATCTCGTGGCGTTTGCTCAACGGTTCGAGGAACGCATGCAAACCCGTGAGAGCGAGCGACGGCCACCCCGGCGGCGGCGTTCTAGCTGACCTCGGGCGAAAAGCTGCAGCCGCCACCACGCATCGGACGTGACCGATGCCCGCTGCCGGCTAACGATGAAGCGTGAAGTGCTCCGGTCGTCGGTTCCACCGGACTTGAGTGTCGGCGATTGCCAGACGCTTGCGTCGGATCGGTCCAGACTTTCGGAGCAAGGCTAGCTTGGCTGATATGTAATCAGTCAATCGTCAGCCTAATCCGAGCTTTGTGTAGGCGTTTACGGATGCCGCTTTCTGCTTTTGACCTGTCGATAGGCTGAGCGGAAGAGGGGGTAAACCGGGAGCGGGGAAGCCACCGTGATAGCGTTGCGTTTCCCTTGGACACTTTCGGAGGTCAAACTTTCCGACGTGGCCAAGCGCCATAGGCTTTTGTATGGCGGAGAGCTTTGGGAGTCCCTCCCTCTCCGCCAAAAATGCAAAACGCCCCCTCGTGGGGCGTTTTGCATTTTTGACGTCGACGGCAGGGTGAGAACCCCTTCGGGTTCGACAAGTTTGTCCGGAACAAACTTGGACAGCCGCAGGCTGGCCCAGCAGTACGCAGCACGGAGGGGTTCGGTCCAAGGATGGACCGAACAATCCCTCCCGCAAAGTTCGATGTAGCGGACGTCCGCTACGGCATCCTGCCTTTGCAGTCGTCAAGTTGTCCGAAACAAACCTGGCTAGACGCCGACTGACCTGCGGTGCGCAGCACTGAGGCGTTTGGCCCAAAGCCCTAATCAACCAGCTCAATTTCCAACCTATCCAAAAGCCTGACAGCCTCACTGCGGCTGAATTTGGCGCGTTTGATCTTGTTCCGACGAATATCGATATCGTTCAATGGCCTCCGAGAAATCGGCGCCAGAAAGATTGGTGTTGGCGAATAGGGATCCACTCAGATCCGACTATGTGAAGTTTGAATTGCTGAAATCGCCTTCCCGGAAATCGACGTTATGTGTCCTGCATTCCTCAAGCAGCAGATCATGCATGGATAGCCCGTAGAACGAAGTATCGCTGATGATGGATTTGTAGAACTTGATATACGGGCAGAGTATTTACACGGAGCACTCCGCTCAAAAACAAAGGCCGCTTGCGCGGCCTTTGTACTGAATCAGCTTCCCGAAAAAATCAGAAGCGGTAGGTGCCAGTCAGGCTGACCACGTCGCCGTGGTCATTGAACTTGCCGTTGATGCTGCCGGCACCCAGTGCGACGGGATTGGTCATGTTGATCGGGACGTCACTCACGAACTGGTGCTGGTAGCCCAGATCGAAGCCCCACTTTGCACTGGCCTGATAACCGAGGCCAAGGCCGACCAGGGTACGGTCGCCATCAGGGATACGCGGATCGCGGCTGATGTCGTTGGTAGGAGTCGTGTCGTAACCGACACCGGCGCGCAGGGTCCACTGCTCGTTCAACTTGTAATCGCCACCAAGCGAGTAGAGCCAGCTATCACCGTAAGCCTGCGGCAGGCTGATCAGGGTGCTGCCGTTGGACTTCAGGGTGAGGTTCTGGAAGCTGGACCACTGCGTCCACTTGATCGTGGCGGCCATGCTCAACCGGTCATTGAACACATGCAGCCAGTCGAGGCTGGCATAGGCGGGTGTGTCCAGTACCGCATTGGCAGCATCACCGTCGGGATTCAACGTAGGCAGACCGGCGTCAGGGAATACCACCGGGCCGAGTGCGATGAGATTCTTGCCCGTGTCGCTGCCGTACAGCATGTAGTCACCGCTCAGGTTCTGGTTGACACGTGAGTGATAGCCAAGGCTGAAGGTGTCCTGCGGTGCCGGCTTGAACACCATGCTGGTGAACCAGCCGAACGCGAAATCTTTCTGCACATTGACGTTGAGCTGAACATCCTGAGTCTGCGGGGCGCCGAACGCTGGCGAGCCGAGCAGAGCTGTGGCGGTGCCGGTGGTGTCGAGCATGGAGTTCAACTGCGCCTTGGTGCGCTGACCGAGGATGCCGAGACCGAAGGAGAGCTGGTCGTTGACCTTGAAGCCGGCCGAGAAGCTCAATGCGATCGACTGCAGGCTGGTCTTGCTGCCGAAGTAACGACCCTGCCAGTCAGGTGTGTATTCGCTGACCAAGCCGTAGGGAACGGTAATGCTGGTGCCCAGAACTAGCTGATCAGTCACCGGCATGGCGAATGCCATGTTCGGGAACGGGATGAATTTGCCGAAACCGTTCGGGTTGCCGCCGGTGGTCGGGTTGCCCTGTACGTCGAGGGTCTGTCCTTCGAACTTCGCGCTGGGGCGAATGCCGGTGCCGGTCAACTGCACCACGGGGGCATCAAAGAACGCCATCGCGGCGGGGTTGTTGTAGACCGCGGTCGGATCATTGGCGAACAGCGAGCCGCCAGCATTGGCGCGAGCCCAGCCAGCAGCGTTGTCGGTCGGCAGCTGGAACGAGCCGGCCTGGGCGCTGAGTGGCAGCGCCAGCGCGGCGGCAACAGCTATGGCGAGACTGGCCTTGCTGCTGAATCGGGTCACGCGTTGAAAGGTTTGACGGTTCATGATGGTTCTCCTGTGACTACGGTCTCGGGGCGGATCCGATGTCTTGTTGGTTTCTGGTTATTGAGTGGTGTAGCGGAAATAGTTGGGACGACGGGTAGAAATTGATGGTCTCAGGTGGCCATACCTCCTTCTTCTACCCACTGCGGGACTTTCGATCCGGCGGGTAGAGGGGAAGGGGTCGATGGCTGGATAGCACTGTTTTGGTCCATCTGCAGCACCTGTTCAATCAGCTGAATCTGGGTCTTGCTGTCGAACGGGGCGGTGAGTATGGGGGATATCAGAGAGATCAGGCGCGCGAGCAGTTCGGCGTCGTTGATGTTCTCGCCCTGGGTAATCTCGGCGATCAGCGCCTGCATGTCTTCACCAGCGAGCATCCCGGAGAGTGCCTTGAGTGCGAAATGCAGGCGAAGTCCCAATTCATGTCGTTTCAGTTGGGGCAAGGCACGCGAAAATGCCTCGAAGAAGTGGCCGGAAATCGACTCGTAGTGATCTTGCAGATAGCCGCGGATAAATGGCGATGGATCGCTGTAAACCCGACCCAGCAGGCGCATGAATGCAGGTCCGGAGGCATTGCCGTGACTGAGTCGAAACGCGGGTACGAACAACACACCAAGCAAAACCGTGGCGTCGAGATTTTCCGGAGTTTGCTGCTCGTAGGTGCTGAGCAATTGAAGTCGTTCGCGATTGAGTCGGTCCAGGCGTTGCGAGAGCAACGCTTGCATCAGCGCCTCCTTGCTGCCGAAGTGGTAGTTCACTGCGGCCAGGTTGGCGCTAGCACGCGTGGTGATATGCCGCAGCGACATCGCTTCGTAACCGTGTTCGATGAACAGCCATTCGGCAGCGTCGAGCAACCGCTTGCTGGTGTCACCTGGGTTGTGGCGTTGGGTCACGATGAAGTACAGCCTTGCGTGAAAAAATTGATAACGCTGACACTTGCTTCAAATTACGGATTGAAACAGCTGTATGGACACTAATTGCGAGGCTTATAGCGGGCAAGCTGCAGTGCACGAAGGAAAATTAGCTGCCGAATGCTCGACTGGGATCGGCCGCGCGTGGGCTGGGAGTCGTTGCCACGTAAGGAAAATCTAACAAATGGCCGCTGGCTGATGCACATCTCACAAGCAAAAGGGCCGGAATCTTCCGGCCCTTTTGCTGCGCTGCAATGCAGGATGTGCTGCATATAGTGCTCTGAAAGCTCAGCCAGCCTTCTTTTTGGCCAGCCGCAACCAGGTGTCGACCACGGTATCGGGGTTTAGCGATACCGATTCGATACCTTGTTCCATCAACCATTCGGCCAGATCGGGATGATCGGACGGGCCCTGGCCGCAGATGCCGATGTATTTGCCCTTGGCGCGTGCGGTCTTGATGGCCATCGCCAGCAACTTCTTGACTGCGGCATCGCGTTCGTCGAACAGGTTGGCGACGATGCTGGAATCACGATCAAGGCCGAGCGTGAGCTGGGTGAGGTCGTTGGAGCCGATCGAGAAGCCGTCGAAGATGTCGAGGAACTCGTCGGCGAGCAGGGCATTCGAAGGCACCTCGCACATCATGATGACCTTGAGGTCATGCTCGCCCTGCTTGAGGCCATTCCTGGCCAGCACCTCGATGACCTTGCGCCCTTCGCCGAGCGTGCGAACGAACGGGATCATCACCCAGACATTGTCCAAGCCCATGACTTCACGCACGCGCTTGACCGCCTGGCATTCCAGCGCGAAAGCTTCGGCAAAGCTGGGATCGACGTAGCGGCTGGCGCCACGGAAGCCGATCATCGGGTTTTCTTCGTGCGGCTCGTAACGCGAACCACCAAGCAGGCCGGCGTATTCGTTCGACTTGAAATCAGACAGGCGCACGATCACCGGCTTCGGGTAAACGGAGGCGGCGATGGTGGCGATGCCTTCGGCCAGGCGGTCGACATAGAACTCGACCGGACCGGCGTAGCCGGCGATGCGCTCGTCGATCTTCGCCTTGGTCTCGGCATCCTGCTTGGCGTATTCCAGTAGGGCCTTGGGATGCACGCCGATGTGGCTGGCGATGATCATTTCCAGACGGGCCAGGCCGATGCCGGCGTTCGGCAACTGGCCGAAATCAAACGCGCGCTCGGGGTTGGCCACGTTCATCATGATCTTCAGCGGCGCTTCGGGCATCGCACCCAGATCGGCGGTGACGCGCTCGAATTTCAGGATGCCCTCGTAGATCATGCCGGTGTCGCCTTCGGCGCAGGACACGGTCACTTCGGCACCGTCCGGAATCAGATCCAGTGCATTGCCGGTGCCGACGACGGCAGGCACGCCGAGCTCGCGAGCGATGATTGCCGCGTGACAGGTGCGGCCGCCGCGATTGGTGACGATGGCCGAGGCGCGCTTCATCACCGGCTCCCAATCGGGATCGGTCATGTCGGCGATCAGCACGTCGCCGGCCTGCACCTTGTTCATATCGGCCAGCGATCGGATCACGCGCGCCTTGCCGGCGCCGATCTTCTGCCCGATCGATCGACCTTCGGCCAGCACCTTGCCCTTCTCATTGAGATGGAAGCGCTCAAGTTGGGTGGCGTGCGAGCGCGATTTCACTGTTTCCGGGCGCGCCTGCACGATGTAGATCTTGCCGGTGTTGCCATCTTTCGCCCACTCGATATCCATCGGGCGCTGGTAGTGCTTTTCGATGATCAGCGACTGGCGTGCCAGTTCCTGCACGTCTGCGTCGTTGATGCAGAATTGGCTGCGCATCTCGGCCGGCGTGTCTTCGGTCCTGACCCGCTCGCCTGGAGCATCGGAATAGATCATGCGCAGCTGCTTGGCGCCGAGATTGCGACGCAGTACCGCCGGCTTGCCGTCGCGCAGGGTAGGCTTGAACACGTAGAACTCATCCGGGTTTACCGCGCCTTGCACCACCATTTCGCCGAGGCCATACGAGCCGGTGACAAACACCACGTCGCGGAAGCCCGACTCGGTGTCGAGGGTAAACAGCACGCCGGAGGCACCGATGTCCGAACGCACCATCAGCTGCACGCCGGCAGAAAGGAACACATCATCGTGCTTGAAGCCCTGGTGCACGCGATAGGAAATGGCGCGATCGTTGTACAGCGAGGCAAAGACCTCTTTCACCTTGTGCAGTACGTCGTCGATGCCGACCACGTTTAGGAAGGTTTCCTGCTGGCCGGCGAACGAAGCGTCGGGCAGATCCTCGGCGGTGGCCGACGAGCGCACGGCCACCGCAATATCGTCGGAGCCGGCGTCTTTGCATAACTTGATGTAGGCGTCGCGGATCGCCTGCTCGAGTTCGGCGGGCAGGGCGGTGTCGACGATCCAGCCACGAATTTCCTTGCCGGCGGCGACCAGGGTGTCGACGTCATCGACATCGAGATGTTCGAGCCGATCCTGGATGCGTTTGGCCACGCCGCTCTTTTCCAGATACTGCTCAAACGCATCAGCGGTGGTGGCGAAGCCGCCCGGCACTGAAACGCCGAGATTGGCGAGGTTGCCGATCATCTCGCCAAGCGAAGCGTTCTTGCCGCCAACCTTGCCCAGGTCAGTCATGCGCAGCTGGTCGAGCCAAAGTACCAGATCGTTCAAGGGGATCTCCTTCAAGAGCGCTTCGTGGATAGTGGAATGTAGGCAGAATGCCGACCGGATGCGGCCTGCAAAGAACTGGTATTGTCCGATGCCTATGGTGCAAAGCACAAGAAGACCATTGTGCTTTGATGCCATTCCAACGTCATACCAGTCAGCCGGTGGTCAATCAGCGACAGGCTCTGATGCCTGGGTTATGGTGCAATCGAGTCGACTCCGACTCTTTGAGGGCAGTCCATGCAACGTCTGGTTTTTTTCATTTCCGACTCGACCGGCATCACCGCAGAGACGATCGGCAACAGCATCCTGGCCCAGTTTGAAGGCGTCGAATTCGACCGCCATCGCCTGCCGTTCATCGACAGCGCGGAAAAGGCCGAGGCGGCGGCGCTTCGCATCAAGACGTTTTACGCGCAGAGTGGACAGCGGCCGATCGTGGTCAACACCATGGCCGAGCGCGCACTGTGCGACATCGTGGCGACCAGCGGTGCATTGATGCTGGATGTGTTTGCACCGTTTATCGGACCGCTGGAGGATGAGCTGGATACCCGGCGTTCCGGCGCGGTCAACCGTTCGCATGGCATGGTCGACTTCGACAAGTACGAGGCGCGCATCAACGCCACCAACTATGCGTTGAGCCATGACGACGGCATGGATGTGGATTACGCGCAGGCGGATTTGATCCTGGTTGGCGTGTCACGTTCGGGGAAAACTCCGACCTGCCTGTACATGGCCTTGCATTACGGCGTCAGCGCCGCCAACTATCCGCTCACGGACGAAGATCTGGAAAAGCTGGAATTGCCGGCACGTCTTCGCCCGTATCGTGATCGATTGTTTGGTTTGACCATCGACGCGCCACGATTGGCCCAGATTCGCGAGCAGCGTCGCGCCGGTAGCCGTTACGCTACCTTGAAGCAATGTCGTTGGGAGCTGGAGCAGGCCGACCGTCTGATGCGTCAGTCGAATATTCCCAGCCTCAACACCACCCACGTCTCCATCGAGGAGATTGCAAGCAAGATTTTCGACCGTTTCGGAATCGAGCGGATGATGTTCTGAGAATCGGTCAGCAGGAGCCTATGTCGCCGTCATGAGTGCCGTACTAGACAACCCAAACAGCGTGCTGCCAGGTCGGTTCGAGTATCTGATGGGACTGTATGCGGAAAACTATCATCGACTGACCCGATTGTTCGCACCGCAAACGCTGGCACCGGGTCGCTATGTTTCCGAGGTGGGTGATGGCCTGAGCGTGCATCTGCATGTGCAGGAGCGACATCCGTATACGTTGGAGCTGGAGCTCACCTACGACTTTGTCGATGCACATACTGGCCAGCGCTCGCCATCGGCCCAGTTGCGGCTGTACACCGATGCGCACGTAGCCGAGGCGCTGCATTGTCGTCCGGGGCATCATCTGTGGCAGGTGCTTGGGCCGTTTCCGCCAGCCCATACGGTGTTCCAGCATCGCTTGCGCATGAACGGATTTCTGTCGCGCTGGCTAGAGTATCTCGCCGAACAAGGGCATGGCACCGACAGTTTGCGCGAACAGGGCTGAGCGACTCCAATACTTTGCAACAGGCAACAAAAAGCCCGCATCAAGCGGGCTTTTTGTTCGAATAGTGGCGGAGTGGACGGGACTCGAACCCGCGACCTCCGGCGTGACAGGCCAGCATTCTAACCAACTGAACTACCACTCCGCATTTTGTTGCATCTTCCAGCTTTGCGAGCCAACTTGGCGTCCCCACGGGGATTCGAACCCCGGTCGCCACCGTGAAAGGGTGATGTCCTAGGCCTCTAGACGATGGGGACAATTCAAGTTGGTGGAGCCAGGCGGGATCGAACCGCCGACCTCCTGCATGCCATGCAGGCGCTCTCCCAGCTGAGCTATGGCCCCGCCGCTGGAAG
>Ga0164241_10001159_pt1 | contig 35085 bp, 31 predicted proteins | sample OricomyardsoilBY_FD_108780 | JGI IMG/M metagenome (GOLD analysis project Ga0164241, IMG submission 108780) | Backyard soil microbial communities from Emeryville, California, USA - Original compost - Back yard soil (BY) | ecosystem: Environmental > Terrestrial > Soil > Unclassified | place: USA... | reverse complement strand
GCGGCGGCGGTGGATTCGGCGGTGGTGGCCGCAATGGTTTTCCCGCGCCCGAGGGTGAAGTCGAGAAGCGTTCGGACGAGGTCAAGGTCACGGCCCTGGATGTAGCGCGCCGCCTGATAGACATGGGCGTGGATGTGAATCACCAGCTCACGCGCAAGCGACCCTATGGCGCGGGCCGTGGCCGCTTCGCCGATTACGACATGCGCGGCGGCGCGGGCCCGCTGTTCATCGCGGCGCTGAGCAATGACCAGGACGCCATGCAGTTGCTGCTCGCGCATGGCGCCGAGGTGGACCTGAACAACGTACTGCAGATGACGCCGTTGATGATCGTCGCGGGGATGCGCGGCACTGGCCGCGCCGGAGGCGGCGGACCGGGCGGCGGCGGACCGGGCGGTGGCGATCCGCAGGCGCGCACCATCAAGGGTATCGACCTGCTGCTGGATGCTGGCGCGGACGTCAATGCACGCGTCACCGACAGCCGCACGCACACCGCCAAGATCATGGCCTATGTGCAGGGTCGCGACCAGGAAGGACGCACGGCGCTGTTCGCCGCGGCTGAATCCGGATCGGACCGGGTGGTGAAACATCTGCTGGAACGCGGTGCCGATCCGGGCATTCGCGATGCCTCCGGCAAGACCGCACTGGATGCAGCCAAAGCACCACCGGCCGGTGGCCCTGGCGGCGGCGCGGGGGCGGCACCCGGCGGCGAAGGTGCCGAGCGCGCGGCAGCAGCGCGCAAAGCGGCACGCGATGCGACGATCGCGATTCTGGAGGCCGTGACACCGAAGTCGGCTGCGTCGAGCGCGCCACCCGTGGCATCGGCGAACTGACCCGTCCTGGTCAAAGGGCCGCTTCGTAGGAAGCGGCCTACCCTGCCTCAATGCAAGTGGATGCTATCGGCTGCGGGCGCAGTCCCTTAGCGTCCTGCAAATGGGAATACTCAAATTTATCGGCGTGGCCCTGCTGGTGTTGTGGCTGGTGCTGTGGCTGGCCGTGAAGATCACCTTCGGGGCCATACACCTGCTGGTAGTGGCCGGCCTTGCCCTGCTGCTGATCGGCTTCGCCAAGCGCGCCTGAGCGCGAAGCGCGCTCAGGCGCAAGACAGTTGCGCGTCAGGGTGAACGATTCGCCGCTGGCGCGTCAGGTGGCTCCTGGTAGCCGTTCTGGCTCAGCGCCAGTTCCGGACGCAACGCGCAAGGCACGCAATCTGGCTGATGCAGTTCGGGCACGCGTCCGCTGACCGGATTCGTGTAGGTGAACCACATGGGCATGATGGATGGCCACTGCAGGGGCTGGCCAGGTCCGCCCGAGAAATGCTCCTCGCGCCTGCCGATCTGCACCAGCGTCACATCCACATTGGCCGTGTTGGACGGCACGCGCGGCGGTGTACCGGGGGGACGCGGCGCGGGATCCTTCGACCTGGCCCACACGCCCTCCTTCCAGGAAACCGGCGTGATGTAGGGTTCATCCAGCGTCAGTTCCCAGATCTTCCAGGCGCCATCCTCGAGCACATAGCGATCGTGGTACATCCCGCCCCAGAACATGGCGGCGAAGAAATCACCGGTCTTGCCCACGGTCTTGCCGGTGCGCGGCTGGAACAGCCGGAAACGCCCCGTGGCCGATCGTCCATCGTCAGACACCAGCACCATGGGCTGCAGCAGCCAATGATAGGAAATGCCGGCCTGTGTCTTCGGGCCCACGCCGCGCACACGCGCGGCGATCAAGCGGTCACGGCCGATGTGGTAGCCCTGAAACGGCGTCTCCTTGAATCCCTTGGCGGCCATGGTGTTGGCCCAGCCCGCGGCATTGGAATCATCGACGTAGTAACCATAAGTGGCGGAGATATTGGTGATGCCGTCATAGGCGGCTGAGCGCGCCAGCCGGCGTCGGGCTTCATCCAGCCCCACTGCGACGGGTTTGCCTGGCGCAATGGCAGCCGTGAGCGTGCTGGCCGCCACCAGCCTGGCGCTGCCTGCGGGCTTTATCGTCTTGCCGGTGACCGGATGCCTGGCAAGGAATGGCGGCATGGTCAGCCCGGCGCTGACGGCGTCCGCCGCGGGCAATGGCGCATCGGGCGCGTTGGCGCCGGTCGGAGCGGCTTCCACGATGCGGTTCTTTGCCCAACCCTGGAAGATGTCTGTCTTCATCAGCACGAAGCGGCGCATCTCGCGGATCTTCCACACGCCGTCTTCCTTGACGAAACGGTTGTGGAACACTGCCACCTCCCACCAGCCCTTTTCCTGGTCGGCCTCACCCAGCATGCCCAGCTCCAGCCCGCGCGCGAAGGCCTCGTTGCCGCCGGGCGCGATGGTGACGATGACATCGTTCTGTCCGCGATCATTGAGCTGGCCATGCGAAAGGCCGGCCTTGCCCTGGCTGTCGAGCCACTTGCGCACGCCGGCCGGCCCGCGCCAGATGCCTTGTCCGCCCATCTCCACCACGCTGTCGCGCGCGAACAGATCGACCACGTCGTCCCACATCTTGCGATCGGCGTAGTAACCGTAGGCCGATTGCAGATTGCGCACTCGGTCGATGTCATTGAGGGTATCGACGCGCTTCTGCAGCTGCGCCAGTGTGGCGTGGGTTACCGGCGCGGTGCCCGCAGCAGGCGGAATCGGGATACCCGCTGTGGTGGTGTCGAAATGATACGGCGCGACGGGAATATCCCCGCCACCCCAGTTGATCCAGCCCTCTTCATAGGGGCCGTCGTATTGCGGGTAGTAGTTGGCCGTGGCGATCTTCCATACCCCGCGCTCGCGCGCGTATTCGTTCACGAATACTCCACCCTCGATGCGCGCCGTATTGCCATGACCGTGAAAGATGATGGCCTGCCAGCGCGCCTTGGCGCTGTTGCCGTCCACCGAGAGATTGACCACGGGTGCATCGATGAACATCGACGAGAGGCCATCGGCCTTCAGCCCTTCGTAGCCACCGCCGTAGCGGGTGCGCAGGAAGGCGGCGATGGCGGCGGGGCCCTTGGCGGACTGCGCGGGCTTGATCAGGCCGTCGAAGACGAAGCTGCTGCCAGGGGCGAACAATGCACCAACCTGATTCCACAATCCGAATTGCGCGTACTGCGCGTAACTGGCCTGCAGATCCTTGACGGCGCGGATGCTCTCGGCGCGATCCACATCACGGGCAAAGCTGTCGAGCGCGGAATCGGCCCGCGCGGGCAGGGCCAGCATCAGGACCAGCGCGGCGCAGAGGGCAATGAGGGGGCGCGTCATGGGCACTCTCCGTAGGTATTCGCCGCTCGAAGGTACTGCCACGGGTGGATTGCGGCTACTCCCGGGCGGAAGTGCCACCGCCTCCGCAAGGCAAGTCTCAAGGTCTGAGGTAGTGAAAAGGTGGCGTGAAGCCAGAGGGAAAAATCTGTTCCCCGTCGGCAACGGGATTGCTCCAGCCGCCCTGGTAGAGCACCTGCCAGGACCGGTAGAAGTGCAGGCGGCTGAACCTCCACACGCCGTTTTGCTTTTTCAGTTCGCTTTCATAGATGCCCGCGCCCCACATGGGACGGCCCTGCGCATCGCGCGAGAGCTGCAGCAATCGCGAGCGGATGCGTGCGCTGGTGCCATCGGTGCTGACATGGATGACGGGCTGCAACTGCAACTGGCTGTTCAGCGCGCCTTTCACTGGTCCTTGTGGGCCTGAAGCACGCAGAAATTCGAGGATGCGGCGTGGGCCCGCAACTTGCCGCGCTCCCAGCTGCAGCACGCCGCGCTGCGTGAACAGCGCCGCGATGTCGGGCCACAGGGATTTTTCCGCGTAATAGCCATAGGCGCTCTGCAGGTTCTCGATCTCGTTGTAGTCCATGACCCGCTGGACCTGGCGTTGCGCGGCGGCCAGCTGCCGGCTGGAGACCTGCGCGGGCGCTGCTGCTGGCATCGTCTTCGCGACCGGTGCGGGCATCACAGCGGTATCCGGCGGGTATTGCGTCGGCCGGCCCGTCGAGGCATTGGCGAAGTGCAGCGCCGGGGTGTAGACCTTGGGATACGTCTCGTAGGTCACGCTCGGTGGTCGATCAGGCGGCAGCGTGGTGCTCACCGCACGCGCGGGCAGGGCGCTCTGTGCCCACCCCTGGGCGTAGTCGCTGCGCAGAATGGTGTAGTGATGCGCGGACTGGATCATCCACGCGCCATCGCGTCGCACGTACTGGTTTTCCTGCACGTTCTTCACCAGCGAGGCCGGCTGCCCGCCGCCGCCGACGAAGCCCAGCTCGAAGATGCGCCCCTGTGCGCTGCGGCCATCAGGCGCCACATCGATGATGGGCTCGAACTCGAAGTGATCGTTCAACTGGCCTTCGCGCAGGCCGGCCGGTCCCGTCAGCGTCATCGACTGGAATACATGCTCGCGACCGACGTAGACACCGCCCTGCCCCACTTCGCGCGAGCCATCCGGCGCGAACAGGTCCGCAAGTTTCCGCCACATGCCGCGATCGAGGTAGTAACCGTAGGCGTGCTGCAGGTTCATCACCGCCTGTTCGTCTTCGAGGCGCTGCGCGCGACGCACCAGATCGGCCGCGCGCGCATTTTCTGCACGCGCATCAACGCCCGGCGTGTTGCCGCTCACTGCCGCCACCTGAGCCGGCGGGCGCAGGCCTCCGCGATTGGCATAAGGGAACGGCACCACGCACGCGGAAACATCCGCCTCGCAGGGATCCACCCATGGTCGATCCGCAGGATGTGCAAGATTGAATCGAACCGGCGAGGTATCCACGGCACCCGCTGGACGTGGCCTGGGCGCGACCCAGCCCTGTTCATAGCCGCCGCCGGAGCCCGCGTAGGCGATCAGCGCCTTGATCTTCCACTGACCGTTGCGCTTCACGTAATCGAAGCGATACAACGAATCTGCCCAGGTGGCTGAGCCGCCGAATCGTCCCAGCATGCCCAGCACGCGCCAGCGGCCGGTCGCCGTCGCGCCATCCGGCGCCAGATCGACCACCGGTTGCAGGATGGTGTGGTTGTAGATGCGCCCTTCTGCCAGTCCGCCTCGACCCTGTCCCAGGTTCTGCACGAACATGGCGCGGATGCTGGCATTGCCGTCAAATCCACCGCTGGGATAGTTCGCCGTGGCATCTTCGGCGAACAAATCAGCGAGGTCCTCCCACAGTCCGCGGTCGGCATAGTAGCCATACGCGCGCTGCAGCTTCTTGATGGCGCGCATGTCTTCGGCGCGGGTTACCGCGATTTCCAGACGATCCAGCCGCGCCGATGCAGCGACTTGGCTGGCGGCGGCCGGCAGCGCCAACAGCGGCCACAGCAGGAGGGCCAGACCAGAAAGGCGGCGCGCAAGTGAAAAAGCCATGGGATGCATGCGTGGGCGAGGCTACGAGCGGTGCCGGCCGCAGGCAAGTGATCTTTTGATTGTGCAATCTTGCAGGGCGCGCGGCGCGCCGTACCAGCGGCTATGCTACGCGCAGATGCGAAATGGATTTCGGTGGCCGCGGGCCGCAGTGAGAATTTCTGGAGCGGCCCTGCTGGGGCTGTGGCTGGCCGGTCCGATCGGGGCACGGGGCGTCAGCGCCTATCTGCCCATCGATCTTTCACCGTTGCAGGCGCGCCAGCTCGACATGTTGTTCGCGCTGGCCGATCAGCCCATCCTGCGCCGCCCAATTCCCGTTGCGCTGGTCGAAGAGGCGATGTCACGCGCCTGTCCCGACAATCCCGGGCTGTGCGAAAGCATGCAGCGCTGGCTGCGGCGCTACGTCGCACCAGCAGCCGTCACCGGATTCGCGCTGGAAGGCGCGCTGTCGGATGACGGCAGCGTGCCGCTGCCCAATCGCCACGGCGAACGTTCCGACGATCACTGGCAGTTGTCGGCTGCCGCACAGTGGCAACCCTCGCCTTACCTGCTGCTGGGGGCTGGCGTCATCGCGCACCAAGGTGAGACGACTCCCACCGGGACGCTGCTCAGTGCCGGCGGCGAATACGCACAGCTGGATGTGGGATTTCGCGATCGCTGGCTCTCACCGCTGCGCGACAGCGCATTTCTGATGAGCACGCAGGCGGCCACCATGCCTTCGGCAAGTTTGTCCAATTCAAGACCCATCTCTCGCGCCCGGGTCAGCTACGAATTCTTCCTGTCGCGCATGTCGCGGTCGGATTCCATCTGGGACGAGGGGCAGTTCACCAGCGGACATCCGCTGCTGGCAGGCATGCATCTGGGGATAGAACCGGCGCGCGGCTGGTCGTTGGGCCTGACGCGACAGATGCAGTTTGGCGGAGGCACGCGCGATTCCAGTCCGCGCAGTCTGCTCAAGGCCTTCTTCCGGCCCAACCACTACGACAATTTTCGCCCGGGACGCCCGCCGGAATTCGGCAACCAGCAGGCCGCGTGGAGCAGCAGCTTCGTGTACCCGGGCGCCGTGCCTGTCATCGTCTCCATGGAATTCGCCGGCGAGGACACGGCGCACGGCACCAGCGGTCGCCTGGGCAATGCCGGTGCGTCACTGGGCGTGTATGTGCCGCGTTTGTGGCGCAACCTGGGTCTGCGCTATGAAATCTCCGAGTGGCAGAACGACTGGTACACGCACGGCACCTACCGGGATGGATTAGTGCACCAGGGCGATGTCATCGGCCTGTGGGGCGCGGACTGGCGCGCACCCGGCCATGGCATCGGCGCGCGCTCGCAGTCGCTGGCGCTGCAATGGGACCTGCGCGGGGGTACCTCGCTCGACCTGATTTTTCGCACTGTGCAGAACCAGAATTACACGGCCATCCACTATCGACGCGCGAGCGAACTGGGCGCGCAATATTCGATGCCGATGGGAACGCTGCGCGCCGGCGCAGAACTGACGGCAGGCCGGGATGTGTTTGGCGACAATTACATCCGGCTCGCGGCGTTTGCGCGCGGCCTCGATGGCTCGGGCGGTTCCGCCCTTGGAACGAGGAATGCGGAGCCAGGCGCATCGATGTTCGTCGATGCCGGAGTTGCCCTCAGCAAAGTGCATACGAGTCGCGACACACCGGGCTCGCCCAGCAGTACGTCGGCCGCACGAATTGCTCCACATCTGGGCATTGGCGTGCGGCGCGCGGTAAGCAGCCGCAGCGATCTGGGCGCGCGTGTCGAACTGGACCGGATCGACGAACATAGCCTGGTCGCGCTGCGAGCCTTCGATTACCGCCTGCGCCTGACGAACCGGCTGGCATTGACGGCCTTTGCTGGCGCTGCGCGTTACGATGCGCAGACACCAGCCTATGGCTATTACGGCGGCGCGGGCGTGCAGTGGCGCGATATCCGGCCGCGCTGGGATGTGAACCTGGACCTGCGCTATGGCGACAAGCTGGCCCACGACGAGCTGGATTCCAGCGGCATGCTGCTGGGCAATTCCGACGTCTTCAGCGATGTGATGGGCGCCACGCTGTCGCTGAGCCGGCGATTCTGATCACTCCTCGTCCACGGCCACGTGGATGCGCACCGCGGCGCGCGAGGGCGTAACGTGCCCATCACGGCGCAGGATCATGACCTTGGTCAGGGCGGTGCCGAAAAAAAGAATCAGCGAAGAGTAGTACACCCAGAAGAGCACCAGCACGAGCGAACCCGCGGCCCCATAGGTGGATGTCGGGGCCACCTTGGTCAGGTACCAGGAGATCAGGTACTGGCCTGCGACGAACAGCAAGGCGGTGAGCAGTGCGCCATGACGCACGTCGCTCCATTCCAGGTGCACATCGGGCAGCACCTTGAAGATCAGGCCGAACAGTCCGGTAGTCACCAGCAGCGAGATCGCCAGGTCCAGGCCCGCCACCAGCAGCGGGGGCACGACGATCCAGTGTCCGGCGTATTCGATCACGCCATTGATGGCGACATTCAATGCGAAGGAAATCAGCAGCAGGAAGCCGATGATGGCCACCATGCCCAGCGACAGCAGGCGCACCACGATGAAATTCAGTACGCCGCTGCGCGTGGGTTTGGGTCGCACGTCCCAGAACTGGTTCAATGAGCTCTGCATCTGGGCAAATACCGTGGTGGCGCCGAACAGCAGCGCGCCGACGCCGGCCAGCGTGGGCAGGATGCCGGTCCTTTCCGGACGCGACATGCGCACGGCATTTTCGATGGCGGTCGCAGCCTGCAGGCCCACCAGGTCGTTGATGCCGGCGGATATGCGGCCGCTGGCCGCATCCGCGCCATATACCGCACCCACGATGGCAACCAGGATGATGACCAGCGGCGCCAGCGAAAACAGCGTGTAGAACGCCAGCGCGCTGGCATGCTGGAAGGCATTGCGGTCGAGCCAGACCTTCGTGGCGTCGAGCAGCAGGCGAATGAAGTCGGGCGGCCGCATACCGCAAATATGCTGAAGCCGCTCAGCGGCCGGCGACTGTCAGGCTTTCGCCTCGGCAGTGAGCCGTTTGGCCGTCTCTCGCCCGCGGGGCGGCGGAGGAGTAGCATGCCCCGGATCAAGCAGGAGAGCGCCGTGGCACAGAAGAAAGGCGTCGATCGACGTGAGTTCCTGGGTGGCGTGGCCGTCGCGGCCGGGACCGCCGGTTTTCTGGCCGCCGCCACAACACGCAACTCCCGCGCAGCCGCTGCGCCGCCCGGCCCCGTCCCGATGAAGGAGGTGGCCGGCAAGGTGGCCTTCATCACCGGTGGCTCCAGCGGCATTGGCCTGGGCCAGGCGCATGTGTTCCACGAGGCCGGCATGAAGGTGGTCATCGGCTACATCCGCGATGATCAGGTGGGTCCCGCGCTGGAGGGCTTCAAGACCGGCAAGGATCGCGTGCATGCCATCAAGGTCAATGTCATCGATCGCGCCGCGATGAAGGCCGCGGCCGACGAAATCGAGGCGAAATTCGGCAAGATCCACCTGCTGTCGAACAATGCCGGCATCGGGCCGCTGACAGCGCTGCTGGCCACCGAGCCCAAGGACTTCGACCAGACCATCGCCATCAACCTCACGGGTGTCTACAACGGCATCCACGAGTTCGTGCCGCGCATCCGCAAGCATGGCGAAGGTGGTCATGTGGTCACCACTTCATCGATGAGCGGCATCCTGCCCACCGAGGGGGGTGGCGCCGGCGCCTATACGGCCAGCAAGTTCGCCGTTACGGGGATGATGGAAATCCTGCGCTCGGAACTGGATGCGGCGAAGGCGAAGGTCGGCGCCTCCGTATACTGCCCGGGCCTGGTGGCCACGAATATTTTCGAGCTCGAAAAGAACGTCAGCGCGGCTTTCAATGAGAAGGGCAAGGCGGGGCCCGACGACGCCGCTGCCAACACCGCGCGCATCCGCCAGATCATCGGCGCGGGCATGGACCCGCTCGAAGCGGCGCGGATCGTGCTGGCAGGCATTCGCAACAACGATCTGTTCATCCTGTCGCACCCGGAATTCGGTCCGGGACTGCAGGAGCGCATGGATGCGCTGATGGCCTCGGTGCCCGCCACCCAGGCGCCAGCGGTGCGACTGGCGCAGGAGCAGGTCACCATGCACAACTCGCTTTACATCCGCGAACGCGACAAGCTGCGAGCGCGCCGGCGCAAGGCCTGAGGCCGCAGACTGCAACCCACTTTGCGCCCGATCCGAAGCTGGTCTATCTCGAGCGCATCCAGGACTACCGTCATAACGCGCTGCAGGTGATCAACCATGACGTGCAGCTGCGCAAGCTGATCCGCAAGCGCGATGATCTGGGCAAGCTTTATGCGCGGCGCCAGAAGGAGATCTTCAAGGACCGCTGGATCGACTGGTAGATCACCGCCGCGAACGCAGGCGTGCTTCGAGCAGGTCGATGCGTTCGAGCAGGTCGACCACCAGCGAGGCGCCCTCGGCGTTGACTCCCAGATCACGTTGCAGGCGCAGTGCGATGCGCGCGCGCCGCAGCGCCTGTCCGCCCAGACGCTGATCGGCGCCGGCCTGCGGCTCCAGCAGGCCATGCTCGACGAGTTCCACGATGCGCTCGCGCGAGACCGCGCAGGCACCGCTCAATTCATCCAGCGTCAACGTCACTTCCTCTTCGAGGATCTGGCCCACAAATATCTGCGTTTCGCGAGTGGCCATGATCAGCCTCCGAAGCCGGCGCGTGGATCAAACGCAATGGCGGCAGCCAGCGCGCGATAAGCCTCGCGGGCGCTCTGGCTATCGGCCGGAGGCAGTGCGATCTGCAACGTGGCATACAGATCGCCCGGCGGATCGGCGGGCATGCCGCGCCCCTTCAGACGCAGGCGTGTGCCACCCCTGGAGTCGGCGGGAATCTTCAACTCCACGGCTCCTGCAGGAGTCGGCACGGTGACCGTGGCGCCCAAGGCGGCCTCCCAGGGCGCCACGGGCAAATCCAGCAGCAGATCGCGCCCTTCAGGCCGGTAGAGCCGATGCGGCGCGAACTGCACCTCCAGATACAGATCTCCGGGCTTGCCCGCCCCACCGGGCTGCGAACCCTGGCCAGCCAGCCGGATGTGCTGCCCGGCCTGGATGCCCTTGGGGATTCGCACATTGAGTGTGCGATCGCGCAGGTGCGGCCGCCCCTCTTCATCCACGGCCGGAACGCGCAAGGTCAACGCCCGCGTAGCGCCTTCAAGCGCGGCGTCCAGATCGATGGTGACGCGCGCGTGATGATCCTCGCCCCGATCCCTGGCCGCACCGTGGCCATGGTGTGCGCGCGTGCCCGCGGCACCGAAGCCCGCGCGGCCGAACAGCGTTTCGAAGAACTCGCTGGGATCACCTTCGAAGGCGAAGCCCTGATCGCCAGCGGAGGCGCCGCGAAACTCGAAGCCCGAACCCCAGTCTGGCGGCGGGCGGAACTCCTCGCCGGGTTGCGGGCCCTTGCCCAACTGATCGTAGGCGGCGCGCTTCTGCGGATCACGCAGCACTTCGTAGGCCTCGCCTACTTCCTTGAAGCGCTGCTCGGCGCCGGCTTCCTTGCTGACGTCCGGATGATATTTGCGGGCCAGCTTGCGATACGCCTGCTTGATCTGTTCGGCGGTGGCCTCACGCGGCACGCCCATGATGGCGTAGTAGTCCTTGAACTGCATGGTCAGGCTGCGTGGTTCTGCGGTGGACCGGATCCGAGCTTGTTTTTGGTGAGGCTCATGATGATGTCACCTGCATAATGAATTCTCTGTAGGAGCGATCCTACGGTCCAGGGAAGAGTTGGTATAGGCTTGCACCATTACGAACAGGCAAGGGGGCATCATGTTTCAGCGTCACTTTCTTCGCGCTGGCGCGCTGGCTGTACTGGGCGCCAGCCTGCTGGGCTTTTCCGCAACGGGCGCGGCGGCGCAGGCCTGCGATCGCGCCTGCCTGGCCAGCATGATCACGCAGTATGTGGATGCTTTGGTGGCTCACGACAGCTCAAAACTGCCGCTGGCCGAAAACGTCCGCTTCGTCGAAGACTCGAAAGGCGTGAAGGCGGGCGAGGGGCTGTGGAAAACAGCGACCGGCAAAGGTGCCTTCCGGCAGGATTACCTGGACACGAAAAGACAGGTCGCAGCCACGCATGTGGTCGTGATGGAGGGCGAGAATCCAGCGCTGTGCTCCATCCTGCTGCATGTGCAGGATGGAAAAATCATCGGCGTCGAAACGCTGGTCCAGCGCATCACGCCGGGTTCACGTTTTCAACCCACCGAGCTGGGCAAGCCAGTCCGGGGCATGAACGATGCAGTGCCGGCCGGCAAGAAGCAGTCGCGTGAATCCATGATCAAGACCGCGCTGACCTATCCCGAGGGACTGCGCGTGGGCAGTTTCATCGATGGCGGAACGCCCTTCGCCGCGGAAACCTACCGCGTGGAAAACGGCGTGGTGACGGCAGGCGGCGGCTGTGGGCGCGGCGACTGCGGCATGTATGCACAGAACATCATGGTGCACCCGAGCATCATCGCCAATGTGGCCGCGGTGGACGAAGAGAACGGCGTGGTCCTGCTGTGGATGAATTTCGGCTACACCGCCTCGTATGGCGACGGCAATTCGCTGGTGACCTTCGAGGCCTTCAAGGTGTGGGGCGGACAGATCCATGCCATCAATGCGTTCTTTCGCCCGCTGCCGGTGGGCACGGGCCGCTACTGGCCTTCCTCCGACCCGGTTGCGAAGTAAGGCGCTTTGAAGCAGGCAAGCCAGTGCTATTGCAGCACTGGCTTCTGGACGCTGACCAGCGCGCGGTCGCGCAGCGTGACGCTGCCGCCGAGAAATCCCGAGGAGCCGATCTCCAGCGCATAGAGCAATATGCGCTGATTGCCGTCGGCGCGCATCGAAGTGGGCGGGCCCAGGAGGGTGACAACTTCCAGCTCACTCATGCCAGGTTGCAGCTTCTGCCACTTGGCCGCGTCCACCCACGCGGGCGCCTCGCCGCCCGCGGTCGAGGAAGTCGTATTCGGCCGGAGCGTCTGCGTCGGGGCCGCAGGTTGCACACGCTGCATCTCGATCTGCCGCGACAACGACTGCACCTGTCGCTGCAGATCCCGCACATCCTGCTCCAGTTGCGACACCTTCAGATCATCCGCCGCCATGGCGCCCATCGACGCGCTCATCAAGAACACCATCAATCCCGTGCGGACCATAGGTACTCCGGGTAAGCCATGTTCGCCGTATTGTGCCGCAGTTGCGGAGCAGCGGCTCGTCGGGGAATCAATTCGACAGCTGGCTCGCCGCCCAGCGCGCGATCTGCTCGGCGTTCGTGAGCGCGCCGCTCTGGCGCGTCAATTCGCGACCCCCCGTAAACAGCACCAGGGTCGGGATGCTGCGTATTCCAAAGCGCTCGCCGAGTGCCGGGTCGGATTCGGTGTTCACCTTTGCCAACCGCAGCCGCGGTTCCATCAGTGCCGCCGCGCTGGCAAATGCCGGTGCCATCATGCGGCAAGGTCCACACCAGGGCGCCCAGAAATCTACCAGCAGGGGAATCTGCGAGTGCGTGAGGTGGCGATCGAAGGTCTGCATCGAAAGCTCGAGCGGCTGGCCGGTAAACAAGGGTTGATGACACTTGCCGCAGCGTGGTGAATCGGCCAGCCGCGCGGCCGGCAGACGATTCAACGCGTCGTCGTGAGGACAAACAATCTGCAGGACCTGGTTATTCATACGTAGGAGTGAACTGACAGAAGATCGCGGATTACAGCAGACCAGAGCGCAGCCCGGACCGACATGCATGGTGGAGCGATATGCCCAGCATTAGTTCCACGGGTTACCCAAACGGGAGGGACACCATGAAGACGCAGTTGTATACGACTTTACTGACCGCCCTTGCTGCAACCAGCCTGGTGCATGCGCAGACGCCGACAGACAAGGCCAATCCGGTCAACGCGCCGAAAATCGACTTTTCAACGCTGGACAAGGACGCCAACGGCAAACTGTCGAAGGAAGAAGCACTACCGGTGATTGAACTGGACGCCACCTTCGACCGGCTGGACACGGATCGCGATGGCTCGGTGTCCCCGACAGAATTCTCGCATTGGGACCGGGCTGGCAAGGCGATTCCGCTGCCTCACGATCCGACGACGGCGCCCAGCGGCAGTGCCGGGGCGCAGCACATGCCCAGCCCGAATTGACGCAAGCGGCGTTGTCGGAATGATGGTTGTTGGCGCAACCACATACGTTGCGATAACCAAGCGTCATGCATTGAGTGATTCGCGATATTGCCGACGTTGTCAGTGCACGCAACCCATCAGTTATTGGTACCGATGTAGTCAGATCATCGTTCCCGGGTGATCAAGATGAAGCGTATTGCGCAGTAGATGCTCTGCGCCCGCGCGAAGCAGCATTCGCTGCACGCCGTCACAGACCAAACCGGGAGAAGCTGTAGTGAACATCACGCAAGAGCGCCTTGCACGCTATTGGATACGTGCGGCTGTAGCCGCAGCGCTGGGCACCTCGCTCGCCGCAGTCAGCCAGACGAGCATCGCTGCCGACGCACAGGCCGGCGGTCAGGACCTCGAAGAAATCCAGGTCACCGGCTCGCGCATCACACGCCGTGACTCGGAAGCCAACAGTCCCATTGTGACGGTGGACTCGGCCGCCTTCGAGCAGCGCTCAGCGCAGAACGTGGAGTCGTACCTGAATTCACTTCCCGCGTTCAATCCGGCGGCTTCGCCCACGACCATGGAAGATGATATTCAGCCCACGGCGGTGAACTCGGTCGGCATCGCCACCATTTCACTGCGCGGCTTCGGGCCAAACCGCAACCTCGTGCTGCTCGACGGCAAACGACCGGTGCCGGCCAACGCCGTCATGGTGACGGACGTCAACGCCATCCCCTCGGCCATGCTCGAACGCGTCGAGATCATCACCGGCGGCGCCTCGGCCGTGTATGGCGCGGATGCCGTGGGCGGCGTCACCAACTTCATCCTCAAGAAGAATTTCAACGGCGCGCAGTTCGACATGCAGCAGGGCTGGACGCAGGCGGGCGACGGCGAGGAATTCCGCGTATCGGGCCTGTTCGGCACCGACTTTTCGGAGGGCCGCGGCAACATCACGCTGGCGGTGGAACACTACAATCGCGAAGCGGCGTACGAGCGCAACCGCAGCTATTACACCAACCAGTGGAAGGATCCGAACCAGGGTTCGGACGATCTGTTCTTCTACGGATCTGGCGGCTACAACAATGCGGCCGATCGCGTGGGCTTCGTTCCCGCTGGCGCTCCCAACACGCCCAACGACGCGACCATGCGCGCATTGCTCGGCACGCCCACGGGCACGGGCTTTCATTCCACCAGTGCCACCACGCATCAGTACCGCTTTGGCCCCAATGGCGAAGTACTGTCGATCTTCGGCGCCAACAACGGACGCTGGAACAGCCTCGGCCTGATTGATGGTCAGCGCATTGCGCCCATCAACATTTTCGACAATTCCAATGGCGTGACGCCGGGCACCTCGGTCATCCAGTCGCTGAAATTCAACGATCAGAACGCACTGGCCAGCGCGCCGCAGAAGCGCTATTCATTCTTCACCGACGCGCACTACGACATCACGGACGATCTGACCGTGTCCGCGCGTGTGAACTTCGGACAGAACAAGACGCACACGCGGTTGTATCCCACGGTGCCGATTTCCGGCTGGGAAGCCCGCGCGACGTTCAATCCCACAACCGACAGTCCGGTGAACCCGGCCATCGACTGGAAGAATGCGGCGAACGTCGCCGCCTACCGCGCGAATCCTGCCGCCTTCGCCAATCCGAACTTCATTCCGTCAGGCTCGGTGAATGCAACGGGCGCATCCATTGCCGGACACCCTGTGACGCCGGAAGTGGCCATCATGCTGCTGAGCCGTCCGGATCCGGCGGCGAACTGGATGGTGGAACTGTTCCCGGACCAGTCGCTGGGTGAACGCACCACGGACAGCACAAATACCTACTGGCAGGTGGAAGGCGGACTGAACTACAGGCTGCCCTTCAAGGACTGGACTGGCGAGCTCTACTGGTCGCATGGCGAGCAGAATGCGCGCGTGTACTCGCAGGGCAATCTTTCATTGCAGCGCTGGCGCGCAATGATCGCCCAGCCGGATTGGGGTCGCAATTCCAACCAACAGGCCAACTCGGCCGCGCTGGGCGCCAGCAACGTGAACTTCGGCACGGTGCCAGTGCATTGCAGCAGCGGCTTCTACGACACCCTCTTCCAGGGCGAAGTGAAGCCCTCGAAGGACTGCCTCGATGCCGTCTACGCCAACCTGCAGGAAAATGCCGGCAACCAGCAGGATGTCGTCGAACTGAACCTGCAGGGCGGGCTGTTCCATCTGCCGGCTGGCGAAGTACGCAGCGCAGTGGGTTTCTCCTATCGCAACAACTTCAGCCAGTTCACGCCCGACATTCTGGAATCAAGCATCTCCTACCTCGACCAGGTGGTTGGCAAGTACCCGACCTCCTATCTGGATGTCTCGCAGTACGTGCACGACTACTACGGCGAGTTGCTGATACCCGTTCTGAAGGACCTGCCTTTGATGAAGAAGGTGGACCTGGAACTGGGTTATCGCTTCTCCACGTACCAGCACACGGATGACACCGAAACCTACAAGGCTCTGGCGAGCATCGAAGTCAGCGATGCGCTGCGCGTGCGTGGCGGATACAACCGCGCCAACCGCGCGCCGAACCTGGGCGAGCTGTTCCTGAACCTGCAGGAAATCTTCACCGGTTCGGGCGGGCTGTTCTCGGATGCGTGCAGCCTGCGCTCGAATGCCACTTACGGTGCGGGCGGTGCCGCGCTCGATGCGGAAATCTCACCGGGGGTGGCCGATCCCTCCATCACCGAAATCGCGGCCGGCCAGACGGCCGCTGGCGCCAAGAGCACCTGGCTGATCTGCCAGGCACAGATGGGACCACAGGGCGTCTCAAGCTTCTATGGCCCGGGAATCAATCCCGGCGGAGACGGCAAGGTCACGATCGACCAGGGTTCGGGTTTTGCCGCGGCGGGCTTTGCCAATGCCTGGTTGCAGCAGGTGGGCAATCCCAACCTGAAATCTGAAAAGGCCGACACCTGGTCCGTGGGCTTCGTGTTTGCGGGCAAGGGCGTTTCCGACAACGCCTGGTTGCGGGGCTTCTCGGGTTCGGTGGACTGGTGGAAGGTGAGCATCAAGGATGCCATCCAGCCCTACTCCGCCGACTACGCGGGTTGGCTGTGCTATGGACAGACCACCGTGACGACGCTGGCGGAAGCCCAGTCGTACCTGAGCGGCGCCGGCAAGGATGCCTGCGGCAAGGTGATCCGTGAGCAGACCCGCGGCGGGGCCATCGCCAAACAGGTGGCCTTCGACAACCAGGCCACGATTGCCACCTCCGGCGTCGACGTGGCCCTGAACTGGGCAGCGGACTTCGCGGACATCGGCCTGGAGAGCGTTCCGGGTCGGCTTGGTCTGTCCACTCAGGCCACCTTCCTGAACTACTACAAGACCAAGGCTTCGCCGATTTCCATCGACATCCCGATTGACTGGAAAGGCTCGCTGGGACCGAACCTGTCGGGCACGAATCCGGGTGCGTACGACTACAGGATCAACACCAATCTGAGCTACGCGCTGAACAAGCTCAGCGTGAACCTGGGTTGGCGCTATCTGCCGAGCGTGTGGACTGCCGCGAAGGCCTACGAGAACGCCATCATCGCGAACAATCTGCGTATCCAGGCTGGCGGAGAAGGCACGTTGCTCAGCTACACCCCCTCCGAGGAGATCAAGACCAAGGACTACAGCCAGTTCAGCCTGGCGGCCACCTACCAGCTCAACGACATGCTGTCGATCCGCGCGGGCATCGAAAACCTCTTCAACGTGAAGCCTCCGGCAATCGGCGCCACCACCGGTGTGACAGCCGCGGAACTGGGCAGCCGCTGCAGCAGTGGCATCCACAGCGGTGTTCCAAGATGCTCCAACCCGGCGCTGGCCAGCCTGCCACGCTCTTCGTTTGCCGCGTCGGCCGGTCAATTCTCGGGCACCAAGGGCTTCTACGACGTGCTGGGTCGCAGCTTCTTCCTGGGAGTGAAAGCCACGTTCTGACCTGACCCCCCCTGCGCCCGATCTGGGCGCGACCAGCAGGCCCCGGCGTTCATAGCGCCGGGGCCTTTTTTTTGGCGATCTCGTCCGTGGCACAGCAATGCGCCCTGGTCCTACAACCGGGTAGGACGCAGGCGCATTGTGCGAAGTCGCTGCACTGCGCTACCTGATAGTCAGGTTTCCACAGGGATCAAACATGGCTACCCGTTCCTTCGCCTCGGTGAGCATCTCGTTCGGACTGGTCAGCATTCCGGTCGACGTGTACTCAGCCGAAATCGCCTCCACGCGCCTGTCCTTCAACCTGCTTCACGCCAAGGATGGCGCCCGCGTCAAACAACAGTATGTGTGCGCGCTGGACGGTGAAAAGGTCGAACGCTCCGAGATGGTCAAGGGCTACGAATACGAGAAAGACCGCTATGTCATGTTCAAGCCCGAGGAGATCAAGGCGCTGGAAGAGGCCGGCTCCAAGCTGCTCAACATCACCGAGTTCGTGCCGCTGGATACGGTTGACCCCATGTACTTCGACCGCACCTATCTGCTTGCGCCTTCGCGCAACGCGGCCAAACCCTATGCCCTGCTGAACGAGGCCATGCGGCAGACGGGCTTGTGCGCCGTGGGGCGATGGGCGGCACGCGGCCGGGAATATGTGGTCATCATCCGGCCGGTGAAGGATGGCATGCTCATGCACCAGCTGTTCTTCAAGGATGAAATCCGCACGATCAAGGAGATTCCCATCGGCGACACACCCCAGCTGGCCGCGGGCGAACTAAAGCTTGCCAAGGCGCTGATCGAGCAGACCACCGCGAAGCGATTCGATCCCAACGAATTCCACGACGAGTTTCGCGAGCGCGTCGAGGCGGCCATCCAGAAGAAGATCAAGAGCGGCAAGGAGATCTCGCACTTCGAGACGCCCGACGCCGCGCCAGAAGGGCTGGGCAATGTGGTGGACCTGATGGAGGTATTGCAGCGCAGCCTCAACAAGAGCGCCTCGGGCAGCAAGGCGTCGGCCGGCGCCCGTTCGACCAGCGCGCGCAAGCCGCCAAAGCGCGTCACGTCGGGCGCAAGATCAAAGGCTGCGTCCAGGAGAGCGTAATTGCAGGACTTCGGCACGGCCGAGGTATCTCGCCTCACGAACATTCCGATTCCTTCGGTGCGCGCCATGGTGCGCGCGAAGTACGTGTCGCCGCGTCGCGGGCCGCGTGGATCACTGCGCTTTTCCTTTCAGGATCTGGTGCTGCTGCGTACGGCGCGCAGCCTGCTTGCCGCGCGCCTGTCGGCCCGCCGCGTGGGCACTGCGCTGCGCGCCATCCGCGCTCAACTGCCGAAGAATCCGCCGGCAAATGGCTTTTCGGTGACCGCGGCCGGCGACCGCGTCGTGGTGCACGAGGCCGGTGAGCAGCGCGACGCGCTCACCGGCCAGCTGCTGCTGGCGTTTGAGGTGCGCGTGGATGGCGGCAAGATCCAGCTCATCGACATCGCATCGCCTTGTGTGGACGCGGCTGCCACCACCGACAGCTGCACGCGGCAGTTCGAAGCGGCATTGGCCCTGGAGGAAACCGATGTGGCTGCCGCAGTAGAGGCCTATCGCCTGTGTGTGGCACAACACGCCCACAGCGGGGCGGTAGCCAACCTCGGCCGGCTGCTGCATCTGGAGGGCCGCATCAGCGAAGCGGTGAGCGTCTATCGCGGCATCGAAGATCCGGACGCCGATGTGCTTTACAACCTGGCCGTGGCACTGGAGGACCTCGGACAAACCATCGAAGCGCTTGGCATCTATGCGCGCGTGCTTGAACTGGACCAGGACTATGCCGATGCGCACCACAACATCGCCCGCCTTTACCAGGAGAGCGGCGATCAGCGCCGGGCGCTGCGCCACTGGAATGCCTATCGCCGGCTGGCGCGCGCAGGCTGACGAAGCGATTCAGGAGTGATCTTTCTCGTGCTTGCGCAGATACTCCGCGTGCGCGTGATCCTTTTCCTTTTTCTCTGCGCTGTATTTGCTGCGCGCCACGGAGGCCGTACGCTCGCGGCTGCGGGTCGTGCTCACCGCGGCGACACCGGAGAAAAGCTTCACCATGTCGGTGCTGCCGCAGGCGGGACATGACGGCCTGCCCTTCTGGTTCGGCAGGATGAGCAGCTCCGCGCGCTTTCGGCAGCTGCGACATTGATAATCGTGGATCGGCATGAGGGCGAGTCTACGCTATGCTCGAGTGCATGGCGGCGCGCAAGCTCAAGGCAGGCGGCACGATCTTCGTCGGTGTCGGCGGCTGGAATTTCGAGCCCTGGCGAGGCACGTTCTATCCGCGCGGCCTGCCCCATGCGCGCGAACTGGCCTATATGAGTGGCGAGCTGAACTCGATCGAGATCAACTCCACATTTTACCGACTGCAGAGCCCCGCCACTTTCCAGCGCTGGCATGACGAGACACCCGAAGACTTCATGTTCGCGGTCAAGGCGCCGCGATTCGTCGTGGGTCGCCGCGACCTGGCCACCGCCGCGGATGGCGTCGCGCGTTTTCTCGACAGTGGCGTGCTGCGCCTGGCCAGCAAGCTGGGACCGATCAACTGGCAGCTCGGACCGTTCAAGCGCTTTGCGGCGGCCGAGATCGAAACCTTTCTTGGCCTGCTGCCCAAAGCGCGCGATGGAAAAGTCCTGCGCCATGCCATCGAGGTGCGACACGACAGCTTCGCTGTGCCGCAGTTCGTGCAGCTTGCGCGCCGTCATGGCGTCGCCATCGTGCTGGCGGGCGATGCGGAGTATCCACAGATCGCCAATGCCACGTCTGCATTCGCGTATCTGCGCATCATGGGCACCGTCGATGCCGAAAAGGCAGGGTATGGGTCTGCCGCATTGGCACGCTGGGCGCGACATGCGAAAGCGTTGGCCCTCGGCAAACGCCCGACCGGACTGCACTACGTTGCAGAAAAAGCGGCGACGAAGCCCATGTCGCGAGAGGTCTTTCTCTATGTCATCAGCGGGGCAAAGCGCCGCAATCCAGCAGCCGCCCGTGCGCTGCTCGAAAAATTGCGCCGGTAATTCCTGTCCGGCTGACTGACACGCCAGTCAGCGCCAATTCGCGTGGCGACTCCAGTATTCGACGCCGCGGCGATAGGCGGCACGGTCGAGCGGCGTGCCCGAACCGCCCTCCTCCACGCCCAGCGCATTGCGCATCATGGTGATCGGCGCCATGGGGACCTCTGCTGGATCGCTGGTGTACAGGCAACCCACGATGCCCCAGTCCGCATCAATGGGCGAACCTTCCTTCGCCAGTTGCTCGCGACTATAGAGAATGGGGATCAGATAGTCGGCAACGGGCGGCTCGATGCCCTCAAACCAGCGCACCAGCACCGGCAGCTCGCTGGTATTGCGTGCCTCATAGGCCGAGCGCAGCAAATGCCGGTTGGTTTCGGTGATGAGAATCGTCAGGCAGCGCGTGGAGGTCCAGTTGCGGTGCACATGCAGCTTGCAGAAAGGCGCGTAGCCTTCGAGCACCTTCAAGGGCGGGTGCTCATTGAGATGATGCTCGAACTGTGTGGCGGTGATGTCCTGGATGGTGGTGCGGCGCGGTTCGCGCGGAAACAACCGGGGGCGGGCGAAATCGGTCAACACGATGCGCATGGGCACCCTGAACTGACTCGCGTGGGCGGAGGACCAGCAATGCTGGTCCTCCGCTACGAGGCTACTTGGCGGCAGGTGCCGGTGCCGGCGCCGGCAACGTGGCCGGATCCCAGTGCTCGTCGGCCTTGCCGTCGACGAAGCGCCAGGTGTCGAACCAGGTGCTGGTGTAGGACTTGCTCTTGTCGTCGGGGTACGGGTATTCGCGTACCGCCAGCACCGTGACGTAATCGCCTTCGGCCTGCACAGCAACCACCGGGCTGGTCAGCTTGGTGCAGGTGGGGGTGGGCTTGCGCTTGGCCACCTCGATGAAGAAGTGCTTCACGCCCGGCAGACCCGAAGCCGCCATCGGATTGTGCTGGATGTATTTGTCGGTCAGCCACTCACCCGCACGATCCCACTGATTGCACTGAAGCAGCTCGCGCATGATGTGCATCGCGGCCTGCTTGTTGCGGTTGAGCTTGGGGTCTTTGTTGGAGAACAGTGATTCGGGATTGGGGTGTGCCACCACCGGATCAGACAGAGCCCGAACCTGCGCGGCGGCGGGCAGTGCCATCAGCGCGGCCGCGGCCGCGGCGAGAGCCAGACGAATGGAACGCGTCATAAATAATTCCTCCTGACAGGGTTGTGGCGCGAAATCATGGCTGTTCGGCGACGGGCACGCAAATTTTACGATCCTGCCGCCACCGGGCCATACATGCAGGCACGGTAAAGGTGTAACTTAGATGCACGACAGTAACGGGGAAAACCATGGCGTTGCAGCGATTTATCCGCATCATCCTGGCCGGCACGGCACTGCTGTGTGGCGCTGCGACCCAGGCGCGATCCGCCAACGTCGACATGCAACGTCTGCTCGACGCCGACCACGAAGCCGGTCAGTGGATGAGCCACAGCCGCACCTTCAATGAGCAGTACTTCAGCCCGTTGAAGCAGATCGACGAGAACAACGTAGCCAGGCTGGGCCTGGCCTGGTACGTCGATCTGCCCACGAACCAGAACGTCGAGACCACGCCGCTGATGGTCGATGGCGTCGTGTATGTCACCCTGCCGTGGAGCAAGGTGATGGCGCTCGATGCCAGAACCGGCAAGCAGCTGTGGCTGCACGATCCCAAAGTGGCCGGCGCCTGGAACATCAACATCTGCTGCGGTGTCGACAACCGCGGTGCGGCGGCCTGGAATGGCAAGATCATCTTCGGCACGCTCGACGGAAGGCTGATCGCACTCGATGCAAAAACCGGCAAGCAGGTGTGGTCCACCAAGGCCACACCCAACGAGCGGCGCTACTCCATCACCGGCGCACCGCGCGTCGCCAACGGCAAGGTCTTCATTGGTTCGGCTGGCGCCGAATTCGACGCGCGCGGATACCTCGACGCCTACGACGCAGAAACCGGCAAGCACCTGTGGCGATTCTGGACCGTGCCCGGTGATCCCGCGGCTGGCTTCGAGAACAAGGCCATGGAGATGGCCGCCGCCACGTGGAAGACACCGGGCTGGTGGAATAACGGCGGCGGCGGCACGGTGTGGGATGCCATTACCTACGATCCGGCCACGGACCTGGTGATCTTCGGTACGGGCAACGGCACCCCTGGCGATGCAGTGCGCCGCGACCCCGGCGGCGGCGACAACCTCTTCGTGACATCCATCGTCGCGGTGCACGCCAGCGACGGCAGCTACGCATGGCATTACCAGACCACGCCGTGGGAAACCTGGGACTACGACACCGACCAGCAGCTCATGCTTCTTGACGTGGAGATCGACGGCAAGCAGCGCCACACCGTGATGCAGGCATCCAAGAACGGATTCTTCTATGTCCTGGATGCCGCGACGGGTGAACTGCTCTCGGCCAAACCCTACACCGATGTGAATTGGGCCGATGGCGTGGACGTGAAGACCGGCCGCCCCAACGTGGTGCCGCAAGCGCGCACCAATATCACCAACCAGGTTTTCAATCTGGCGCCAGGCCCCGCGGGCGGCCATGCCTGGCAGTCCATGTCATACAGCCCCATCACCAAGCTGGTCTACATTCCGGCCACCACGCATTGGCAATTGATCGGGCCGTTCGATGCGCGGCAGAAATATCTTGCCGAACATCCGGATACCAAGACCGGCTTCACCGGCCGCCTCGCGGCCTGGGATCCTGTGGCACAGCGCGAAGTGTGGCGCAGCGAAGAGTTCATCAATCCCGCTGGTGGCGTGCAGGTCACGGCTGGCGCGCTCGCGACTGCGGGCAACCTGGTATTCCACGGCAATCTGCCCCGGCGCGAATTCGTCGCCTACCGCGCCACCGACGGCAAGCGGCTGTGGACCTTCGACACCAAGACCGCGGTGCTGGCCGATCCGATCAGTTACCAGGTGGGCAAGGATCAATACGTTGCGGTGCCCGTGGGCGGCCCGGTGCCCGGTGGCTACTACGCGCCCAACGGAGCGCGCCTGCTGGTGTTCAAGCTTGGTGGCAAGACCGCGCTGCCGGATCTGCCGCCCTTCACGCAGCGGCCGGTTTCCACCGCACCGCAGTTCGCCGATGCCGAGGCCATCGCGCGCGGCGCGCAGGTATTCGAGGCGCAGTGTCAGACCTGCCATGGACGCAATGGCGCGGCGCGTTCCACCTTCCCCGACCTGCGACGTTCACCCGCGCTGCGCAGCCAGCAGCTGCTCGACAGCATCGTTTTGCAGGGCACGCTGTCTGAACGCGGCATGGCTTCGTTCCGTGATTACCTGAAGCCCGGCGACACGGTCGATCTGCGCGCCTACCTGATTTCCATGGCACAGGCGGCATTGCAGGCGCCAGCACAGCCCGCAGCGGCGCGCTGACTAGCGCGCCTCGCCGATCTTCAGGGGTCTGCCGGCCAGATATCCCATGATCAGCTGCAGCGCCGAGAGTGCGATCATCAACAGCAGTGCGACGGCCCACTGCCCTGTCAGGTCGTGGACCAAGCCGATGAAAATCGGAACCACCGCGGCCATCAGATAGCCCACTGCCTGCGCCATGCCCGAAAGCGCGACGCTTTGCGCAGCGGTTTCCACGCGCAGGCTGAACAATGTGATGGCCAGCACCAGCGCTCCCCCGGCACCCATTCCCATCACGATCATCCAGCCCAGCGCGTGCGCCGGATCGAAATACAGGCCCACGAAGCCCAGCAGGATCATGGCGCTCAATGCGCTGCCGATGGCGCGTTGATCGCGCATGCGATGCATGAGGACCGGCGTGAGCATCACCGAACCGAGCACGACGATCTGGTAGATGAACAGGATGACCCCGGAGCGCGCCGCGCTGATGCCCTGCAGATCGCTCATCATGCTGGGGAACCAGGCGATCATGACGTAGAACGCGGTGGACTGGCAGGCCATGAACATGCTCACCTGCCAGGCGATGGGCTGATTCCACAAAGGCACTTTGCGTTCGGGCGCGGCGGGTGCACTGTGCGCACGCAATTGCCAGGCCCACACGCCCAGCGCCAGTACGGCCGGAATCACCCACGAGACCAGCGATACGCGCCATCCACCCCAGTTCGCCAGGGGAATCGCCAGACCGGAGCCAAGACCGCCGCAGATCACCAGCACCATCGTGAACAAGGCGGTCACGAGGGTTACCTGAGCGGGAAAGTCACGCCGCAACAGTCCCGGCAGCAGCACGTTATTTAAGGCGATGCCGCACCCGATGCAGGCGGTGCCCAGATACAGCCACGGCGCGCCATCCACGTAACGCAAGCCCATGCCGACGATGAGCAGCAGCATGGACAGGAAAATGGCCTGTTCCATGCCCAGCCTGCGCGCCAGCGGTGCGGCATAAGGTGACAGGAATCCGAAGGCGAACAGTGGCAATGAAGTCAGCAGCCCCGCCGCCGTGCCATTGAGATCGAAGTGCGCCTGAATGTCCCTGAGCAACGGCCCCACGCAGGTGATGGCGCCGCGCATGTTCAAGGTGACCATCAGGATGGCGAGCAGCCGGGTGCGCCCCGTGCCGATGAAAGCATTCATCCGGTCATGATAGAGCACGCGCGCCTGGCCGTTCAGGCGGCAACGAGCCGCGTCCTAGGCCGGCATGCCTTGCCTTCTGAGGAAGCGACCCTTGAGCGTGCTGGACAACGCGCGGCAACGGACTAGTCTCGGCAGGACAATTCCGGGGACCACCATGCCAAGAACACCAGTCCTTTGCTTCAACGCCTCACGTATGGCGTTCATCGCCATTGCGGGATTGTTGCTGTCGAGCTGCGCTTCAACGCAGCCACCGCTCAAGGACAACGCGCCGCTGGTGCCGATCAAGGTGGCCGGCGCGCGCTGGATCGAGCTTTCACCGGTGCTGGTCGCCGCCAACAGCTTCTATCCCCAGAAGCTTGACGTGCCCTCGGGCGGCGTCGTGAGCATCACGTCGGGCGCGGCCGATCTGGCGACCAATGCCGAAACGCAACTGCTGCGCGAGTCGGTGGCCAATCCGGACCTGCGCATCATCATGACGGTTTCGGAGAGTTTCTATCGTCTGGTTGCACGGCGTTCCGCGGGCATCAGCAAACTGTCTGATCTCAAGGGCAAGCGGGTGCTGGTGCCACGCCTGACATCCGCGCACTACTACCTGTCGGCCATGCTGCGCAGCGCGGGCCTGACAGACGACGACGTCACGCTGGTGAGCATGCCGGCGCCGCCGCCAGCGCCGGCCGGTCAGCCGGCATCGCCCCCCAGCCGATTTCGCAGCGCAGAAGCGCTGGCACGCGGCGATGTGGATGTCATCGCCACCTTCGAGCCGGAACCCGCCGTGGCCGTCAACCTCCTCGGCAAAGACGCCATCGTGCTGCAGGATCGCAAGGTATATCGGGAGGCATTCAACCTGAATGCACGCGGCAAGGATCTGGCTGATCCCGAAAAGCGGCGCGCGATCGTCCGGTATGTGCGCGCCGTGGCTGACGCCAGCAAGGCCCTGAAGAAAGACCCCAAGCCTTATCTGGCGCACATTTCCAGCGTCATCGGGTTCTCCGTCGAGCAGATCGGCTGGGGCTGGCCGGAGACGGAATTCCCCGTGCGGGTCATTCCGGACATGCTCGATGTGCTGGAAACCGAGGAGGTCTGGCTCGCCAAGGTCAGCAATCGCGCGCCTCGCGGCCGCGCGGAACTGTCCAGGCTCATCGATCGCAGCGTGGTCGAGGAAGCACTCGGATTGAAATAGCCGCGCTTGCGCTACGCGACCGCTTTTTCGCCAATCGACACACAAGGGCGGCCAGCCGGCCGCCAATGAGCATAAAATCCACCCGGGATATTCGAAAACAGCAGCCGATGCGGCTCAACGAGGGGAAGTCATGTTCACCAGCAAATCAGCGAAGTTGTTCACCGCGGCGGGCGCCGCGGCCATGCTGCTGCTCGGCGCCTGCAGCAAGCCATCCGGATCTGCCACCGACCAGTCCGCGGCCGCCACGGCTGCCTGCAACCGTCAGTGCCTGATCGACGCCACCGACAAGTACATCGCCGCGCTGGTGGCCCATGACATTTCCAAGGCGCCGCTTTCAGACCAGATCGTATTCGTCGAGAACGTCACCAAGACCAAGCCGGGTGAAGGCCTGTGGAAGACCATCGTGAAGGGCCCGAGCGCCTTCGCGGTGCACGTGCCGGACGAAGCGAATCAGACGGCTGGATTCATCGGCATGGTTACTTACATGGGGCCGGAGCAGGCACCGCAGGGCGCCTCGCCCGAACAGCGGGCGGAGTTGGCGAAGAAACCCCCCGTGGAACAGCCGGCGATCATCGCCATCCGCCTCAAGTTCGATCCCAAGGGCAGCATCGTGGAGGCCGAACACCTGATCTCCGGCGTGCGCGAGGCACAGATGGTCAACCTGCAGTCCCCGCGTCCCGGCATCTTCACCGAGATTCCCGAAGCGCAACGCAAATCGCACGACGAGCTGATCAAGATCGGCGCTTCGTACTACGACGCGCTGGACGACAACAATGGCGAACTCGCGCCGTTCGCGGCGGATTGCGAACGTCACGAGAACGGCATGATTACCGCCAGCAGCCAGCCTTCCACGGCACCGGCCATACCCGGCGCCGCCGCCCAGCCCAAGGTAGCGCGCGACTGCCGCGGCCAGCTCAGTACCAATTCATTCCAGTACATCGACAAGATCGAAAATCGCCGTGTGTTTGCGGCTGATCCGCAGACCGGCCTGGTGATGGGGCTCTCGCACTTCCGTCATCCGATGAACAACCTGCCCTACAAGGTGAAGGCTCTGGACGGAACGGAAATCGAGCGCAACAAGAAGAACATGGCTTTTGCGCCCTTCGATCTGCCGGCGGCGCACATCTTCAAGGTTGGCCCGGATGGTCAGATCCACGAGATCGAGGCCATGGGCTTCACCGCGCCGTACAACTCCCCTACTGGCTGGGAATAACAGCCAGCACTGCCGGTTCAATCCTTCGGTGTGAGCTTGTTCTGCGCGGCGCCCAGCGCCTCGCGGTCACGCACCAGGACCAGCAGATCGGGGCTGGCGTTGATGATGCCCAGCATGTACTGGCGGTATTCGTCCAGGCGCGCGGCTTCTTCGCTTTGCGGCAGCAGAGCGTTGCCGCCGCGCTGGCCAGTGCCTGCCGACCCGCCCTGCAGGCTGTCGGCCGAGACGGACTGGTTCTCGCCGGCCGAGCCGGTGTTGGCGCCGCTGAAAAGCACGCCATCCAGAAATGCCTGCGCATCCGCATTGGACGCCTTGAACAGGAATCGCGGACGACAGCTGCGGCGTTTGAACTTCGAATTGGGCAGGGGCTGCATGGTGCAGACGATGTCGAACTCGTCCTGGGTGCTGAGCTTGTTGTAGAGCGCGTAGAAGCGTTGCTCGACGCGATCCATCTCCTGGCGCAACTGCCAGGGCTTCATGGCGGCGATCTTGTCGCGGTCCATGGGTTGAACGGTGGCTCGCGCGGGCGCCGCCTCTCCACCTGAAACGGTCAGAGGCCACAAACCTGCGATGAGCAGCAGCATCCCGGGCATTCGCGCGGCGGTTTTCATGATGCATGCGTCATAGCATAAGTGGCGATATCGGCGCCATTTCACAGCGCCTGGTTCGCCTTCTCGGCTTCAGGGCTTGTGGCCGGGCTTGATGTCGCGCGCCTGCTGAATGGTCAGTTGCGCCGCTGGCTCATCGCCCTGCGCATCCAGAGGCCGCAGCAGGAAGCCTACGTGGTCGCCCAGGTCGATCTGCTGCAACACCTCACCGGCGAACCAGCGCTCGCAGTCCGCCAGCACGGGCACACCATGCACGCTGTGCCAGCGTATGCCGGAAAACTTGTCCACCTTGTCGCCGGTTTCGCCGCCGAACAGTTCGGCGATGCCCTTGGCATTCTCGTCCACGACATGCACCGCCAGCACGCTCGCCTGCTGTGCCAGCGACAGTGTGTGGTTCTTGCGGGACAGACAGGCCAGGAAGCGCGGCGGAAAGATGCTGCACTGGGTGGCAAAGCCGATCAGGCAGCCGGTCCGCTCGCCCTTGACCTCGGTGGTTACGACGTACAGGGGGTAGTCGAGCGCCTTGGCGAAGCGCTCGAAAGAAGAACCTTTGTGCTCCGAGTGCTTCAGCTGGACTCCGCCTGACTGACCGGAGCCGCTAGTTTTCGGGCTGCGGACGGCCCATTGCCAGAGTGCGGCACCCGAACCCAGCGTCAGAGCCGTCCCACAGCTTACGGTTGGCCGACCCTCATGCCCTGGACGTTATATATACTGACGATCAGCGAGCACGCGAACAGGAGACGAGCATGAAACGCACTTGGCTGCTGGCATGTCTGGTAACGACCCCGGCACTGGCGCAGATCAACGCGGGCAGTCTCGCGCCAACCGCGGACAAACCCTTCAACGTAACGAAGGTGGCCGAATTCAACCTGCCCTGGCGCATCGCCTTTCTGCCCGACGGCCGCATGCTGATCACCGAAAAAGGGGGCAAGGTATTCATCGCCACGCAGCAGGGCCAGAAAACAGAAGTAAGCGGCGTGCCCGCTGTGCAGTTCGGCGGGCAGAACGGCTTGCTGGGTATCTACACCGCGCCCACATTCGAGAAGGATCACGGCATCTATCTCACCTATTCGGAGCCGGGTGATGATCCGGCCACTTCGAGCCTGGCACTCGCACATGCCACGCTGGATGTCAGCAAGGCTGCACCGGCGCTCGCCGGGCTCAAGGTCATCTGGCGGGATCCGGTCAAGGGCAAGGGCGGACAGGTGGGCGGAGCGGTTGCGTTCTCGCCCGACAAGAAGCTGCTGTACCTGACGGCCGGGGATCGCCAGCGCTTCACACCCGCGCAGGACCCAGACCAGCCTGTCGGCAAGATCCTGCGCCTCACGCTCGAGGGCAAACCCGCCCCTGGCAATCCCAATGCAGGCAAGAAAGGTGCGAACACGGTCGAGGTCATCGATCCGCCCAGGAACACCGAGACCGCGAAGAGCGCGAAACCGGTACGCACCTACACCTTCACCGGCCCCAATCTGACTCCGTCTGAAACATGGAGCTCTGGGCATCGCACCCCCTACGGCCTCGCTTTCGCGCCGGATGGAAAGCTGTGGGAGGTCGAACACGGCCCGCGCGGCGGCGATGAACTGAATCTCATCGAGCCTGGCAAGAACTACGGCTGGCCTCTGGTGGTGTACGGCAACAACTACGACGGCGTGCCCATCGCAAGTCCCGACACGCGCGCGGATCTCACCAAGCCGGTGATCTACTGGAATCCGGTCATCGCACCGGGCAACCTCATGTTCTACAGCGGCAATCTGTTCCCGCAATGGAAGGGCTCGGCCCTGGTCAGCGGCATGGGCACTGGCACGCTGAATCGCATCATCGTGGAAGGGGCAACCGCCAAGCCTGCCGAGCGCTGGGTTGTTGGCTTTCGTGCGCGCGATGTAGCCCAGGCTCCCGACGGTGCCCTGTGGCTGCTCGAGGATACGGGAACAGGCGGGCTGTATCGCCTCGCACCCAAGTAACTGACGCAGCCCTGCATCCGCCCGGTGTAGCATTCCCCCATCAAGGGGGGATGAATGGCTGCAGCGATCGGCGACCGGCGTGAGATCGGCGATCTCATCGATTCGCTGCCACTTTCGGGACTGCATCTGTACGTCATGCTGCTGTCGGCGCTGTGCGTGGTGTGCGACGGCTTCGACCTGCAGGCACTGGCCCTCACCGTACCGGCCTTGTCCAAGGCCTGGGCGTTACCGCCACCGACCTTCAGCACCGCGCTATCAGCATCCCTGCTGGGCATGGGAATCGGCGCGGCGTTCATCGCGCCGCTTGGCGATCGCTTCGGCCGCCGCACGCTGCTGTCCACTGCGCTGTTCGTCATGGGACTGGGCACATTGGCCTGCATCACCGCCGAAAACACTGCGCAGTTGATGGTCTACCGCTTCATCACGGGCATCGGCATCGGCGGCAGCATGCCCAATGCATTCTCACTGACGGCGGACTATCTGCCGCGCGCGCGGCGCGCCGCACTGCTCACCGCCACATATTGCAATACCGCCACCGGCGCAATGATCGGCAGTTTCAGCGCGCCATGGCTGATCGAGCGCTTGGGCTGGCGGGGTCCGTTCATCGCCGGTGGCGTGCTGCCCATCCTCGTCAGCATCCTGCTGCTGCTCACCGCGCCGGAATCGCTGAAGTTCCTGCTGCACCGGCGCCCGGGCAGCGCCACCATCGCCAGGATTCTGCGCCGGATCGCTCCCGGCACGGCGCCGCAATCCGTCTACCTGCGACCATCGGCGCAAGGCGCGGGCGGCACCATCCGCGACCTGTTCACGCCACGTTTTCGCACGCTGACACTGTGGTTGTGGCTGGCCTTCGCCATGAACGCCTTTGTTCTTTACCTGCTGGTGAGCTGGCTGCCCACCCTGCTGACCGGCGCCGGCTGGAGCAGCACGCAGGCGTTGCATGCGGCCGCGTTCAATCAGATCGGCGGCATAGTCGGTGGCATCTCGCTGGCCTGGTTAATGGGTCGGCTGGGCCACGAGCGCACGCTGCTTTTCAGTTATCTGCTGTGCGCCACCGTGCTGGTGACATTCCTCATCGCGCCTTCGCAGTTCTGGACCTGGGGCATCCTGCTGCTGCTGAACGGCCTGTGCATCGGCGGCGCGCAGTTCGCCATCCCCGCGCTGGGTGCCACGTACTATCCGGCCGCGATTCTCGCCACCGGTACGGGGTGGGCATCAGCCATCGCCCGCATCGGCGCATTTCTCGCGCCGCTGCTGGGCGGCGCGTTGCTCAAGGAAGGATTCTCGACCGACAGCGTACTGGCGCTGCTGGCGATACCCGCTTTGATCGCGGCACTAGCCATGTATTTTCTGGGCCGGGCGCCGCGCTGATCCTCTGCGCGCCGTGGCCTTCGCCAGCCACTGCCGTGTGACATCGGCCTCTGCCGCCAGCCATTCACGAAAACGTCGCACCTGCGGTCGCGCGAGTGCGTCACCCCGGAAACGGGCCTGAAAGGCATGGGCAGTCCACGAGCCGGTGGACACCGGAAACGGCAGCGACAACCGGCCGTTGTCGAACAAGCCGGACAGCAAAGCCATTCCGCACAGCGCGAAGCCGGCGTTGGCCAGCACCGCTTCCAGCACTGTGTCGATGCGCTGATAGCGGATGCCACGATTCGGTTCGGTGCGTCGCAGCTTCTGCGACTTCAGCCATTGGGACCAGTCCGGTGCAGCGGGATCATCCTTGTAGAAGTCCAGGTGCAGCAGCGGAAACCCCTCGAGCCGGTCGCGACGTGTCACGCTGGCGATACGCGCCGTGTTTTCCGGAGACCCCACCGGCACCACGAAATCGCGGAACATCACGTCCGCGGCGCCGGAACCCTGGGCTGGCCCGAAGCGCATCTCGCAGTCGGCGGGCCGGATGCGCAGCGGTGCATTGCCCTCACCGTTGATGCTGAAGCGGATGTTGGGATACGCCCGCGTGAAACCCGCAAGGCGTGGTCGCAGCCACAGCTCCACCAGATCCGGCGGCGCCGCGATGTGCATTTCATGACCGCGCTGCATGTCCAGCTGCGCGGCCACGTGCTCCAGCTCGCGGAAGGCCGTGGACAGTTGCGGCAGCACTGCGGCCAGTGCCGCGGTGGCCCGCAGTCCTGAACGACCACGCACCAGCAGCTCGGTGCCCAGGTATTCCTCCAGGGCCTTGATGCGCTGCCCCGCCGCCGCCGGCGTGATGCCCAGGTCACTGGCTGCGTCCTTGAGTGAGCCGCTGCGCAACGCGCGTTCCAGTGCCTGCAACGACCGAAGGTGGGAAACCGCCATGAAATGGATAATAAAGATTATCTTTATTCGTCACAAGAAAGTTTAGCTTTCGCTTCCGGCCGCCGTGCGGAGAATGCTTCACCACCAGGCGGCAACTCATCGCTGCCTGCCGGGTACTCACAACACAACACAAGGAAGAAGAATCATGGCCAAGCTGAAGCGATATGTGATCGAGCGGGACATCCCGGGTATAGGCGGCATGTCAGTGGTGGAACTGTGCGGCGCGGCCCGCGCCTCCAACTGCGCGCTGGAGAAGCTGACCGGCACGGTGCAGTGGCAACACAGCTACGTCACAGCCGACAAGACGTTCTGCATCTATCTGGCCACGGGCGAGGATGCGATCCGCAAGCACACCGAGCTGTCGGGCATTCCGTTCACGCGCATCATCGAGGCGCCGCAGATCATCGATCCGTTGACGGCCAACAACTGATAGATGAAGAAAAAGGGGAGACTTCCATGCGTAAACTGTCCGTCGCGCTTTACAGCACGATCGCCTATCTATTTTTCCTGGCCACCTTCGTATATGCAGTCGGCTTCGTCGAAGCGCTCGTGGTACCAAAGAACATCGACAACGGCGAAGCGGCGGGCAGTTTCACGGCAGTACTGGTCGATCTGGCCTTGTTGGGTTTGTTTGCCGTCCAGCACTCGGTGATGGCGCGCCAGGGTTTCAAACGCGTCTGGACAAGGATCGTCCCCGAGGAAGCCGAGCGCAGCACCTATGTGCTGGCGGCAAGCGCAGCACTGGCGCTGCTGCTGTGGCAGTGGCGCCCACTGCCCCACAACGTGTGGTCCGTGCAGGGAGCAGCCGCGCACCTCATCACTGCCTGTTCATGGCTGGGCTGGTCGATGGTGCTGGCCAGCACCTTCCTGATCAGTCATTTCCACCTGTTCGGGCTCTCACAGGGGTTCGCGCGTCTCTTGCGCCGGCGATTGCCGGAACAGCAATTCACCACGCCGTTCCTGTATCGCTGGCTTCGACATCCCCTCTACGCGGGATTCATTCTCGCGTTCTGGGCCGCACCAGTGATGAGCGTGGGGCACCTGCTGTTCGCCGCGGCTACCACGGGCTACATCCTGCTGGGCATCTGGCTGGAAGAACGCGATCTGCTCGCGCATTTCGGCCGACGCTACCAGGAATACCGCGAGTCAGTGGGCATGCTGTTGCCCCGCTGGCGCTAGCAAAAGGCCTGGGTCAGGCCGCCTAGTCCTAGTCCTACAAGCACAAGCGAGTTCGGGCCCTTTTTCGCCCCCTGGCCTCATGAGTATGTTCACCTCCATGCGTGCAGGATGCGCCGCCTCGGCGGCAGCGGGATTGTTGTCGGCCCTCGCATTAACGGCCGCCGCCTCAGAACGGAATTCAGACACCGCGCAGGCAACCGCGCCCGCCATCAGCAAAGCACTGGGCAAACAGCGCGCGGATGAAGACATGCTGAGCGTGCTCACGGCCTATGCCGCCCTCAGCCCGCGCCCCGCGGAGAAAATCGATCTTCCCAACGCCCGGCGCAATCCCACGCTCGCCGACGCGGTGAACATCGTGCTGAAAGCACGCGCCCGCAGCACCGATCCTGAATCTCGGGTGCTGGGCGTGAAATCCCGCGACATCATGGTTGCCGGCGGGGAGGCGGATCTGCCCGCACGCATCTACACGCCGGTCGGCCCAGGCCCCTATCCGGTGGTGGTGTATTTCCACGGCGGCGAGTGGGTGATGGGCGACAAGGACTCCTACGACGACGGGGCCCGCGGCCTTGCCTATTACGCCAAGGCAGTAGTGGTGTCTGTCGACTATCGCCTGGCGCCAGAGCATCCCTTCCCGGCTGCCTGGGACGACGCGCTGGCAGCCTATCGGTGGGTTCTCAAGCATGCGCCGGAGATTCAGGCAGATCCTCAACGCGTCGCGCTCGCGGGCGAGAATTCCGGTGGCACGCTCGCACTGGCTACGGCAATCGCCGCACGAGATGCGGGCCTGCCCAGGCCCGTGCATGTGCTGGCCATCTATCCCATCACGCAGACCAGCCTGACGACGCCTTCTTATCTGGAGAACGCCACCGCACCTCCGCTCAGCCGCGCAACCATGGAGTGGGTGTTCAGCAAAGTGGCGCGAAAGCCCGAGGATCTGCGCGATCCGCGCCTGCAGCTCATCGATGCCAATCTCGCGCAACTGCCACCGGTGACCTTGATCACGGCCCGCATCGATCCGCTGCGCAGCGATGGGGAACAGATGGCCGCGGCCTTGCAGCGCGCCGGCGTGCCCGTGGAACACCGCGATTTCGAGGGAACTACGCACGACTTCTTCGGCACGGCGGCCGTGGTCGAAAAAGCCGAGCGCGCGCAATCGTATGCGGGCCAGCGGCTGTCGGCCGCCTTCACCACGAAACAGGTTGCCTTCACCGTCGCGGGGCCCGCCGGACACTAAAACCTCAGTGCCGCAGGTTCATCTTCGCGACCTTTTCCTTGTACTCGCGTTTCGGATCGGCGCCCAGCATGATCCGGATGCCCGCCACCAGACTCGAGCCGCTGAGCCAGACCTCGCCTCTATCCGGATCCAGTCGCAGCAACGCGAGCTTCGGATCGTCCTTGCCGCCCTCGTACCAGGCGGCAACGAAGCGGTTCCACAAGCGATCAACCACCGCCCGATCCGCCTCGAGCGACAGATGGCCCTGCACGCTGGCGAACAAGTCATGCCCTTTGGCGACGAAGGATGCGATGGCGCGAGTGTCTGAAGCCAGATCCTGCACCAGTGCGGTGTCTTTGGAGGTAAAGAACCAGATCGGTCCCGGGCGGTCCTCATCGAGCTGCGCCGTCACCGGCCGCAATCGACCATCCACTTCACTCTGGATGCCGACCAT
>Ga0164241_10001158_pt1 | contig 35101 bp, 31 predicted proteins | sample OricomyardsoilBY_FD_108780 | JGI IMG/M metagenome (GOLD analysis project Ga0164241, IMG submission 108780) | Backyard soil microbial communities from Emeryville, California, USA - Original compost - Back yard soil (BY) | ecosystem: Environmental > Terrestrial > Soil > Unclassified | place: USA... | reverse complement strand
TCGCGCCGCCGCTTCGCGTTTTTCGCGCGCAGCCGCCTCGCGTTGAAGTTTCGCGCGCACTGCGCGGTCGCGGCGCGCGATCGTCTGGTTGAGCTGCTGGGCGAAGGTTTTTTCCGGGATCTTCTTCGGCTCGGGTTTGGGTGCGGTGACCGCCTGCACGGGCACCGGCGCGATCGGTGAACGTTCCGCTGGCGGCGCACTCACCGGAGTCGGTTCCGGTGGCGCGACTGGTTCGGGTTTTGCTTTTGAGACTGGCTCGGGCTGGAATTTCACGCCGGTTGGTGTGCCCAACGCCGGCGCTTCCGTCGCGGCCCAATTATTGCCCTCGCCGTCGACGAGTGCGAAAACCTCCGTCGCCTTCCGCTGGTTGTCGTCCTTCATCGCAAACGCCGTGAACAGCAGCGCCGCCAAAAATGCCCCGTGGAGCATCATCGAAAGCGAGTAGGCGCTGGTCGAATGGGCGTTCATGACATCGACGCAGTTATGGTAAAGCCTTCCACGCGGCGCGCGCAAAAATGTTAACCATTATCTTCCGCTCAGTCCCCGGCCTGAGTATCGAAACTGATCTGGTTCAAGCCGCTCTTTTTCACCTCGTCCATCAGCGTGATAACTTTCTGATACGGCACATTCCCTTCCGCGCGGATGCGGATGACGGTGTTCTCCGCATCGAAGCCGCGAAGCCGCGGCGCGAGCTGGTCCATGTCGAGCGGCTGATTGTTCACGTACAGCGCGCCTTTCGCGTCGAGGGTCAGCGAGACGAACCGCGTGTCTTTATCCGGCTCATGCTGTTTGGACTTCGCCTGGACCGGGAGGTTAACCGGCACGGTTTGCTCCTGATTGAGCATCGGCGTCGCGATCATGAAGATGATCAGCAGCGTGAACGCCAGATCGATGAGATTGGTGACATTTAGCTCCCCCATCGGATGCGAGTTGCGCTGGCGTCTGAAAGTGCGGGCCATGTGAAAAACGAAGAGTGCTTAACGACGCATCCTGAGCTGGCTCATTGCGACTCGAGCTCGATGCGATCGGCGAGCGAGCTCGCGTAGTTCTCCAGCTCCGTGATTAACCGCTTGGTGCTGGCGAAAAGATAGTTGTATCCAAACATCGAGGGGATCGCGACGACGAGGCCGGCGATCGTCGTCAACAACGCCGCGGAGACGCCCGGAGCGAGCGTGGGAATGCTTGCGGTTTGTTGCATCGCGACCGCGCTGAATGCCTCCATCACGCCCCACACCGTGCCCAGCAATCCGAGGAACGGCGCGCCGGAGACGATCGAGGCGAGGAACACCATGCTCGATTCGTAGCGAAGCACCTGGCGGGCGAGCGCGCGCTGGATCGCGTTCTCCGCGTGTTCGAGCCGCGCGCGCGGATCTTCGACGCCTTTCTGAACCGCGATTTCGCCCGCGCGGTGATACGCTTCGAGCGCGTCGGAAAACAAATCGCCGTACGGAATCGAGCGCTTGTTGCGATACGATTCCGGCAGATCGAGCAGCGTGCGCTGGTCGCGCAGATGTTGTTCAAACGCGAGATTCAGATAGCGCATCTGCACGAGTTCGTTGCGCTTTCCGATCATGACGGCCCACGCGATGATGCTGGCGAGCGCGAGGCCTCCCGTGATGATTTGTCCGACGATATCGCAGCGGAGAAAAACTTCCCAAATGTTCGTGGTGGCGAAAAAAAGCGTCATCGAAAAAAAGTCGGTAAGAGGGACGAAAAAGTGCGCAAGAGTTGGGGCGATTGGCAGACGCATTCAACGGCAATCTCGACAAATGCTCACGCGAATCGTGTTGCCGAAGTTCGTGCGAATTTTTTCGCTCCGGTTCCCCTCGCTCATGAATTTCAAAACCCGGGCCCTCGCCGAGCTCCGCGCCCGCCGCCACGTCATCGCCAGCAAATACACCGTCGCCGGTCTCGACGGTTTCGTGGATACGATCGTGACGCCCGTCGCGCTTCGTTCGGGACAGGGCGAAAACTTTACGCCGATTTCCACCGTGACTGAATTTGGCCAGCGCATCCTCGGCGCCGCCGGTAAGAGCACGAACATCGAATATTATCCGCGCATGGATAAACTCGGTGGCAACGGGCCGATCATGGCCAACGCCTTGCTCGCCGCCGGCACGAAGCTCACGTACATCGGCGCACTCGGGCAAAATGGCGTGCATCCGGTTTTCGCCAGCATGGCGGAGAAAGCCCGCGCCGTTTCCTTGTGCGCTCCGGCGGCAACTACCGCCGTCGAGTTTAGCGACGGGAAAATCATGTTCGGGCAAATGAAGTCGCTCGACGAAATCACGTACGAAAAAATCGTGGAGACGATGGGCCGGGAGGATTTTCACGCGCAACTCGCCGCGGCCGATCTCATCGCATTGGTCAACTGGACGATGATCACGCACATGACGGCGATCTTCGCCGAGCTCGCCGAAAACGTTTTTCCCAAACTCCCGCCGCGCGATCGCATCTTCTTCTTCGATCTCGCCGATCCGGAAAAACGCTCGGCGGCGGATCTCGTGGACGCGCTCTCGAAAATCGTGGCGTTCGAAAAATTTGGCCGCGTGACCCTCGGCCTGAATCTGAAGGAAGCGCAGCAGGTTTTCGCCGCGCTCGGCCTCGGCATTTCCGAAGGCGAAGACGCCGCCGTGCTCATGCGCACCGCCGCGGAAATCCGTCAGAAACTCGGCGTATCCACCGTAGTCGTTCACCCGCGCAAAGCCGCCGCCTGCGCGAGCGCCGAGGGCACCTTCTGCGTTGCCGGGCCCTACTGCGAACAGCCGCTGATCACCACCGGTGCCGGCGATCATTTTAATGCCGGTTTCAGCGTCGGCCAATTGCTCGGCCTCAGCCCCGAAGCCTGTCTCACGACGGGCGTCTGCACGTCCGGCCACTATGTGCGCACCGCCGCGAGCCCTTCGATCGAAGACCTCGAAACATTCCTCGCGAACTGGAAGTAATTAACCCACCCTCCCCTCCCATGCCTCCAAAAGATCAGCCCCGTGCCGGTGTCCTCGTCTCCTTCGAAGGTTCCGAAGGCAGCGGCAAAACCACCCAGATCGCCCGTCTTGCGAAGCGCCTCCAGGAGCGTGGCCGCGACGTCATTTCCACACGCGAACCCGGCGGCACCGAAATCGGCGAACAGATCCGAAACATCATCGTCCACAGTTCCAAGGGCGACGAGATGTGCGCCGAAACCGAACTCCTCCTTTTTGCCGCCGCACGCGCCCAACTCGTCCGCGAGACCATCGCCCCCGCACTGCTCCGCGGCGCGATCGTCTTGAGCGACCGCTTCCTCGATTCCTCGACCGTTTACCAAGGCATCGGCCGCAATCTCGCGATGGGGCCGGTCAATCAAATCAACCGTTTCGCCGTCGGCAGCGTGATGCCCGACATCACCGTGGTGATCGACGTGCCGACTTCCGTGAGCCTTTCACGCATCCGTCAGCGCGCCTCGGATCTTCCGGATCGCATGGAGCGCGAGAACATCGATTTCTACGAAAAAGTCCGCTCCGGCTATCTCGTCCTCGCGAAGGGCATGCCCGAACGCTTCGTGGTGATCGACGGCACGAAAACCGAGGATGCCATCGAAAAATTGGTCTGGGCCGAACTCGAAAAACGCCTTTTCAAAGCCAGGACAGCCGTGTCCGCCGCCGCCGCTGTTCCCAAGAAGAAAGCGGTAAACGGAAAAAAGCCCGCGGCAAAAGCCCCGGTTAAAAAATCCGCGCGCAAGCTGGCGAAGCGTTGAGCGCCGGCCTTCGTGTCCGCGCCCGCGTTCAAGCCATTCCCCGGCACCGCCCTGCCCGTTTCGCCTTTCCGATGAGCACCACGCCCCTCGCCTGGCCCGCCGCGCTTGCCGGCACTCCCTCAGTCGCCGTCATCGAGCAGGCCATCTCCCGCCAGCGGCTGTCGCACAGCCTTTTGTTGAGTGGTGGCGATCTGGATACACTCACGTTCGTCGCCAGCGCCATCGCCGACCGGCTGCTGAGCGGACAGCAACCGAGCGAGGGCCATCGCTTCCCGCCGGACCAGCACCCGGATTGTTTCGCGCTGCGTCCCGCCGGGAAAATGCGCCAGATCTCGGCCGAGGCGACTCGTCAACTCATCGCCAAAGTCCAGGTCTCCGCCAGCGTCTCGTCGCATAAAGTCGCCATTGTCCACGAGTGCGACCGCATGAACATTCCGGCGGCAAACATCTTCCTCAAGACGCTCGAAGAACCGCCCGCCAACACCACGCTCCTGTTGATCACGACGCGGCCGTACGCGTTGCTTCCCACGATCCGCAGCCGCTGCCTGAACTTCCGCTTTCCCGCCGGACCTGCGAGCTATTCGCCGGATGGCTGGAGCGCGTGGCTCGACGATTATCGCGCCTGGCTGGCGCGGCTCTCCGAAGGCATTTCAGATCGCAAAGCCGTCGCCGATTCCGTCATGGCAGCCTACGGTTTGGTCGCGCGGTTCGGTGCCGTGCTGGATTTCGCGACCGATGAAGTCTGGAAACAGCAGAAGGAAAAACTGCCGCCCGACCTCGATTCCGACCAGCAAGTCGCGATCGAGACGGGCATCGCCAACGGCCTCCGCGCCCGCCTCTTCATCGAGATCGAGCAGACGACGCGCACATTTGCGCTGCCTCGTCTCCACGAGAACGACGGTGCGGTCAGCCGCGCCCTCTCCTCGGCCATCGAGAAACTTGAACAAGCGGTCGGCTTGCTCCGCCTGAATCTCAACGAATCCGCCGCACTCGAGGAGTTCATGCTCGCGTCGCTGCGGTTCTGGACGCGGCGGTGAACGCCGTCCGCGGTTCGCGCCCGCTCTACTAATAGAGTGGCAACGCGGGCGCGTTCCGCCGCCGGCTCGCAGAGAACGCCGGCTGCGATTCACGGATCACCTGAAGCAGCCGCAATCGCGCAACCCGCCCACCCCGCGTATTCCCATGAACGATACTCCCGCGTTCACCAAACCCCGGCTCCTCGCGCTGGCCTGGCCGATTTTCGTCGAACACGGCCTCCACGTGATGACGTCCACGGTGGACACGTTCATGGTCAGCCACATCTCGGACGGCGCCGTCGCCGCGCTCGGCGTGGCCAACCAGATCGTCGTGCTGGCGATCATCGTTTTTAATTTCGTCGGCATCGGTGCCAGCATCGTGGTCACCCATTCGCTCGGTGGTGGCGATCCGTCGGGCGCGCGCGCGATCGCGACGACCGCGGTCGCCACCAATTTCTGGATCGGAGCCGTCATCAGCCTCGGCGTTTTCCTCTGCGCCGCGCCGCTGCTTGGCCTCATGCAGCTCCCCGCCGGGCTGATGATCTACGCCCGCCCCTTCCTCACGCTGATGGGCGGTACGCTCTTTCTGGAATCGATCAACCTCGCGGTTTCCGCCGTGCTGCGCGCACACGGGCACACGCGTGAATCGATGCTCGTGACACTCGGCCAGAACGTCCTCAACGCGTTCGGCAACGCGGTGTTTCTCTTCGGCCTGTTCGGCGCCCCAACGCTCGGCGTCACCGGCGTGGCGCTCTCCACGATCTTCAGCCGCTTCGTGGCGATGATCGCGCTGTTCATCCTGCTGCGGAAGCAGGCGGGCATTCGTATCCAGTTTCTCGATTTCTTCCGACTGCCGGCACGCCGGCTCAAACGCATCCTCGCCATCGGCCTGCCGGCGGCGGGTGAAAACGTCTCGTGGTGGCTGGCGTTCATGGTCGTGACGTCCTTCACCGCGCGAATGGGCGAAGGCCAGCTCGTGATCCAGACCTACGCCATGCAGATCCTGTATTTTGTCATGATCATCAGCATGTCCGTGGCACTGGGGACGGAGATCATCATCGGACATCTCGTCGGCGCGGGCCGGTTTGCCGAAGCCTACGACGAACTGCTGCGTAATCTGCGGACCAGTTTTTTCCTCGCGTGTGGAGCGATCGTCATCGTCGCGGTGGCCGCCCCTTTGGTCTTGCGTGCGTTCACCACGGATACAGCGGTGATCGCAGGAGCGGCCTTTCTGCTTCGCTTCTCCCTCCTCCTCGAACCCGGCCGCGTGTTGAACATCGTCGTGGTCAATAGTCTTCGCGCGACGGGCGATGCGCGTTTCCCGATTCTGCTCGGCGCGCTTTCGATGTGGGGCTTGTGGGTGCCGCTGGCGTGGTTTCTCGGTCTGCGCCTTGAGTGGGGATTGAGCGGCGTATGGATCGCGATGATGTGCGACGAATGGCTGCGCGGCGTGATCATGTTTCGGCGCTGGAAAAGCCGCCGGTGGCTGCTCCACGCGCAGCGCGTCCACACCGACATCCAGGCCGTCAGAACGGGAATTGTTCCCGCGTAGGAGGCGCCGCTACGAAGCCGCTAGCGGACTTGCAGCGTGTCGCCTTCGTAAGCGAGGCCGAGCGAGGGAATCACCACGGCTTTGCGCGCGCCTTCTTTTTTCACGCTGCCCGCATGCCACGCGTCGTAGCCGGCGGAGCGCGCCGCTTCGAGAGTGGCGTCAAGCGCGTCGGGCGGCACGTAGGCGGCGAAACCGACGCCTTGGTTAAACGTCGCGTACATTTCCTTCGTCGAGATGGGGCCCGCTTTTTCCAGAAATTGAAACAGCGCCGGCGCGGGGCGCATGTTGGCGATTTCGTACACGAACGGCTCTTCCAGCCGCATCAATTTGCGCCAGCCGTGTCCGGTGACGTGAGCGACGTAATGCAGCGGAATGCCGCGCTCCTGGCAGACGCGCACGAACTCCACGTAGATCACCGAGGGCGCGAGCAGCGCTTCACCGTACGTGCGAGCGTCGCCGAAACCGATGGGCGTTTGATAACCCTGCGGAAGCTGGTCGGCGATCTTGCGGCAAAGCGTCAGGCCGTTGGTCTGCACGCCGGACGACGCGAGAAACACAATTTGGTCGCCCTCGCGAACTTCGCCGGTGATGCGACGACTCTTCGGCGCGATTTTTCCGATGGCCGAGCCGGCGAGGACGATCGTCTCCGCATTTACAATACCGCGCAGCGTGGGGGTTTCTCCGCCACCCCAGACGGCGTTGGAACTCCGGCACGCTTCCGCCCAACCTTGCACCAGCGCATCCATGCGTTTCGCGTCCGAAAACCACGCCGACTCGCCGACCGCCGCGTGCATCGCGATGGAGATCGGCAGCGCGCCGCAGGTGATCAGGTCGTTGACCATCGTGGCCACGGTATCAATCGCGATTTCGCGATAAAAATTTTTCCCGGTCTGCGCGTACACCGCATCGGCCACGAGGTTCTTCGTGCCAAGACCTTCTTCCACATGCGCGAGAAAATGGTCCGCCGCTTCCATCAAGTAGGCGCTCTCGCCGCGCGTCGTGGCGGGCTCGCTATAACCGTGCTGCGTGAGCAACGGCGCGGTGGTGCGCGCGGCCTTTTGGCAGGCGCGCTTGAACGCATCGAGCTGGTCGTAGTTTACGCCGGAGGATTCGTAGGAAAGAGACATGGGTGAAAATGACCAGTTAGCGAATGACCAATGACCAGTGAATTATCCGGAGCGACCATCGCGCAGCGATCATTGGTCATTGGTCACTGCGTCATTGGTCATTTCAATAGGAGCGGCCGTCGCCTTTTTCGTAGAAGTTGACGAAGGCCTGATTGACGACGCGGTAACCGCCGGGAGTCGGGTATTTGCCGGTGAAATACCAATCGCCGGTGTGCTCGGGCACGGCGGCGTGGAGGTTCTCGATCTTTTGAAAAATCACTTCCACCTCGCCCGTCCAATCGATGTTTTTTGGACGCACGATCTCGGTGATCCGCGCCGAAAGTTCGTCGTCGGTGAAGGAAGAATAAATCTTCCGGACATGGTTCACGAGGCCGCCGCGCGCCACTTCGTCGCGACAGAGATGATACACCTCGTCAATCACGCCGCTCTGGCCGCGTTCACGAAGCAGCGAAACCGCCGCTTCGAACGCGATGAATTTGCCCAGCTCCGACATGTCGATGCCGTAGCAGTCCGGGTAGCGGATCTGCGGCGCGGTGGAAACAATCACGATCTTCTTCGGATTGAGGCGCGCAAGTATCCGCAAAATGGATTTCCGCAGCGTCGTCCCGCGCACGATCGAGTCGTCCACGCACACGAGATTGTCCTTCCCCGCCTTCACCGAGCCGTAGGTGATGTCGTACACATGGCTGACGAGTTGGTTGCGCATGCTTTCCTGGCCGATGAACGTACGCAGCTTGATGTCCTTCGAGACGACTTTCTCGCCGCGCGGCCAGTTGCGCAGAATGAGTTCGTCGAGCGCGTCCTCGTTCAGCGTGCCATCGCGCGCAGCGTCCATGATCGATTTTTTGACCTCGTCGCGGCGGCGCTCGCGGAGCGCATGCATGAGCCCGTAGTAGGCGACTTCCGCGGTGTTGGGGATGAAGCTGAAAACGGTGTTGCCCCAGTCATGGCCGACCGCGTCCAGCACTTGATCGGCGAGCTTCCCGCCAAGTGCTTTGCGATCCTTATAAATATCGAGGTCGTTGCCGCGCGAAAAATAGATGCGCTCGAATGAGCACGACGAGCGCGGCAGTGGCGCCGTGAAGGCCGAGGAAGTGACCGTACCGTTGCGCTTCACGACAACGACGTGCCCCGGCGCGACTTCTTTGACCTGTTCGAGCGAGGCGTCGAAAACGGTCATTAGCGGCGCGCGCTCGGAGGCGAAGGCGACGACTTCGTCATCTTCAAACTGCCAGCACGGGCGGATGCCCGACGGATCGCGGGCGACAAAGGCATCACCATTGCCGATCAAACCGCAAAGCGTGTATCCGCCATCCCACTTCCGCGCGGACCGCGTGATGACGCGGGCGATGTCCAGGTCTTCGCTGATCTTGCGGGCCATTTCCACGCCCTTCATGCCGGTGGAGCGCAGGGAGCGATAAAGATCCTCGTGTTCCTCATCGAGGTAGAAGCCGATTTTTTCCAGCAGTGCCTGGGTATCTGTGGCGAAGATCGGATGCTGGCCGAGCGCGATCAGGCTTTCATTGAGCTCGACCGTGTTGGTCATGTTGAAGTTGCCGCAAAGCGCCAGATTCCGAGTCGGCCACGAGCTGCGGCGGAAAAACGGGTGGCAGGAGCTCATGTTATAGCCGCCCGAGGTGCCGTAGCGGAGATGGCCGATGAACAGTTCTCCGCCGAAATCGAAATGCTTTTTCACCGTCTCCGCGAATTCCGGATGGATCGTCCCCGCATCGACCTGTGCGTTGTAGCCTGCGAGGAGCGTCTTGAAGATTTTGTCGAGCGGATTGGCCTTCACGCATCGCTCACGAAACATGTACGGATCGCCCGCCGGCATATCCAGTTTCACGCAAGCCACGCCCGCGCCGTCCTGCCCGCGATTATGCTGCTTCTCCATCAATAGGAAAAGTTTGGTGAAGCCCCAGAGCGGCGAACCGTATTTCTCCTGAAAATAGGACAGCGGTTTCTTCAGGCGGACGAGTGCTACGCCGCATTCGTGGGTTATTTTATCGGACATGGAAAACTGGATCGCCCCCCCGCGAGGCCGCCGACGCCATGACCTCGCCGCCCACCCGCCACGACCATCCACGCGACGCCTTTTTGGCGTTCGCGCACGGTCTTCAGTCGAGTGACGCAGTCAGTCAGTTTCACGGCCGTTAAAAGGATTGGATGACGGCGTGAATCGCAAAGCGGTCAAGGGTTTTTCCCGATGGCCCAAGGGCAGGTCTTCCCGGCGCGGTTGTTGTCAATTCGTCGCGGATGGCTTTCTTCCGGCTCCCACCCCACCCCATGACTAAATGGACGTTCCTTGCCCTCACGGCCGCGCTTCTTTCGGGATGCAACACGCATCCGTCCGCATCCGACGCGTCGATCAATCACGCGACGCCCACTCAATTTTTGCCTCCTTCAAATCCCGATGCGCTTCAGATTGCTTATGAGAAACGCGTGCGCGCGCGCGCCGACGAACTCTATCGGACGAAGCAAGCCGGGAGCCTGAATGAGGCCGACAAAAAAGCGCGGGCCGAGCTCGGCGACAGATTCCCTGCTTCGACTCCCGCGCCCGACTCCGTGTACGCGCAGCGCGCGGCGAAGCGGAAGGAAAAATCCGCGATGGATCGCAAGGCGCTCGATGCGGCCGCGGCGGAGTTGTCCCGTCGGCGCGCTCCATGAGCGTGGTGCGATCAAATTAGTCGCGATTGCGCGGGTGAAATTTCGCGTGTTCACCCGCCAGGCGTTTCTCATCAACCGCCGTGTAGATCTGCGTCGTCGCGAGATTGGCGTGGCCGAGCATGTCTTGAATCGCGCGTAGATCTGCGCCGCCGCCGAGCAGATGCGTGGCGAAGGAATGCCGCAACAAATGCGGCTTCACCGATTTTTGGATACCGGCCCGCGCCGCGTATTTTTTCACCAAAAACCAAAGCATCTTTCGCGAGATCGCCGAGCCCCGCTCACTCAGGAAAAGCGCGCTGCCCGTTTTCTGTTTCACAAAATACCCGCGACCGGCGGTCAGGTAAGTCTGCAACGCCTCGAGTGCGCGGGCGCCCACGGGCACGACGCGCTCCTTCGCGCCTTTGCCGAAAACCCGCAGGAATCCATTTTCAAAATCAATTTGCTGAATCGTGATTTCGCCGAGCTCGGTGACCCGCAGGCCGCTCGAATAAAAAAGCTCCAGGATCGCCCGGTCGCGCAGCGCAATCGCATCGCCTCCCGTGGGCGCGGCGAGCAGCCTCGCCACTTCTTCGACGGAGAGAGTCCCCGGAATTTTTCGCGAAAGCTTCGGTCCGGCGAGTAGCGCGGTGAAGTCATCCGTCCGCATTTCCTCGGCGACCAGAAAGCGCGCCAGCATCCGCAGCGCGGTCCTCTTCCGGGCCAGACTTCCCGGTGTATAGCCCGCGCCGGTGAGCGAATGAATCCACGCCCGCACATCGTCCGTCGTGACCGTGCGCCAGTTTTTCGCGTCGTGTTTTTTCAGAAACGCGGCGCACTGATCCAGATCGCTCTGGTAACCGCTCTGCGTGTGCGCGGAGAGTCCGCGTTCCAGATTCAGGTACGCGATAAACGCATCAATGTCCCCCGCGAATTGATCCGGCGCCGAACTGGGCGCCAAGGTATCGGCAGGACGACTACCCGACTTGCGTCCCATGGCTGCCGATGACATCCGATGCCTCCGCAGACGAAGCGCCGCCGCCCGCCCTTAATAGCGCCGGCGGAACGTGCGTGGCGCCAGTGCCCGCTCGTCCTTCATGCGATACGTGATGCGCGCCTTCTCCAGATCGTAAGGGCTCATCTCCATCTTCACCTTGTCGCCCGCCGCGATCTTGATGAAGTTCTTGCGAAGCTTTCCCGAGATATGCGCCAGCACGGTGTGGCCGTTGGAGAGCTCGACTTTGAACATGGTGCCCGGAAGGACCGCCACGATCTTGCCTTCGACTTCGATCGATTTGCCGTCAGACATACAGGGCATGCCGGGAGCCGGCCAGAGAGAGTAGATTCATGCGTGAATTCAGAGAATAAAAGCCCCTTGTAAGACGGGTGGCCCCCTCCTAAGTCAAGGATTTCCTAGGAGCGAAACCCGTCCCGCGCTCCGTGTTCTCTCACGATTCATGGAATCCGTCTCCGCCACGCCACCCGTCTGTCCGTTCGAAAAACGCTTCCCGTCGCAACTCCTGCGTGACGACGTTTTCTTCATGAGCCTCGCCTATAATCAGGCGATCGATGCGTGGCGCAAAGACGAGGTCCCGATCGGCTGCGTCATCGAGCTCGACGGCGAGGTCATTGCCGCCGCGCACAACACCGTCGAAGGCGCGCACGATCCCACCGCCCACGCCGAGATGCTCGCGATCACGCAAGCCGCGAGCCGCCTGGGCAACTGGCGGCTCGAAAACGCCACGCTCTATGTGACCAAGGAACCGTGTCCCATGTGCTCCGGTGCGACGCTCATGTCCCGCTTGAAACGCGTCTGCTACGCGGTGCCCGATCCCAAAATGGGCTGCTTGGGCGGCGCAACGAATTTGAACGATCTTCCCCGCGTGAATCATCATCTCGAACTGACCGCCGGCGGCGTGCTCGAGCCGGAGTGCCGCGAGCTCATCCAGGCGTTTTTCAAACTGAAGCGCACCGAGACGACGCGAGAATAAATCCAACCGCGGCTCACCGTGCGCTTGAGCGGACGAGCGCGCGACTTTTAACCTGTCCGGATGCGTCTCACGCTCATTGCCGCTCAATCGCTCGACGGCTTCATCACGAAGCACGACATGCCCGGGAGCGAATTCGCATCGGCCGCCGACCGGGACTATTTTCGCGAGGCTCGCCGCGGTTTCGATTGCAGCATCCTTGGCGCGGAAACGTACAGGTCTTCTCGCGCCCAATTTCAAAGCCGAAACGCCTCCGCCAAGCTCGTCTCCGTCCTCACGCGCAATCCCGCCGCCTTTGCGAGCGAGGCAGTCGGCGGCTCGCTCGAGTTCACCGCGGAAACGCCGGAGGCGTTGAGCGCGCGCCTCCACGCCCGTGGTCACCGCGAGTGCGCGCTGCTCGGCGGCTCCCAAATCCACAGCCTCTTTCTCAACGCCGGTCTCGTGGACGAACTCTGGCTGACGCTCGAGCCCCTGCTCTTCGGAAAAGGCACTCCCCTGCTGGCCACGCCCGCGGATATCCGCCTCCGCCTTCTGTCGCGGGATAATCTCAGCACGGACACGCTTTTGCTCAAATACGAGGTGCTGCGATGAAAGCATTGATGAACTGGATACAACGCTCGCACTGGTCGCTTTATTTCGTCGTCTGGGTCGCGGGACTCGTGCTGCTCGGCTCGGTTCTGGGCGCGATCCTTTTTCCTTTGGGCGGACTCCTGCTCAACGCCGAGCGTTCGTCGGCCGCACTCATGGCACGCGGCGCGCATTTCGGGAGTTTCTATTTTCTTATCTGGGCGCCCGGCGTCGCTCTTTGCGCGGCAGTCATGCGCGCTTATCGCCGCAGGCATCCTGACGCCGAGAAATATTAAACGCGGGATTTCAGAAAAAACGTAACAAGCGGTTTCGCTTTTCGAAAGTGCAGGGTGTGTGGGAATCGCGATCCAACCCCGGCCACCAGCAAACAACGCAGACGCTAGCGTCATGGCGTCCGCGTCCTCGCCTCGGTCCGGGCCGAGTCGCCACCAAAAAGCCTGCCTCTGAAGCCAGCACTCGCATGGGTATGCATGCCGCGCAGGGGCAGGCTTCTATTGTTAACGCACCGTTCCCGCGCCGCCGAAGTCACCTATCGACATCCCCGCAGGCCACCGCCAGCGTCCCTCGCGTGGAAAAGGATTCACCTCAAACCGCGACATCGCCCGCCTGGTTTCAGCCCACGCGCTGGAGTGTCGTCCTTGCTTCCGCGCAAACCCAGGCCCCCGGCGCCCAGAACGCGATGGCCGAACTCTGCAAAGCGTACTGGCAGCCGCTCTACTCATTTGCCCGCCGTCGCGGCTACGACCACCATCGCGCGCAGGATATGATTCAGGGTTTTTTCCTAAGCATCATCGAAAGCAAATCCCTCTCCCGCGTGGATCCTCACAAGGGGAAATTTCGCAGCTACCTGCTCGCTTCGCTTCAAAATCACATGGCGAGCGAACACACCCGCGACAACGCGCAGAAACGCGGCGGCGGCCTGAAGTTCGTATCGCTCGACGACGAAGACTCCGACTCCCGCTTCAAGGCCGCGAGCGCCGCGTCAAATCTTCCCGCTGAAACCGCCTTCGAGCGCGAGTGGGCCATCGCCGCCGTCGAATCCGCCATTTCCCGACTCGAAGAAGATTTCCAGAAACGTGGAAAACTAAACGTGTTCACGGCGCTGAAGCCTTACCTGCTCGGCGACCAACCCATCGGCGCTTACGACAAAACCGCCGCGGAACTCAATTTATCTCCCGGAGCGATCCGCACCGGCGTCCATCGCTTGCGTCACGATTTCCGCATGCATCTCCGTCGTGAGGTCGCCAAAACCGTCGATTCTCCTGACCAGATCGATGAGGAAATGCGTCACCTCCGCACCACGTTGGGCAACGAGCAGTAATCGTATCCATGCGGCCGCGACCGTCGTCTTCCACCGCCTCCCCGCTCTGCGTTCCCGCTGCGTCTCCGGCCTCGCAGCGCCGCCGACAATCCACCTTCCCTTTTCCCGATGACGCTGCCGTCCTCTGATCGACGGGCGACGTCTCCGGCTTCCAGCCCCGACATGACGAAGATCGAGCGCACCTGCCCGCGTTGCGGACTGGTTTTTGCCTCCGACAAACTCGACGGACTCTGCCCTGCCTGCCTGTTGAATTCGCTATTCGGCGCGGCGGAAGCGGAGGATGCGTCCGTCTTCTGGGAGGAGGAGGAAGAAGCGCCCGCAAAAGCCGTCAGCGAGCCGGCAACCACCCGGCGCTTTTCTCATTTCGATCTGCTCGAAGAACTGGGCCGCGGCGGCATGGGTGTTGTTTACCGTGCGCGCGACCTCGGCACCGGCCGGATCATCGCGCTGAAGGTCCTTCAAGCGCATCACCTCGAAGTGCCGGATCTGGTGCTGCGCTTCCGTTCCGAAGTCCGCGCCGTCACCAGCCTCGATCATCCTCACGTCTTGCCCGTGCATGAGGTGGGCGAATACGAGGGTATCCCGTTTTTCAGCATGAAGCTGACGACCGGTGGCAGCCTCGCTCAACGCGTCGGCGACTACCTCGGCAAACCCACCGAAATCGCGCGCCTCATGGCCAAGGTCGCGCGCGGCGTCGCCCACGCGCACGAGCGCGGAATTCTCCACCGCGATCTGAAACCCGGTAACATCCTGCTCGATGCCGCCGGCGAACCGTACGTGTGCGATTTTGGCCTGGCCAAGTGGATCGAGGACGACCGCAACCTCACCATCACGAGCGCCGTATTGGGAACGCCGCACTACATCGCCCCCGAGCAAGCCAGAGGGCAAAAAGGCCTCACCACCGCCGCCGACATCTACAGCCTCGGCGCGATCGTTTACGAGCTGCTCACCGCGCGCCCGCCTTTCGTCGGGCAATCCATCATCGAGACACTCCGCCTCGCTTCCGAAAACACGCCCGAGCGCCCGTCGTCCCTCGCGCAAAACATCCCGAAAGACTTGGAGACGATTTGCCTCAAGTGCCTCGAACGTGAGCCCGCCTCGCGCTACCCGTCCGCAGCCGCGCTCGCGACCGATCTCGAAAACTGGCTCGACGGCCGCCCGATCATGGCCCGCCCGGTCGGCGCCGCCGAACAGCTCTGGCGCTGGGCCCGCCGCAATCCCCTGCCCGCGTCGCTGATCGCGTCCGTCGCGATGCTGCTCGTCGCCACCGCCGTCGTTGCCACGTGGTCGGCCATTCGCATTGAAAAAGCCCGCGACCGCGCTGTCGCCGCCGAGGCCGAGAGCCGCGAAAAACTCTACGAGTCCCTCCTCGCCCAAGCCCGCGCCTCGTTGCTCACCGGGCAGTCCGGGCAAAGTCTGGACGCGCTCGCCGCCCTCAAAGACGCCGCGAAAATCCACCCTACACTGGACGTCCGAAATCTCGCGATACGCGCGCTCTCGCTTTCCGACATCAAGGCCGGTTCGGCTCCTTGGAAAATCGGCCCCAATGGCCGGCCTTCGCGCTCGTTCGATTCGAAGATCGAGCGCATCGCCGAGGAAGTCGGCCGCGGCGTCATCCGCATCCTCCGTCTTGCCGACGGAAAAGAACTGCAACGCTTCGACGACCAGAGCGCGTCGGACGCGAACCGCACCTCCATCGACCGCATACTTTTTTCGCCCGACGACCGCCTCCTCGCCGCGCGCCGGAGCGACGGATCGCTCAGCGTCTGGAACGTCAGCACGGGCAAAAAACTTTATCAGCTCGCCTGCGCGCCCATCGCCAAAGCGCCGTGGTATGCCCCGAACTTCGTTTTCAGCAATCACGGGACGCTGCTCGCCTGCGTGATGGCCGACGGTCGCATCGCGATCCATAATTCCGATACGGGCCAGGAAGAAGCCCGGCTCCCGTCAACCGAGGTGATGCGCTGTCTCGCGTTTTCGTCGGACGACCGTTTCCTCGCCTCCGCGGTTTATGATGATCGCCCGCTGACAATCTGGGACCTCGCCAGCGGCCGCGCCATTCGCCAGCTCGCCGTCCCCGCGCCGGCCTACTCGATCGCATGGAGCCCCGACGACGAAGAAATCGCGGTCGGCTCCTTCGACTATAACATCTACCTCTTCGACGCGCAAAACGGCCGGCGCACCGGCACCTTTTCCGGCCACCGTGCGGAAGTAACGCAGGTCCTCTTCACACCTGCCGGCGATCATCTGATCTCTACCGGCATCGATAAAACGGTGCGCCTTTGGTCGCTCAGCGCGCTCACCCAGGAAGTGGTGATCAATAGCTACGGCAGCGAGCCCGCCATGCACTTTTCACCCAACGGCCGCGACTTCGCCGTCACCTCCGCTGGATCGACCGCGCACCTCCTCACGATTCACGACGCATCCGCGATTTGCCGCACCTACGTCAACGGCCGCGCGATCGGCCGCGCCACCTTGGTTGGCGGTCTCGCGCTTTCCGCCGACGGCCAACGCGCTGCCACCGCCACCTACGAAGGAATCGACGTGTGGGATCTTAAAGCAGGCCGCCACTTCGGCACGTATGACATCGATCCGGACACTGAAAAATCCGTCCGCTTCGGCGACGACTCCCAAACGCTGCTGGTCGGTTCTCGCAAGTCGGGCCTTGTTGAATACCGCATCGCCGGCAATCGCGGGAATTCCCATCTCGAAAAAATGCGCGTACTCGACGCCGAGCCCGGGTTCATTTTTAGCAACAGCCAGACCGGCAATCCGGATTGGATCGAGATGACGTCGAGTAGCGACGGAATCGCCCGGCTTTTCGACCTCAGGCAGCGCCGCGATGTATTCAAGCTCTCAGGACTTCCCGAAGTGTGGGACATGGCCGTCAGCCCGGACCGGCGCTTCTTCACGCTCTCGTTCTCCGCTCAGGCACCGGCCGGACAGGGCAACACTCAAGTGTGGTCGTTACCCTCGCTCAGGAAAGTGGCGACCTTGCCGGGCGGCCAATTCGGCACCGCGCGTTTCAGCCACGACGGAAAATGGCTGAAGATTTCCGGCCGCGGCGAAGTGGATCACCTTTTCAGTTCGGCGGACTGGGCGATCGCTCCCCGGGTTTCAATCGAAGGATCTAATCCCCTTTTCAGTCCCACCGATATGTGGGCGGCCACCAATTCCGCCGAGTTGATTCGCTTGTGGAATATGAGCGGAGGCTCGTTTGGCACGCTGGAGTCACAACTCGTGAGAGGCCGCGGATTTCGACTGGCCTGTGATTTGAGCGGCGAGCACTTGGTGGGCCTTAGCACTGACAATATCTTGCTCGTCTGGAACCTGAAGCTCCTGAGCCAACGGCTTGGAATGGTTTTCCCGAATTCTCATTTTTTATAGCGCAACTAGATCCCAGATTTCCGGCGCAATTGTCGGCTCAGCGCCAGATCCCAGATAACAGTTAAGAGCCGGGTTTAAAAAACACACACATGCCTGACGACCAAACAGAATACCCACCCCAATTCGCTTCGAGCGACTTGTCCGCCCTCCTCGGCCAGATCAATGACTTCGCCGGCCTCCCCCCGCCGCCTCCGCCGCCCCCGGGCCCGATGGAGATGGCTTCGGCCAAGAGCTTGAAGGCATCCTCGACGTCGTCCGCATCCAGCGATTTGTGTCAGAAAATCGCGTCCGGTGAATTCGTCATTCCGGTCTCCATCGTCGGCAGTCAGGCCGATCGCGGCCCATATCTGCCGGGACTCAAAGATATGCTCATCGCGGTCACTTATCTCCGTCTCGCCGAACAAATCACCACACCAGAGCTGAAGGGTTCGGCGCAAAAACTCGCCTACGACCTCATGCAAAATGGCAACAGCGTGCTCGGCACCCATATCAAGAAGCAGACCCGCGCGAGCGCCTCTAAGAAAAAATAACCGCCAGTCGGTTCCCGGCTCTCTCCACGAGGGATGTCTGAGCCGACCGCGTTCCTGCGCGGTCGGCTTTTTTTATTCAATCGCTCGCGGACGAACCTTCGTCTGCTCGGTCCGATTGATTCGCGGCCGCATGAGCCCGACCGTGAAATTAAGATGCACGGCAGGGCCGGCGGAAGAGAGCCCCGTCCGTGCATCACGCGTGAGCGAATAATCACTCACGCAAGGGAAGCGCATCCCGCCATCCCGGATCGAGGTAGGGCGAGCCCTCCGGGCGAGCCGTTCGCGAAGCGGTCGGCTCCGTCAGCGACGCTTCAAGCTGCCCCGAATACAATTCACAGGCCGTCCCTATGCAGACGCCTCGCTCGCGAACATTGTCCTGCAAGCATTCGCCCGTATGCGAAATGAAAGCACGGTAACGCGCGCACGCCCTCGAAGCGTCGTGCGCTCACGCGCCTTTCCGGGCCGCTTAGTCGATCTGAGCGCGTGCCGCCGCCGACTGCGTGAGTCCGGCCAGCAATGCCTGAATCTGCGACCGTGTGCGCACGTCGCTCAATTCTTCCGCGAGATTTTGGATCAACACAGACACCAAGACATCGCGCGCGGCGCTGTGACGATCGCTGCGCGCGGGCGCCACCGCATCGGGCCCGAGCCATTCGCGAATTTCCTGACGGACGGCTCCGAGACTGTCGAAAGTAACATCTTGAACGAGGGACATAAAGAAAGGGAAAAGGTGAAGATGACCGCTTCGAAACGCGGTGGAGATTACCGAGTGTGTATCCGGTTTCTTATGAAACCCGCCCCGCCTGTTTCCAAAAAACTCCGCCAGACGCTTGCACGTCCTCACGCCCCACCAAAGGAGCATCTCGCAAAATCCCCCTCGCTCCGCGTTCGCCGCGGCCTAGCGTCACCGTCGCATGAGCAAATCCTGGCTCGCCAACGCCGATCCCGAAGCCGCTTGGGCGCATTGCGCCTGGAGCGATTTTTCGTCTCTCCCCGAACGCGAACGCACCGTCGTCATCCTTCCCGTTCATGGCTTCGCCGATCACGGTCTCGGCCTGCCTCTTGACGCCGAAGAAATCGCCGGCTCCGGCCTCCTGCGCGAAGCCGTCTCTCTCGCCAAATCCTCGCTTCCCCTGCTCGTCCTTCCTCCGCTTCGCTTCGGCCTCGCGCCCTCCTCGTCCACGTTTTTCGGCATCGATCCCGAAACCGCGCACGATCAGCTCCACGCGGTCGCCCTCGCCGTCCGTGACGCCGGTTTTTCGAAACTCGTTTTTTTTGCCACCAGTCCCTGGAGCGATGAACTCGTCGATGTCGCATCGCGCGACGCCCGCGTCGATCTCGGACTGCAAACCTTCGTGATTAATCTCAGCGGGCTCGGCCTGGATTTTCATCCCGCCAGCGACCGACGCGCGCACATTCAAGCCGTCACCAGCCAACTGCTCGGCACGCCCCCCGCGCCCGCGACCCGCCCTGCCGACATCAGCGACGCCACGTTTCGCCCCGGTAATTTTCGTCAACCGTCTCCGCTCGCGCCCACCGGCACGACAACCCTTGATGGCCGCGCGCTCCTACGCGACGCCTCGCGGCATCTGGCGCGTCTCCTCAGCGAGATCGAAGCACGCACTCCGCTGGGAAAAGCCCGCCCGCGCTCCATCCGCCCGCTTCCTGCCGAAAAAACATCCGCCCGCGCGAAGGCGCTTCCGCCCGCACTTTTCCCTCACGCCTACCGCTCGCGCTATCTCCCGGCACTCACCCGCGACGCGCTCGAAACCTGGCCCGACAAAGACCGCACCTTCGTGATTCTCCCGACCGGAGCAATCGAGCAACATGGCCACCATCTTCCGCTTGGCGTCGATTCGATCCTCGGGCAGGCGTGGCTCGCCCACACGTTGCCAAAACTCCCGGCCGATGCGCGCGTCCTCGTCGCACCGCCGATCACCTACGGGAAAAGCAACGAGCACACCGGCTTTCCGGGCACCGTTTCACTCTCCGCCAAAACCCTGCGCCGCCTCCTCCTCGCGACAGCGACGCAACTCCACGCGCTCGGCTTCCGGCATCTCGGGATTTTGAATACGCACGGCGGCAACAGCTCCGTCATCGTGTACACGCTCCGCGAAATCCAAACATCCCTCGGACTGCGCGCCGGCATGATTAATTTCCCCTACAAGCCCGACCTCTCGCCTCAGGAGCGGGAGTTTGGCTTCCATGCCGGCGATTGGGAAACCTCCCTCATGCTGGCGTGCTCGCCCGAACTCGTCCGCATGGAAAAAGCCGTGTGCGAATACCCAGCCCGCCTCGACGATCCCGGTGAACTCCGTCCCGAAAACGCGTCCGCGATTTTCTCGTGGATGTCCTCCGACATCTCTCAGACCGGCACGATGGGCGACGCCACCGCTGCCACCCGCGAAAAGGGCCTTCACTGGCTCGACGCCGCCTCCGCCGCGCTGGCAGCGCGCATCGTCGGGCTGTTGCCCGCGTGATCGCTCCGCCCGGACCCGCGCTCGGCCGCCAGTCGCGCGTCGCAAACCGCGCGTCCCGGCCATCCCGACCCAGTCCTTGACTTCGTCTCAATTGAGACCAATTCTATCGCACATGAGCACCGCTGCCCTTTCCACCAAAGACCCGCTTTCGCTCCACCACGCCATCATGCCCGGTGCCAAGGTCGGCGTGCTCGGGAAGATCGCCAAGCTCCTCCAGATCAAAGAAGAGGAACTCGCGATGCTCTGCGGCCTCTCGCGCGCCACATTTCACCGCCGCCGCCAGGACAAGAAAAACCTCTCGGCTGCCGAGACCGACGCGCTCTTCCGCTACTCGGAACTCTTCAAGCACGCCCTCGCCGTTTTCGAAGACGAGATCGAAGCCCGCGAATGGTTGCGCAGCCCGCAGTACGGCTTGGGCGGCCAGATTCCCTTCGAGCTCGCCCGCAGCACGCCCGGTTTCAACGAGGTCCAGAAGCTCCTCACGCGCATCGACCATGGCGTCTACGCCTGAGCCGTCGGCGTTCCGCGTCGATAAGGCCAAGTGGGCGCCGCAGTCCTTCTCCGGCCAGGGCGCGGCGCTCGAAGGCGGACGCTGGAATCCCGCCGGCGTTCCCGTCGTGTACGTGAGCGAACATCTCGCCATGGCCGCGATGGAAAAACTCGTCCACCTGCGCCCGCGCATAGGCTCGAAAATCGCCTACATCTCCTTCCGTATCGATTTTCTGGATGTGCCGGTCGAACGCCTCTCGCTGTCCAAACTTCCCCCGACCTGGGACGCCAAGCCGCTCGGCACCGATACCCAGCGCCTCGGCGCCGAATGGTTCGCCAGCAAACGCACCGCGATCCTCCAAGTCCCCAGCGCGATCATCCCCACCGAGTGGAATTTCGTCCTGAACCCCACACACCCCGATTTCCCGCGCATCAAAATCGCCGCGCCCACTCCCTTCGCCTTCGACCCCCGCCTCCTCCACCCCGCGCCGTGAGTTCACCCGCCCAGTCGACGCAGAGGAGTTTGGCTTGGGCGAGTACGGTTTGGACGGCGGCGTCCCGGACCATGAAGCGGAGTCTGCGGACAATAAAAAACCGCGTTCCCTGGCAGGAAAAGCGGTATTTTTTGGTGCCCCCACGGGGAATCGAACCCCGCTTTGAAGAATGAGAATCTCCTGTCCTAACCGATAGACGATGGGGGCGATTCCCAACGAAGGCCGGCCAGCCTGCAACTGGCTGCGGGCACGTCAAGCGTGGGGTTCAAGGCTGTCTGCGCGGCTGCGCCACGGCTGCGTCGCACAACGCTCAAGACAGGAAGATGGTTGCCCGCCGCCTCCCTTCGCCTCGCCGCCTTCAGAAAGTCGAAGCGAGGTGCCGAGCGAAGACGCCGCTCAGTATTCCCCCGCGGCTTTCACCGCCGGCTTTGCGTAGCGGGAGAGCGCCTTCAGGAAATAGTAATCGGCGTAGTTCAGCGGCACATCGACTTCCGAGCCCGCCGGCTTGTGACCGACACAGTGCATGAGGAGGAAATGGCCGTTTTCGTTCAGCGCCGCGCGATAGGCCGGGCTCGCCAGCGAACGCAGTTGTTTCTCCGCCAGCGCCCGGTAACGAGCCGCTTCTTCCGCCGGCACTTCATCGCTCAACTCAAGAAACCCGCACGCCATGATCGCTGCGGCCGAGGCGTCGCGCGGTGAGTCGGGAATGTGCGGCGCATTGAAATCCCAATACGGCACGCCGTCGCTCGGGAGATTCGGGTGGTTCAGGATGAACGTCGCGATCTTGCGCGCCTGCTCGCGATAACGCGCGTCGCCCGTCAGCCGCGCCATCGTGGAAAACCCGTAGAGCGCCCACGCCTGTCCGCGCGCCCACGCCGAGCTGTCGGCCGCGCCTTGCACCGTCTGCTTTTTAATCACGTCGCCACTCGCCGGATCGTAATCGACGAGGTGGAAGCTGCTCCCGTCGGGACGAAAATGGTTTTTCAACGTCTTGTCCGCGTGCGCGCTCGCGATGTCGCGGAAGCTCGTTTCGCCCGTCTCCTTGTACGCGAACCAGAGGAGTTCCAGGTTCATCATGTTGTCCACGATGACTGGATACGCCCACTCCTTCGCATCCCACGAGCGGATGAGTCCGACCTTCGGATTGAATCGCGTCGAAAGACTGCGTGCGCCCTCGACGAGCACCGCGCGATACGCGGGGTTCCCGGTGATGCGCAGGCCCTCGCCGTAGCTGCAACCGAGCATGAAACCGACGTCGTGGTGCGCGGTGAAATGCTGGATCGCCTCCAGGCGCTTCGTGAAATTTTCCGCCGCATCCCGCCAGATCGCGCCGCCGTTATTTTCGTAGATCAGCCAGAGCGAGCCGGGAAAAAATCCCGACGTCCAGTCGCGCGGCGGCACCGCGACAAATTTGCCGTGCTCAAAGGTCCGCGGCTCGCGCGTCGCATCGCCGTCCATGCGTTTGAGGAGTCCGGCGTATTGCCGCGCGGCGAAGGAAAATTGCTCCGCAGCGATTGCCTCCATCGCGGCCGGAGTGTTGTCCGCGCGACTCGATGCGACACACAGCCAGGCAGCCGAGAGCGTGAAAAGATGTCGGCTTAAACGGCGGATCGTTTTTCGTGCAGCAGCTTCTCGAACGGGGCAATGAGAGTGGATCATGGAGATTGGGAAAGCAGTCACCTTGGTGATCGAACGTATCGGATTCGCAAGGACGCTTCGCTGCCTTCCAGTTGGAATCCGGACGACCCAGCTCGTCCATATTTTGCTGCGCGGAACGCTCCGCGATGCATGGGCGCGGGTCGCGTTATTTGGAAAGCTCCTGAAGCGCATGGACGGCCCGCGCTTTGGCCGCTTCGTAGCGCGCGAACTCGCTTCCGTCGGACTGCCTTATGAATTTCAGGAGGTGTTCACACACGTCCAGCCGGGCGTCGACGAAGCTCAGGAGCGCCGTCCGCCGCCGGTCGGTCGCAAGGCCGGGCGTGAGCTTCAATTCGCGCAACGCCGCGCCGAGTTTCCGATAGAGCGGCTGGTAGCGCTCTTCCAGAAACGCTGTGAATGCCTGCTCGTTTTCCCGTGTCTTCAGAAATGTTGCCAGCGCCTCGTCATAATCGCGCGAGAGCACTCCTTCGTCCTGTTTGAAAGGAGCAACCGTCTCCTGCCAGCGCAGCTCCTCTGCTACCCGGTAATCGAATCGCGGAGTCACGGCGACTCCCGTTGCCACGATGATGACGCTCGCCGCGATGCCGAGCGCGAGCCGGCGTCCATAGAGCGCGCGGCGTTCGTCGAGCTCCAGCGGCAACGCCGTCAGCCAGCTCACTACGAAGCCCGTTGCAAAACCACCGAGATGCGCGGCGTTGTCGATGCCGGGAACCGAAAGACCGAAGATCAGATTGTATCCGGTAAACAACAACGCGCTCTTCAGCATGGGCTTGAAAATCGTCGGCGGAATCACGCCGCGCTGGCGGAGCAGATAGCCCAGCGTCGCGCCCATGATCCCGAAGATCGCGCCGGACGCGCCCGCGCTCCAGACCTTGTCGCCGTTCCACCAGATGCTCGCGAGTCCGCTGCCCAGACCGCTCGCAAAATAGAGCACCGCGTAGAGCGGCCGGCCCGCGAGTTTTTCCATGAGCTGCCCGAGGTTGAACAACGCCCACATGTTAAACGCCAGGTGGATGAGCCCGAAGTGCAGGAACATCGACGTGACCAGCCGCCACCACTCGCCACCCGTCGTCGCCGCGCCCTGATTGGCGCCGAAATTGACATAGAAATCCATGCTCTCCGTCTCGAGCCAGCCAGTCTTGAAAAGTGCCGCTGCGATCACAAACACGGCGCAATTCGCGAGGATCAGCACGCCGGTGACCGAGCGCGCCCAATGCGTCGCGGCGGGCAGATCGGCGAGTTTTTCGTGGAACGATTGCTCGCCCGCGAACGCGTCATCCGTGCCAGCCGGCAGGAGTGCTTTCACGGTGACCGCATCGGCTTCCGTCTCGCAGAAAAAAACGAAATGCGCGCGCGGTTTATCCGGGCTCACTCCGCCCGTCGTGAAGACGATCGCCCGGCCCGCGTTGACCGCATTCGCGATTTGATCGGAGGGAAGGACGATCACGCGCTCGCGCCGGGAGAAGGCCTTCCGGATTCTGCCGGAGAAGCGAAACGTGCGGCCGTCTCCGCTTATCGATAATTCTCCGGCACCTTGCAGCCAGCGATTCCGGCTGCGCGACGCCGGATCGTCGTAACGAATGGTGAAACGACGGGGCGATGCGGACGCGGTTGAAAGAGTTTCACTCATGCAGCCTGCGGGCATGGCGCAGGCCTTCCCTCCGCTCAAGAGACAATCCGTCTGTGGCGCCCGAGCCGTGCCCGCCGGCGTTTCAGCCCTGACCGCGCTTCGATGGAAACAAACAGCCGCAGCCTTTGCCGCAGCAATCCTTCCGACGAAAACACACGTAGCGCTTCAACCCGAAACCAAGCGCGAGCAAGGCAATGAGCGCAGCGGTGAGAATGAACCAGAACATGGCGCGCCACCGTGACTCTTCGCGCATCGCTGGCAACCGCGCAGGCGCGCACGCGAAACGCGCGCTACGTTCTCGACGTTGCCCGCGCTTCCTTCGTTGCCCAATCGCCCGAAACCCCTACCGCAGTGCAACGCATGATACCGATCACGACCTTGCTCACGCATCCCGGCGGCGCGCACAAAGACGAGTTCCTCGCATGCAGCGTGTTGCTCGCGCTGCATCCGGTGCCGCTGCTTCGGCGCGAACCGCAACCGGCGGATCTCGCGGACCCGGCGATCGCCGTGGTCGATGTTGGGCACTCGCACGATCCCGCGCTTAATAATTTCGATCATCATCAGTTGCCGAAAGATCATCCGCCCACCTGCTCGCTCTCGCTCGTGCTGCAACACCTCGGGCTCTACGAGGACGCGCGCCAGTTTTGCGAATGGCTGGAGCCCGCCGAGTGGTTCGATTGCCGCGGGCCGATCACCACCGCGCAGTGGCTTGGCGTGGACCGCGAGGTCATGGCGAAACTCAACTCGCCCATCGACATCACGCTGCTGCGCCGCTTCGCGCTCGCGAGCCGCCTCGACGCGGGCGATCCGCTTTGGGAGATCATGCGCATGATCGGCGACGACCTGCTTAACTACGTGAAATCGCTGCGCGCGCGCCTCGATTTTCTCGCGCAAACGGTCGCCTTCTGGGATCTCGAACTGCCCGACGGCCCCGCGAAAATCCTCTTCCTCTCGCGCACCGATCCACTGCCCGACGAGCCTTCGCAAGGACTCGAGCGTTTCATCGAAGCGCGCGGCCTGCGGTCGAGCGTCGTCGGTATGGTTTATCCCGACCGGCGCAGCGGCGGCTACGGGCTTTCGCGCTATCAGGACAATCCGCGACTCGATTTCACCCGCATCGCGGCCGATCCAGCCGTTCACTTCGCGCACGCGGGCGGCTTCGTCGCCAAAACGTCCGCGTCCGAGGAGGCGCAACTCAAGAAACTCATCCTCGCCGCTGGAGCGCCCGCCGGCCGCTGAACCGAATCATTTCCGTGGATACACTCGCGCTCCAGCCCATCGGCTTCATCCGCTCCGGCAAGCAGGTGAAGTTCCAGGCCCGGCATCAGCCGGAGGAGTCCGGGCCGGAACGAAACGTTTTGGAGCTGTTGCCGAATCACGGATACGAAAACGCCCTGCGCGATCTCGAAGGCTTTTCCCGCATCTGGCTCATCTGGTGGTTTCACCGCAACGACACCTGGCGGCCTCAGGTGCTCCCGCCGCGCGGTCCCGCGCAACGTCGCGGCTTGTTCGCCACGCGCACGCCGCACCGTCCGAATCCGCTCGGCATCACGCCGGTGCAACTGCTGCACGTCGAAAAACTCCGCCTCATTCTCGGCGCGTGCGATCTCGTGGAAGGTACGCCAGTTTTCGACATCAAGCCCTACGTGCCCGCCTACGATTCGTTTCCCGACGCGAGCGCCGGCTGGATTGGCGAGGTCGACGCGCTGCTCCAGGCGCCGCCGGCGTTTTCGGTGGCGCTGACGCCGCTCGCGCAAACCCAGGCGGACTGGCTGCTCGCGAACGCGCGTATCGATTTTCTCGATCGCCTGCGCGAATTGCTCTCGCGCGATCCGTCGCCGCATCGCACCCGGCGGATACGTCGTCGCGGCGACGCGCAGTTTGAAATCGGCTGCGGCGCGTGGCGCGCGGTTTTCTCGGTCCGCGAAAAGGCGGTCCTTGTCGAAGCGCTCGAGCCCGGCTATCCGCCGCGATTTTTGCTCGACCCCGCGCGAAGCGGCATGCCCGACCAGGAAGCGCAATTGCGCTTCTACGAACGCTGGCCGGAAGCGCCCGCGTCGTGACGTACCGCGCGGCGCGGCCATTTCCATCCGACGCACGACAGAGATGCTCGACCGGTAAAACCCGCCGCGTCCCCGCTTGCCCTCGCGCGGGCCGGCTCTCACGGTTTAACCCATGCAAAAAGACGTCGTCGAAGTTTCCGTCAAAGGCGTGATGCCCACGGCCAACGGTTGCGCCGTGTTCCTCGGCAATGAGGAAAAAACCTTCGTGATTTACGTCGATCACTCCGTCGGCAATGCGATCCAGATGACGATCAACGGCGTGAAAAAAGACCGCCCGCTGACGCACGATCTCATCGGCCACATCCTGCTCGGCCTCGGCGCAAAGCTGGATTACGTGCTCATCAACGACGTCAACGAGGGCACGTTTTTCGCCCGCGTTCTTCTGCGCATGGAAAACGAACTCGGAAAAAAAATCATCGAGATCGACGCGCGCCCGAGCGATTCAACGGTGCTCGCGCTTCAGCAAAAACGTCCGATCTTCGCATCGCGAAAAGTCTTCGACGGTGTCGAGGACATGAGCGAAATCCTTGAGCGCGTCCTCCAACAACAAGCCCAGGAAGCCGATCCCGCGCTCGCCGAAAGCGAGGACGAACCGGACGAAGACGATCTCGAAGACGACGACGATGAAGATGACGACGATGACGATCTCGGCGATCTCGGTGAGGACGAAGACGACGACGAGAAACAAAAGTAAGCGCGCGCGGCACGCGCTCATTTCCATGGATACGGTGTGCGTTATTCGTGCTGCCTTTGCTCCTTAGCGTCTTCGCGATTCAAATCCGCCTCCTCTGCGTTTCATGCCCGCCGCCCTTCCCTCGCCCATCGTTCCCGGCCAGCCGCTCACCGCGCTCGCGCCGATGCAGGATGTCACCGACCTCGCCTTCATGGGCGTCATCGCGCACTACGGCGCGCCCGACTATTTCGTCACGGAATTCTTCCGCGTCCACAGCCAGTCGCGCCCGGAAAAACACATCCTCCGCTCGATCGACGAAAACAAAACAGGCCGCCCCGTTTTTGCCCAACTCATCGGGGAAAACATCGACGATCTCAGGCGCACGGTTGACGAACTCCTTCGCCATCCTGTCGCGGGCATCGACCTGAATCTCGGCTGTCCGGCGCCCAAGGTGTACAAGAAAAACGTCGGCGGCGGCCTGCTCCGCGAACCGGCGAAGATCGCCGAAATCCTCACGGCGCTGCGCGCGGCCGTGCCGGGACTTTTCACGGTGAAGATGCGCATCGGTTTCGAGGATACGCGGCACTACGACGAGATCCTCGGCATCATCGATGCGCACGCGGTTGATCTCCTCAGCGTCCACGGCCGCACGGTGAAAGAAATGTACCGCAGCGAGGTTCACTACGATTGGATCGGCCACGCCGTTTCCCGCGTCCGCTGCCCCGTGCTCGCCAACGGCAACGTCACCTCGGCACCCATGGCGGGAGAAATCGTCTCCACGACCAAAGCCGCCGGCGTGATGATCGGCCGCCACGCGATCCGCAACCCGTGGATCTTCCGGCAATGCCGCGAACATTTTTCAGGACAGGCGATCGCGGGCATTTCTTTGTCGGACGTTCGCGAATACGTCGACCGACTCTTCCATGCCACGAAGCACGATGGGATTCCCGAGCGTGCGCACGTGAACAAGATGAAAAAGTACCTGAACTTCGTCGGCCAAGGCGTCGATGCAGAGGGGCGTTTTCTCCACGACGTGCGGCGGACGGAAACGCCCGCGCAATTATTCGAAGCATGCGATCGGCACTTGCTCGCCGAGCCGGCGAAACCGTTCGCCACCGAGCCCTATCCCGGTGTGATCGCGCGCCCGAATTGCGAAACTCCGGATGCTGCGAGCGACGGCTGCTCACTCGAAACGATCACCGCCTGAGTGCCCGCCAGCCTGCGCTCTTTAGCGCGCGCCGTTTGTCTTGGAGTGCGGCGCCTCGGCGCCGCTTTCCCTGACGAGCCTCGGCTCGTCACCCGCCAGGCAGCCACCGCGTCCAGTCCCGCAGCCCGCCTCTCCCGTAGCCGCGTTCGTAAGAACGTGGCCCCGAAACGCCTCCCGACATCCAACGGCCACGTTCTCACGAACGCGGCCACCAAACGAACTGTCGCTCACTCGATCCCGAGACGCTGCCGGCCTTCGGGTGAGATCATCTGCGGCGTCCAGATCGGATCCCAGACGATGTGAACCCTCGCCTCGTCCACCGTCGGTAATGCCGCGATTTTCTTTCGCGCGTCTTCCGCGATCACGGGTCCCATGCCACATCCTTGCGCCGTCAACGTCATCTTCACCTCGACCAGATTTCCGCCTGTCACGGCTTTCTCGATACTCAAGTCGTACACGAGGCCGAGATCGACGATGTTGATCGGGATCTCTGGATCGAAACAGGTTTTCAAGGCGCTCCAGACGGCCTGCTCGTTGAATTCACCCGCCGCATGTGCGGCATCCGGCTCGGCCGCGAGATCGAAGCCGGCGAGCGCGCTGACCTCTTCGCGGGCGATGCGATAAAGCCCCGCGTCGGTGCGCACGGTGACGTTGCCGCCAAGCGTCTGCACGATGTGAACCTCGGTGCCAGCCGTCAGCGTGGCGGCGTGGCCGGCGGGAATAACGGTGGCGGCGATGTCGCGGGAAAGTGTGTGATTCATAAAAAAGGAGATGGGGAAAAGATGCGTAGCCCGTCGGTCTGGCGGCGGGAGCGTGCCGATTATTTTAGCCCGAGTTCCAGCGGCAGGCGCGCGTAGACTCCGCGCGGATCATTGAACTGGTCGAGCGCGCGAATCTGCGCCTCGACGTGCGACTTCATCCGCGACAGCGCGCCGGCAGCCCGTGTATTGCCGGGTTTGATACCTTCGAGAGCTTCGGCGATGAGTTCGCCGAGCGCCTTCTTGCGCGGAAATTCCGTCACGGTGTAACCCGGCGCCAGTCCGGCCTTCTGCGCGGCGAAGTTGATCGCCGCATCCAGCCCGCCGATCTCATCCACGAGGCCGATCTTGATGGCTTCCGCGCCGGACCAGACGCGGCCTTGGGCGATTTCATGGACGCGATCGCGCGGGAGCCCGCGCGCGTCGGCGACCTTCCCGACAAATTGTTCGTAGATCCAGTCCACCATGTTTTGAACGATCGCGAGTTCCTCGGGCGTCTTCGGGCGGGAGATGGTTTCGGCGTCGGCGAACCTGCCTGTTTTCACGCGGTCGAAAGTCACGCCGAGGTTGTTCGCCAGTTTCTGAATGTCGAATTGCAGACCGAACACGCCGATCGAGCCCGTGATCGTGGTCGGCTCCGCGTAGATGCGGTCGCTGTAAGCGGAAATCCAATACCCGCCCGAGGCGGCGTACGCGCCCATCGAAATGACGACAGGCTTTTCCTGTTTCGCGAGACGCAGCTCGCGCTGGATGTGCTCGGATGCGGTGGCGGAACCGCCAGGGCTGTTCACGCGGAGCACGATGGCTTTCACCTCTTTGTCCTGACGGAGTTTTCGGATTTCGCGCGCGAATTTTTCTCCGCCCACTTCCCCGTGCTGACCCTCGCCGTCGACGATCGCGCCTTCCGCATAAATGACGGCGACCTGCCCGTCCTTCGTGCCCTGAGCGTGTCCCTTTTCCACCGGAACGGCCGGTTGATCGTCACCCAGCGTGGACGCGTAATCGGCGAGCGAAACTTGCTTGAACGGCTCCGTGGCGCCCTGGCGTCCGGTGCGCATTTTCAATTCGGAAATCACTTCGTCGCGATACGCGAGCCGCGTGACCAGACCGCTTTCCAGTGCGGCTTGCGGCATCAACATACCGGCGGAATCCGCGAGAGCCTGGATCTTTTCGGGAGAGAATTTACGGCTCGCGCCGATGTCGGCGCGCAGGTCCGACCAGAGATCGTCGAGCAGTTTCTGAAGTTGTTCGCGACTGGCCGGGCTCATGTCGGTGCGGATGAACGGCTCGATCGCGGACTTGTATTTGCCGACGCGGGTGACTTGCACGCCGACGCCGAATTTCTCCATCGCGCCCGCGAAAAACATCGGCTCGGAAGCGAGCCCGGGAAGCAGGACCAGGCCGTACGGATCGAGAATCACTTCGTCCGCACCCGAAGCCAGATAGGTTTCACGCAGCGTGGCTTCTTCGAGATAGGCGACGATCGGTTTTTTGGATACCTTGAATTCCTCCAGCGCGGCGCGCGCCTCTTTGAGCGCCGCGTAACCGGTGCCATAGCCTTCCGGAGCGAAACGGCCGAACATGAAAACGCCCGCGATGTTGTCATCGTGCGCCGCCTTGCGCAGCGCGCGGGTGAGCGTGCGGAGCTGCCACGTTTTTTCCTCTTTGCCGCCGGAGAGTGAACCCAGCAACGCGGCTCCGTCGAGTTGGGCGGGCGCGTCGGTGATATTCACCGAGAGATCCAGCACGAGGTAGGAACCTTTTTCGACGGGCGCGGCCTTTTGGGAATTCCCCGCCGATGCGAGGGCGACGAAAAGACCGATCACGACGATCGTGCCGCCAACCGCGCAAATCATCAGGCCGGCGACGGTGCCGAGCATCGAGGCGAAAAAGTTTTTCATGTTTCGCGCAACGTAGCGGGATTGCCCTCCCCATCCAGTGAAAACGCGAAACGACCCGCATCCCGTGTGCATGGGCGATGCGCGGCCGGATCGTCACAACCTCGCGCTTCCTAAGCATCAGTTTTGTAGTATTATGCCGATATGCCCACCATGGACGCACCTGCCGAGCAGAAGGATCTGCTGACCACCAACCGCAAAGCGCTCACCGTTAATCTCGATGAGTCCAAGTACGGCACGTTCGCCGAGATCGGCGCGGGCCAGGAAGTGGCGCGCGTGTTTTTCCAGGCGGGCGGCGCGGCCGGCACGATCGCGAAATCGATTTCGGCCTACGACATGACTTTCAGCGACGCCATCTACGGCAAGTCGCCCCGCTATGTTTCCCAAGAGCGCCTCGCGCTGATGTTGGATCATGAATACGTGCTGCTCACCGAGCGTCTCGCCGCGCAGCGTGGCGAGAAGACGACTTTCTTCGTTTTCGCAGACACGGTCTCCGCGCGAAATTTCAAAGGCACCAACGAGTGCCATGGCTGGATGGGCGTGCGTTTCCAGACCGAGCCCGGCGGTCCGACCAGCGAAATCATCCTGCACGTCCGCATGTGGGATAAGGAAAATGTCCTCCAGCAACAGGCGCTCGGCATCGTCGGCACCAACTTGATTTACGGCGCGTTTTATTTCCGCAACGACCCGCAAAAATTCATCCAATCGCTCCTCGACGGAGGCGTGGGTGTCGGCCGCATCGAGGTCGATATGCTTAAGTTCAGCGGCCCGGCGTTCCCCAATGTCGACAACCGCCTCCTCTCGCTTCACCTCGTGCAATACGGCCTCACCAACGCGGTGATGTTTGGCACCGGCGGCGAAGTGCTCCAGCCGTCGGAGGTCCTCTACAAAAAGGCGATCCTCGTCGAACGCGGCAGCTTCCGCCCGGTCACGCACGTCAACGTCGATATGCTCAACTGCGCCTGCGCGCAGTTCGTGCAGGAACCGCTCGTCAAAGGCAAAGACGTCGTCGTCCTCATGGAAATCACCATGAACAACCTGCTCATGGGCGGCGACCTCGACGCGCAGGATTTTCTCTCGCGCGTCGATCTGCTGAGCGACATCGGCTTCACCGTCCTTATTTCCAACTACTCGGAATACTACCGCCTCACGTCCTACTTCCGTCGATACACCAAGGAGATGATCGGCGTCGCGATGGGCATCAACAACCTCCTCGAGGTCTTCAACGAGAAGTACTACGAAAATCTCGAAGGCGGCATCCTCGAATCGTTCGGCCGGCTGTTTCGCAACGCGGTCAAACTCTACATCTACCCGATGCAGCAGATGGCCTATGAACGCTACATCGCCACGAGCTCGCCGGTTGCCGCGCATGGCGGCAATCACGCCTTCGCGAGCGGCGTCTTGATCAACGCGAAAAACCTCCAGGTCGATGACCACCTGCGAAATCTCTACGCCCATCTTCTGGAGAATCACTACATCGATTGCATAGTGGGATTCGACCAGAACATCCTGAGCATTTTCTCCCGCGACGTGCTGCAACGCATCAAATCCGGCGATCCGACTTGGGAGCGCATGGTCCCCGAGCCGGTCGTCGATGCCATCAAAAAGCGCGCGCTCTTCGGTTACGGCAGCCCCGCGGTTTCGCCGGCCGCCCCGCCCGTTCTTGTTAATTAATGGTCATCCTTTCCCGAAGTTCATTCAGGCACGTTGGAAACGTAAAATTCTGCTTGCCCCGCCTTCGCCGCATCAGGATACAGACGCCTTGCGTTAGTGGAAGTCCGTCGGTTGCGGACTCCCGCCATGACTGGTCCGGCATCCCGTCGGATTGGAACGGTGGCATCGGCCGAGACCGCAGTTTTCGCTGCGGTTGAAGCGGGTGTCACGGAGCCTGTGAGGGTTCCCTACAGTCGTGTAACTCACTCAAAATAAACCATGTCTACCGTAGCAAAACCCGAAATCATCGCAGAATACAAAACACACGATAAGGACACCGGCTCCTCCGAGGTCCAGATCGCTTTGTTGACCGCTCGCATCAATCACCTGACCGAGCACCTTCGTACACACCGCAAGGACTTCCACAGCCGCCGCGGCCTTCTCCAGATGGCCAGCCGTCGTCGCAAGCTCCTCGACTACTTGAAGCGTAACAACCTCACCAAGTACTCGGAGATCCTGCAAAAGCTTAATCTCCGCAAGTAACCTCCTTTGCACACGGGCGATCCGATCCGCGGATCGCCCGTTGTCTTTACCGACACTCGCAGCCGGCCGGGACTTTTCCATTTGCCTCTTTCCGAGCGACCGCTCGCTCCGCGAAGGCGCCAAATGGAAATCTCTCGAGTCACTCGAGGATTGCAGGGCCGGTTATCCGCCCAAACCCAAGTCCGTCGGCTCCCATTGAGCCGTCCGGCCGTTGTCCTGGAATTAGCCGGGGAACGCATCCAACCCCGAGTTAAGTCCGTCCGCGTGTCGCGGGCTTGCTCGTTTTAATCCGAGCCACGCATCCGTATCCGAATCGAAATAAAATGAATCAGAAACATACCGTCAAAGTCTCCGGCCTGGACCTCACGTTCTCCACCGGCTCCATCGCCCAGCTCGCCAGTGGCGCTGTTAACGTCGCCGTCGGCGAAACCAACGTCTTCGTCACTGCCTGCGTCGCGCAGTCCATGCGCCCCGGCCAGGACTTCTTCCCACTCACCGTCGATTACCGCGAAAAATACGCCGCTGCCGGCCGTTTCCCCGGTGGTTATTTCAAGCGCGAAGGCCGTCCTTCCGAAAAGGAAATCCTCACCTCCCGCCTCTGCGATCGCCCCTGCCGTCCGCTCTTCCCCGAGGGTTTCCTCAATGAGGTGCAGATCATCGGCCAGCTCATGTCGGCCGACCAGGTCAACGATGCGGACATCGCCATGGTCAACGGCGCCAGCGCCGCCCTCGCCATCTCCGACATCCCTTGGAACGGCCCCATCGGCTGCGTCCGCGTCGCCGAGATCGACGGCCAGTTCCTCGCCAATCCCACCATCGAGCAGATGTACTCCTCGACGCTCGACCTGATCTACGTCGGCAACGAAAAAGACATGCTCATGATCGAAGGCTCCGCTGACCAAATCAGTGAAGAGCGCTTCATCGAAGCCCTCGCCTTCGGCCATCAAGCCATCCAGCCGATCATCGCCGCGATCAAGGAACTCGTCGGCCTCGCCGGCAAACCCAAATCCACCTTCGCCCTCGTCGGCGCCACGCCCGAAGCCCGCGCCATCATCGAGCGCGTCGTCCCGGCCGACCGCCTCGCCACCGCGATCTTCGGCAAGGAAAAAGCCGCCCGCTCCCTCGCGGTGAAAATGCTCAAGGAGGAAGCCAAGGTCGTCCTCACCGCCGAACTCGGCGAAGGCAAATTCAGCGACGTCGACCTCAACGTCGTCTTCGAAGACCTCCAGTACAAAGCCTACCGCCAGACCGTTCTCGCCCGCGGCGTTCGCGCCGACGGCCGCGACGCCAAGAGCGTTCGTCCGCTCGACTCCCAAGTCGGCGTTCTCCCTCGCGTTCACGGCTCCGCCATGTTCCAGCGCGGCGACACTCAGAACATCGCCATCGTCACCCTCGGGCCCACCAAGGAAGCCCAGGACATGGACGGCCTCACCGGCGGCGCGACGTCGAAGTCGTTCATCCTTCACTACAACTTCCCGCCATTCTCCGTCGGCGAAACCGGCCGTTTCACGGGCCCCGGCCGCCGCGAAATCGGCCACGGCGCGCTCGCTGAACGCTCCCTCGTTCCGATCCTCCCGCCCGAGGACGTCTTCCCCTACTCCATCCGCGTCGTCTCCGAGATCATGGCCTCCAACGGCTCGACCTCGATGGCCTCGATCTGCGGCGGCTG
>Ga0164241_10001157_pt1 | contig 35127 bp, 28 predicted proteins | sample OricomyardsoilBY_FD_108780 | JGI IMG/M metagenome (GOLD analysis project Ga0164241, IMG submission 108780) | Backyard soil microbial communities from Emeryville, California, USA - Original compost - Back yard soil (BY) | ecosystem: Environmental > Terrestrial > Soil > Unclassified | place: USA... | reverse complement strand
GGCCGCCACCGCCCCCGCCGCCGCCGCGGCGCGACGAAGGCTTGGGAAAGACGGGCTTGGTCACCCGGTTGCGCATCTCCGACACGCGCCGGTCCCAATCGGGGCGCACCCGCACGCCGGCGCGAACCTGCGCCGCGAGCCGCTCGGTCGCCTCGAGCTGACCGGCGGGCGCGCGGACGGCGTAGGCGATCATGTTCTGGTTGAGCACCAGCGGCGGCACGCCCGGGAGCAACTGATCCCCGGCCGAGATGACGCCGCCTAGCGTGATCCGCTCCACCGTGCCGTCGGGGTTGTCGATCAACACCTGCAGCATATAGCCGTTGATGCGCATCCCGCCGGCGGGACCGGCCTGGGCGATCCGGCGCACGAGAGACTCGATGCTGGGGTCGAGCGGGATCTCGACGATCGAGCGCACGCGCGCCTGCGGACGCAGAAAGGGTATCGCCACGCGCCGCGCGAAATTTTCGCCGCTATCGGACATCCCCACGACGCAGAAATCGCCCGGCGTCGATCCGCGGCGGCGGATATCCTGGTCGTTGGTCGTGACGATGAAGCCGGGCAGCACCTCGATCGACGCCTTGCCATCGGGGCTCGTCAGCCGGAACATCGGGCTGGCGATCCCCAGGCTGCACTGGCCGTTCACATTGTCCCAGCGCACCGCCCCTTCGAACTTCCAGCCGGAAGGAACGGGCACATCGACCGCAGGCATCGGCTGTTCGAACCCGTTCCGATCGACGATCGTCTGGGTTTGGGCAGCGCCGGAGCGCGTATCGGTGGGCTGGTTGCCTCCGCCCGTCACCTGCTTGGCCGCCGCGCCGGGCAGCTTGTCGCACGCGCTGAGCGTGAGCGGCAGCGCCAGTCCGGCAAGAAATAGCGAACATAGTTTTCGCGCCATGGAAGCCTCCCCATGAACTCGGCCGATGCCGGTTTCATAGGGATCAGCGGCGCGGCGCGGAAAAACGGATCACGTCGCCACGCGATTTTATTTTTGGTGGCTGTCCGCTCCTGCGTGACCCGTTTCCCGGCCGTCGCCCGCTTGCCCTTTCGTAAGAGCAGGAGAGTGGAAATGAGCGATCCGATGCAAGAGCGCAGGCAGCAACTCGAGGCGCTGGTCAAGAAGCACAAGGTGGCGTTCGCGATCGGCGCGGCAGTGCTGCTGTGGGTGGCCGTGTCCGATGGTGGCGGTGAATCGCAAGCCGTGGTGTCCACACCGGGATCGTCAGGCGTAGCGCCCGTTTCGAGCGGAGGGCCCACCGCCGACAGCGGCACGGTCGATATGGACGAGTGGCGCCGCCGCCAGGCCCAGGACGACGAGGCTCAAAGGCGGCGCGTCGATGCGGTGCGCGAGGAAGAGCCGTGCCGGAACTCAGACGGCAGCGTCGATCGGGTCTCGATCCACAGCGGCTGCTGAACGGGGGACGAAACGATGAGCGGCTTTCAGGACGATCCCCAGCATCCCGGCGGCGGGGTGTGGCGGCATGGATCCGGCAGCCTCGTTTTGCCGGTGATCGGACTGACGATCATCGGAACGGTGGCGCTGGGGATGTCGGGGCTGGGGGTCTGGGCGGTGGCCGTCGGAAGCGACTTTCGAATCACCTTGATGATCGCGGGGCTTTCGGCGTCCATGTGGGGAATGGCCGCCTATGTCCGGCGCGACATGCAGGGTAAGCGCGGCGGAACGATCGCGATTTCGGATGCCGGGATCGATCTCGATCTTGCCGCCAACCGGTCGTTGATTCATCGCCCGCGCGCGTGCCGCGTTCATTTCGACTGGAGCGCGGTCGCGGGACTGCTGACTCGCGAAGAAGCCTATGGCGCGCAGGGCATGGCGATGCTCCAGCGGCCATGGTGGCTGGCGCCGAAGGACGGCGCGCCAATCCTGCTGTTCGAAGAGCGCGCGATTACGTCGCGAATTCAAGATGCGTCGATGCGCGACATCGCCAACGAGATCGCCGGGCGGGGCGCGTTGGCGATCACCGAACTGCCGCTGGCCGTCGGCAAGGGCGGCATCCTGGGGGTATGGTTCGTGCGCCCTCCTTCGATCGACGCTGGGCCGCTGGGGCCGGCGGCCGAGCGCTGGATAATGCGGCGCGTGTGGTTCACCAGCGTGCTTGTCGGGTTGGCGGGATTGGCGGTGTTGCTGATGCTTGTACTGGGTTGAACTCAAAAGGGTCGGCAACATTGGCCGCTGCCCGCATCACGGCTGCCTTTGCACGGTTCTACACGATGGTGCGCAACGTCAATGCAGCCGTCAGGAGATCAGTGCGCTGAATTCCTCCTCGCAGACACGATCCACCTCGCGGCGATACTCGGCGAATAGCGGGTTTCCCTCTTCGATCTGGCCGAGCACCGGCGCGCCTTTGCGGGAGATGTCCCAGCGCAGGAGCGCCACCGGAGCAGCGACGGGCGTCAACCGGCCGCCGCGCGCGGAGCGCAGCGTCGTCAGCAGGCCGTACATATCGCCGGCGATCGAGGGTCTGCCCAGCGTCACCAGTCGGTACTGGCCATGCTCGTTGGTCACGAGGTAGATATAGCCCGACTGGTAGGGCATCGACACCGCGCCCTTCTGCGCGAAATGCGCGTCGAGCCGCTGCTTCTCGCTGAAGGCGAGATGACCCGCCGCGTCGTTCCAGCTGATCTCGATCAGATAGGCATAGACCGTGTTGGGCTTCTCGAAGCTCGGGCGCAGCGTCAGATAGGATCCGATCAGCCACTCGACCCCTTCGCGGCGATAGGCGCCCAGCTCGGCGGAGGCCTGGGAGGCGGACGCGGGCGAAGCGGTGCGCAGGCGGATGCCGATCGCGTCCTCGATCCGGATCAGCGTCGCGATCGAGAACGGGCGCTCGCCGGACAGACCCTTTTCGAGCGTCGAAACGCTCAGCCGGGCCGCGTCGGCGAGCTGCAACCGCGACATTCGCCGGCGCGCCATCCCCTCGCGAATGAGCGCGCCGACACCCTGCTGTTCCGGAACGCCTTTCCCGATCTCGCTCATCGCCGCGAAGCAACCCCTCATAGTGCGTACATGACCTGACACATCCGTACTGGAACCGCCGACTGTGGGGATAGGGGAAAAAGATTCAAGAAAATCACGTTCGCGCGCGGGGCCCCGGCGCGCCACACATGCAGTGAACTTCGATGACGGGCACCGACATGACACCGAATTTTCTGCTCGATCGCACGGCGGTATTGCTGCTCGGCCTGTGCGCCGGATCGGCGATCGGCCTCAGCTTCCTTGGCACCGCCGCGCCGGCGAGTTCGGCCTCAGGAGCCGGGGCCTATGCGCTCTCGGCAGCCGCCCGCGATCCGAAGCCCACCGAGATCGTCGAGGCGCTGCAACCGGCGCAGCGGCAATTGCTGCGGACGCTGAAGCAGGGCGGCCCGGTTCGCATCGCGGTGTTCGGCGATAGTTTCGGCGACGGGGTCGCCTTCGGATTGCAGCAGCAATTGACGGGAAAGGCGGGATATCAGGTCCTGAAGTTCAGCCAGCCCGCGACCGGCTTTACCCGCTACAAAAGGCTCAACCTCGAGGACAAGGCGTCCGAGCAGCTCGGCTCGGAGCCAGTCGACATCGCCGTCATCTCGTTTGGCGCCAACGACGCGCAGGGGATCATCACCGACAAGGGCGAATATGCCGCGCTGCTGAGCCCGAAATGGTGCGACCAGATCGGGGAGCGGCTCGATCGGTTCGTCGCCCTGCTGCGCGCGCACAACGCGATGGTCTATTGGGTCGGGCTCCCCCGGATGCGGGATGCCGCGTTCGACCGCGACGTTGCCGCGATCAACCTGTTCTACGCGCGGCGCATGGCCGCGCTGGGAGTGCCGTTCATCGATACCCTGCCCGTCGCCTCGGACGGCAAGGGGCAATATGCCGAGTATCTGAGCGATCCGGCGACCGGCCAGCGCACGCTGATGCGCGCGGGCGACGGCGTGCATATGTCGATGACCGGATACAAGTGGATCACGCGCGCGCTCAGCCAGCGTATCATCAACTATGTCGATGCGGGCCGCACCGCGATCGCCGCCAAGCCATGAGAACCCTCCTCGCGGCGGCACTCCTGCTGTCGTCCGCCGCGGCGCATGCCGCGCCATGCACCGGGCCGGTGTGCAACTTCGATACGCTCGCGCCCTATTTCGCGCGCACGGCGGCGACCTATCCCGGGCGGGGCGTGCCGCCGGTGCATATCCTCCAGATCGGCGACAGCCACACGGCGGGCGATGTGACCACGGGGGCCTGGCGCGACATCCTGCAGGGAACGGGAGGCGATGGCGGCAGGGGGGTGCTGCCGCCGGGGCGGCCCTATGCGGGGTATCTGACGCACGGCATCACCGCTTCGATGTCGCCGGGCTGGAGCGTCACTACGACCTTCGGCAAGGGCTGGGAGAGCGCACATCCTCCGCTGGGCCTGTCGAGCTATACGCTAACCTCCACCGCCCCGGGCGCGACGATGGGGCTGCGGACCGATGCGGGGCACAGCTTCGATCGCTTCGTGGTCTGCGTCGTGGCGGGTCCGGGCGCGGGTCCGCTCGATATGCGGATGAGCGACGGGACCGCGCAGCGGCTGATCCTCGATACGCCCATGCCCACCCCGCGCTGCGAGACGACACGCACCATCGCGCCGCAAACCAGCGTCACGCTGACCGCGCCGGGCGGGCCGGTGACAATCACATCCTGGGCGACCTTCAACGACGACGGCGGGACCACATTGTCCAACCTCGGAGTCATCGGGTCACAGCTCGTACATTTCGGCCGCACCGACGATGCCTTGGTGGCGGAGGAGTTGCGCGCATACAGCCCCGATCTGATCGTGTTGGCGTTCGGCACCAATGAGGGCTTCGGGCCGGGCATCGATGCCCCGGCGTACGAGGCCGTGCTGCGCGGTCAGATCGCGCGAGTGCGGGGGTTGGCCCCGGGCGTGCCGCTGCTTCTGCTCGGGCCACCCGATGCACTGAGCCGCAATGCCGCGCTGCGCGGCGGCGCGGCGAGTTGCGGCGATGGGCTGTTCGCGCCGCCCGGGCTGGCGATGGTGCGCGTGGTCCAGCGCAAGGTCGCGGGCGATCTCCGCATCGCCTGGTGGGACTGGCAGGGGCGGATGGGCGGAATGTGCAGCGCGGCGCGCTGGACCGATGCCGGGCTGATGCGCGCCGACCATGTTCATCTGCTCGCACCCGGCGGGGCAATCGTCGCCCGGCTGTTGCAGGACGACCTCATGCGCGCCGAGCTGGGGGGCCGATAGATGCTGTTCCCCACCCTCACTTTCGGGCTGTTCTTCCTCGCCATATTCGCCGCCGTCTGGTCGGTGCGGTCGAACGAGTGGCGCAAGCTGTTGCTGCTGGTCGCCAGCTGGTTCTTCTACGGCGCATGGGACTGGCGCTTCGTGCCGCTGCTGATCCTGTCGGCGCTGATGAACTGGGGCGTCGCCCGGCTGGTCGCGGCCAGCGCCCGGCCCCGAGCGGTCAAGCGGCTGGTGATCGCCGGAGTCGCGCTCAACCTCGCGATCCTCGGATTCTTCAAATATTTCGACTTCTTCGCCGATCAGGCGCTCAGCCTGATGGCGCTGATGGGGACGCATCAGGATCCGGCGATCATGCATGTGATCCTGCCGATCGGCATCTCGTTCTTTACCTTCCAGGGGATCAGCTATCTGGTCGATGTGTCGAAGGGGCGGGTGCCGCCGGCGTCGATGCTCGACGTGCTGCTGCTGATGTCCTTCTTCCCGCACCTCGTCGCCGGGCCGATCGTGCGCGCCGCCGATCTGGTGCCGCAGCTCCAGTCCACGCCCAGGCTCGATCGCGGGATGGTGTCGATGGGGCTGCTGCTGATCGTCTGGGGCCTGTTCAAGAAGGCCGTGATCGCATCCGAGCTGTCGACTCAGTTCGTCGATCCCGTCTTCGCCAACCCGGGGATGCATTCGTCGCTCGACCTGATCCTCGGGGCCTATGGCTATGCGGTGCAGATCTATTGCGACTTCTCAGCCTATTCGGACATGGCGATCGGCGTCGCGGCGCTGCTCGGCTACCGTTTTCCGCGCAATTTCGACCGGCCCTATCGTTCGGAGTCGCTCCAGGAATTCTGGCGGCGCTGGCACATCAGCCTGTCGCGCTGGCTGCGCGATTATCTCTACATCGACGCGCTGGGAGGCAATCGCGGCGGGGAGTTCAAGGTCTATCGCAATCTGATCCTGACCATGTTGCTGGGCGGGCTGTGGCACGGCGCGGCATGGACCTTCGTGATCTGGGGCGGGCTGCATGGGCTGGCGCTGGCGGTCGAGAGGGCATGGTCGCGCTCGAGTGCGGCCTGGGCCATCACCCTGCCGCGCTGGGCCCGGATCGCGCTGACCTTCCATGTCGTGGTGCTCGGCTGGATCTTCTTCCGCGCGGCGAGCTTCGGCGACGCATTGGCCTATCTGGGCGGGATCGTCATTCCCGCAAGCGACGGCGCGACGAGCGTGACGCCGCTCGTCCTGCTGCTGATCCTGCTCGGGCTGGCGATCCACGCGCTTCCCCGCGATGCCTTGCGCCGCCCGGCGATGCGGCTGCGCACGCTGCCGGTCGCGCCCGTTGCCGCCGGGCTGGTGGCGCTGATGCTGGTGGTGGACGCGATGCGTTACGAGGGAGTCGCGCCCTTCATCTATTTCCGCTTCTGAAAGGGTGCCGCGATGACCGACAGCCATGATTTCCCCGTCGACCTCAGCCCCGATCCCGATGGCGGCGCGGGGGCGTTGCGCTGGACCAGCGGCGTGCTGGCGCTCACGACGGTGGCGCTCGCGCTGCTCAATGCCGGGGCGATTGCCGGCTGGGCCGAGGAACTGCGGCCCAGCCCCACCACCGCGAAGGTGATGGCTGCGGCGGATGCGTGGAAGGGCGTCACCGCCCGGCTCGGCCTCGATACGCCCCATGCGCGCCTCCACCATAGCTGGAAGCGCGCCGAGGCGATGCGCTGGCCTACCCCTTCGCCCCCAGATGCTGCCGGAAGAACGCGATCATCGTCTCGTTGAGCATGTGGTGGAAGGCCACCCGGTCGAAACCGGCGCCGTCCTGGCACAGCATCGGCGGACCATCGGGCGGGCACGGTGCGAGGAAGGAGAGATGCCCGGCGCCCTCGACGCTATGGAAATCCACCGACGGGCCGAGCAGCCGCCGCACCACGGCGGTATTGGTGTCATAGGGCACGATCTGATCGGCGGTCCCGGCCCAGAGCTGGACGGGCACCTTCACATTGCGCAGGCTCGCCGGATCGAAGGTGAAGCCGAGGCCCGGAGCGGCGACCACCGCTGCCGCGATGCGCTGGTCGTGCGTCCATTGCGGCGGCAGGGCGTCGCTCGCGGCGGGCACCATCAGCTTGCACGCGAACTCGGGCTGCTTCGCGCAATGCCCGGCGACAAGATTCAGGTCCGGAATCCCGCCGACTGCGATCAGCGCGGTGGTCCCGCCGGCCGAAAAGCCGAAAATGCCGACGCGGTTGGGGATCAAATGCGCCCTGCCCTCCCACCCGGCGAACATATAGTCGATCACTTTGGAGACGTGGCGCGAGCGGTCGGCCATCCATTGCGGTTTCCCGACCGCGCTATCGTCCTGGAAATTGTCGCCGGGATGCAGCGGGGCGACGACCACGAACCCCGCTCCCGCCAGCGCCCGCGCGGTATCGATATGGCTGCTGAGCGCCGCGCCGGTGCCATGCGAGATGACGATCAGCGGCGCGGCCTGGCCCGCTTGCAGCTTCGGGCTCCAGATCGCGATGGGGATCGGCGCATGGCCCGGATCGTCCACCACCGCTTGCTGGACCGCCACGGCGGGATCGCCTTGGGCCCGTGCCGCGAGGGGTGAGACCGTTGCGATGACAAGGCTCGCGAGCAGCAAGCCGATAGCTGGCAGTTTCATGGATAGCTCTCCCGCCGGTTCAATTCCGAATTCCCGCGCATGCCCATCGCCGCGCTTATCCCCGCCGCCGCCAGCGCGAACGCGGCTCCGGCGACGAGCCCGATGCGCGGCGCGACCGCTGCCGATGCCATCGTGAAACTGAGCGACATGATCAGCGTCCCCATCGTTTGCCCGGTCAGCCTCGCGGTGCCCTGCATCGCGCCGGCGGCGGCGCCGCGTTCCTCGGGGGCAGACAAATACAGGCTGCGATTGTTGGCAAGCTGAAACAATCCGAAACCCGCGCCGCACAGCAGCACGCCGGCCACCAGCGGCATCACGCTGTCGCGGGCTGGCGCGAGCGCAGCGACAAGCAATCCCGAGGCGAGCAGCACGCCGCCCACGGCGCATTGCGAAGCGGCGCTGAAGCGGTCCGTCGCGCGGCCCGCGATCAGGCCGGTCACCGCCACCGCCATCGGCCAGCAGGTAATCACCAGTCCGGCGGCGAGCGGCCCATGCCCGAGGCCGACCTGCAAATAGAAAGGCAGCGCCACCATCCCCGCCGACTGGCCCATGAAGCAGCAGATCGACGCCATCACCGATGCGCGGAACGGCGCGATGGCGAGCAGGTCGAACGGGAGGAACGGCGCTTGTCCGGGGCGCTCGCGCTGGACCAGCAGGGCGAAGCAAGGCAAGGCTGCGCTGGCGAGCAAAGCGGCGGCGGCCGGATTTCCCGGCGCCAGTTCCAGCGCGAAGACCAGCAGCGCGATGCTGCCGCCGTACAGCGCGATGCTCGCGATATCGATCGAACGGCGCGTGGGCGCGATTTCGGGCAAGGCGCGCGACGCGAGCAGCGCCGCCGCCGCGACCGGCAATCCCGCGAGGAATATCCCGCGCCAGAGCCCCGCCGAAAGAATCAGTGCGCCGATCGCGGGCCCTGCGGCGGAGCACAGCGCGACCGTCAGTGCGTTCCACCCGATCGCCGCGCCCAGCCGCTCGCGGCCCAGCGTCGCGCGCAACAGTGCCAACCCCAGCGCCATGATCGCCGCCGCGCCCAGCCCCTGCACGAAGCGTCCCGCGACCAGCAGCGATAAGGTCGGGGCCAGCGCAGACGCCAAAGCCGCGCAACTGAACAGGACGGTGCCGGCGACGAACAACCGCCGATAGCCCCAGGCCTCCGCCAGATGCGCGGCTGGGAGTAGTCCCATCACCAGCGCGAGCTGATAGGCGCTCACCGTCAGGATCGCGCGCGCGGGCGCGACCGCCAGTGCCTTCGCCAGCGCCGGCAGCGCGATATTGACCATCCCCGCATCGAGCACGGCCAGCGCCATCGCCGCCAGCACCGCGAGAGTCGCAAGGCGATCCCGCAGCGTCATGCGCCGGGCACCGTCCACTCGCCGTCGCGCTCGACGAAGCGCGTCAGCCGGTGCTCGACCTGATCCTCATGCCGCAGGTCGCGTTCGGTGAAACGCAACACCATCGCGGTCTCGCTCGAGCAGCGCGTGTCGTGAACGTCCCCGGGCAGATAGGCGCGCGCCTCACCGGGCCGCAGCACATGCATTTCACGCCGGACCAGCCGCTCGCGCCCGTCCGGACCGGTCACGCGCGCATAAGTGCCCACCTCGAGCTCGCCCGACTGGACCGCATAGAGGACCCAGGCGCGGCCATGATCGTGCGGCGGGCGGTACAGCCCCTGCCCCTCGGCATGTGCGAGCAGCATGAAGCCATGATCCGGATCGCGGTGGAGTTCGCGCGAGGCGGGACGCTCGGCGAGCAAGTCCGCCAGCCAGGCTTCGTCCGGGTTCGCCATCGTCAATTCCGCCAGATGTTGGCGGCATTTCGCGACCAAAGGCGTGCTGATCGGGCCCCAGTCCGAACGGACTCCGGCAGTGAATTTGTCGAGTGCATCGGTGGTCATGGTCATCGTCCCTTCCTTGTCGGGACGGAATTATGCCGCGCTAAAGTGCGGCGGAAGGCGCATCATTTACAGCATATCGTTGCGTTTGACGCCATAGTTGGTCCAGAAGTGGGCGATGGCGCTTCCGGACCTCAACCTGCTCCACACGCTCGACGTGCTGCTGGAGGAAGGCAATGTCACGCGCGCCGCGCGCAAGTTGCGGCTGAGCCCGTCGGCGATGAGCCGCGCCCTCGCGCGGCTGCGTGCGGTGACCGGCGATCAGCTGCTGGTGCGGGCCGGGCGCGGGCTCGTCCCGACGACGCGCGCGGGGGAGATGCGCGAACAGGTGCGGCAACTGGTCGAGGACGCCCACGCGCTGCTGCGCCCGGCGGGCCGGCTCGACCTGCTGGCGCTCAAGCGCGTCTTTACGCTGCGGACCAGCGACGGCATCGCCGAGACCTTCGGTCCAGCCTTGATCCGCATTGTCCGGCAGGAAGCGCCGGGGGTTCAGCTGCGCTTCGTCCGCAAGCTCGACAAGGACAGCCAGGGCTTGCGTGACGGGACAGTCGATCTCGAAACCGGCGTGGTGGATTCGGCGATCGGCCCCGAGATCCGCACCCATGCGCTGTTCACCGATTGCTATACCGGCGTGGTGCGGCACGATCATCCGCTTGCCGGTACGGCGGTGACATCCGTCGATTATGCCAGCTGGCCGCACGTCGTCGCCTGGCGGCCCGGACTGGATCTGAGCCTTGTCGATGAGCTGCTCGGCGAACTCGGCCTCACGCGCACGGTGACGACGACGGTCGACGGCTTTTCGGCGGCGTTGGCGCTGGCGCGCGGGTCGGACCTGATCGCGACGGTGCCCGACCGCCATACCGAGGCGCTGCGCGACGGGATGCACAGCTTCCGCATCCCCCTGCCCGTGCGCGACTTCACCGTGTCGCTGCTATGGCACCCGCGGCTCGACGGCGATCCGGCGCATCGCTGGCTGCGCGACTGCGTTCGCCGGGCCTGTGGCAGCGCTGCGGGATAGCCCCGCTCAAACGATGAACATCGCCACTGCCGCGACCGCCATCACCAAAGTCGCCGCCCAGCCGAAGAACATCAGCATCGGCGACGCGGTGAAGCGGCCCATCGCGGCGTGGCGCGCGGCGACGATCATCATCACCGCCATGATCGGTACCGCGACCACGCCATTGATCACCGCGCTCCAGAACAGCGCCTTGATCGGATCGATCGGCAACCAGTCGATCGCGATCCCGATCAGCGTCGCGGCGGCGATCACAGCGTAGAAGCCGCGCGCCTCCCACGGCTTGTATTCCAGCCCGCATTTCCAGCCCCGGGCCTCGCTGGCGGCATAGGCGGCCGAGCCCGCGAGCACCGGCACCGCGAGCAAGCCGGTGCCGATGATGCCGAGGCTGAAGATGAGGAAGGCGAACTGCCCCGCGACCGGCTTCAGCGCCTCGGCGGCGTCGGCGGCGGTGCTGATGTCGGTCTTGCCCGATGCGTGGAGCGTCGCCGCGGTGCCGATGATGATCGCGATCGCGACGAGGTTCGACACCGCCATCCCCGCAAACGTATCGATATCGATGCGGCGGAATTCGCGTGGCGCCTGTTCGGGCGCTTCGGTGAGTGGTTCGGCCTCGTCGTCATGATCGACTTCCTCCACTTCCTGCGCGCTTTGCCAGAAGAAGAGATAGGGGCTGATCGTCGTCCCGAAGATCGCGACAATGGTGGTGACGCTGCCGCGATCGACCGAGGGCATGACGAACCCCCGTCCCGCCGCCGCCCAGTCCACCTTCACCATGAAGACCAAAGCGACATAGGCGAGCAGCACCAGCGTCAGCCATTTGAGGATCGCGGCATAGCGGTGGTACGGGACGAACAGCTGCGCCGTGAGCGAAGCGACCGCGAAGCCGATGGTGAAGGCGCGGCTGACATCGCCCCCAATGACGAGCTGGGCCGCAGCCCCCATCGCGGCGAGATTCGCGCCGATGTTGATCGTGTTGGCGGCGAACAGCAGGACCACCAAGCCAGTCACCAGCCAGCCCGGCAGCAGCTCGGCCATGTTGGCGGTGAGCCCCCTGCCCGTCACGCGCCCGATCCGCGCGCTGACCAGCTGGATCGCCGTCATCAACGGGAAGGTGAGCACCATCGTCCAGAGCAGCCCGAAGCCGAACTGGGCGCCCGCCTGCGAATAAGTGGCGATGCCGCTGGGATCGTCGTCGGCCGCGCCGGTGATGAGGCCCGGGCCCAGCTGTTTTACGACGGAACGGGGCGGCCGCGCGTCTTCCCTCATGCCGCTTGGGAACCGCTAGAGTGTTGATCGTTCATGAAAATCTCCACTCCGGTTGCAGGTGCTGGAAAAGCCTGACCGCGATGTTGGTTCCGGTGGCGTAAGCATCGTGGCGCGCTCCTAGCCCTCCGACACGCCCGGTTTCACGCGCCGTTCGAACAGGTGGCGAACCCCGGCGATCAACGGCTTTTCGATCAGCATGTGGATCGCGATGCCGGCAAGCACCGCCACCACCACGATCACCGCGACAATCGGCCCGGGCGGCAGGTCGCGCGCCAGCTTGAAGGCGAGACCGGCAAGCGCCGACACCACCAGCGAGTGGAACAGATAGATCGAATAGGAAGCGTTGCCGAGCAGGCTGCCGACACGCTTCCCCCATCCGTCGGGACAGGCGGCATGGATGCCCAGGAACATCACCGGCAGGCACGCGACCGCCATCATCCCCGGCGCCGCCCACACGCCGAACCCCACTTGCGAGATCGCGGTGACACCCAGCGGCAGGCAAAAGGCGAGCGTCAGCGCGGCCAGCGGCTCGAACGGCAAGCGGATCGTGAGATCGCGGCTTCGCGCCAGCCAGATCCAGCCGAGCAGCATCCCCGCACCGAATTCCACCGCCGAGCCATGGCAGAGGATGAACAGAAACTCGCGCAGCGACCCCCTGATCTCGGGCCCGTAGAAGGGGCGGAGCAGCGGCGCGCACATCCACAGCAGCAGCACGATTCGCAGCTTGCGCGGTCCCAGCATCGCCACTGCGAAGAAGAGGTAGAAGATCAGTTCCTGCCGCAGCGTCCAGATCACCGGCGGACGGACGATGCCCCAGGGCAGCAGGAACCAGGCGTGGAGATAGGCGCTCAAGTCGCCCAGCCCCGGCCCCGCCGCGCGCGCGGCCATATTGGCCAACACCGCGAGCCACATCAGCGGCAGGATCCGCGTCAGGCGGCGCTCGAAAAAGGTGCGATAGCCGACGGCCGGGGCCAGATCGGCCCCCTTGAGCGAGACGATGGTGATGATGAAACCGCTGATCAGGAAGAACAGGTCCGCGCCGATCCGCCCGCTCTCGAGGATGCGGCCGAGCAGGAAACCGCCGAAATATTTGTCCTGCCCGATCGTGCCTGCGGTGTGATCGATCACCACCGCGACGGCCGCGAGCCCGCGCAGATATTGCACGCCGGTGATCTCGCCCCTTGCCGACATTCGCCCCCGCTCTCGCCGGCCATCGGGAGCATGGCCGCGCCGGGCGGTCAAGCAGTTGACGCGGGGCCCGCCTTGGCGACACTAGCCCGATGACCGGGGGGTATCGCCGCGAAATCGATGGGATGAGGGCGCTCGCGGTGCTCGCCGTGCTGGCATTCCACGCGCGCGTGCCGGGCTTTCCGGGTGGTTTCAGCGGCGTCGATATCTTCCTCGTCCTGTCAGGCTATCTGATCGGCGGGCTGATCCTGCGCGAGGCCGATGCGGGCAGCTTCTCGCTGGTTTCCTTCTACGAGCGCCGCGTCCGCCGCATCCTGCCCGCTTTGTTCGCAGTGCTGGCCTTCACCGCGGTGGCGAGCTGGATCCTGCTCCCCGACGATTTCCGCAATTTCGGCGCGAGCCTGACCGCCATCTCCGCGCTGGTCTCCAACTTCCTGTTCGAACGCGACAGCGGCTATTTCGCGCTCGCCAGGGAAGCAACACCGCTGTTGCATAGCTGGTCGCTGGCGGTCGAAGAGCAATTCTATCTGTTCTTCCCCATGCTCCTGTTGCTCGCGCGGCGATGGGGAACGACAGCAACGCGGATCGCGCTGGCTGCGGTGCTGTTGCTCTCCTTCGCCTATAGCGTGTGGGCGACGCATACCGACCCGGTGATGGCATTCTACTCGCCCTTGTCGCGCGCCTGGGAGTTTCTCGCGGGCGCCCTGCTCGCATCGGGCGTGGTGCGCGCGCCGGTGCGACGCGATTTGGGGGACGGCGCGGCGCTGATCGGGCTGGCGCTGCTCGCCTTTGCAGTGTTCGGGTTGGACAATGGATCGCGCTTCCCCGGCGTCGCCGCGCTGGCGCCTGTGATCGGTACAATGCTGCTGCTCTACGGCACCCAAGCCGAGGGTTCGCGCGCGGCGATGCTGCTCAGCCTCAAGCCGTTCGTGGGGATCGGGCTGATCTCCTATTCGCTCTATCTGTGGCATTGGCCGCTGATCGTGCTCGGCGGCTATTATGTCCTCGATCACCGGATGGGGCTGATCACCGGCGCCGCGATGGTGCTGCTCTCATTCCCGATCGCCTGGGCGTCGTGGCGCTACATCGAACGCCCCTTCCGCAAGCCGCGCCTGTTGTTGTCGCGCCGCGCGCTGTTCGCCAGCGCCGCCGCCGGGACTCTCGCTTTCGCCGGCTATGGCACGGCGATCTACGTCCTGAAGGGCATTCCCGCGCGTTTCGATCCGGTGGTGCAAAGGCTGGCGGAGCGCGGCGATCAGCCCGACTATAGCTGCACCAACCGCCCGATCGGCGAAGTGCTTTCGGACCCCGCCTGCCGCCTGGGGGATGCAAGGGCCGCACCCAGCTTCCTGCTCTGGGGCGATTCGCATGCCGCGGTCTATTTCCCCGCGCTCAAGCGCGAAGCCGCGGCCTGGGGCGTTTCGGGCTATATGATCACGACGTTCGACTGCACCCCCGTCGTCTCGCTCAGCGAGGGCGGTACGGGCAAGCGCGGCATCCGGCAGGCCGAGTGCCGCGAGCGCAATGCCGAGACCGCGAAGCTCCTCGCCGAGGGGCGAATACGCGCGGTGGTAATCGCCGGTCATTGGGATGCTTATGGGCTGGGCAGGCGCGGCAAGCCCGGAAGTAATGTCGCGGGGCGGCTCGACCGGTTCGAGGCGGGGATTCGCGCGCTGCATGCTCAGGGCCTCAATATCTACTTCGTCCTCGACGTCCCCCAGGCCGCGGGGCTGAGCGTGCTGGACCTCGCCAAGGCGCGTGTCATCGGCGCGCGGAGCGCCTTCGAGCCGACCACTGCCGAGTACCAGCGCCGCAGCGCCACGCTGCGCGACCGCGCGCTGGCGTGGGAGCGGCAGGGGCTGGTGACGGTGATCGACCCCTCGCGCCTGCTTTGCGGACCTGCCATTTGCCGCATGACCGATGGCGATTATCCGCTCTATTTCGACACTCATCACCTCAACGCGCGCGGCGCGGCCTTTGTCGGCCCGCTTTTCGTGCCGATGTTGCGCAGTCTGTCCCTATCGAGGAACTAGCCCCACGCCGGGAAACGTGCGAATACTTCCCCATGCAGACTGCGCAGCAACGGATCGCCGAAACGGCCCCCGCCTTCCGGGTTGAGCCCGAGATTCCGCGGATGCTCACCATGAAGGAAGAGCTTGCGATCAATCGCGCCGCGATGGCGCGAATGCCTTCACCCGAGATGAAGTACCGGGTGGCGCATAACCTGTTCCTGCTCGACTATTTCGACGAGGCGATCGCGCTGCTGCGCGAGATCGATAGCCAGGTCGACGATTTCCGCTTCCCGCACATGCTCAGCACCGCGCTGCTGGCGCGCGAGCGGCAGGAGGACACGCTCGACGCGATCCGCGTCTCCACCCGCGCGGCGGACCTCGCCACCCGCGAAAGTGACCGCGCCCGCGCGCTGGCGACGCTGGGCAAGGCGGAGATCCGGCTGGAGCGGTTCGACGCGGCGCGCAGCTCGCTGATGGCCGCGCTCGACGCCAACATCACGAACAAGGACGCCTATAAGCGCCTCGCGATGCTCGATTTCCAGCTCGGCCGGATCGAGCCCGCGCTCGAATTCGCCGATGCGATGGTCGCGCAGGGCGTCGCCCATGCCCGCGTCCTCGGCGTCCGCCCGCTCGCGCTCGCCCGGCTGGGCCGCATCGACGAAGCGCGCGTCGCGTTCGGCTTTGAGGACCATCTCCATGAGGCGATCCTGCCCGCCCCTCCGGGCTGGGACTCGATCGAAGCGTTCAACCACGATCTCGCGGTCGAACTGCTCAACCATCCCGGCATCCGCTACGAGCGCTATGGCGTCGCCTCCGCGCACAGCTGGCGGATCGACGAACCTTGCCTCGCCCGATCGAAGATGATGCCGGTGCTGCGCCGCCTGCTCGCGGACGAGATCGCGCGCTGCGTGACCAACTTGAAGGACACCAACGACGCCTGGACCGCGGGCCTGCGCCCGAACACGCATTTGCATCACTGGTCTGTCATCACCGATGGCGACGGGTTCGAGGAATGGCATGTCCACCAGAATGGCTGGCTGAGCGGCGCCTATTATGTCGATATCCCCGATTTCATCCTCAACGGCCAGGACAAGGGCGGCTGCGTCGCCTTTGGCCTGCCGGAGGGGCTGGTCGGCGAGGAGGCGCAGGCGAAGTTCGGGATGCGCGTGTTCCGGCCGCAATCGGGGCTGGTGATGCTGTTTCCGTCGCACTCGTTCCACCGCACCTATGCCCATCGCGGCGACCGGCGGCGGATTTGCGTCGCTTTCGACGTTGCGCCGCACGATAATCAATAATTGCGCTGCTGCGGCGCGCGGGCATAATAGCGCGGTATTGCAATGTTTTGGGGGGCTGGTTTGAGCAAGATGTGGATGCGCGGCGCGGAATGTGTCGAAACCGAGGTCGAAGACGCGCTGGTGCTGCTCGATCTCGATGGCGGCATGTATTTCACGCTGAACGGCCCCGCCGCCGATGTGTGGCGCGCGCTCGAAGCCCCCGCCAGCGAAGATGCGCTGATCGAGACGCTGACGGCCAAATATGACGTCGAGCCGGCCAAATGCGCCCAGTCGGTCGCACGCCTGCTCGAGGATCTGACTCAAAAGGGCTTGGCCAAGCCGGCCGCCTGAGCGCCGGGGATGCATCGTCATATCGCCTTCGGTCTCCGGTGGGACAGTGATATCGCGCTGGACCAGTTCGCCAAGGCGTCACTCGCCGACACCCTGCCACCCGATATCACGATCCGCCGCGCCGCCGGGCCGCTGCCCGACCGCGAGATGGTGCATCGCAAGGACGGCGGAACGCTCTGCGCGGATGGCTTCCGCATGCATGGCGACGATGAGGCGATCTATGATTTCCGCGCGCCGGGCACCATCGAATGGCGGCCGGGGCCCGCATGGCAGGGCCGCTTTCCGCCGCTCTTCTTCGGCACCGTCGCGGCGCTGGTGCTCGCGTGGCGGGGCGGCGTTCCGATCCATGGCTCCTCGGTCGAGATCGACGGGCGCGCCTGGCTGATCTGCGGGCCTTCGGGCGCGGGGAAATCTACGCTCGCCGCCACCCTGGCCGCTTCGGGCAAGGCGCGGCTGATCGCCGACGATCTCTCGATTCTCCAAGGTTCCGCAAGCGGACCGCCGACGCTCTATCCCGGTCGCCCCGCGATCCGGCTGTTCCCCGCGCTGGCCGAGCATATGCGCGCGAGCGGCGCGGAGGTGCGTGAGGATCCGGGGAACGACAAGTTACTGGTCCGCCCCGCGCGCGCCGATCCGCTGACGCCCGTGCCGCTCGCCGCCTTCATCATACTGGGCACCGATGCGGCCGGGATCCCGCTATGGCGGCGCGGCGCGTTCCTCGATTCGCAGTTGTTTCGGCCGATGTGGATGCGTGCCATTCCGGGATGGCGCGATCGTTTCCGGATGCTTCATCATGCGGGAACCATCCTGCCTATGCACTCGCTGAGGCCCGCGGACATACGCAATGCCGCGGATTTCCATGCCCGCGCGTCGCAGGCGCTGGCGCTGAGCAATTGAGGGGCTGGCGTTTCGTAGGGTAACAACTTGCAATTGCGGGCTTGGCAACATTACGATAACCATATACCTCAATCCGAGTTAAAAAAGGGGAAGAGACGGATCATGGCTGACAAGCAGATCATTTCGCCGCGCGTCGACTGGGTCGAGCCGGAAGTTCGCGAACTCGCGGTTGCTGAAACGTCGTTGAATCCGGGCCTCGGCGGCGACGGTGAGACTCAGTGGGCTGACTGCACGCTTTCCTAAGCGATTTGGGCCGGCTTCACTGGCCGGCCCACCACATCATATACGCGGCCGCTACGGCGGTTGCCTGAACCTTATGAACCCGGGCGTATGACGCGCTTCCCGGGTTTTTCAGTTTATGGAGCTCGACCTCCAGCCACTCCAGGTCAAGCCATTCGTCCGCGCCCACTGCCCGGAAATCGCCGATGTGGCCAATCAGACCGGCCGCCTGACGCTCGGCACGCAGCAGGAAATCGGGCGAAAAGGGCATGCCGGTTCGCCGCAGCCGCACCGAATCGGGCAAGCGATCCCTCAGCATCACACGCGCCGGCGCGCGGTTCAGTCCCTCATGTTCCACATAGCCCACGGGCATCCCCGCGACGAGATTGAGCAGTCGCCGGTCGCGGAACGGAATGACATGCCGCAGCCGCGATTCGGGCGATGTGGTTGGCGTCATCGTGTTCTTGCTCACGCCGGGCCGCCGGCCCCAAAGCGCGTCCGGCCCCAGCAGCGGGGGCGGTTCGATAGGCGAGCGCCAGTCGAAGGGCACGAGCCGGGGCAGCGACTCGCCCAAATCGCGCGAGACCTGCGCATGGAAGGGCAGGCTCGGCGGCAAGCGGTTCGCGGCCCGCGCCTTACGCCAGTCACGCCAGGCGCGGACGTGACGCCGCGGATTCCATAAAGGCAGCCTCAACAGATGCTGGCTGGTAACCGTCAATTCGCCATAGGCGCCGTCGAGCAGCAGTTCCGCGCCGTCGTCGAACGCCGCCTGGTACAGCGCGTCGTAGAGATAGTGACGCGGCGAGGCGATCGGGATCTCGTTATGCGCGAACATCCGCGGCTGGGGGAGATAGATGCTCGCGTCCGCCGCCGGCGCGATGAAGCGGATCGGCAGGCCGAGCCGCTCGGCGACCGCCGCTGCGAACACGCGCTCGTCGGGCACGCCACTGCCTTCGGGTGCGACCGAGGAGAAGAAGGTGAGCGGCTGGTCCGCGCGCATCTCAGACGCGCCGAGCCAGGCAATCAGCGAGGAATCGAGTCCGCCGCTCAGCAGCGACGCCGCGCGGCCATGTCGCGAAAGATGCTGGCCGACGATCCGGCGCAGCACCGCCTCCATCGCCTCCTGCGCCTCCGCCCGCGTGCCGCGCCAGCGCTCGACCGGCTCGGGCGGGGGCAGCCGCAGCGTCTCGCGCCCGGTAATGCGGAACGTCTCGCGCGAACCCGGCATCACGCGGCGCACATTCGCGAACACCGTCTCTTCGGTGAGGTAGCGCCGCAACTGCGCGGTGCCCCAATGCAGCATCAGTCCGGCCGGATCGAACGCGCGCCCGACTCCGCTTAACCGGGTCAGCCGTCCCAGTTCGGCCGATACCGCGACCGTCCCGCCCGCGACCGCGAAATAAAAGGGGTCGCGCGCCGCTTCGGACATCAACAAGGTCAGCGTCCGGCTCGGCGCGTGCCAATCAAGCAGGTTCCATTCGCCGATCATCCGCATCGGCGCATCTGCCCCGAATCGTGCCAGCACCGCCGCCGCCAGCGCAGCCCCCGGCGCATCGCGCGCCATGCCGAGCGCATCGGCCAGCTCATCCTGCTCGTCGAGATGGCCGAGCAGCAGCGTGAAGCCGTCAGCCCGGTCGGCGATGCTCACCGCGCGCCCCGCCTCCTCGCGGTCGACCGCCTGCGCGCTGATTCCGGGGGATTCGCGCCGATATTCGCCCGGGCCATCGAGCCCCATCACCGCCAGCGCATGCGGATCGAGCGGCGCGCCGTCGAGCGCGGCGAGCGCGTAGAGCCCGCTCTTCGCCATCAGGCTTCGGCGCCCTCATAGGGTCGCCCGCAAAGGTTGACCGTGAAGCCGATCCGCCCCGACGGCTCCCACCTATCATTAAACTCCACGCGGGAGAGACCGATCTCGAACGGGCGATGCCACTCGGTCACGCCGCGGCCTCGCGGAAAAACCAGCCGGTATAGACGCGCCGCGGCCCGCCCGACGTCACCGGCAGCACCCGATGCTCCAGCTCGCGCGCAACTTCGAAGATCAGCAGCGCGCCCGGCGCGTCGTGGAGATGCTCGGTCAGCATTTCCTTCGTACCGGCATGGCGAAGCTCGAACCGCCCGCCTTCATAGGGGGCTTCGGACAGGTTGACCGTCACCGCCAGCCGCCGCTCGGGTTCGTTGAGGTCATCGTGCCAGACAAGCTGATCATGATTGTTCGCACGCGCCTGCACCACGCGGCCATCGACGCGGACCAGCGGCCCGCACCCGGTCGCTTCCTCGATCCAGCGCATCAGCCCGGCGCGCTTCAGCGCAAGCGTGATCGCCCCGCCCGCGCGCTGCGGCGATTCGACTTCGCGATCACCCAGTCCCTCGACGCTGTCGAGCACGAATTGTCCTCGATCACAGAGGCCCCGAAGCGTTCGGAGGAAGCCCGGTTCGAACGCATCGCGGCATAGAATCGAACGGCGTCGCGCGAAGGAATCGCGCCAGGTTTCGGGCGGCGTCAGGAATTCGGTCGCCGCCGTACCGATCACGAACGGCCGCGGCTCAGGCGTCACGAAGCGCCGATTCCACTGGCCGCGCCGCCCGCGCGATCGCGGTATCGAACATCACGCGCGTCGATTCCATCACGGCATCGTCCATGAACTCGAGCCCGCCGCCCTTGGGCGTGCGCGATGCGGTGTCGCCCGCCAAAGCGCGCGCGCGGACCGCCTCGACCAGGTCGAAATGATCGGGCAGCCCATCCAGCGTTGCGCGGCGGCGCGCCCGGGTTTCGGCCCAGAAAATACGCCATATTTCGCGCGGAACGACATCGACCTGAGTCAGCTTGGGGTCATCGTAAAACCCCTTGCCGAACAGGACCGATTGCACGCTCCAATGGTTATAGATCGTGTCGTAGCGCGCGTCGGCGATGCTGGGCAGCACATGCTTCCACACCGCGAGGGTTTCCTTGAGCCCGTCGGAGAGCTTGGCCTCGTTGCGGACGGTGGCCCAATAGGGCGTGTCAGCCGGATCGGCGAGCGCGAAGTGGATGCCCAGGAAGTCGCGCACCTCGTCATAGAAGCGCGCCATGTTGCGGTTGAACTGGCGCTGGAGCGGTTCCTCGAAATCGAGGCTGGGGAAATTCTGGACCAGCCAGCGCGACGCCAACTCGATCGACAGGATCGCGCTCGATTCAAGCGGTTCGAGAAAGCCGCCCGACGATCCGATCGCGACGCAATTCCTGACCCAGGATCGCCGGGTGCGGCCGACGCGCATCTTGATCACGCGCGGATCGGTCAGCACCTCGTCGTCGCCGATCACCGCGCGCAGTTGCGCCTCGGCCTCGTCGTCGGACAAGAGGCTACTCGAATAGACATGCCCGGTGCCGTCGCGCCCCGAATGGAGCCCGATTCGCCAACTCCATCCCGAATCCATCGCGCGCGAGATCGTCGCGGGAACGATCGCCCGCTGGTCCTTGCGCATCACCTGGATCGGGATCGCGCGGTCGTTGAGCAGATAATCGGACAGCGAATCAAAGGGTTCGCCCAGCGCCTTGTTGATCAGCAGCCCGCTGAAGCCCGTGCAATCGACTACCAGCTCGACCGGCCATTCGCCGCGTTCCGCCAGCGTCAGCGATGCGACGTGCCCGCGATCGTCGAGCTTCACCGCGTTCACCTGGTCGCGGACACGCTCGACTCCGCGCGCGATGCAGACATCCTTCAGGAACGCCGCGAGCAGGCTCGCATCGACATGATAGGCATATTGCATCGGCCCCGAGAGATCGGGTGCGTCGATCCCGCGCGGCCCCTTCATCGCATTGATCGCGCCACGCGCATGGCTGATCGTGTCGAGGAAATCGGGGCCATGGGTCACGGGCTCGCCCGGCAGGCCATAGGCGGCGAACGAATAGCCCGGATTGCGCCCGCGCACCGCCGCGCCCCCGGTGAAGGGATGAATATAGCCATAGGGCGTGCCGTCGGCGCGGCGCTGCCAATGGTCGAAGCGAATGCCCAGTTTGAAGGTGGCATTGGTCCGCGCGATAAATTCGGCCTCGGAAATTTCGAGCAGGCGCAGCGTGCCCTTGAGCGTCGGCACGGTCGCCTCGCCGACGCCGACCGTCGGGATTCCGGGCGCCTCGATCACGCTGATCTTCACGCCCGCCCGCGCGGTCAGCCCCCATTGCAGCCGGTGGTTGAGATAGGCCGCGGCGATCCAGCCCGCCGTGCCTCCACCGACGATCGTGATATTGGTGATCTGCTGAGCCATCCGCACCTGAATGGACCGAACGCACCCGTCGCGGCAAGGCCAATTGCCATATCGGCGGTGGCGAGGCACAGCCGGTGCAATGTCCCAACGCCCGCCTTTGACCCAGGCCGAAGAGATCGCCCGCGCGCTGGCCCTCTCCGCCTACGAAACCGGCGAAATCAGGCTGACTCGCGAACCCATCGCCGGCTGCACGCATCTGGTGGCGACACGCAACGGGCTGTTCGCGATTGCCCCTGATCGGCACGTCCGGGTCGCGTTCGGCGGCTTTTACGGCCTCACGATCCGGGGCGGCGCGATCTATGCGTTCGAGGCGTGCGACATCGCCGCGATGCCCACCAAGCGCGGGCGCATCATCCGGCTGGAGCAAAGCGGCGAGCGGATCGCCTCGGGCAGCGTCCTCGCCACGGGGCTCGATAATGGCTGCCACCAGATCGATTTCCTCGACGGAATCCTCCACGTTCTCGATACGTCGAACCAGCGCGTGCTGCGCTTCGCCGCCGATGGCGCCCCGCTCGAAACAATCCACCCGCTGCCGCCGATGGCCGAGCGGAACTGGCATAAGGGCTATGTCCATATCAACTCGCTGACCCGCGTCGGCGGCCGCATCCTGCTGCTGCTCCACAACGGCGTCGCTCATACCGGGCGGGCGAGCGAAGTCGCGGTGTTCGACCTCGACTGGCGCGAAGTCGAGCGCTGGCCGCTGCCGGGAGGCGGATGCCATAATCTCGTGGTGCTCGAAGACGGGACATTGCTCAGCTGTGGTTCGATGGCGGGCGAGATCGTCGGGCTCGATGGCCCCAAAGTGCGGGTCAGCGAGATGATGACGCGCGGGCTTTCGATCGGTGCCGAGACGATCGCGGTCGGCGCGGCCAAGTTCACCGCGCGCATCGATCGCCATGCCAGCCCGGGGACGATCGCGTTCCTCGACCGCGACTATGCCGCGCGGGCGACCCTCGCACTCCCCGGCGCGCCGACCGAAATCCGCCGTCTCGATGGGCGCGATCTGGGGCTCAGCGACTTTCGCGCGACATTACCCTCGGCGCTAAGCGGCCCCGCCTAACAAGGCGATTTCCTCAGGTTCGAGCGTGGCCGCGCCCTCGCGCCGCTTCCAGCGATGCACCGGCAGCGCGCCGCCCAGCTCCGCCATCGGCACCATCAGCCCGGGCAGCAGACCGAGCAACAGCGGCACGCGCGGGCGGTGGCGGTTGGCGATCAGCGTCGTCAGCGCCTCCAGCCGCGGCACCCGGTGGATTTCGGGCGGGCCTGCCGCGCGCGGCGTTTCCAGCAACGCGATCCCGGCCAGCGGCGCCCCGTCGAGCCCACCCTCGACCGGGTGAAACACGCGCGGCGCCTCGCCGAGGAAATAGCCCCCCGCCAGCCCGCTCGCCTCGACGCCCGTAGCGGTTTGCCGCACGCAGATCGTATCGTCGGCCACGATGCGCGCGCCCATCGCGACCAGCGCGCGGAGCAACGTCGATTTGCCGCTGCCAGATTCCCCCATCACCGCGAAAGCGCTGGTCGCACCCGGCAACATCGCCGCCGCCGCATGCAGCACGATCTCGCCACGCATCCACAACAGCGCCGGCAATGCAGTCGCAATCAGATAGCCCGCAATTGTCGCGTCGGGCGCGTCATCGACTCGTTCGAACACGATCGATTGCGGATCGCACAGATAGCGCGCCACCCCCGCCATCTCGAACACCAGCCGGCCATCCTCGCGCAACAGGTACGGCCGCTGCTGTGCGCCCTCGGCCGGCACAGGTCCTTCGGAAATCACGATATCTACCGGTCCAGCGCCGCCAGTCAGCGCGCCCGGGATTTCCAGCGTCGAACGGATCGTCAGGCAATAGGCTCGAACCAGGCTCATCTCCCCCCGCTTAGCATATTCCGCCGGTGTGCAATGGCCCTGCCCCGCATTCCTGATACACTCGCCTTGCCTCGCTCTCATTGGGCGGCTAGGCCTTTGCTTAGATAAAATTGCATTGCACCCATAGAAATGGTGCAGCGGAGGGGAAGCGATGCGGGTCACGCGCAGAGGGGTGCTTGGCGGCCTTGGGGCCGGTGCCGCCGCTGCACTGGCACCCGCGCCGGCAAATGCCGCACCGATCGAGCCCAACTGGTCCGCGCTGGGCAATGCCTACACCGTCCCCGAATGGTTTCGCGACGCCAAGTTCGGCATCTGGGCGCATTGGTCTGCCCAATGCGTGCCCGAGTTTGGCGACTGGTACGGCCGGCAAATGTACCAGCAGGGCAACCCATATTACGCGCATCACCTGAAGCATTACGGCCACCCCGCCGACACCGGCTTCATGGAGATCGAAAACCAGTGGAAGGCCGAGAACTGGGATCCCGAGCATCTGATCGGGCTCTACAAGGCGGCGGGCGCGAAGTATTTCATGGCGCTGGCGAACCATCACGACAATCTCGACACATTCGACAGCAAGCATCATGCGTGGAACACACTGCGCATCGGGCCGAAGCGCGACATCATCGGGACTTGGGAAAAGATCGTCCGTCGTGAGGGACTGCGCTTCGGGGTCTCGAACCACAGCTCGCATGCCTGGCACTGGTGGCAGACCGCCTATGGCTATGATGCCGAGGGGCCCCGCGCGGGCGAGCGATACGATGCGTTCAAGCTGACCAAGGCCGATGGCGCGGGCAAATGGTGGGATGGGCTCGACCCGCAGGAGCTGTACACCGGCCCGACCATGGTGCCGCCCAATGGCATCACCACCAAGGAAGCGATGCAGGATTGGGTCGATGTCCATTCGGGGCGCTGGACCGAATATGCCCCGCCGGAAAATCCGCACCATGTCGCCAAATGGCTGCTGCGCCAGCAGGACCTGGTCGAAAAGTACAAGCCCGACATCGTCTATCAGGACGGCTACGGCCTGCCCTTCGGCAGCGTCGGGCTCGAAGCGCTGGCGCATTATTACAACCAGGCGATCCAGTGGCACGGCTCGCCCGATGTCGTGATGACCGCGAAGAAGCTGAGCGACTTCCAGCAGCGCGCGCTGGTCGACGATGTCGAGCGCGGCTTCGCCGACGGGATGCGCGCGCGGCCGTGGCAGACCTGCACCTGCATCGGCGATTGGCACTACAGCCGGTGGCGGTACGAGGCGAAGGCCTATGTCCCCGCCGAAAAGGTGATCCAGCGGCTGTGCGACGTGGTGTCGAAGAACGGCAATTTGCTGCTCTCGGTCCCCGTCCGCGGCGACGGCACGATCGACAGCGAGGAAGAGAAGATCGTCGCGGGCATCACGCGCTGGATGAAGCGCAACGGCGACGCCGCGATCTTCGGCTCGCGGCCGTGGCGTATCTACGGTGAGGGGCCGACCCAGGTGGGCGGCGGCTTCTTCAACGAAGGCAAGGTCGAGTTCGCCCCGCAGGACCTGCGCTACACGGTCAGCAAGGGCGTGCTCTACGCCGCTTTCCTCAAATGGCCCGATGCGCCGGTGACGCTGACCGCCATCCCCACGGATGCGGCGATCGAGCGCGTCACTTTGCTAGGCGCGGGCAAGGCGAAATTCGCGCGCATCGCGGAGGGCCTGGAAGTCACCCTGCCCCCCGCAGGAAAAGACGATTTCGTGCCGGTGATCCGGATCGACGGGAGGGGATTGGCATGACCGACAGGCAGAAGCGTTACCTGGTCCCGCTCCTGCTGATCGTCAGCCTCTTCTTCCTGTGGGGGGCCGCGAACAACCTCAACGACGTGCTGATGAAGCATTTCAAAAAGGCGTTCACGCTCACCGATTTCCAGACCGGGCTTGTCCAGTCGGCCTTTTATTTCGGCTATTTCTGCTTCGCGATCCCGGCCGCGCTGTTCATGAAGCGCTTTGGGTACAAGGCGGCGGTGGTGCTCGGTCTGGTGCTGTTCGGGGCGGGTGCCTTGCTGTTCCTGCCCGCGGCGGATTCGCGCAGCTATGTCGCTTTCCTGCTCGCGCTCTATGTGCTGGCGAGCGGGCTGGCGTTCCTCGAAACCTCGGCCAATCCATTGGTCACCGTCCTCGGCGATCCGGCAAGCGCTGAGCGCCGCCTCAACTTCGCGCAGAGCTTCAACCCGCTCGGTTCGATCAGCGGCGTGCTGATCGGCAGCAGCTTCATCCTCTCGGGCGTCGAACACAGCCCCGACGAGATCGGCGCGATGAGCGAGGCCGCGCGGAACGCCTATTTCGCCGCGGAAACCGCCGCGGTGAAAGGTCCCTATCTCGCCATCGGGCTGTTCGTGCTGGTCTGGGCGGCGCTGGTCGCTTTCGTGAAATTCCCGCCCGCCGCGTCGAACGACACCGGTGAAATCGCAAGCAAGGGTGATTATCGCGCGCTGCTCGCACGGCCCCACTTCATGCTCGGGGTGGTGGCGCAGTTCTTCTATGTCGGCGCACAGGTCGGCATCTGGAGCTATCTGATCCGCTATACCCAGGCCGAGCTGCCCGGCACGCCCGAGAAGCTGGCGGCGCAGGCGATCACGCTGTCGCTCCTGCTGCTCTTCGCCGGCCGCTTCCTCGGCGCGGCGTTGATGGGCCGGATCGCGCCCGCCCGGCTGCTCGCGGCCTTCGCCATGATCAACGTGCTGCTCTGCGGCATCGGGGCAATCGCTGGCGGGCAGATGGGCCTCGCCGCATTGATCGCGACCAGCCTGTTCATGTCGATCATGTTCCCGACCATCTTCGCGCTGTCGCTGCGCGGGCTCGGCCCGCTGACCAAGGCGGGATCGTCGCTGCTGGTGATGTCGATCATCGGCGGCGCGGTGCTGACCGCGCTGATGGGCTATGTCTCGGATCACAGCTCGATCGCGACGGCGATGCTGGTGCCGGCGGGCTGCTTCGTCGCGATCTTCGGCTTCGCGCGCAGCGCCGGCGGTGTCCCCGCTTGATCGACGCGCACCAGCATTTCTGGCGGCTTGGCGCGAACGATTGCAGCTGGCCGACCGAGGCCGAAGCGGCGATCCACCGCGATTTCCTGCCCGAGGATTGGGCGGCGGTCGCCCTGCCTTGCGGCGTGACCGGCAGCGTGCTGGTGCAGAGCCAGGAGAGCGCGCGCGATACCGCGTGGCTGCTCGACCTTGCCGAGCGGCATGATTTCATCCTGGGCGTGGTTGGCTGGGCCGATCTGACCGCGACCGATTTTCCGCGAAGCCCGTGGCTCAAGGGGTTGCGGCCGATGGTGCAGGACTATGCCGCCGATATGCTCGACGATCCCGCGCTCGATCCCGGGTTGCGCGCCATGGCCCGGCAGGGGCTGGTCTTCGACGCACTCGTCCGCCCGCGGCATCTGCCCGCGCTCGAACGCATGGCGATCCGCCACCCCAATCTGCAAATCGTCATCGATCACATGGCCAAGCCCGAGATCGCGGCGGACGGCAATATGATGGCGTGGCAGCACAAGATGGACGATCTCGCCGAACTGCCCAATGTCGCGTGCAAGCTCTCCGGGCTGCTCAATGAGGTCGGCGACATGCCCTATGACTGGGCAATCGAATGGGTCGCCGATGTCTATGCGCCGGACCGGCTGATCTGGGGCAGCGACTGGCCGGTACTGAACCTCGCGGGCGATTATGCCGAGTGGCTGGAGATCGCCAAGGCGGCGATTCCCGAAACCGCACACGCCGCCGTCTTCAACGACAACGCTCGCCGTATCTACAAACTCTAGTTCCCCCGCGAAGGCGGGGGTCCAGCCCCGAACAAACTCGCGCGCGGCAGCGTGCATTGGCGCAAAGGCGCCACGTCTGGGTTCCTGCCTTCGCAGGAGCACAAGCTCAGTGGATCGGCAGGCCCTCAGGGCCGCTTCACCACCAGTTCCTTGCCCGTATAGACCAGGCTGATCGCGCTGTTCTCGCTGAAGTCCGGCGCCACCGCCGCGTCGGGCGCATGGAAGCGCACCGACACCGCGCGCTTACCCGGCATGTTGGGATAGCTGCCCTGCCGCGCGCCGATAGTCAGCGTGCCGCTGGCCTCGTCCCACTTGACCGGCACCCGCGCGAACTCGCCCTTCTTGTAGCCCGGGCTCAGCCCGTCATCCTCATAGAGCGAGAAGTTGCCGTCCGCCCCGGTGAAGACATGGAGGACGATCGGCCCGTCGAGCTGCTCCCCGGTCCATTGCATCACCGGCCCGGTCGGTACGATCGAACCCGCGCGGACGAACAGCGGCATCCGCTCGCGCGGCGCATCCGCCTTCACCACTTGCCCGCCCTTGTAGAATTTGCCGTCCGCGAAATCATACCAGCCGGTGCCGGCGGGCAGATAGACGTCGCGCGAACGCGCCTTGAACTCGGTGACCGGCGCCACGAGGAACGCGGGCCCAAACATATATTCGTCGTCGATATTCCAGGTCTTGCGGTCGGCGGCGAAGTCCATGACCAGCCCGCGCATCATCGTTCCGTCGCGGTGCCAGGTGTCCGCCGCGATCGTGTAGATATAGGGCATCAGCCGGTAGCGGAGCCGGTCGTACGCGACCATCGAATCGTACATCGCCTGATCGTTCGCAGCGATTTCGAAGATCTCGCGCTTGGGCGCTTCGCCATGGCTGCGGAACAGCGGGCTGAACGCGCCCAACTGGAACCAGCGCAGATTGAGCTCGCGCCACTCGGCGACATGCGCCGGGTCTTGCCGCGTATAGCGATCCTCCAGCGCGAAGCCGCCGATATCGTGAGTCCAGTTGGGGATGCCCGACATCGACAGGTTCGTACCCGCCGAAATCTGATCGCGCAGATCGTCCCAGCGCGACGCGACATCGCCCGACCACAAGGCCGAACTCGTCCGCTGCGTCCCCGCGAACCCCGAGCGGGTCAGGATGAAGGGCCGCACGTCCGGCTTGGCCACGCGCAGCCCATCCGCCACGCCGCCGCCATGCACCAGCGGATAGCTGTTGAAGAAGGCCGCGCCCGGCCCCTGCGCGGTCGGCCCCATCCGTTCTGCGCGCTGCTCGAGCGAGAGGTTGGAATGAATATCGGGCTCGGTCGCGTCCATCCACCAGGCGTCGAAGCCCTTGTCGACCAGGCCCTCCTTCATCTGGCGGAAATAGATTTGCCGCGCCTCGGGGGCATAGGGATCGTAGTCGGTATTCTCGTAGCCGGGCCCGACCCAATCCTTCTCATGCGCGTCCAGATTCCCGCGATAGAGATAGCCCTTGGCGTTCAGTTCCTGCGCATTCTTGGTGTTCGGATAGAATTTCGGCCAGACCGAAATCATCACTCGCGCGTTCATCGCATGGACTTCGTTCACCATGCCCACCGGATCGGGGAAGCGCTTGGTATCGAAGCAGTGGCAGCCCCATTGATCCTCGGGCCAGTAGAACCAGTCCTGCACGATGTTGTCGATCGGGATCTCGCGCTTGCGATATTCGCGGACGACGCCGAGCAGCTGCTCCTGCGTCTCGTAGCGCTGGCGGCTCTGCCAGAAACCATAGGCCCAGACCGGCATCATCTCGGCCTTGCCGGTCAGCGCGCGGTAGCCGGCGATCACGCCGTCCATGTCCTTGCCCGCGACATAGTAATAATCGACCGCCTTGCCCGTGTCCGACGACAGCCACAGCGAATGGCGATCGGGCGCGGGCATCGGATCGCTGTGGAAGAAGGCGATATAGCCCGCATTGGGCTCCCACTCGATTCGGATAGCGACCTTCTTGCCCGCAGTCATCGGCAGATCGAAATTGCGGAACCACGGGTTCCAGTTCTGCCGCCAGGCATCGACCACCAGCTTCCCGTCGACATAGAGCTTCACATAGCTCGACACGTAGAGGCGGAATTTGTGGACGCCCGTCTTGTCCGGTGTGACATCGCCCGACCAGGTTACGGTCTGCTTGCCGACCACGACGCCCGCGGTGTTTTGGCCACTATCGGCCGACGCGACGGTCTGCGCCCTGGCTTCGCTGGGCCAGTTCTTCTGATCCTTGATGAACTGATAGTCGATAAAGCCTTCCTGGCGGCTGACCGCCAGCCGGTCGCCCAGATAGTAATCGGCCTTCCAGCCCGGCTTGCCACCGCTCGTCACTTTCAGCCCCTCGCCGACATGCGCATAGGGCACCGGATTCCCGAAGCGGCTGATGCCGTTATTGTCCCACAACAGCCCGTAATTGCGCGTCGAGATCACGAACGGGACCGCGATATCCATATTGTGCTGGGCAAGTTCGACGTCCTCGCCATTGTAGTTCATCTGCCGGTTCTGGTGCTGCCCGAGCCCGAAGAACCCTTCGTCGGTGTCGCGGTTGAACTGCTGGCCGATGGTCATGAAATCGGGCGTGGTCGATTTGCCAAAAACGGCAGGCGCACTCTCCGTCAGTACAATCCGGCCAGCGGCGTCGCGGAACTGGACACGGCCGTCGGAAAGGCGGATCTCGGCGGTCGCGCGCGGCAGCTTGAGCGTGACCACGCCCTTGCCCTGGCTGACCGCCGGATCGCCGCTCGGCTGCGCGATCACCATCAGGCTTTCCGGCGCACTCATCCAGTCACCCGGCAACGCTGTCACCCGAAAGGCAGCATCGCCATAGGCGATTACTCGGATGATCTTGGTAGGCCCGCCATCCGGAATGACTATTACGCCGTGCGGCACGGTGGTGACTTCGGAAGCCATGGCCCCGGTGGAAAACAGTGCCGCGATCAGCGCGGCCGCGCCCAGCAATCCATTCAAGCCGTCTCTCCCGTCATCAGGCCCGGTCGTCCGCCGGATTCGTCAGTGCAAAACTCATACGCGCGTGAAAGCGCGTCCGCCAATGGCAAAGTCCTGCGCCGCCGCATGGGGAGCGGCTGCGCAGGACCCTGAAGCGGAGCCACCGGCCCCGAAATGCGCGGACCTAGTTACGCAACCGGATGCTGAAGCCGATCCGGCGATCGTCGATCTGATATTTGCGCGGGTTCTGGACGATGTTCTGATACTGGATCTTCTTCTCGTTGGTCAGATTGACCACATCGAGCGTGATGCCGACATGCGGCGAGAAGTCATAGGCGAGCGATGCGTCGATCTGGCCATAGGCCTTGACGTAGATCGGGATCGCCCCGGTGCCGTTGCCGGAGATCGTGTCGAGATAATCATCGCGCCAGTTATAGGCGACGCGCAGGCGGAAACCGCCCTTTTCGTAAAAGCCGACGGCGTTGTAGCTCCACTTGGAAAGGCCCTGAAGCGTGGTCGGCACCACCGTGCCGTTCGCCAGCGTCCCCACCGCGCCGGGTGCGTCGCTGTCGACATAGGTGATATTGCCCTGGACACCGAAGCCGTCGAACGGCGCTGGCAGGAAGCTGAAGAAGGTGTTCCCGCCGATCTCGACGCCCTTCACCGTGCCCTTGGTGCCGTTGACCTGCGCGGTGACCTGGAAGGTCTGGACGCCCTTGCCCGGCACATCGGCCGTCAGCGGATAGACTGCGTTGGTCAGGAAGTTGGTGAGATCCTTGTAGAAGACAGTGCCGTACAGCATCGTCGTCCGGTTCGGGAACCATTCGACCGCGACATCGGCCTGGCTCACCGTCAGCGGCTTGAGGTATGGGTTGCCGCCCGATCCGGTCCGGTCGCGCAGCGTCGGCGTGCCGCCGCCCACCGCGACGTAATTCTCGGTCAGGTTGAACAGCGCACGCATGTCGTAAAAGGGCGGTCGCGACAGCCCGCGCGATGCCGCCGCGCGCAGCTGAAGCCCGTCCTGGATCTTGTACTTCAAATTGATGCTCGGCAGCACGCTCGTATAGGCCTGCGACGCGCTGAACGGCGTTTCGACACGGATGTCGGTCATCGGATCGCCTGCGGTGCGATAGGTCAGCGTACTGCGCCCGCTCGCCGAATTCTCGGTGCGGATTACACGGACGCCGATATTGCCGCTCAGCGCCTCGCTCCGCCCGAAGCGCAGCATCGCGTAACCGGCATAGGTCGTCTCGGCCTGCACGTTGATGTCGTTCGCCGGGTTATAGTCGATCAGGGGGCGCGTGCCCTGGCCGGCACGGGCATAGAGCTCGGTAAAGAGCGGGCCCGGGTTGAACAGCATCTCGTAATTGAACGAGGGCAGGTTCTGCACCGTCGCCTGGCCGTCGAAGAAGCCGTTGGTGAACGGATTGGGCGAGCCATAGGCCGAGAGCGGAACCGGCGTGCCGCCCCAGGGAGCCGACAGGAAGGTCCAGTTATACGGGGTCGATCGGTTGACCGCGGAGCGATCGGTATAGCGCACGCCCGCAGTGAAGCTGCGGAACACGCTGTCGTCGTCGAAATCCCATTCGAGGTCGAGCCGGCCGCTCTTCTGATCGGCGTCGCTGTCCTCCTTATGGTCCATCACCGCGATGATGTAATAATTGTCGGCATTCTCCGCCCCGGCCGGACCGAAGGTGATCCCGGGCACGTCGCCGCGCAGATCGACGTAATAGCTGCCCGCGTCGCGCTGGCCGAACGCGGAATAGCTGCGATTTTCTGCGCTCGCCTTGATGTACTGGAAGTCGCCATTGACCTTCAGATGATCGTTCACTGCCCATTTGAAACCGCCCGAATAATCGGTGGTCGTGCTGATGTTGAAATTGATCTGGCTGTTGTTCGCAGTGACGATGCCGTCATAGCCGCCGCGCAGGAACGTGCCGTCGCTGTCGAATTCGAAGGTGCCGATCGGAGTCAAGCCGTCGACCCCCGTCGGATCGGTGCCGCGCGTCACGAAGGTGCCCAGGTTCGAGCCTTCGATATAGTAACGCGAGTGGAAGGCCTGGGCGTAGAATTCGATGTCGGGCCCGGGCGCCCACTGGATCGCGCCATAGGCGCCGCGCCGCTCGCGGTCGCCGAAGAAAGTCGCCACGCCCGCGCCGTCGGTCACCTGGCGCGGACCGGTCTGGCCTGCGGGAAGATTGTTGGTCGTGACATAAGGCTCGAGCACCAGCTCGTCCGAACGATAGTTGGACTGGAAGTAGGAGACGTTGGCCAGGACGCCGATCTCGCCGATCCCGGTTTCCCACCGGTCGCTGATCAGGACCGACCCATTGACCTTCGTCGCGTCGGAAAGGCTGTAATTGTTCGCTCCCAGCGAGGCCGCGAACAACAGATCCTTCGAATCGAACGGCATCCGCGTGCGCAAATTGACGAGGCCGCCGATCCCGCCCTCGATCAATTCGGCCGAGGGGTTCTTGTAGACATCGACGCCGGCGAGCAGTTCCGACGGCACATCCTCGAAGCCCAATGCGCGGCCGCCCGAGGCGCCGAAACTGTCGCGGCCGTTAACCTCGGTCCGGACCTGCGTGAGACCGCGGATCGCGATCGAGGAGCCTTCGCCGCGGTTGCGGGTGATCTGGATGCCAGAAACGCGCTGGAGCGCCTCCGCCACGTTGCGATCGGGCAGCGCGCCGATATCGATCGCAGTGACCGAATCGACGAACTGGTCCGAATTGACCTTGATCGACTGGGCGGATGCCAGCGACTGGCGCAGCCCGGTGACGACGATGCCGGGCTCCTCGTCCTCGGCGGTCTGCTCCTCCTGCGAGGCAGTATCCTGCGCAAAAGCGGGCGCCGCGAGGCAAAGCGCGAACGCCGAAGCGCCGAGCATCATCGCGCGGCGCAATTCGATGGAATGTGACAACGCTGTCCTCCCCCTTGGCCGCTGAAGCCCGTGAGCAACTGCTCCCGGCGCTTGATCGCGGCGACCGATCCAAGCCTCCGGATTTTCGCCAGTAAAAGGCGACTCCAGATGTGCTGAGATCGGGCTATCATTGAAGGCTATGCGCGTCTACGAAAAAGTGAGATAAATATGAAAACACTGTCTGAGTAGATTTGGGGAGGGATTCCATGGGTGAACGCGCAATCCGCAAGCTGGTGATCGTCGGCGGCGGGACGGCCGGATGGATGGCCGCGGCGGCGCTCGCCCGCGCGCTCGGCAAGGGCCAAGTGGAGATCGCCCTGATCGAAAGCGACGCGATCGGCACCGTCGGCGTCGGCGAGGCGACGATCCCGCCGATCATCCAGATGAACCAGATGCTCGGCTTCGACGAGGACGATTTCGTCCGGCGCACCAAGGCGACCTTCAAGCTCGGCATCGATTTCGTGAACTGGAGCACGCCGGAATCGCGCTATTTCCACCCGTTCGGCCGCCACGGCGCCGATGTGGATAGCCTGCCCTTCCATCATTACTGGCTGCGCCTGCGCCGCGAGATCGGCGCTGCGGCGGGCGATATCTCGGACTATAATCTGCCGACCGTCGCGGCGCTCTCGGGAAAATTCCAGCGCCCCTCACCCGATCCCAAGAACACGCTGTCGAACATCGCCTACGCCTTCCATTTCGACGCGGGCCTCTATGCCAAGATGCTCCGCGAATATGCCGAGGCCGCGGGGGTGAAGCGGCACGAAGGCAAGATCGCCGAAGTGCTGATGCACGAGAACGGATTCGTGCGCGGCGTGAAACTGGAGAATGGCGGGACGCTGGAGGGCGATTTCTTCATCGACTGTTCGGGGTTTCGCGGGCTGCTGATCGAAGGCGCGCTGGAGACCGGATATGAGGACTGGACGCGCTGGCTGCCCTGCGACCGCGCGATGGCCCTGCCCTCCAGCAACGCCGGGCCGCCCACGCCTTATACGCGCTGCACCGCGCACAGCGCCGGGTGGCAATGGCGCATCCCGCTGCAGCACCGCACCGGCAACGGCCATGTCTATTGCAGCGCCTTCATGGGCGACGACGAGGCCGAAGCGATCCTGCGCGCCAATATCGAAGGCGAGCCGCTGGCCGAGCCCAACAGGCTCCGCTTCACCGCCGGGCGGCGCAAGCAGTTCTGGAACAGGAATGTCGTCGCACTCGGGCTCGCCTCGGGCTTCATGGAGCCGCTCGAGTCAACCGCCATTCACCTCATCCAGGCGACGATTCAACGGCTGATCCTGCTGTTTCCCCACCGCGGCGACGTCGAGGAACGGCGGCGCGAGTTCAATCGCGCCTCACAGGCCGAATACGAAT
>Ga0164241_10001156_pt1 | contig 35167 bp, 28 predicted proteins | sample OricomyardsoilBY_FD_108780 | JGI IMG/M metagenome (GOLD analysis project Ga0164241, IMG submission 108780) | Backyard soil microbial communities from Emeryville, California, USA - Original compost - Back yard soil (BY) | ecosystem: Environmental > Terrestrial > Soil > Unclassified | place: USA... | reverse complement strand
TCATCGAAAACCCGTACCTCTATCACCCCGATTTGGTAAACGCGTTGTGCGAGGCAAAGAACCACCGGCCCGAGCTGGACGTCACGCTGGTGCTACCTGCCGCCGAGTGGAACGACAATAGCTTTGCTCACGACGCGCAGCAGTACTGGTACGCGCGCCTGCTGGAGCACGGAGTCAACGTGTACGAGTACCAGAACCACTTCAATCACCTGAAGATGGCCGTCTTCGACGAGCGCTGGTCGATTCACGGCTCGACCAACGGTAACTACCGCAGCCTGGAAAACGACAAAGACTTCGAGCTCGTCGTGCTCGTGGACGATGAACCGCTCGCGCGCAACGTCCTGGAGCGCGTGCGGGACGTGGACGTGTCACGCTCCCGCCGCATCACCGCCGAGCAGGTGTATGACGGGGTTGGAGGCTTTCGGGTCCGGCACCGGGACCCGCGCACCTTGCTCCTGATTTCTCGGGCATCTCTGTGACGGTTGCCGAGCCCGCGTGACCTAGCGGCGCTGGAACGGCGCGTGCATCGATGGCTCGCTGTGGTACCGATCGAGCGCTCGAGAGCGAAGTGGCCGTGGTCCAAGCGGCACCTCTTGCTCATCGTTTCGAGCCTGCTTTTGGCCTTGCTTTTGGTCGTCGTCAGCGTGGTGGGGCTCGGGCACAGCTTCGGGCTCGTGATGAGCGCGGCGGACGCCGTGGGCAACGTAGGCGCGATCGCCCCGGAGCGAGCCGCCACGGCTGACCGTGGCGTCACAGTGGGCGGCGGGGCCTCGAGCGTCACCGAGGGGTCCGGCCCGCCCGGTACCCCGCCCGACATGGGTGGCGGCACCAACGCGTTGCCAAGCGTCGAACGCCAGGGCGCGCTCGCGGGGCGGAGCGCGGGCGGAAGCTCAGGTACGAGCGGAAGCTCAGGTACGAGCGGAAGCGCAGGTACGAGCGGAAGCGCAGGTACGAGCGGAAGCGCAGGCGCAGGCGGGGGCGCCCCGGCGGCGGAGGCGGTCGCGCAGAGCGGCGGAAGCGCGGGCGCTGCCTCCGCGACCGGCGAGGCGGGCTCCGCGCCATCGGTTTGGAACGAGGCCGTGCAGGGCGCGCTCAGCCTGCTATCGCAACGCACCATTTCGATGTGCGGGAGCAACACCTGCAACACGGGCCAAGTGTGCTGCAACGCGAGCTGCGGCATTTGCGTGGCTCCCGGCCAAACCTGCGACCAGCGGCAGTGCGCGAATGCGCCGCGCGCGCCGACGGTGGTGTTGTGCGGCCGCGCTCAGTGCAACGACGGTCAGGTGTGCTGCAACGCGAGCTGCGGCATTTGTGCGGCGCCGGGCGCGAGCTGCTCGGACCAAGAGTGTCGTTAGGGCGAGGGCCGCGTTCGAGCTCGGGCAAGCCCTCGGGCTACGGTTGCGCCTCGGCCTCGTCTTCGCGCTTCGGGCGCGAAGGTCGTGCGGCTCAGCGCCAATGCAGCGCCACGCGCGCCATGACGGTACGGGGCCAGCCAGGCACGAAATGAATGCCCGTGACCGCCGCGGGCTCGTACCTCAAGCGGCTGGTGGTCGCGAAATTGACCGGGCGCCACGCCACGTCGAACACGTTGAGCACGTCGACCGCAGCGTCCACGTCGCGGTAGCGCAGCCCAGCGCTCAAGTCTTGGACGACGTAGCCTTGGGCGGTGAGGCTAGCGTCCTCGTTGGCGGGGCGGTCCGCGATCGCGCGGACGCGGAACGAACCGAACGGCTGGTAATCGCCGAAGCGCGGCTGCAGCGCCAACCCCGCGCTCAACGTGGCCGACGGCGCCAGTGGCACTCGGTCGGCAGCGTCTCCACTCATGAAGCGCGCGCGCGTCAGCGTGGCGTCGATATCCGCGAACAGCGCGCCCCGAAGGCGCAAGCGGCCGCCGAGCTCGACGCCCATGCGGCGCGACGCGGGCGAAGCCTCGGTGGTGCCTTCGTCGCCCGACCACACCAGCTCCGAGCGCAAATCGAGCAAGAATGCGCTGCCGTAGAGCTCGAGGCCGGGGCGCGGCTTCCACTTGGCGCCCGCTTCGTAGCCGAGCGCCGGCACCATCAAGGCGCCCTGGCCGCTCACCGCGGCGCGCGCATCGTTCGAGTGGAAGCCACGCCCGTAGCTACCAAACAGGCTGATGGTGTCCGCGGGCCGCAGCTCGAGCCCGAATTTCGGCAGCGCCAAGAGCGCGTGCGCGCTGCCCGCGCCAGCCCCTCCGAAGCTTGGCTCGACGTCGGCCTGAAAGCGCTCGATCCGAAGCGCCGCCGAGGTCGCGAGCCAAGGGGTGAGGTTCGCGCGTTCCTCGACGAAAGCAGCCGCCGAAGATTCCGACACGTGTCCGGCGTTCTTGGTTTCGAGCCGCGCGCGCGCCTGCTGGTGATACAGCGCGTTGTCGACGCCGTCGCTGCGCCCCTCGACACCGAAGGATGAGGTGAAGCGCGCGCTTCCGAGCCGGTGCTGGTACCGGAGCCGGGCGACGCCGCCGAGCGTGGTGCGCTCGTCGCTCTGCTCGATGCCGTCACCATGCACGGCATCGTTCGCGAAGAAGGTAAAATTGGAGAACAAACCAAAGCGGTAGCGCACCGCATACAGCCGCGCCTCGAGCTGCACGTCGTGCTCGCGAGCTTCGAGGCCCAGCTCCGCGGACTGCCGCTGCGTGCGCCCGCCCTCGGTCGCATCGACGGAGCCGAAGCGCGGTAGGCACGGCTGGCCGAAGCTCTCGGGCGACGGCCTCCCCGCTTCGCCCTCGCCGCATACTGCGCGCAAAGGAATTTGACCCGAGCCGTTCCAGCTGGCGCCGTAAGACATCAAGCGGGCGTTGACGCGGGCGCGTTGACCCAGCCGGTGGCTCACGCCCGCCACCAGGTTCAGCTTCTGCAAATCTTCCGAGAGCTCGAAGGGCCCTGCCGACGCAGCCAGCTCGACGGCTACGAGCGAGGTCCAGTCTGGGCCCAGGTGCGGCGACACGGCTGCGACCAAGCGACGCTGACCGAACTGGCCCCATTCGCCGCTGACCAGATTCTCGGGCAGGTGCTCGACGTAGCTCACCTCGAGCGCGCCAGCGGTGGCAAAATCACCGAAGCGCGCGTTGTTCGGCCCCTTGTGTACCGCGAGCGAGGCAATGAGCTCGGGGATCACGAAGTTGAAATCGGCGTAGCCCTGCCCGTGGCCGTGGCTCGGTTGATTCAGCGGCACGCCGTTCAAAAATAGCGCCACGTCGGTGCCATGATCGGCGTCGAAGCCGCGCAAAAAATACTGGTTGGCCTTGCCGCCCCCCGCGTGCTGCACGACCACGAGCCCCGGCGCAGCCTCCAGGACCTCGCCCGCGCTGCGGCGCGGCCTCAACAGCAGCTCGCGGCGCGACACCTCGAGCTGCCCGGCGCCATCGGGGTCGTGGCCGCGCTGGCCCTGGACCTCGATTTCTAGCGGAGCTTCGGCCGGTGTTTCATGCGCGGCGGCGCGCTTAGCCACGGCCCCCGATAGCAGCAGGCAAACGAACCAATCGAACCGGACATGACGCATGAGACGCTCTGCGACGTACGCGCCGGCCGCGTTGGTGGGTCGAGGCGGCGCGTGAAATGGTCGTAGCTCGAGATTTGCCCGGCGTCGAGCGCCTCAGGTGGATTTCGCCGACAGCGCCGCCAGCTCCTCGAAGTCCAGGTCGCGCTCCAGCTCGTGCAGCACGCGATCGTCGATTTGCCCGGCGCGATGCAGCCGCAGGAGCTCCGCCCGCCCGGCCGCGGTCGCTTCCAGCACCAGATCGAAGTGCGCTTGCAGGCGCGGCTGAAACTTGTCTTCGTTGCCGGCGTAACCCTCGGACACGCTAGCGCGCCGACGGTAGCTCTCGAGCAGCTGCGGGTGAATCACCGTGCCATCCGGCCCGTAGGCGCGCGTCTCGACGTGCTTTGCCTGCGCCTGCGCCATGGCGGCTTCGGCCTGCGACATGCTCAGCGGCGCGACATGGGCCCCAACTTCGGGCGGGCGCAGCGCGTGGATGATCACGCCTAGTGTGGTGCCTTGCACCAGCACGGTCACCAGAATGACCGCGAAGGCCGCGACCAGGATGAAGTCGCGCCCTGCCAGATCGGCAGGTACGCTCAGCGCGACGGCCAGCGTGACGACGCCACGCATGCCGGCCCAGCTGAGCACGGTGGAGGCCTGCCAGCCCATGGTCTCGAAGCGGCGCCAACCGAGCTTGCGAGAGAGCGAAATCACGCCGCCGCAAGCAAAAATCCAGGCGAAGCGCGCGAGCGTCATGGCCAGCAGTATCCATGCAATGGGCACGCTCATCTGCTCGACCACCACGCCAAAGCCGCCAGCGCGATGGATGACGTCGCGCAGCGACGAGCCGATGAGCATGAACACGCTCGCTTCGAGCAGGAAGACGAGCACGGCCCAGAACGACATGCCGCGCAGGCGAATTGCCGCAGAAAATACCACGTGCTGGTACCAACCGCAGATGAAGCCCGCGACCACCGTGGCGATGACGCCCGACACGTGCAGCATCTCCGCCGAGATGTAGGCGGCCCAGCACAGCAAGACCGAGGAGGCGATGACCAGGTATTCGTCGCCCAGCCGCTTCACCAAGAAGACCCACGTTGCGCCGACGGCGGCGCCGATCGCGGCGCCCCCCAGCACTAACAGCGCGAAGCTGCCGAAGGCGTCGGCCGCGCTGAAGGCGCCCGTCACCGCCGCCGCCACCGCGAAGCGAAAGAGCACCAAGCCCGTAGCGTCGTTCAGCAGGCTTTCGCCCTCCAGCAAGATGGACAGGCGCTGCGGCAAGCGAACGCGCTGCAGCACGGCGCGCGCGGCGATGGCATCCGGCGGCGAGACGATGGCGCCCAGCACGGCGCAGGCCGGCCACGGCAGCGAAGGCACCAGCGCGTGGGTCACCACGGCCACGACCAGCGTAGTGAACACCACCGCCCCGACCGCCAGCGATAGGATGCCGACCAGATGACGGCGCAGGTGCCGCAGGGGAATGAACCAGGCCCCGTCCATCAGCAGCGGGGGCAGGAAGACGACCAACACCAGCGCCGGATCCAGCGAGATTTGCGGCAGCCCTGGGATGAACGCCAAGGCCGCGCCACCGGCGATGAGCGCCACGGCCGGCGGCAAGCGCAACCGGTGCGCTACGTAATGCAGCGCGATGACCGCGAACAACATCGCGATGATCAGCTCGAACAGGTGGACGGCGTTCAGTTCCGGGTCTCCAGCAGCTGCCGGATCTAGCCTAACGCGCGGCTAAATTCCGGAAATGTTGCCAGACCTCGGGACACGAACCGGCTCACTGTGGCGGGCGAGCGACCCAGACGAGGTGGGCGAACATGTTGTCGCCCACGACGGTATCGCCGTTGGCGGACACGGCGCGCACGATACTGACGGTGCTCTCGGCCAGGAGAAAGGCGTCCGCGCCGGCTTGGGTGAGCACATCCGCCAGCGTGGCAACGTTGCCATCGGCGTCCCACGTGACGGCGAGCGGGGGGCCGAAGCAGGTGCCTACGACCTTGCCGGCCGGGCCTACCGTGGGCGCCACGGCAATGCACGCCATCTTTCCAGCGATCTTGGCGAATGGTTGGAGACCATCCGCAGAGTAGCGAACGGGCGCGCTCTCGCGTTGGGTGTAGACGAGCGAGCCGTCGTCGTACACCGTCGTGCACGTCTGAATGGGTCCGCCGCCACAGGTCCACCCCGTGCCCGCGTCGAGTGGATCCAACTGCACGGGGGCAGCCCCGTTGATCCAGAGCACGCGCTTCGACGTGACGCCCTCTGCCGACAGCGAGTTGCCGATGATGGTCTTGCCGTCAGCGCTCATGCCCTGCACCACGGCGTCCTCGTCACCGGGGAGCGGGGCCAGCAACTTCGCTCCGGCCGCCTTGGTCCAGACGAACGCTTGCGATGCTCCCCAATTGGCAACGATGGTCGCCCCGTCGGCGCTGATGGCGGCCACGCTCACGGGGTCGTCCGAGCCGCCGAAGCCGAGCTCGACCGGACCGGTGGCGTCAGTCCAACGAAAAGCAACGAAAGTGTCGTCGGGGCGTGAGGCAACGCCCGCGACCACGTTACCCTTGGCGTTCACGTGAGTGGCCGTCATCGCTTTCAAGGAGAGAGACGCGAGCAACTGCGGGGGCTTCGCGCCGGACCAAACGACCGGCTCCAAGGCCATTCCGGAGGTGCCGGAGCTCCCGATGACGACCTTGCCGTCGGCGCTGATCTGAGCGGCCGCGCCCGCGTCGTCATCCGGCAGGCGGTCGAGCAGCACCACTCCGGTCGCGCGCGTCCAGCGATAGGCCGCGGAGTAAGTCGGAAAGGTGACCTTGCCGACCACCACTTGGCCGTCGGCGCTGATGCCGCTGGCGACCATATAGGTGGCCCCCACGGGCGGCTCCAAGACCTCGAAACGGGGTAGCTCGCAGCGCGGACCGGTAAATCCTCCCGTGCACCGGCAGCTCGAAGCGCCGGCGGGGCAGGTGCCGTCGTTCTGGCACAGCGTCGGGTCGCACGTGCCGCGCGCGCCCCCGTCACCACCCGCGGGATGCCCCGTGTCCCCACCCTCCGCTTGGCTAGGCTCACCCCCGGTGTCGTGTCCCGCTCCACCCTGGCCACCCGTCTGTGGGCCACTGGCAGCGGCTCCGCCTGCGCTCACCCCGGCTTGCCCTCCGCTGCTCGCGGCCGAGCCTGCGCGCGCAGGAGGCTCGCCCCCGTCCTCATCGCCCCCCTTGCCCGCCTGGCTATTGCGCCCATCAGACGACGGGCTCGGATCCTCGAGCGAGCATGCGACGAAGGCACCGGCGATCAAAGCAACGTAGACCCAACGACCCATGCCCCCGGTTAGCGCCGTTGGGACGCGGCGGCGAGTACAAATCCACCGGCATGACGCCGCGCGCCGGCTCATTCGCGGAGCGGCGCCAACGCTGCGACCCATTTTGCCAGCGCGTCGAGCATCAGCTTGGCGTGGGCCTCTTGAAGATCGCTCGGGGTGAAGACCTGGTTGGCGTCGATGCTGTGGGTAAACAGCGGGACCATGACCGACTCTTGAAGCGCGATCATCTTCAGCGCGACCAGCATTGGCTTTATCATCTGCACGCCGCGCGTGCCGCCGGCAGGCCCGCCGTAGCTAACGAAGCCGACTGGCTTGTGCGCCCACTCTTGCACCAAATAGTCGAGCGCGTTGATCAGCGAAGGCGGGGTGGCATGGTTGTATTCCGGCGTGACGAAGATGAACGCATCGGCGGCGCTGATCTTCTCGCTCCAACGCTTCGTGTGCTCATGCTCGTACTGGCGCAGCCGCGGGTGATTCGGCTCGTCGAAGAGCGGTAGCCCGACGTCTCGCAGGTCGACCAGCTCGACCTCGAAGCCGCCATGCGCTCGCGCGCGCTCGAAGGTCCATTGCACCAGCGGAAACCCTGCGCGATTCGGACGAGTGCTCACCGCGACCACGTACAGCTTTGCCATGGGCGCATGCTGACGCCCCCCGCGTCGCCGCACAAGCGCGAGCGCGCTGCGAGCCACGAGTGTACCGAGTCGGCCGATGAGCCCCGTCGGCGCGCCACGAGCGCGGCTCCGACTTCGCCGAAGCAGGGCGCGGCCGAAGCAGCTCGTCTCGTGCTACGAGCGGCGTCCGGCTCATCTCCACTCGTCTCATGCCTCGCTCATCCAGCCGCCCCGAAAAGCCCCCCTCCGCGCTCAGCCGCGCCCAGGGCGACGACGTGCTGCGCTATTGGCTTTCCGCGTTGAAGCTGGAAGAGGCACTGCAGGCTCGGCCGGCGGCGCGCTCGAGCCCGAGCGGGGTGGCCGTGCCGCGCTTGGACCAACCAACGCCCGGGCAGGCCTATTTCAAGCTGCCGCTCGACACCGCGCTGGCCGAGCTGCTGGCGAAAGAGACGCAGCTGGCGCGGCCTTTCGACGCCGAGCTGTGCGGGTTCTTCGAAACCTGGCTGCACGGCCAGTATCGGCGGAGCGAAGACGAGAGCGAGCTGTCGCATCTGCTGTGCTTTCCCGTCGTCCATCTGCCGCGCGGGGAGCTGGGCGGGCTGCTGCGCTGCGGGCTACGGCTCCGGTTTGGCAACCCCGGCTCGCCGCCATTTCGGGCGCCGACGCGCGCCGAGCGACAGCGCGGCAGCTTTCCCGCCGCTCCCGACGAGGTGCGCCTGGCGCGAGTGGTCAAGCCGGGTGAGGCTTGGCCGTACTTCATCGATACGCGGCTGCTGCGGCAACCGCTGCAGGTGCCGGCCGAGCGCATCGACGCCTTGTTCGAGGCGCTGCGCTCGTTCGAGGTGGTGTCGGGACGGCTGATGCTGGCGCTGCTCACGACGATGCTCGAAAGCGCGGCGCAGGGCCGTGACGCACAGCCGGAAGGTGTCTCGGAGCTGGCGGCGCAGCTGAAGGCCGCGGTAGCGAAGGCGCCTGCCGAGCTCGAAGCCTGGCTTTCGCGCCTAACGGCGGCGGTGCGGCGCTTGCTAGAGCAAGCGTCGTCGCGCGCTCGCGTCTATCCGGTCGGCATCGTGATTGATGGCACCCAAGCCAAGACGACCTGGCACTTACAGCGCGAGCTCGAGGCGCTGATCGAGGGCGAGCGCGCCCGTTGGAAGCTCGCTTCGCCGCTCGGTGCCTATTTGACGGGGCAAGCGCTGCCGGCCGGCGAAGCTCCGCAACGCGCGCTCTTTCCCGGGCCCGCGCTAACGGCGAGCCAGCGCTCGGTCGCCGAAGCGTTTTGGGGCTCGGGTCTGAGCGCAGCGCAGGGTCCGCCCGGCACGGGCAAGACGCGCTTGATTTTGCACCTGTGCGCCGAGGCGCTGGTGCGGCAAACCGAGGCGCTGCTCGAAGACGGCAGGCGCGCCCACGTCGAGCAGCTGCTGATCACGAGCAGCAACAACCGCGCCGTCGACAACGTGGTGGAGCCGCTGGGCGAGGCCTCCGGTTTGGCCCTCGCGCTACGAGTCGGGAGTCGACAGTCTTGCGAGCACCAGCTGCTACCGCAGCTGCGCCGCACGCTGGCGTGGCTGAAACGCGCCGCGAGCGAGCCCGCGCTGGAGCGCAGCGCGCAGCTGAAGCGCGAGAGGGCGCTCTTCGCCGAACAGCGCGCAGCGGTGGAGGCCAAGCTGGCCCCACGGCGGGCGGAGCTCTCGCGAGCGGCCAAGCGCCGGGAGCTGCTCGGCGAGCTGGAGCTGTGCGCCGCCGGCGAGGGCGAGGGCGAGGGCGAGGCGAGCATCGCCAGCCTGAGCCAGGCGCAGCGTCAAGCGCTGCTGCACACGCTGGTGCCGCTGGAAAAGCGGCTGCAAGCGCTGAGCAAGCTGACCGAGAGCGCGGCGTCGCCCTTGGTCGCTCGCGCGCTCGAAGCTCACTACAAGCGTACGACCAAGAAGACCTTGCCGCCGTTCGCGCGGGCCCTGGCCGCGGCCCAGCTCGGGCTCGACCTGCCGCTCCCGCCGCGGCTCACGGCGCGCATGACGAGCGAAGAGCAGCTCGAGGCTTGGGAAGATGCGGCCGAGCTGGGGCTGTCGCGCCTGGGTGAGCTGCGCGAATTGCTCGTGCGCGTGGCCTCGAGCGCGGAGCGGGCGCAACGAGCCGCGCGAGCCCGCGCCGAGCTCGCCGCGCTGGGGCCCGAGCCCGAGCCGACCGACGTACGGCCAGAAATCCCCGAAGCGCTCGCGCGCGAGCTGTTCGCCCGGGCCGTCGCCGCGCGCGAAGCTTGGGCCCAGGCCCACGCCGAAGAGCTGGTGGTCGCGTTGTCGACGGCCGTGCGCAGCGTCGAGCAAGAGCGCTCACTGCGCTCGCTCTTTCGCAGCGCACCCGAGGCGGCGCGCGCGCTCTGCCGCTTGTTCGCTCTCTGGGGCTCGACGCTGCTCTCGCTCGGCAATTGCTTTCCGCCCGACCTGAGCAGCACCGCGCGCGTCGTGATCGACGAAGCCGGGCAATGTCACCCCGCCCACGCCGTCTCGGCGCTGCTCAGGGCCCAAGCCGCGCTGGTGATCGGCGACGTCTACCAAATGGCGCCGGTGATCGAGCTGAGCGCCGACGACGAAGAGCGCGTGCTGCGCTCTTGCCGGCTGGCAACGCCGGCCGCGCTGCTCGAGCCGTATCGCGCGCACGCAGATTCGACGGTCTCCAGCCAATCACTCGCCGATCGCGCCGTGCACGAGCGCGGCAAGCTGACCGATCACTTTCGATGCCAGCCGGACATCATCGCGCTATCCGACGATTTGTGCGGCTATGGTCTCTCGGTTCACACGCCGCGAGCCGATCGCTCACGTCACGCGCCGTTCTTGGTGCGCCCCGTGTTGCTCATCGACTTACGCGGCGAGCAGGAGCGCCTGGCGGGCAGCTGGTACAATCGGGCGGAGCTCGAAGAGACCCTCACGCTGGTCGAAAGCCTGCAAAACAGCGGCGTACAGCTGGAAGAGATCGCGGTCATCACCCCTTACCGCGGGCAGCTCGAGCAGCTGCGTCGCGGGTTTCTGCAGCGGCGCATCGCCCTTCAGAGTAGCCCGGAGCTAGCCGAGGCGGAGGACGCGCGCCTCGGCCGCAACGGCGGGCTGGCGCTCGGCACCGTGCACCGCTTTCAAGGCGGCGAACGCAGCATCGTGCTGTTCAGTAGCGTGGTCACACACGCCAGCTCCCTGCCCTTCTTGAACGCGCGCCCCAACCTGCTCAACGTCGCCATTTCTCGCGCCCAGCACCACTTCGTGTGCCTGGGCCACGCCGACGTGCTCGCGCGCGGGCCGCGCTCACGTTTGCTCGTCCACGGCGTGACCCCGCTGCCAACGGGGGCGTATCGCCACGCGGGCGCCAGCCAAGCGCTGCTCTGAGCGTCCAAGCCCCCTCGTCTCGCTGCTACGCGGTTGGCTAGAGAGAGGGCCTCGTGCGACAACACTCGGGCCATGTTGCTCGAGCTGGGAATGATCCTGTTGTTGGTGCTGGTGAACGGCCTGTTCGCCGGCGCCGAGATCGCCATCGTCGGCGTCGACCGATTGCGCCTCCGTCAGCTCGTGGATGAAGGGCGACGCGGTGCGCGCGTGGTGGAGAGCTTGCGCGCCAAGCCCGAGCGCTTCTTGGCGACGGTCCAAATCATGATCACCGTAGCCGGCGCGGCTGCGGGCGCGTTCGGTGGCGCCACCTTCGCGGAGGATCTCGAGCCGCGCCTCCACCCTTACTTGGGCGCGCGCGCCGAGCCTGCTTCCATCGCGCTGGTGGTCGGCTTGGTTTCGTACCTCTCGCTGGTGCTCGGCGAGCTCGTGCCCAAGTCGCTGGCCCTGCGCCACTCGGAACGGTACGCGCTGTTCATTGCTCCCTTGCTCAATTGGCTCGCCACGGCCGCCCGCCCGCTGGTTTGGCTGCTGACCAAGAGCTCGAACTTGGTCATGGGCAGCAGGGGTGAGAAACCGACCTTCACCGAGGGGCGCCTCTCGCCCGCGGAGCTGCGTGAGCTGGTCGAGGAAGCCACCGAGGCAGGCTCGTTGGATCAGCACGCTGGCGAGATCGCGAGCCGCGCGCTGGGCTTCGCCAAGCTCACGGCCGCCCAGGTCATGGTCCCCCGCACGCGCGTCGTCGGCATCGAGCGCCGTGCCAGCATCGACGACGTGCGCCGCGTGGTCCTCGAGCACGCGCACTCGAGGCTGCCGGTATACACGGGCTCTCTCGACGAAATCACCGGCTACGTCCTGTACAAAGACTTGCTACCGCTCGCGTGGCAGGGGCGCCTCATCGTCTTGCAAGATCTCATTCGCGAGCCGTATTTCGTCAGCAAAACCCTGCACGCTTCGGAGCTGCTCGAGCAGATGCGGCGCCGGCGTCAACAGCTGGCGATCGTGCTCGACGAGCACGGCGGCACCGCCGGCATCGTCACCCTCGACGATTTGGTCGAAGAGCTCACCGGAGAGGTGCTGAGCGAGCTCTGGCAAGACAAGCCGCTCTCGATGCATCCACAAGCGGACGGCTCGATCTTGGTGCGTGGAGACGTGCCCCTGCACGAGATCAACCGCGAGCTCGAGCTCGAGCTTTCGGGCGGCGGGCAAACCACCCTCGGAGGGCTGTGCGTCTTTCTCGCCGGCGGCCTGCCCGCTCAGGGCGACGAGCTGCGCGCCGGAGACGGCACCCAGCTTCGCGTCGAACGCGCCTCCCGGCGCAGCGTCGACCTCGTCCGCATTTTCCTGCCCGTGGTCGAGCCCGACCCGGCCTAGCCCGGGCGCTAGCGCCTCGCGAACATCATCGCCAAAAACGGCTCACGTCACCTTCGAGGGCAGACCGTGGCGTATTCTTCAGAATACGCCGCGTCGCGCTCGTAGCCTGGCAACTCAGTGGTAGCGCGCCACGAGCGCGGTAATGGCTTCGATGAAGGCCTCGAGCGACGGCTCGGGCCCGGCGCCATGATTGAGGTGGTCACCCGCGCTGCTCCATTCACCCAGCACCGTACGGTCGCTCTCTTGCTCATCCGCCGCTTCGAGCGTGAAGTAACGCACTTGCCCGGTCTCGGGCCCATCGTTGGCGGTCAGCCACACGCCAACGAAGTGCGCTTCGGGAGGCAGCTCGGCGGGCGGCATTTCGACGATCAAGCACGGGCTCCCGAGCACGCGCGTGCGGTGGATGGCTAACTCTCGCAGCTCGAGCACTTCTTCACCCGCGCAGTGCTCGCTCACCTGCTCCAGCAGCGACGAAAGCACCTCGAGCCCCTTGTCGCCCGCCATCAACGACATGAACTCGTACGGGTCTTGGAAGGCCACGCTACGGATGGCCACGTGGGCCAGTTGGTAGTGTGCGCAGCGGGGGCTCGTCATCGGCACCTACCCTATTACGAGACGCGCGCTCGAAGTAACCTGCCCCAAGTGCTCGGAGCCCGATCAGCGCCTCTCGAGCAGAGCCTTGGCCCCCGACCCCGGCCGCCGGGTCCGACGAGCAGCGCCACGGCTTGGTGATTCATTTCGCTCCGGATTTCTCGGGCCGCGTCGGCAGCGAGACACCAAATTTCCTATCGCTACGTCGCGTGCGCTGCACTAGTCTCGGCTCGCCGCGGCGGGTTCGGATGAAGGCACTCCACTTCTGGTTCGTTGCACTCGTCGGAGTGAGCGCCTGCAGCGCCTCCTCTCCACCGCGACCGGCCCTGCCCGCCACGTTGATCTCGCAGGAAGCCAAACCGCCTACCAACATCGGTCTGCTCATCAGCGCCCCGGCCCCCGCACGCGATTTGGCCCGCCTTGCCGCGCTGGTGCCGAGCCAGGGCGCGGACTCGGCCACGCTCGAAAAGCTGCGCCAGGTTTTGCACGTTGGTCCATCGCTGGTGCGAAGCAAGCTCGGCGAGGGCCTGAGCGCCGCCGTGAGCGACAGCTCGCCCGTCTTTCTGGCGTTCGGCTCTGATCCCGATAAACAAATCGCCCTCGCGGTGCCGCTCGCGCGGGAGCTGGCTCCGTTGCTACCGGCCTGGCTCGAGCTCGGCTCCGCAGACTCCGGCATCCAAGGCCTGCGAGTGCGCGACAGCGCTCCTCATGACTGGATCGGTGAAGATGGCGCCTGCCAGCTGGCCCGCGCCGAGAAGTCGCCACATGGCGTTCTCGTCTGTGCTTCGGCGGCAGAGCTTCTGCCGCAGTGGGGCCAGTTCCTCGCGTCGCTGCCGGGCCAGACGGAGCCCTTGCCGGCCATCGAGGTTCGGGTTTTTCCGTCGATCCTACAAACGCCGCTGCGCGAGCTCGACCCCCGAGATCCCACCGAGGGCCCGATTCGCGATCGTTTGTTCGACTTTGCGCGAAACGTCGACGAGCTTCGCCTGAGCGGCGTCATCGCGACGGAAGGCGTGCGGTTCGAAGCAGACCTGAGGTGCAGCGCGACGACGGATCTGATTTCATCGATTATCGCCGGGGCGCGCGCTGCGGCTCAGCCGCTCCCGCCCGAGTTCAAGGAAGTACCTGCAAATCCACTGCTGGCGTTCTCGTTCGCGGGCCTCGATCGAACGAGCGCCGAACCGGTGCTGAAAGCGTTCTTGCAAAGCGCCGCTGGCGCGAGCAAAGAGAGCTCGCCCGAGACAGCTGCGGCAATCCAAGCGCTGATGCCCTCGGCGAGCTCGTTTTTCTCCTTCGCGATGGGCATGGATTTCGTACCCGTGGAGCGCTGGCGCTTCGAAGCGCCTTCCGAGCCTTCCGAGCCTTCCGAGCCCGCCGAGCCCGCCGAGCCCGCCGAGCCCGCCGAGCCCGCCGAGCCCGCCGAGCCCGGGAAGAAGTCCTCGCTGAGAGCCGATTCCCGGTTCCTGGGGAGCGCGCCCCCGCTGGCCCCCGCCGCGCCGACCGAGCAAGCTCCGGAACGTTGGCAAGGTACCCCATGGTTCTTGCTCCAAGTGGGCGGCGCGCCGGAGGTTTGGCAGAAGACCCTAGTCTCGTCGTTCGGCTCCGAGGGCGGCGGGCAATCGAGCCCGAGCGGCCTGCGAAATGCGACAGTGAACGAGCGTACCGGGCTACCCGCGGGGGCGATCTACCTCGTACCAAGGGACGCGGCCTCGCTGCACTTGGTGATCATCCCGCGGGGCGCGGCCACCCTCGTCGCGATCGCCGAAGGCGCGGACGTTGCCAAGCGGGTTGCCCGCGAAGCCGCGCGAGCGCCAAACGCGTTCGGCAGCTATTTTCGACCAGCAAACAGGAGCTCGGCCGCCGGGCTCGGATTCGTCTCCGCTTCCCTGGTGGGCGCCATCGCCACCACGGAATATCTCGGAGTGACGCGCGCGACACTCGACCGGATCCGCGCTGCCTCTGGCAAGGCGCCGGCAAGCTTCCGCTACGAGATTGAGCGCGCTAGCGACGGCAGCGCGCGTGCTCGCATGTCCCTGAACCTGCCCGCTCCCACCGTGGCCGCCTGGTTCGCGGGGCTCGCCACCTGGCTGGAGTGATCCGGTCACCCTGCACTGGCGAGCGCCAAGCCACCCTCAGGGCGCCGGCCGGTTCGAAGCGGGAGGCGGCTCCTGGCCGATCAACTTGAGGAGCACTCGGTACTTCTCGAGGGTCGCAGCAGCGCCGTTCTTCTGCTCGTTCATCCGCTTCAGCTCTGTCGCCGCCTGCGCCAGGTTCGTGCGCGCGTACTCCAACTCCCTGGCTGCAGAAGCCGCCTCGTTGCTCGCTTGCTGCGCCTGCAGGTGGGCCTGGGCCTGGTCATCTTTGGCTTTTTGCGCCTCTGACCGGGCGAGCGTGCTCTCGAACTTGGCTTGCGTAGCTTCGGCGCGCGTCTGCTTGAGCGAACGCGCGGCTTGGTCGAGCTCCGCTTTCACCTTTTCGACCTGCTGGCGGCTCGTTTCCGCGTCCAACACTGCCTGCTGCGTCCGCTCGCGGGCCGTTCGTTCCTCCAGCTTGGCAACGCTCGTGCGCTGCTCTGCCTCGGCGGCCTGCCGTTCGAGCTCACGTACCGTCGCTGCCATGTTTGTGGCGCGCGTCTCCGCGTCGTTTTTCGCTTCGGTCGTTTCGTCGATACGTCGACCCAGAAATAAGATCACCCCGAGCGTCAACGCGACGGCGACCGCGGCCATCGTCAACGCGCGCGAGCGGCGCTTTTCCCATTCGGCCTGGCGCGTTTTCGCTTCGGCTTTCTGCTCCGCGAGCTCCACATCCTTGAGCTTGAGCTGGAATGCGCGGGCTTCCGCCTCCGCTCTTTCCCGAGCCGTGTCCGCAGCGAGCTTGGCCTGGCGGCTAGCTTCGAGCAGCTCGGCGGCGCGCTCGAATTGCCCCTGGTGCCAGGCTTGAAGCTTGCGCGCGTAGTCCGCGTAGCCGTCGTCTCGCGCCGACGACGACTTTGCCCCGCTCGCTTCCGCTCGCTCACATTCGTCGAGTTTTTCCTTGGCCCCGGCCTGAATGCGCTCGAGCTCGCGGTCTGGGATATGGTACCGGGTCGCCCACACCGGATTCGGCTTGAAGCTGTCCCACCACTTTGCCGTTTCGGTGAGCAATTCATCCGTGAGCAGCTGGCCACGCTTGCTCTTTCGCAGCGTGTCGGCGTCCAGCAGGCGAACGTAGCTCCGCCCGTTCTCGTGCTCTTCGGCGATCCACCCGCCGCTGCGCATGTCCGCCACCTTCTCGCCGGCGAGCACCGCCCACTGGCGAAACACGGCTTCGTGGGCAATGTCGACGTCGCCCTTGACCTCGTCTTCCGGCATCAGAAAGCGGCAGCTGTCGTGACGGAAGACCTCGATCACACGGCGGAGGCCGGCCGCTGCGTCCTCGATGCCGCGCGAGCTCGCCAGCTCGATCAAGTGCTCGAGCGACTTGGGTGAGCGGGTGACCGTCGCGTCGGCGTCGGTGATGGTGAGCCGCTGGAACAAGGCCTTACTGAGCACGCGCGCGCGATCTTGCCCTAGCTCCTGCTCGAGCGCGCCGAGCAGCTCGTTGCCGTGGCGGTCGATGGCGTCCATGGTCGTGCCGGCCTTCTCGTAGTCTTGGATGCCGATTTCGGAGTCGGGCACGCCTCCCTGGCTGCCCCCGGGCACGCGCTTCCGCCACTCCAGCCAGGTGCGCATGAGCGCGTGCTGCACGACCGGCAGCTCATCCGGCAGGCCCGCCGCGTCTCGCAAAATGCGGCGGACCAAGGGTACGCTCATGCGCGCCTCGATACCCGTAACCTGCTCGAGGGGCCTGACGAGCGAGTGCTCGAGTTGCTCGAGCGAGAGCTGGGGAACCAGGTACATGCCGTGGTTCAGCGCCTCGGGCAGGCCGGGGAATTTGGTACAGTCCTTCAGAAAGTCGCTGCGCATCGTGAGCAGCACGAAGACCGGCGCGTTCAAGGAGCGCGCGCTGGTGATGGCGCGAACGAAAGCGATGCGTTCTTTGAGCCAGCGCTGGGGAGTGACTTGCTCCTTGCCGAGCCGAAACAGCTCCTCGAACTGATCGACGACCAGCAGGAGGCTGTGAGGCTGCGCGTCCTGCTCGCCGAGCAGCTCCGCCACGGCTGCAAGTCCGCGCGGCGAGGTCCGCAGCAGCTCGTCGAGCTTCCCTTGCAGGGGCGCGTTGGGCCCGGCCAGCGCACGCGTCAGCGCCGACATCGGATCGGCGCCCGGACGCATGATGACGAAGCGCCAGTTCTCGTCCGTCCCCCGCACGCGTCCGAGCTCGATCTCCGGCAACAGGCCGGCTTGGACGAGCGAAGACTTGCCCGCGCCCGACGAGCCCACCACCGCGAGAAAACGATGAGTCTCTAGGCGCGCGATGCACTCGTTGCGCTGCTGATCGCGCCCAAAGTAGTAGTGCGATTCGGCTTTCGTGAAGGGCCGCAGACCGGGATAGGGGCAGACGAGGTCCGGGGCGTCGCTCATCGGTCCGCCTGTGCGTACACGTCCTGCAAAAACTTGGCGAGCGTCGTCATGCGAGCACTGCGACCGATGAAGGCGTAAGGGGGCGGAGCCTGAACGATTGCCGGATACTTCTCGAGAATGGCCTCTGGCACGATAGCCCCGGCATTGGCTGGGTACACCGCGATGGGCTTGCCCGTCCGCGAGGGCAGCAAGAAGGACTCTGTCTCCTTCAGCGCTGCAGCCAGGAACGCACCGGGCTTTTCTTGAAGGAGCAGGCCGCCGTGCGCCTTCGACGCAGCGGCGTCGCGGGTCTGAGGCTGCGTCTTGAGCGGCGCCGCGTCTCCGTCGCCATAGGCGTCGGAAAGCCGCAGCGGCTTGTCGGGGGCAAGCCGCTCGTGCTCGCTGCGCAGCTGCGCGCGCACTTTGTCCGCGAATTCGCGGGCCGACTTTGGATACTGCAGGAACAACGTGGGCTCGACCTTCAGAGCCTCTTCCAACGCCTTGAGGTAGCGCAACGTCTCGTTCAAGAGCAGGTCTACGTCCGCGTCGTTGATGCACACGTACCCCGGCGGCTCGTGCTCGTTCCGTACCCGCGAAAGCAGCCCCGCGAGGCCTGCATCTCGAGGCTCAATCGACGACGGGCTCGAGAGACAGCGCCGCTCCGGCCCTGTACAGCGCTTCGCCATGGCGTCGTACGCGAGTTGCGCGGGAGCCCACGGCTCTGCGCCGAACAACAGCAGCGCGAAGTCGAGGCGTTCGGCCGGGTTGTTCGAGCTGATGCGCTGGCCTAGTACCGAGGCAAAATCGCGCGAGTCGGCGGGCAGATCATTGACGAGCACCACTTCGATCTGCCTCGCTCTGAGCTCGTTGCGCAGCCGCGCTTCCTCGAGCCTGCGTTCGGGAGAGACGACCAACAACACCCGCTGCCGCGGGGCGATCGACGCCTGGTACGCGGCGTAAATGTCACGCGCCAAACGACCCACGGCGTTGTCGAAGCGAGAGCTTACGCGCCCGTCGGGATCGTAGGCCTCGAGTGGCTCGCCGCTGGCATCGTAGAAGTTGGCGCCGTCCAGCTCCTGCAGAGCTTCGGGCTGAGCCGTGATGGCTACGTGTTCTTTGACCAGACGCACGAGCCAGCCAAGCTTCGAGCGTTTCGAGAAATAGTCGACCTCGAGCTGGCAGTAGGGCGAGCGGACGTAAGACGGGCTGACTACGCAGAGTAAAATGGCCGCGTCTGCGACCTCCTGGCGGATTTGAGCGTCGAAGGGGATGGACTTACGAAAGACGGTGTCATCCCTATGGATTGAGATGCCCTCGCCCTCGAAGCGATTCTTGAGCACGAGCTCCACGCGCTCATGGAGAGTGCTCACCCACCGGTCGGGGTAGGCCTCGTCATTGTGTGCGTAGCTGATGAATACGTCCGCCATTGCCGTCGCCCGGGGCCGACTCGAAGACGAGAGTCCCCAATGTTGCAAGGCTACCAGAGCAGGTAGGGCCCTTGAAGGTCGGGACGGCGCTCCTGAAGAAATGACCTATATAAGCTCCACCCAAGACCTAGAACACCTAAAAACCTCGCCCGGAGCACGGCGCGGCGGGCGCTCGGTTCACCCCCGGGGCTACCGCCGCAGGCTCAGGAGCCGAACCCGCGGGGGTGAAGCCCGCGCGCCGCTACTGCCTTCGTCGAAGCGAAGTTGGACGGCGCAAAACGTTCTGTTCGCACACTCCGATCTTTCGGGCGCTAGCTTCGTGGGCACCCAACGTCACCGCTGCGCATTTCGGCTTCCAATCGCACCTTCGTCCGGACCAGCTGCGTTTCGCGTGCGGGCGCCCCTCACACCTTCCCCACGGCGTCGAGAGCCCGGCTGCCCCAACTTGTCCGGCGCGCCGCTCCAGCCCGTAAGAGCTCCGTGCCCAGGTGCCGAGTCTGCGGCGTCAACGAGACCGAAAGCCGGATTGAGCTGATTCTTGCTTTTGAACACTCTCGGGCGTGGAGTCCGGCGGCGCGCCATCGGCATGCCGTGCGCTACGGAAGTGTGCTGGGCCTCTGGCTGGCGTGGGCCGGCGGGGCGCTGCTGGGTGGCAACATGGCTGGCGAGGTGGAGATGTCGGTCGTCGTTAGCTCGACGGAGTCGCCCATGCGTTCAGCGGCAAACTCCACCCAATCGTCGCCGAACAGCTCCTGAGGATGGGGCGTGCGCTCGCTGCCGTTGCCGCAGGCTAGGTCGTGGGCGGGGCAATACTTATCGCACCCCCAACAAACGCGCTCCGGATGCGCGGGATACATGGGCAGCTTGATCATGGGTCACCCCGGCCGCCCGTCGACGCGGGGTAGGAGCAAAATGGGGAGGTAGGCGGCAGCGAAGATGGCGAAGGCCAACGACCAAAGCGTGCCGCTGACCACGAGCACGTTCATGTACTGGCTCGGCGCGACGAGGGGCCCCACGCAGCGAACCACGGCCGCGAGGTTCATGGCCGCGAAGGCAAGCAGCATCGAGGCCGGAGCGGCCAGCATGCGGCCGGTGTGCCCCAGGCTGACCCGCGCCATCATGGCGAGCGTGAGCCCTCCAATCGCGCCGACTGTGAGCGCATGCGTGGCCGGCGAGCTCAGGCCGGGCGCACCCAAGAGTGAAGCGCCGCGCAAGACGAGGCCGAGCGCGAGCCAGCCGTGCCCCGCGTGCAGGCTCCAGAGCAAAGGGTCACGCCAGGTGTAGCGGGTGCCCCAGTGAGCCATGCGAGCGAACGCGAGCAGCCCGGCTACCCCGAACAGCGCACCCACCGCTGGCCGACCCGGGAAAAGCAGCTCGAAAACGGTCGCTAGCACGACCGCCAGAGCGGTAGCCCGATCCAGGGGCGGTAGCGCTCGAATCGAGGCTACGTGCGTGGCGTTCTTGGTGAACATCGGAAAGATGCGCGCGGCCATGATCGCCATCACGAGCACGACCACCTGGAGCGCCGCCAGGTTGGCACGGCGGCCGCTGCCGCTCGGGGCGTAGCCGAGCGCTTCCAGGTGAACGGCGGCGTTTGCCGCCCAAAGAGCGGCCAGGATGCCGAGCATCACGTAGTTGCGCCGGTTGCTGGTCGCCAGCAGCGGGCGCGCCAGGGCCAGGCTCAGCGCGGGCAAGAAGCTGAGATCGACGGCCGCCACGACGACCCGCGGCAGCGCTCCGGACAGGAGCATGGCCGCACGACCCGCCACCCAGAGCAAGGCCAAGGCCAGCAGCGCTCCGCCGGTCGCGGTCTCGCGCTGCGTCCAATTGCCGACCGCGGTGAGCAGGAAGCCGGCCAGCACCGCGACCGCGTAGCCCTGCAGCATTTCGTGCGCGTGGAAGGTCGTCGCGTCGATGTAGGGAGGCGCCGCGAATGCACCGCGCACGATGAGCAGCCAGAGGGGAATCACGCCGAGCGCGAATAGCGCCGCGAGCAGAAAGAAGGGCCGAAAGCCCTTGGCCAGCGCAGCATTCGGGAGCGACGGCGCGGAGCTCGAGGCGGGTGGAGACAGCAGAAGACGAGCCATTTTTGCGTCGTCACCGAGCGACCTGCTCCGAGGTGACTGATGATGTGATGTCAGCAAGAACCGAGCCCGCGCGAGAACCAGCCTCGCCAAGGCCTCGGGGCGCGGCCGACACGCACGGGCTGCGCGGAGCTCGGCTCGAGGCGCAAAAGCTGCGCGAGGCTAGCGCGCGATGGCGAACGTGGAGCGCACGATGCGAGTCACCATGCCCACGAATACGACCAGCCAGGCCAAGAGCGCGATGAACACGAAGTAGCGGCAGATGTCGTACAAAAATGGGGCGGCCAAAGCGCCCGACAGCCGCACGGTCGCCGACGTGTACATTCCGAGCGGGAAGACCCCGCCCCAGTACAGCGGGTCATAGCGGAGCGGAAACCGCCGGTAGCCGTGCCGCCAAATGCCCAAGACCAGCAGCATGGGTATCCACCACGTGGCCGTTGCCCACCACATGAGGGTCATGCCGCGCAGGAAGGGCAAGAGCTGCTGGACCAACGGCGAGAGCTCGCTGGCCGCGATCAGCATGGTTCCCGCGAGGGTAGAAATGGCGGCGGCTCCCATGTTGATCCAATAGGGGGGCGCCAGATCCGACGGGGCCAGCGTGAAGAAAGTGTACCGATAGAAGATCAGCGCGATGATCCATAAGTAGAGCATTCCGCCGCCGAGCCACATCGCCAGGCAGAAGAACAGCAGCTGGTCGGGCTGCTCGAAGGTAGGCGCGAGCTGCGCGCCCAGCACCGCTACCGATTGAGCGGCCACCACCGACACCAGCCAGCCGCCGTTGATACCCTCCGCGAGCGCTGGCTTCTGCTCCTTGACCATTAGAATCGTAAACACCGAGTAGACGAGCACCACGTACAGCCCGATGCCGAAGTACCAGAGCGCCAGCGCGGGCCCTGCGGCCTTGCCAATCACTAGACACTGCGAGCCGAGCACGCACGTCGCCGCCACCATGGTGAAGAAACCCACCGCCCGACCGTGATGAGACAGATCGGCGAGCACCCGCGCCCGATGCTTGACCACGCGAACGGCCGTCAGTAGCCAGAGCAGCGGGTAAAATAGCAGGTTGAGCGCGAAGAGAGCCTTGGGGATGACCGGCAAGCCCAAGAGGTGGCAGGCGATGGAAACGATGCCCGTCGCCATCACCAGGGCGAAGTAAGCTGGATGCAGCTCTGCGAGCCCCCCCTCTGCGCTCTCGGCCGCGACCGCAGGCATCTAAATGTACCGAAGCAGGCCAGCGCTCAGCAGCAAGCAGACGACGCTCGCCAGCAGCGCTGGCCAGACCACGGAGGCATCGCCGCCGAGAAACGCGTTGGTGCTGGCGGTGAGCAGCCAGAGCTGCAGCACCACGAGCACGAGCAAAAAGCAGATCACCCCGTTGATGATGATGGTGCGCTGGGCGCGCGACAGCTGCGGCTTCTGCCTCATTACCCCACCGTCCGGTGCTCCACGCCCACGGCGTAGAGGTCGTCACCCTCGGTTTCGAGCAAGATGCGGGGCAGCGGCCGCGGAGGCGGGCCGGAGATATTTCTGCCGGTGCGAAGATCGAAATAACCGTCGTGGCAGGGGCAAAAGAAGACGCCCTCGCTCAACCTGGGAACGACCGCGCACGACAGGTGCGTGCATGCCTGGCTGAAAGCCACGACCGAGCCGTCTTCGAGGCGAACCAGGAGGCATTTGTCGTGCTGGTCAGGGTAGGAAAAGACGGTGGCGCTGCCGTTCGGTAGGGCGCTGAGAGAGGCCACTTTGAGCCTCGTGGGAACGGCCGGGCGGCGCTGCCGGAGCAGGTGCTGTGCCGCGATGAAGCCCTGCCCTGCCACGAACGCCGAGCTCGTGAGCACCAGGAAACGCGCGAACTCACGGCGCGCCACGTGCTCGTCCTTCGGCCAATCGATGGGAAAATCCTGACGCCACTCGGGCGGTCGGCGCTCGTCGGCCGGGTCGGGCGCGCGCGACACGTCCTCCGGATCGCGGGTGGCCTCGTAGGCGCCGGCGCCCGTGGCACCGGTGAGGCCGCGCCTCTCGGCGTCGTCCAGCCGGGCGTCGAGCGCTTCGTCGGGGGGGAACGGCTCTGGCATTTAGACCTGCACCTCCGCAAAGGGATCTGCCGCGTCGCGCGGCTCGCCGTGGATGGGTAGCCGCACGACGCGACGCTGTGGCTCGTCGGTGAGCGCGGACGTGACGTCGAGCAGTGGCGCCGGGGCCCCGCGACGCGGCACCAGCACGTTCACGCGCGTGGTGATGACCTGCTCGCCGAAGCGAAAGGTATTGGTCGGCTGCGACTGCGGCCGCAGCGCCATCAGCTCATCGCGGGTGCCGAAGAAGAGCGCCTGGCTCGGGCAGACCGTCGCGCACATGGGCCTCTTGCCGATGCTCGTGCGGTCGTAGCACATGTCGCACTTCATCATGATTTGCCGGTCCGGATACAATTCGGGCACTCCGAACGGGCAAGCCACCACGCAGTTGCCGCAGGCGATGCAGCGCGGCTTACGTGCGCTCTGCACCACACCGTCGCCGGTGCGCTTGATCGCGTCGGCCGGGCACACCTCGGCGCAAGTCGGCTGCTCGCAATGCATGCACACGACCGGCACCGTCTGCACCGAACGCGCGCGATCCACGTACTCTAGGTGGATCATGGACTCGCCTTTGTGCGTGTCGCATTCCGTGCAGGCGTGCAGGCACGATTGGCAGCCGATGCAGCGGCTCGGATCGACGAAGAACTGGAGCTGGGCCGGGACGCTCATTGTTGGGCCTCCAGCTGGGCCGCGTACTCTGGCGCGCCGCTGGCCTTGTGGACGCGGCAGCCGCACACTTTGTACTGCGGGATCTTGCTGATGGGGTCCTGGGCGGCGACGGTGAGCCGGTTGACGCTCTTCTGCCCCGCCCAATGGTAGGGAATGAACACCGTGTCTGGGCGGATGGTGGTCACCACTTGCGCGCGCAGGGTGATGGCGCCACGCCGCGTCTCGCACGTGCTCCAGTCCCCGTCGGCAATGCCGAGCTTCTCGGCCAGCCGCGGGTGGATCTCGAGCCGTGGCTCGGGGTATTGGCTCACGAGCGGCCCGATGCGCCGCGTCTGCGTTCCGGACAGGAACTGGCTCACCACGCGCCCGGTCGTCAAATAGATGGGAAAATCGAGCGAAGCGTCGTCGACCGGGTCGCGGTAGTCGGCCACGTTGAAGCGCGCCTTGCCATCGGCAAAGTAGAAGGGGCCGCTGCCCTTGGCCACCGCGTTGTAGCTGCCCGGCTCGAACAGCCGCGGCGTGCCCGGATGCTCGGGCACGGCCGCGCCCGTGCGCGGATCGTGCGAGTAGCAGGGCCAAAACACGCCCATCTGCCGATCGATCTTTTCGTAGCTGATGCCCGAATAGTCGGCGACGCCGCCTTTGCTGGCCTGGCGTAGCTCCTCGAAAATTTCGCGTGGATTCTCGAAGGTGAAGCCGTGCGGCCGCCCCAACGCGCGCGCCAGATCTTGGATGATTCGCCAGTCTTGCGTGGCTTCGCCCGGGCACTCGACCGCCTGGTTGATCTTGATCACGCGCCCTTCGACCTGCGTCACCGTGCCTTCGTCCTCTTCTTGGAGGCTGCCGGGCAGCACCACGTCTGCGTGGCGCGCCGTATCGCTCAAGAAGAAATCGATGGCGGCGAAGAACTCGAGCTTCTCGAGCCCACGGGTGACGAAATCACTGTCCGGCAGCGAAACTTTGGGGTTGAAGCAAATCGCGAGCAGCGCCTTGATCTCGCCGCGATCGATCTTGCGGAAAAGCTCGTAGGCGTCAACGCCCGGGCCCGGCAGCTCCTTCTCTTCGATGCCCCAAACGCCCGCGATATACGCGCGATGCTCGGGGTTGCTGATGTCGCGCCAGCCGGGCAACTGATCGCACTTTTGCCCGTGCTCGCGGCCGCCCTGACCGTTCGCCTGCCCCACGATGGTGCCGTAACCAGAGTTGGGCTGACCGATACGGCCGGAGGCGAGCACGAGGTTGATGGTGCCGAGCGCGTTCTGCACGCCGTTCGAGTGGTGCTCGATGCCGCGCGCGTGCAGCAGAAAGCTCGATTTGGCGGTCCCCCACAGCTCGGCGACCTGGCGAATCGTCCGCTCGGGCACGCCCGTCACCGCGGCCGTGCGCGCCGCAGGCCACTCCTTGCAGTAGGCGGCCACGGCGTCGAAACCCACCGTGTGCTCTTCGATGAATTGGCGATCAATCCAAGCATTTTCGATCATCAACTGCAGCACGCCCGCGAACATTGCGGCGTCGCGCCCGGGCTTGATTGGCACGAACACGTCGCAGCTGCGCGCCAGAGGCGTGATGCGCGGATCCTGAACGATGATTTTCGCTCCGTGCTCGCGCGCTTGCCAGATGTAGTTCGTGGTGATGGGCGAGCATTCGGCGACGTTCGAGCCAGCGACCCAGATGACCTCGCTGCCGACGATGTCGGACCACGGGCTGGTCGCGCGATCGATGCCGAAGGCTTTCTTGTTGGCGGCCCCGGCGCTCACCATGCACAGCCGCCCGTTGTAGTCGATGAAGGGTGTCTTCAGGCAGACGCGCGCGAACTTGCCCAGCAGGTAGGTCTTCTCGGTGGTGAGGCTTGCGCCACCGAGCACCGCGACCGAGCCTGCGCCGTGCTGCTCCTGGATGCGAGCGATCTCCCGGGCCGTTCGGGCAATGGCGTCGGCGTAAGCCACGGAACGAAAGCCGCCGGCCGATTCGGGATGGCGCTCGTAAGCGGTGAGCAGCCGATCGGGATGCGAGCCTTGCAGGTAGCGCTTGACCCCCTTGGGGCAGAGCATGCCGCGGTTGAACGGAAACTCTTCCCACGGCTCGAAGCCGATCACCTCGTTGTCTCGCACCTTGAGCTGAATGCCGCATTGCTGGCCACAAAAGCAGCAATGCGTCTTCACCAGGCGGTCCGCCTCATCTGCGCTCGTGCCGCGCACGCGCCCCGAGAGGTGCGGCCCGAACTCCTGGATGATGCGAAGCTCGTCAGTCGGCAGCGTTGCCATCGGTTCTCCCTTGCTCTTGCGTCCAAAGGGCCGTTTGCGCGAGGCCGAAGAGGGCTCGCCGGCAGCGTGGACAAACTTCTTGATAGTGCTTGGCCGAACCGCCGCGGAGCTCGTAGCGGAAGCCGAGCTCGCGTTCCACGGTCGCTAAATCGGCGACGAACAGGGCGGCAGCAAAGTCAGCTCCGCAGCGCGCACAGTGAGCGCGCTCGCTCTTCTCGCCGAGGTCTTTGTAAAATCCGACGCCGAGCTGGGCTGGCCGCTGAAAGACGTGGAAGAACTTGCCGAACGGTAGAAAAAGCAGCGTGAGGATGACCGTGGCGGCGTGCAGCACCGCCAAAAACGAGTAACCGTAGCCGTGCATCCACGTGTAGCTCACGGTGAGCATGAGCCCGGTCACGCTGATCGACAGCAGCAGAGCCAGCGGCAAGATGTCTTCCGCGAAGCGTTGCACCGCCGCAGCGCCGTGATCGATCATGCGCCGACGGAACGCCAGCATCACCCCCGCGATGACCAGGAACGACGCCCAGACCAAGCCGTGGAAGAGGACGAAACCAATCCAAGAATCGTGCGGAAATTCGCCCACCGCGAAGCCAAAAACGTACGTGCGGTAGAGCTCGACGCGGCCCGGCACCGTCTCGAAGTGAATCCACCCCCACACCAGCGGAAAGGTGATGGCCGCGGCCAGCAGGCAGCCCCACATGATGCCCAGGTGCGCCAGACCGCGCAGGCGGCTCCGCCGCCAGATGAAGCGATTGGCGCCCACCTCCACGACCGCGCGCCGCGCCAGCACAGCCACGTTTCTGGCCAAGAAGCGCGGCTGGAAGAAGGCCTGCCAGCCGCGGCGCCAGTACAGCCGCGTCGGTGGCCGTTGCAGCCACATGGCGTAGCGGTACGTGATGCCGAAGGCCGCAAACAAGGTCGCAAAGGTGTACGCCACGAGCGCGGCGTCGAAATGCGCCAGGTTGCGAGACCCGATGACGATGAGCGCGCCGAGCACCAAGCCAACGCAAACGGCCCAGAGCAGGGCGCGAGCTCTCGCAGACGAACGCAGCTTCCCCATGACGACGCTGGGCAGTCTAGTCCCCGAGCTCTGCCCAGCGCGAGAGCCTTTTGCCGTGGAGCATGGGTAAAAATGCGCCGGGCTAGCGTCGAGCTCGTTCCGAGCCGGTGGCGTCACGTTCAGCCGTGGAGTCGGGCGCGCGCGGGCTCACGGGCAGCGTGCGACTCTCGCGCTCACTTCCACTCGGAGCTTCGGGGTAGCTCGTGGCGATTCGCCGGAGCTCGGGGCGACTTTCGAGCAAAGCGGCTACGATTTTCGCGTCGAAGAGCCGGCCTGACGTCCTTTGGAAGTAAACTTCAATCTCATCCGCGCTCCAGGCGCGCTTGTAGCACCGCGCCTCCGAAAGCGCGTCGTAAACGTCGACGACGGCCACGATACGCGCGTCGTAGGGGCATTGTTCGCCCCGCAAGCCATGCGGATAGCCGCTACCGTCCCAGCGCTCGTGGTGCGCCAGCGCGACTTGGGCTGCGCGCTCCAGGAATGGATGGCGTACGCCGCCCAAGATCTCGGCTCCTGCTTTGGGGTGCAACGTCATCACCTCGAACTCTTCCGGCGTGAGCTTGCCCGGCTTGGTCAAAATCGAGTCGGGGATCACGATCTTTCCGACATCGTGGAGCATCGCTACCTGACCGAGCGTCTGGGCGTCGTCGGGAGCCATTCCAAGACGCAACCCCAGCACTTCGCTGTACGCGCCGATGCGACGGACGTGGGAGCCCGTCTCGACGTGACGCAAATCCCAAACGCCGGCCAGCTGTTGGGCCAGCTGTCGAGGTACGTGATCGAGCATGATTTGCGTGTCGCGCAAAGATGCTTCCAAGGCCGACGAGCGCACCCGCCCCCGGCGCTTCACTTCGTGAGCGCGCTGGGCGGCGGCGACTTGACTCTCGAGTAGGAAAGGATCGAGCGGCTTGCTCAAATAGCTAGCCGCGCCCAAGTCGATGGCCTCTGTCATGTCGCAGCGCGCCGGACGGCCCGTCAACACGATGACATCGACGTCTGCTTGTCTCTCGTTCAACTCCCTCAAAAATTCGATACCATTTTCGTCTGGTAGGAAGACATCCAGAACGAGCACGCTCACCTCGTTACTATGCAGGGCGACGCGCGCCTCACCGATCGAGCTAGCCTGTCGCACATCGTAGCCAGCGCGGCCCAGCACGCGGCAGGCCGAGCGCCGAACCGTGGGATCATCGTCGACCACCAGCACTGCTGCGTTCGTGTCCGTGGGTCTCGAAACTGTATTCATGGGTAACGCCGTGGCTCCCTCACTCGCGAGGTTGCAAGCAGCGAGCCACGTTGCTGAAACGCACGCTCGGCAGAGGTCGCAGGCGAATCGACAGCGCGAGCGCGGCGGGCGAAGGCGCAATCGGAGCTCGCGCGGCGACTTTCGCTCAAGTCTTGGCAGTGGTGGCCGTACAGCATCGCGGAGCGTTCCTAGTCGGCTTGCAGAGCGTCGCCGCGAGCCGCCCACGCTGCGCGAGAGTTCGAAGAAATCCGAGCTCGCGACCGGCAAAAGCCCGCGGAAATGCAGCAATCTCCTCGAGTCCCCTTCGGCATCGGCCAGGAGAACGGCAGGCCGCACGCCCGACTCTGGCGCCTCTGGCTCCAGATCCCTGACACGGACCATGAATCCATCGCTGGGGCTCACCCGCCGGCGCCCACTGACGCAAAGCGCGCGCGTGGCGCAAAGCTTGCGCGTCCCACGTAATGCCATGACAAATCGTCGTTTTACGGGTCGGTGGCGCTGAACGCCTCTGCTATTCGTCACAGCTTCGCGGCTCGAGCGCGGGGTAGCATCCGACTGCACCAGAAGGGCTGAAGAATGGCGTCGCCAAACATGGCCCACACCTTGCTCTGCGGCGGTTCAGCTTTGGACGACCCGCTCTTCTCGACGCTCGGCTGCGATGACGACTCTGCTGCCCCCGGCTCGATACCTCCAGCGTGCCTTTCGGGCTCCGCCGCCCCGCTCGCGGCCGCCCTGGTGTCCGACCAGCCCCTCGACGACGACTGTTTCGACCAACTCTTGCCGGCCGACCTACGCCTGGCCTCGTCCGTGTATTGGACTCCGCTCGAGGTCGTCCGACGGGCTAGCCAGTGGCTGGAGCAGCTCGGGATTCGTTCCGTGGTCGATATCGGCTCTGGCGTGGGCAAGTTCTGCATCGCCGGCGCGCTCGCCACACGCTGCACCTTCACGGGCGTCGAGCACCGGCCTCATTTGACGGTCGTTGCTCGCCAGCTTTCCCGAGCGTTCGGCGTGCAGGACCGCGTTTCCATCGTCGATGGCCGATTCGGCGAGGTCGCGCTGCCGCGGGCAGACTGCTACTACCTGTACAACCCCTTCGAGGAGAATCTATCTCCTCCGGACGAAGCGCTCGACCACCGCGTCGAGCTCAGCATCGTGCGTTTTCGCGGCGAGCTTCGCGCGTTTCGCAGCCTGGTGAGCTCGTTGCCCCTCGGCGCCTACGTGCTTGCCTACAACGGCGTCGGCGGCCGTTGGCCCGACTGCCTGGAGCCGCGGCGCGTGGACCGAGGGTTGCCCGCCGTCCTGAGGTTGTTTCAGAAAGGTCAAAGTTAGGGCTTCCTAGCGGCGGTCGCGGGCGCTCTCGGATCTTCGCCGTGGCACGCGCTTCGTGCTTTCGACTTTGACGATGCCACGGCTGGTTGGATCTCGGTAACGCACTTGGTGCTCCAAGTACGAAGCGTCTTGTCGACCTTCGGGCAGCAAGAAGCGCTCTTCGCGGATGAGGCCTGACGGGTGCTCGACCCCGGTAACCTTCCAATCAGCCAGGGATGGATCGAAAGGGCGGCGGGCCCCGATGAGGAACTCGAGCGGCGAGATGCCCTGCGCGGTCAAATAAGCGGCAAAGACGCACAGCCAGAACAACGCAGCGGCACCGATGACAGCTACCATCGTGGCTCAACGATCCTGTCACCGTGGCCTGGCGGGCACGACATCAGCCGCGCCCCGCTTGCCGCGGGCGAGCGCGACCGGCGCCGGGCCGGACCCTGCCCGTCGCGATGTGCCGTTGAATGGTCCGCAAGCTCACCCGCAGCCGCGCGGCCGCCCTCGTCTTGTTGCCCTGCTCTGCTTGAAGCGCGGCTTCGATGATCTGGCGAACGGCATCATCCAGCCCTGCTTCCAGGCTTACGCTGAGCTCGTTCTCGGACATCGAAGCCGGGAGGCTCGTTGTCGCCTCGTTCGCCCGCAGCGCGTCGGGTAAATCGTTGATGCGCGCTTGGCGACCGTTGCGTAATAGGCAAAGGGTCTCGACCACATTGCGCAGCTCGCGCACGTTGCCAGGCCAATCATATTTTAGAAGCAGCGCTTTGACCTCTCGCGTCAAGCGCGGCGGCTCCACGCCGTGGCGGGCCGACAGTTGAGCCGTGAACTGCTGCAGCAGCGGGCCAATGTCGGCGCGTCGGTCGCGCAAGGCGGGCACGTTGAGGGTGATACCCTGAATGCGATAGAACAAATCCGCCCGGAAACGGCCGGCGGCCACGTCGTCGCGCAGCGGACGCAGGGTCGCGAACATCAGACGGACGTCGGCCTCGATCTTGACGGAGCCGCCGACGCGCATGAAGCGACGATTCTCGAGGAACCGCAGCAGCTTTGCCTGCATGGGCAGCGGCATCTCCCCCACCTCATCGAGGAAAAGGGTGCCGTGCTCCGCAGCCTCCACCTTTCCGCGCACTCGATCACTAGCCCCCGTGAAGGCGCCGCGCTCGTGGCCGAACAGCTCACTTTCGAACAACGCGTCCGGAATGGCCGCGCAGTTGATGGGAATGAAGGGGCTGCGACGCCGCTCCGAGAGCTCATGTGCGCGACGCGCCAGCACCTCCTTCCCGCAGCCGCTCTCACCCACGAGCATGAGCGCCACCTCTTTCCCGGCCACCGCTTGCAGCACCTGGTCCACCCTCTTCATGGCTCTCGAGCACATGACGGGCTCCAGGACTACGTCAGGTTGTCGTCTGGCACGAGGCATTGGCGACAGTTTGGCACATGTGGACGGGCCAGACGCCAGCTTCAGTGGAGCGATTCTTGAAGCGCTCTGACCAGCTGCCGATGCTCGAGCAGGAGCGAGCCGGGCAGCGCTTCGCCGAACCTGGCCAAGAACTTCCTCGCTCCTTCGGCTTGTCGAAGGAGCGCCGCATGCTTGCAAGTAAGGGCTTGATGGAGCCGCTCGGGCGACGATGCGAGCCCCCCCACATCGATTGAATCCAGGGTTGGAACGTAGCCGAGGGGCGAACGGCAAGCGTCGGCTGTCCGCTCCACTCGACCGACGATCCATTGCAAGACGCGCATGTTGTGCTCACCGCCTGGCCATAGCCTTCGCCCCTCGCCATCGGCCTCGAACCAATTGACGTGGAAGATCTTTGGCGGGTCGCAGAGCTTTCGGCCCACCGACAACCAATGGGCAAAGTAGTCCGCCAAGTTGTAGCCGCAGCGGTTGAGCATGGACATGGGATCGATCGTGGGCAGGCTCGTTCCTTCCGCTTCACGCGTGAGGGTGGCGCCAATGTAGACGCCGTGGCGCCACGAGCGTGCCTCGTAAACGAGCGGCGTCGACCGCGCTTGCCGGCCGCAGAACAACAGGGCAGACAGCTTCACGCCTTCCGGCGGCTGCCATTCGCGCGCTTCGGGATCCAAGGCGCGCAAGCTGCCGTCATTGCCGGGGCGCATCCAACAAGCGCCGGTGCCAAGCTGCTGCAGCCGCCAGCCCGACCGGCTTTGGCCCGCGCGGGCAAGCTCGGCGAGCGCTTCCGGATCCGCCGCGGCTACGGCGAAATGCCAGCGATTGCCCGCGTCGTCTTCCAGTTGGAAGATGGACATGTTCTCGGCCAGCCAGCCCTCTTCGCGAGCCTGCGAGCTGGCGAGCCGCAGCCCCTCTACCCCACCACAAAGCAGCGCATCGCCTATTGCGCCCGAGCCTATCGACCAGGTCTCGACCATTTCGGGAAAGTGCACGATGAGTTTGCGCGCCGGGTGCTGCTCGGCCAGGCTGTGAAGCCCGCGGTTGAAGTCGAGTGAGCTCCCGAGGTGATTGAGCGCGCCCGTGCCGGACCGGGCGAACCGATCAATCGCCAGCGCCACTCGAGCGCAGTCGGTTACCTGGACGCCCGCGCGGCTGAAGGCCGAACGCGGTGGGCCGAGCAGGTAAGGCACCACGTACATGGTGCGTCCACGCATGGCCCCGCGGAACATGCTCCAGACGCGGGCCTGCGCGTCATCGCGACTGATCCAGAGATTGGTCGGCCCTGTGTCCGCGCGCCGATGCGTGGAGAAGAGCACCGGTGCGTGCTCGGGGTGCAGGTCCTGTCCGACGGCTTCCGAGGTATCGGAACGAGCCACGGCCTCCGCAAGGCGGCTGCGCTCGCTGTTCGTGCCTGCCCACCAGTGCACCACGTCTGGCTGAGTCTGTTCGGCGACGACGCTCACCCACGAGCTCACGTTGACGGGCTTTGCTTTCGGCATGATCGAGGAGGCGCCCCAAAGCACGACCTGTGCCACCCGCCACCGCCCATCGACGAGGCCTAGCGCGCACCGTTGGCGCGCCACTGCCCGCTTCGATGAAGAATTACGACAGATTGTCGTAGTGCATATTCGAAATGGCTCGTGCTGCGCCGCAGCGTCGCGACGTTCGCGCGGGTGTGCCGCGAGCGATGGCGACAGCTCGAGGGGAGCAACGGCTCGAACTAGCGAGTTTTTGGCGCGAATCGCTCGCGTCAGCTGGAATGGTCTTTGCTCTGCGCGTCGGCAGGATGCGAGCCCAGCCTCTTCAACACCGAGTCGTGGTCGTGAGCGAGAACCCGGAAACGGTCGATTGCCTTCAGGCCTACCTGATTCGGACCGGGATGGATGCGCAGTCGGCGCGGTCGCTGGAAGCGTTGGCCCATCTACCCGAAAATGTGGTCGCGCTCATCCTCTTTCCGGACGAGTTCTCGACAGACCGGGTGCTCGCTTGCGCTCGTACCCTCAGCGCACAACGCTCGCGCGTCCTTCTGCTGATGGTGACCGGACGAGCCCGATTTTTTAGCGAGAGCTTGGCGTCGTCACGGCGACAACCGGTGCTGGTGCTGGCCAAACCTGCGTTCGGCTGGACGCTCGTCGACGCCATTCGACGCCACGCCGAAGCTCCGGACGCAGGTGTGCTCAGCGCGGGCGGACCGTAGCCCGAGAGAGCCAAGGGGCCGCGAATGGCCAAGTCAGTCGATGATCGCGGTCGAGGCGCCCGGCTGGCGAGGCGCGACGAAGGCGCATACCTGCGGTATGTAACTGAGGAGCAACGAAGCCAGCGGGGATGCATCGGCCGCGAGGGCGACTGACTTGGCCATTCGCGGGCCCTAAGGCCCGCCATCGCGGCCGGCCGCGGCTCAGGCGCCGCGCGCCACCGTGCCGGTATCGCGCTCTTTCACGCCAGCCACGGGCGGCGCGCTCGCGTGCCCGAAAAGAGCCGGGTAGACCACGCCGGCAAGAGCCGCTCCGACCAGGGGCGCCAACCAGAAGAGCCACAGCTGCTCGAGCGCCCAACCACCTACGAATACGGCGGGCCCGGTGCTGCGAGCGGGATTGACGGAGAGGTTGGTAACCGGAATACCGATGAGGTGAATCAAAGTCAGCGCCAACCCGATGGGAATGGGCGCAAAGCCGGCAGGGGCGCGGCTGTCCGTGGCCCCGAGGATCACCAGCAAAAAGAAGAAGGTGAGCACCACTTCAGCCACCAGCGCCGCCATCATGGAGTAGCCCCCCGGTGAATGCGCGTCGAAGCCGTTTGCCGCGAAGCCGGCCGCCGTGCTGAAGCCCGGAGCACCGCTGGCGATGACGTAGAGCACCCCAGCAGCGGCCACGCCACCGACGAGCTGCCCGCCGACGTACGCGGGTAGCTCTTTCGCCGGGAAACGCTTGCCAACGACGAGCCCCAGCGACACCGCTGGATTCAGGTGACAGCCCGAGACGTGCCCGATGGCGTAGGCCATCGTCAGCACGGTGAGACCGAACGCCAAGGAGACGCCCAACAGCCCGATGCCGACTTTAGGGAAGCCAGCGGCGAGGACAGCGCTCCCGCAGCCACCGAAAACGAGCCAGAACGTCCCGAGAATTTCTGCGATCACGCGTCGTGACAACGGCATGTCAGCTCCTCCGCCAGAATGGAAAACCGACTCCTATCATTGCCAGCTGTGGACGTCGAGTATGCTGCTACTCAATCTCTCTGGCTCTCTGTAGCACTCTCTGGCTCTCTGTAGCACCTTACTGCTACCGGCTGGAGCGACACGAGCCAAGGCCGCACACACCCGCGCTCGCGGCTAGAAATTTGGCGGCCCCTGCGCTAGCAGCGCCTGCCGCAGGCCGCCCAGCAACCCGCCCCAACTCTCGCCGTGATCGATGTGCAGCTCGCTGGCAATTTGCTCGAGCGCAAAGTGGTAAACACGATCGCGCTTGACCTGTTCCATCGTTCCATCAGCCCAAGCCCACGTAGTTCGCCTCTCGCGCTTGGCCGCCACATGAATGGGTGGTGGGGCGGCACGGGCTGTACAATTCTATGGGATGGGAACGCAGAGCAGCGCTCGCTGTGCGGCTCGCCCGCGCCCCGTACGATTGGCGGCGTCGAGCTTCGCGAGCTCGAAGCGCCCGCCAGCCGTCTGCATCACCGCAGTAAACGCTGTCCCCGCAGGCGCGCCGCTGAAAGCATTGACATCCCTGCGGGTCTCTTAGAAACGTGGGTGGCTCAGTGTGTTCTGGCCAGAACGCGCGACCGACCATGGACCGCCTCTCCCCCGCCCACCTCGACGAGATCTTGAGCCTGCAGCTGGCGGTGGCCTGGGCGGGCGAGGCGGCGGGCGAGCCGGCACGCCTGGGCTGGTGGAAGTCGGACTTGGTGGACAACGAGGGTGGCGGCGACTTGTTCGCGCGGCTCGCGCCACGCACGGCGCCGTGGGCCAGCTTGATCCTGGTTCGTGAGGCGGCGCTCCGGGTCGACGCGGCCGCGCGCGAGCAGTCCGGCATCGGCGAGCGAGGGCTCTCGCTATTCCACTTCGGCTTCAGCATCGACGAGCACCTGTCCGACCGGCTGGCGTTTCATCGTCAAAACCTCCACGACCCCGCGGAGATCTTCGGCGCGTCTTTCTTCGTCGGCAGCGCCTGGTCCAAGGCGGCATTCGAAACGTTGCTCGGTGGCTTTGGCAAACCCAAAGTCGAAGTAACGCCTAACGGGCGGCTCGTGTCGGCGGCGAAGGCGCAGGGCGTCGAGTTGGCTCGCCTGCTCTCCGCCGCACTCTTGCCGCTCGCTGCGAAGTATCCCCTGCCCTACGTCGAGGCGGGGGAATGAATTTGAGCGCCGTGGTGGG